>Ga0315274_10011113_pt1 | contig 12913 bp, 10 predicted proteins | sample YL17G02_20_MG_FD_203700 | JGI IMG/M metagenome (GOLD analysis project Ga0315274, IMG submission 203700) | Sediment microbial communities from Yellowstone Lake, YNP, Wyoming, USA - YL17G02_20 | ecosystem: Environmental > Aquatic > Freshwater > Lake > Sediment | place: USA: Wyoming | collected... | reverse complement strand
GTTGCGCATGGCGTGGAACAGCCCGCCAGGGCCGCCATTCTCACCCAGGACCTGTCTGGCCCCGTGTCTGAGCGGGATGGCAAAGTCGAGACGCCAGCGTTCATTGCGTCGAACGGCAACTGAGATAACGACGAACCGCGCTCCCGGCAGCGCCGCGCAGCGATTGGTCGTTGCCTTGATGGCAAATGGCTCCCCAGTGGCCTGGTTCATCCGCTCTGCCACCTGCTTCATTCTCTGCAACGACTCGCCGTTGACGTCCACCAGAACAACCGTGCTGCCCCGCAGCTCGTCACGTGCAGCAAACAGGTCACACAGCGTACCAGAACCAAAGCTGGTGCTCCCGGCACCGATCAGAACGATCTTGCAGTTCACCGAACCTCCTCCTTGGACAAGATCTAGGGTATCATCGACTGGCGTGCCCTGGCCCCAATTGGCCCGCTCCAATCCCGGTCGATTGCTCCCTGGTAGAACCACTGGGCCTGGCCATATTGGCCTAGCGCGCGGTACACCTCTCCCAGCCGGTAAAAGATACGCGGCTCGTCTGGGCTCAGCTCGTGGGCTCGCAGCAATGGCTGCAGGGCCAGCTCCGGCTGACCCGCAAGGTAGTGCGCCCACGCCAAAGTCTCCTGAGCTTCGCCGTTGTTTGGTGCCAGGTCTACGGCTACCTGGGCCACGGCAACACCTCGCATCGTCGGATCGACCATGTAATCCACGTAGAAATGGGCCAGCAGCAGGTGAAAGCGCGCATCACCGGGTGCATTGTCCACGGCCGCGTGAAACCAGCGTTCGGCGACGGCATAAGCCGGTTCATCTCCATGCAGAAAGGTGTCGGCCACAGCGGCGCAGATCGCCGGGTTGGCGGGGTCCAGATCGTAGGCCCGCAGCAGAGACTCCTGGGCGGTAAGCCAGCACCCCACCCGCGCATAGTGGTTGCCCAGGAAATAGTGCGCCAACGTGTAGGTTGGCTGGAGCGCGATCGCCCGGTCCAGGTGCTGCACCGCCTGCTCATTCTCCCCCAGCAGGCTGAACACGTGTCCCAGGTAGGCATGGGCGTCTGCGTACGCTGGTTCTAGCTCGAGCGCCTGCTCGAACTGCACTTGGGCGAGAGCCAGGTTCCCATATCTCAGCAGAGCCTCGCCCAGCTTGGCCCGAACCAGTGCCCGCTCATCGTTCCCGGATGGCTGCCCCTCCAGTCCGATGACCGCGCGCAAAGCCGCTACTAACCGCGCTGCGTGTTGGCTCAACACAGCATCAGGTCCAGCTTCTACTGCCGCCCAGTGCCGCAAGGCACATGGGAGATCGCTGTCCACGCAGAGAACCGCCAGATGATCGTGCACGGCCTGCCGTTCGCTCGGGCCAATGTCCATACCCAGGGCGTGCTCGAATGCCTGCCGCGCCTGCGCCACCTGGCCTGTGACCATGGAAATTTGCCCGAGCCACATCCAGAACTCGCCTCGTCCCGGCCGACGGCTCAGCAGGTTCCGGAGAGGGTCGAGGGCCAGGTACTCGCTTCGCTCTGCAAGAGCCAGCCGGACTCGTGCGATCGTCGTCTCATCGCCCAACCCTGCAAGCCGGACTGCTGTCAGGTAGGCTTGCCACGCCTCGTCATACCGGTGCTGCGCAACATAGATCTCTACCTGGCGCAGGTGAGGCCCTGGGCAACCCGGGCATCGCTGCGCTGTGGTCTGGTATGCCTGCAGGGCCTCGCCATACTGTTGCTCGGCCAGTAAGCGATCTCCTCGCTGGACGGCGGCCACACCCTCGCGATCTACCGGGTACAGGCCCACAAGCAGACTGGCTATCATCAAGAGCAAGACCCCGATCCATGCGGATCGGTAGATCCGACGTCGGTCCATCCCGGCCCCTCAGCCCATATCCTGCGGCTACAGCAAGCAGAACAGTGAGAGAGATTATAACACACAGCCCCGATCGACCCAAATGAGGGTAGGCGCCGCTCCGGACCCGGGAAGCAAAAACAGGAGGATTCTGGACGGTCATGCCGTCCAGAATCCTCCTGTTCCCATCGCGGCTTCCCCGCGAGCGGGGAAGCCGCGGATAGGAGGGAGAAGAACCGAGACCGACCCTAGTTCGGAGTCGAAGACTCTGCCGGACGCTGGACCAGTTTCGCCGACACCTGAACCTGACTACCATCGCGAATGAGGGCAAGGGTCATTTCCTGGCCTGGCTGAGCCCGCTGCAAGATGGCCCGTAGGTCCTCCATCCGTGCAGTTGGCTGGCCGTTCGCGGCCACGATCACATCACCACCGACCGTCACGCTCTGCCCATTGATGACCACAGACTTGGAGCTGGCGCGCAGCCCTGCCTGTTCTGCCGGGCTGCCCTGAATAACCTGCTCCACCAGGATTCCCTGCTGATTCGCAGGCAGGTTCATCGCAGTGGCGATGTCAGAGGTGAGGGTCATGCCCACCACACCGAGCCAGACACCAGCGCTGGTCCTGCGCTGTAGCTGCGTTTGAGGCTGCGTTGCCTGCTGTTGAGGTCGGGCTGCCAGTGAAAGCTGGACTGCCTCTTCGTTACCCTGACGCAACACGGAAAGGGTGATCTTTTGGCCGACGGTAGTATGACCAGCCAGGTAGGCTACTACATCCTCGAATGTCTTTACGGGTTGCCCGTCGATGGCAACGATCACATCGCCACCCACGTTCACCTGCTGTCCCTGGATGCTCGTCTGGGTGTTGCCGCTCTTCAGACCTGCTTTCTCTGCCGGGCTGCCAGACGTTACCTCTATCACCAGGACCCCGCGCTGATCAGAGTTCAGCTTCATCGCCGTGTTGAGATCCGCGGTCAGCGTGGTTCCTTTGATCCCGATCCAGGTGTGCTCATAGCGCCCATTCTCTACCAGGGCTGGGACCACTCTCTGTACGATCGCCGACGGGATGGCAAAGCCGATCCCCGCATTTGCCCGCACCGGTGACTCGATGGCAGACGTCACGCCGATGACCTGACCCTCGCCATTGACCAACACACCTCCCGAGTTGCCGGGATTGATGGGTGCGTCGGTCTGGATGATGTCCGGGATGGTATACTGCGCTGACTGACCGTCACCGGTCTGCGCAGGCAGAGAGCGCCCCAGGGCGCTGACAAAACCCACTGTCATCGTGCCCTCCAGGCCAAAGGGGTTGCCGATCGCCACAGCTAACTGTCCTACCTTGACCTGGTCCGAGTCCGCTACCTGCACCGGGCTCAGCTTGTCAGCCGACACATCTACCTTCAGTACGGCCAAGTCACTGTCGGGGTCCGTACCCACGACCTTGGCCGGCACCGCGGTGCCATCCGAAAAAACAACCACGATCTGACTGGCCCCATCTACCACATGGTTGTTGGTGACCACATGCCCTTGCTTGTCCCACACAAAACCAGAGCCTGAGCCCTGCTGTGGCTGGGGAGTGGACGGCCCAAAGGGTGACCCCGGGACCTGGGGCTGAACCGAGGACGAGGCTACCGCGTTCTGCGTCACCTGAATGTTGACCACCGACGGGTTCACCTGCACATAGATGGCCTGCAATCGGCCTTCCAGAGCAGCCAGAAGGCCATCGGAACCCAAGGGCGCAACCGGTGCCGTTGTGGTCGGCGTTGCGGTCGGCGCCAGCGCTGCTGCCGCGCGGGATTCCCCAGTTCCTAGGCCAGCCGCCTGCACCGCCGACAGCACCGAAACTACTGGTGTGCACCCTGATAGGGCTACAAAAGCCACCAGAGCCAATACGACAAGCCATGTCACACGCTGTTTCATCGCCTCCAATACCTCCTCATCAGTTGCCTCAACCTTTCTTACTGGCACTCCGTCCAACTGGAACCTGCATCGCCATTGTCACGCGGCGGGCAGCTTTCCTTACTGCGGGTCTGGGCATCGAGCCAAGAGCACGGCTCTGCCGCCCGTTCCGCCTGGATATGGGTGCCAGGATTTGGACACAGGTATAGGATACCACAGAAAGGGAGGAATTGTCCTTAAGGCTGCCTGAGAGGAAACTTAAGCTTACCTTAAGACCTGTGAGGAGGGGGACAAAAGCCCTGTGGTGCCACCCGGCATGGGGATACTGAGCAACCCAGGTGGCCTATTGGGATGGGGGCAAGGGAAGCCATACAGTAAAGCGGCTGCCAAGCCCCGGCGTGCTCTCCGCCTCCAACCGACCATCGTGGGCCGCCACCAGATCGTGCGCGATGCTCAGGCCAAGGCCCATGCCTTCCGCAAAGCGGCGATCCGATTGCGGGCCGCGCTGGCGCGGGCGATAGAAGGGGGTGAAAATGCGCTCCAGGTGCTCGGATGCGATGCCGGGACCGGTATCGCTGACCCGCACCCACACCTGTCGGGCCTCGATCCCAGCCTGGACCGTCACCGTACCGCCAGATGGGGTGTACTTGATGGCGTTGCTGAGCAGGTTGCCCAGGGCCTGACCCAGGCGATCGGGGTCGATCTCTATCGTGGGCAAGGAGGCGGGGATCATCACCTGCCATTGCAGCCCCTTGTCCTGGGCTGCCTGACGCCAGGGGCTGAGCGTGTGAGCCAGCCATTGGTGCAACTCGGTCTGACGCCGGTCCAGCTCGAGTGAGCCCAGCACCTGGTCATGAAGGGTGGCCAGGTCATCCAGCAGGCGCCGCATGCGCCCCACCTCATCTGCCATGCCGGCCAGCAGGTCACTCCGCAGCGGTGGATTGTCTGCCGCCCCACCCAACAGTGCCTGAATGGCCGAGTGAAATGCCCCCAGCGGGCGGCCTAGCTCGTGCACCAGGTTGGACAACAGCTTGCGGCGCGCCTGCTCCAGAGAATGCAGTTGCTCGACCAGCGTGTTGACCGCGCGTGACAGCGAGCGGACCTCTCTGGGTCCCTGCTCGGGCAGGGGATCCAACCGTTCGCCGCTGGTCAACTGAGACACGGCCTGGGTAACCTGCCGTAGCGGGTGCTCCAGGTTGACTGCCATGGCCCATCCCGCGACTGCGCCCAAAACCAGTCCGCCGGCCAGCACGCCGGCGATCAGGTAGCGCAGACGCAAGAACCGTTCATAGACGCTGAACAGGCGATGGCTCATCCGTATGACGCCCATGATCTGCTGATCGGGGCCGATCACCGGCACCAGGACGTCCACCACCTCTTGCTGCAAGTACCGGCTATAGGCCGTGCGCACGCTGGCCTTGCCGGCGCGCACGCTGGCCCACCCTGCCAGTTGCAGACGCTGGCCGATCAGGTCAACATCCGAGGGATCGCTGGAACAGAGCAGGTATCCATTCAGGTCGAGCAGCATCACTCGGGTGGCCAGGTGAGAATCGACGAGCGCGACAAAGAGCCGCGCCTGAGCCGGGTCCGCCCAGATGTCAGTGCGGGTGCCGGCGATCTCGGCCACGATCACCGCCTGTCCCATCAATTCGATTGAGAGGTTGTCCAGCATCACCTGCGTCTCTAGTACATAGACCAGGGCAATGCCGATGAGGGGGATCACAACCACCAGAGGCAGCATATGGCTGAGGACAAAGCGACCGCGCAGGCTTCTGAACATCAGGCCTCCTGGGGCTCTAGCTTGTAGCCCACGCCCCTCACGGTGACCAGGCGGCGTGGATGCGTCGGGTCGGCCTCCAGTTTTTCACGCAGCCAACGAATGTGCACGTAAACAACCTGAGGTTCGCCAGCGTATTCTGCTCCCCAAACCTGCGCCAGCAGGTCGTCTACCGAAACGACCCGTCCTGCCTGCAGCGCAAGAGCATGCAATAGGCCAAACTCGCGCGGCGCCAGCTCCACCGGATTCCCACTGACGGTGACTGTATGCGCATCCACGTCGATTGTCAGATCGCCGAGTGCCAGAGCCCCCGACGTCTCTACCCCGCCCCGCAATCGTCCGGAGCGCCGCACAACGGCCTTGATGCGGGCCAGGAGCACATCCAGGTCAAAGGGCTTGGTCACATAATCGTCTGCCCCAAGCTCCAGGCCCAACACCTCATCCAGTTCCCGGCGGCGTGCCGTCAGAAAGATGACCGGTGCTGCTATGCGCTGCCGGAAAAGGCGCAAGGCATCCATGCCATCCATACCGGGCAGGCCGATGTCCAGCAGGATCAGGTCAGGTGGTTCACGGGCAGCCACGGCCAGGGCATCTTCGGCGTTCGCAGCCGCCTCCACACGGTATCCCGCCCGCTCCAGGCTAAAGGCCAGGCTCCGACGCAGCAGCACATCGTCATCTACTAAGAGAATGCGTGCAGACGGCACAACTGCTCTCCCATCTCGAGGCTGCACACCCGATCACGGCGTCAAGCCAGCAGGCACAAAGATCTCCCGAGTATGAGGATCGGTCTGATACCCCTCGATCCATGTCGTGACCAGGCTCGAACCCTTCAGTGCAGCCTGGACGATGCACTTGTTGAATACGCCGACCGATTCGCTCGCCAGGTACTGCTCCACTGGCATCCACAAACCGACATCGATCTCTTGCTCGTCGATTGTGATCTCGGTGGTCAACGGCGACAGACGGCAGACGAAATAGATGTCAGACTTGCCGAAACGATAGCCGTGCCAATGCCGGAAGCAGACCAGAGATTCGAACCGTGTCTTAACTCCTGTCTCTTCCAGTACCTCGCGGATGACCCCATCCACAATGTGCTCACCCGGATGCAGGGCTCCGCCAGGGAGCTTGTAGTAGTGCGGGCGATCCCCGCGCAGGAACTTTTCTGTGACCACAAGCAGCTCGCCTTTGTCGTTCAGCACGACTCCCCCTGCACCGATATAGTGCGTGGCATAGGGCGGGATGAAGGCTCCCTCCACCAAGCGATAGGTGAGCATCAGGTAATCCTGGGTACTGTGATGGAAGACAAAGCCCATCTCCACGGCGGTTGGGATCAGAGCAGCCATGGAGATGGGGATCTCGAGCCACACTACCTTCAGTCCCTGGGTGGTCCACTGCGCCAGAGAGCGACTTAGCCCATGACGGAACTCTTCTGGGAGCGCTGGCAGGCCCTTCGGGTCGATGACAACTCCACCAAACGAATTCAGCGATGATGCGAACACGTCCATGGACGATCTCCACAACGTTCAGTGCCATGACCGGGCTAGCAAAAGCGGGTAGGTTTCGCCAGTCCTTCTCTACTGTCCATCACCGCTCCGGTTCCTGAACCAAACCCACATCGCAGGGATGGGGGCTATGAGGCCCAGTAGCAGGCTGACTCCAATCAGGACGGCCCCGATCGCCAGAGGAGCGACCAGCACAGCGCCTACCAGGGCGATCAGCGCCCCCACGAAGAAGAGCAGGATGGCCACAGCCCCAACGATCAGCGAGGTCACTGAGGCCTTGCGCTGCGACATTCGCTTTGTGCCAGAGACGTGCCCACTCTGCCCGTTGATCCAGATCGGGTAGACCTTTTCCCCTTCCCGATAGTACGTCACAAAAGCCGGCGCCAGCATCTGTGTCCAGTTGAGGTTGCTGTACCCGGCACGCATGCTCCAGTTGCGAATGTGGTGCGCCTCGCCGGCGGCCTGGCATTCCAGTGCAGCCGCCCGATCGAACGCACCCTCTGCATCAGGCCATGCCGCATCGGGCGCGTGGTCGGGGATGCGCACGACACTGCCCGCCATGGCCCGTGCCGAGTATTCTTTGCGCGCGCGGTAATCATAGCCCCCCAGGCGCGACATCCAACGGTCGTGGTCTTCCAGGGCAGGAACGGCAACATTGTCATAGTGCCGCTTGAGCCGACCCACGCGCGACTCCCAGCGCACTCGGGTTTCTGTTACCTCTTGTGACACCCATTGCCCTCCCACGTACTGCTCACGAAAAGAGGCAGCCTGGTAGTCATACCCCATCTCGGCCTGCCAGGTGGCCTCGACGTCCCCATCCACCAGCCACAGCGGCAGGTAGTAGCGGCGGATCCGGCGCAGCAACAGTTCCGGTGCCAGGTCATCTGGCCGGAAACGGACTCCCCTGGCCCACTCGGTGAGGAATCCGGCCGTGCTCTCCTCGCTGACCGCGAACGGGACCACTAGCTCGGGCGGCTCCCGGCGCAGCCGCTCTGGCTGGGCAGATAGGCCATCCTGTAGGCAAGCTGGGCAAGTTGTCAACGTGACATCGGTGGGCGCCAGGTGGGCACTGTGGCAGTGTGCGCAGTAGAACACCTGGAGCGGGATTCCCCATCCGGCGTTGATGGAAAGCCCGGCAGACATCGATTCCGGAGGCGCGCTCTCCTGAGACATGCTTCCTCCCTAGATATCGCCAGCAGCACGGGCCCGGTTAAAGATATAGACGGCCACGACCAGGCCCGCCACAAACAAGACGAACGCCACAGGCAGCACAAATACCCCAACGCCAAACAATGAGGTGACCAGCCCGATCAGCCCGCCCAGAAGGCCTGGCGCCAGGGCCAATGTGATTACCAGCCATACGCGTAGCCAGGCAATCGGCTTCTGCCCGGCTACAACTGCTGTCTGCCCATTGACCATCACATGGTACACCTTGTTCTCAAACTCGTACGTAGCCAGATAGGTTGGCAACAGCACATAGCGCCACCGCTCGTCGGAAAAGTCAGCGGTCATGCTGAAATTGCGCACGTGCGATGAGGAGACATCGCGGTAGCATGCGCTCTTGGCTTGCTCGCGCATGCGTTGCTTCCCCAGTTCCCACGCCGGCTTGAGTTGCATCTCGTACGCCTGAGCCTGCCATCCCGCCAGGTAGCCGGCATCATACACCGTGAGCTGGTTCAGGTTGTAAGGATACAATCTCTCTAGCAGCACGGTGCTGGTCTTGTCCGTCCCATGGATCAGCATGTTAGCGATCGGCAGATGGACACGCCCGTTCTCCCACCGCCAGTCGATCACGGTCTCGGTTTCCCATTTTCCATTCCGGTACCGACGTTCCTGTCTTTCGTGCCCCACCAGGGCCTTCCACTGTGCCTCGATGCGGGCGTCAAACACCCAGAACGGCAGATAGATCCCCGTAAAGTGCCCAATGGCGTTCACCTGGCGCAGAGTCGGGGGGTGCATCCATCCCTTTCCTAGCCACTCTGTGACCGCCGTTCGGCAGCGCTCCGCATCCACAGTGAAAGGGACCAGGTAGCCCGGACGGATGAAATCGTGCCCAGCAGCACGGGTAGCTACGCGGTTAGAGCCGCAGAACGGGCAGGTCGTGGATAGCTCTCCTCCCCCTGCAGAGAACACAGCATTGCACGCTTCACACTGGATCGATTTGCGTTCGGTTCCCCATCCTTTCTCAGACTGATCGAGGGCTTCCAGTGTGAACTCGAAGCGATCGGCTGCCAAGCCCACGACACGCGCACCTACCTCCTGGGTATACCCGCAGTGAGGACAAACTAACTGCTGGACATCAGCGCTATAGGAGACAATGCCATTGCATTGAGGACAGCGGAATGTGCTGGCCTCGGGCTGTGCCTCTTCGGGAGGCGCTGGCGCATAGACCTCGATCCCTGTGACCCTGGAGGAAGCAGGGACAAACCCGGGAGGCGGAGTCCAATCTGCGTAGGTCTGCCGTGCAAGCATCGCCCTTCCTCTTTCTGTAGATCCCAACTCCTCTCCCGGCGCGAAGCGCGAACCGCCGGGAGAGGGAGTTGGGCAGTGAGGGCAAACAACCCTATTTACTGGCTCCTTCCATGCCCTTCAGGAGTTGGGAAAGATACCAGATCTGGTCATCGGTAGCTACCTGGCCATCCTTGAGATAGACCGATCCATCCTGATAGTTGAGCGGACCTTTGAACAGGTTCAGCTTATCGGAACCCATGTCAGCGACAAACTGCTCCAGGGACTTTTTGTGATCGGCCGTCAGGGCAGAGCCGAAAGTGAATCCCACCGCGCTGGTATCACGGTCGTTGATGTTCTTCCAGTTGGGGCCCGCCCATGTCCACTGCGGCTTCCACTTGCCATCCCGAACCTGCTTGACGATCTCGACGTAGCCCGGTCCCCAGTTGAAATAGGGGACGCCCAGGCAGATGTTCGGCGCCCCATCACAGGCCTGGTCAAAGTCATAGGGGATGGCCCATACCTTGGCACCGGTCTCTGCACGCTGCTTAGTAACAACCAGGGCCTCGGTCGTGTCGATGCCCGAAAGGATGACATCGGCCCCCTCGTTTAAGATGCCATTGCTGACTTCGGTGGGGTCGAGGGTTACACCTGGGATGTTGAACCAGAACCCGATCCACTTGACGATGAAGCGGAGGTCATCTGGGTTGCCACCTCGATACTTTTCATAGCAGTACCGACTGCCCAGGTAGGCCGAAGCAGCCAGACGGCGCGTCTCGTCGTTGATCAATGGTCCCAGATAGCCAATTGTCTTACTCTCGGTCTTGAGCGCGGCGGCACATCCTGCGACTGCCTTCATGTATTCCATCTTGGCCATATAGTTCCCGACGTTGGATGGCGCTGTTCCCTTGTGCACGTGATCGCCAGAGACCGCAATGAAGGCCACATTGGGGTACTTTTTGGCCGCCGGATCCGTATCCGCCTGAAAGTCGTCGGAAGTGGTTAGGATGAGCTTGGCTCCCTGTGCCACCATATCGTCCACCGCCTGCTCGAGCGTGGTTTCTGGACGATCCGCCGAGTTGAGCTTGTCCAGGTACACCATCTTGGCCCCGGGTACCTTTTCTTCGACATACTTGCCAGCGCTGAAATGAGCCTCGCTCCACCCATGATCGTTGTACGGGCCGACCAAGATCATGCCAAAGACAAACTCCTTGGATGCTCCGCCACCCTTCTGACAGGCGGGCATGGTCAGAGCCAAAAGGACAAGCAGCGTCACCGATACCCATAGTCTTCTGTGCACTTGATCCTCCTTTTGAGATTGGGCCAGAAAACACAGCTAGGGAAACAACAGCGGGCTGTTCTCTCGCTCGACCACCTCCTTTCAGTCAGAGGACCCAGAAAGAGCGATAGGTACGGCGCTCACTAAGAAATGGGCCAGGGTCTTTGGGCGTCACTGCCTGATGAGACAAGTCGCGAGGATACGCGGGGATGCCTGCCTGCGGCACGCATCGGTCCCAATATATCACGGATGCAAGAGCCTGTCAATAAAGGGCGCGTTTGCGCGAGCGTTCGTAGTTGGGGGTGAGCTCAAGGGTGGTGGGGAATGGTCGGCAACGGCCACCTGTCACCCTTGCCCCCGGGAGCAGATGCTCCCAGGATCCACGGGAGCTTGTCAAGATGGCGGATCCGTGCTACCATCAACCGCATCATCGCTACCGGACGGACACGGAGGCTGCGTCTACCATGCTGGACGATCTGCGCAAAGAGATCTGCAAGCTGAACCAGGAACTGCCCCGATATGGCCTGGTTACCTGGACCAGTGGCAATGTGAGTGGTCGCGATCCGGAGACCGGCTGGGTGGTGATCAAGCCCAGTGGGGTGTCCTTTGAGGAACTGACGCCAGAGAACATGGTGATCGTTGACGTGGAAGGGAATCTGATCGAGGGAACGCTCAAACCCTCCTCTGATGTACACGCCCACAACTATATCTACCGTCATCGACCGGACGTGAGAGGGGTGACACATACTCACTCGAACTATGCCACTGCCTTTGCCGCACTGGGGAAGCCAATCCCGGTCTACCTGACGGCAATCGCCGACGAGTTCGGCGGCCCGATACCGGTTGGGGGGTACGCCAGGGTCGGTGGCGACGAGATCGGCCGCGAGATCATTCGCGCCATCGGGCATTCACCCGCGATCCTGATGAAAAGCCATGGCGTGTTCACCGTTGGCCTCACGCCTGGCGCGGCGCTCAAGGCAGCGGTCATGGTGGAGGATGTAGCGCGCACGGTCTGGTTGGCCCTACAACTGGGGCAGCCCGAAGAGATCCCTGCTGAGGAGGTGGCACGAGCTCGACGCCGATACGCGACTGAATACGGACAAGGTTCTGATCAGTGAGATCCGGTGCTGCTTGCGGCTGGAGTGGCTTTACTCGCCATCGGGCAATAGTGCATCCTCTTCTTGGCTGTACTCTGAACTCAGCCCATTGTAGAACAGCCACTCCTCCATCGCCTCATCGGCTGCCTCGGCGATTTCGGGATCCTCGTGCAAGGTCAGCTCGTCCAGCCGGTCAAACGCGCCATCCCACCCTGTCTGTCCCAGTGCCCAAAGCGCTGCCAGCATCACGACCCTGTCCTCGGAATACGTGAGCCGCCAGAGGTCCTTTCCCAGGCTGTCCAGGCTCATCTCGCCTGCCGCGGTGATGGCCTCGAGTTGCAGGTCGCGGTCGGGGCCATACAGCTCCCGCCTCAGGATCTCGGCCCACCGCGCTGACCCGTTCCGTCCCATGGCGATCAGGGCACTGAGCTTGGCCGCCCTTTCTGGGCGTTCGTACAATTGGGCGATCAAGTCCTCTACGGTCTCGTTGCTGAAAAAACTCTGCGTCTCGACCGCACAACGCCTTTCATCGAGGGAGCATGCCGGATCCCGGCACACAGACAGCAAGAGGTCATACACCCGCTTGAGATCCTCCCGGGATAGGCATCCATCCGAGGAAACCACTTCCTGGTCGGTCTCCGGGTCGTAGGCCGAGATCGCTTCGGCGTAGATGAGCTGACCCAAGCCCAGGATCGCCGTGCAACGCACCTCCAGATCGGGATCGCGCTGTGCAACGTCAATCAGTCGCTCAACGCTCCCCTTGTCGATGCCAGCCGACATTTCCTGGATTGCCGACTTGCGCACGCGCGGGTTTGGGTGCCTCAGGTTCTCCAACGGCTCCGAGATCGTCTCTCTGCGTCCAGAGGTGTTCACTCGACCTCCCGGTACAGACTTCGGCCCGGGCGAACTCTTGTGCGAATCCACCGGTACCCCTCCCAAGCCGTGAAAAGGGTCCCAACCGTACAGGTCCTCATAATCAGGGACCTGAACAATATTGTACCATGCTTTCCAGCCTGGCGTCAATAGAAAATGTGTTTTCCCGGCAAACCCGTGCTATAATCCAGGTATCCCAGACCTTGG
>Ga0315274_10011112_pt1 | contig 12913 bp, 10 predicted proteins | sample YL17G02_20_MG_FD_203700 | JGI IMG/M metagenome (GOLD analysis project Ga0315274, IMG submission 203700) | Sediment microbial communities from Yellowstone Lake, YNP, Wyoming, USA - YL17G02_20 | ecosystem: Environmental > Aquatic > Freshwater > Lake > Sediment | place: USA: Wyoming | collected... | reverse complement strand
GCTCGTAGCACACGACTGCACCAAAGGCGTCGAGGTAGTTGATCCGCAAGAGTGCATCGCCACCATTGCTGCGAATGACAATGGTCGAGAGCCAGCCATCTCTTGCCCGCACATCGGGCAGGTAGGTCGGTGCTAGGCGCACAAAGCGCGCTGCATCTGCGCCAATGTACCGCCCTGCGTCAAAACTCTCGACCTGGTTGGTCAGTTGGGTATAGTTAGTGTACTCTGTTAGAAAGAGGTGAGCACCCAAGTCCGCCCAGTGGTCGTCGCCAGGAGCGTCGTTCAGCCCCCGGTGGTCCACAAAGGCAGTAGATGTGCCATATCCGTCCTGAACAGTGTGCTGCCCCTGCCAGACCGTGCTGTTATGACGACTTCCTTGGTATGGGGTGCGAACACGAACCCGATATACCCCTTGGTTAGCCGTGGAGACGACAGGCCCCCAACGGGCCCAGTAGTCTGGTTGGACGCTTGCCCATGTATACCAATGATCGCCGTTGTACCCATTCTGGTTGTCATAGAACCAATTGGGGCACGACGGAGAACCCGCGCATCCTTTCGTGAACCCGGAATCGCCATCATCAACGGTGGTGCTGCCGACCTCTGGGGGAGCCGGGAGTGGATGGTCGGCCCACTGGCCGTGCTTCCAGAGCAAGGCGCTACCTGACCCGCCGAACGGGTCAGTGGCGTTCCCGCTATCATTCCATACCTCAAAATGCAGATGCGGACCGGTGGAATTCCCGGTATTCCCGCTCGTGCCGATGATCTGCCCAGTTTGAGCAGTCCCGGTCATAACTGCAATGGCGCTCATATGCCCGTACCAAGTTTCATAGTAGTTCAAGTGTAACATCTGAACGTACAGCCCATAGCCCGCGGTTCGGTCATGTTCGTCATCCCAACCTGCGAACAGTATCGATCCCCACGCAGCCGCCAGAACAGGCGCCTAGTCGAGGTCAAAGTCGGTGGCCTGGTGACCATCGTACCACAAACAGTCTCCCTGTGATCCGGGCTGGGTATAGTAGGCCACTGGCAGTTCCCCAAAGTACCCACAGACCCCATTCCAGATGTTGGCAGTCCTGCCATCGTAGACCAGGATATAGTTGTTTCGCGAGTCATGATCAAAGTAGGAATTGATGGACGCGCTACCATAGTAAGGAGTGACCAGGAAAGCAGATGCCTGAGCCGATGCCTGCAATGGCCTGATCATGTCGAACCCCTGCATTCCGACCGCCAGGCCGATAGCTGCGAGGATGTGTAGCGCCCGAATGAGACCTTTGTGTCGAGCCATGAGATTCCTCCTGTGCCAGAGTGCGTGGCCGCAGGTGCCCTCGACTTGCAGCCAGTGTCTTTACTTCTTGATCCACACCGGACGCCGATCGATCTCGGGTGTATCGGTGACTCGGCGCAGGTTGCTGCCATCGGCGTTGATGAGCCAGATGTCCGCCTGCCGATCTACCAGCGCAGAGAAAGCGATCGTCGAGCCGTCGGGAGACCATGTGGGGTCAATGCCCGATGCCAGACGGCGGATCTGGCCGGTCTCAACATCCACCACATAGATCCCAAGCCCCACGAACACCTCGGTAGGATCGTTCGTCCCGGTGGGCACGCTCGCTGAGGGATCATAGCCGACATAGACGATGGAGCGGCTGTCCGGCGACCAGGCCGGATAGTGCCCATACCCCATAGCAAACGAGACCGGCTGGAAGCGGCTCTCCTCCGTGCGGGGGTCCAGCAAGGTAAAGGACTGCCCCTCGGTGTACATCAGGTACCGGTTGTCCGGAGACCAGGACTCGACATATGAGCTGCGCTGCACCATGCGGCGGGCGTTTCGGCCGTCACCCTCGGCGACCCATACTCCGGCATATGGAGATTGGCTGTCGCCAAGCCCTGGGATATAGCCATAGGCCAGCCGGAGCCCATCCGACGAGGCGGCAGCTCCAGAGATGCCGTCAGGCGGCTGAGGTTGTGCGACCAGCACGTGCTGGCCGGTGTGGATGTCGACCAACCACAGCCCGGCATCTGGGCCATTGATCGACCGGAACAAGATCTCGTGGTTGTCGGGATGCCAACCGTACATCAATCCTGTATCCATAAAGTAACCTGGCGCAGGCAACGTGAACCTGCCGGTGGTCAGATCGACGACGAACAGGCGGTCACCGGTATCCTCATGCGTGAGCCCAGCCAGGTACTCGCCGTTCGGAGAGAGGATCATCCGGTCAAAGTAGGCCCTCGAAGGCACCTCCTGGGCCCAAGGGACGTCCACGGGACCTACAACTCCCCCACGATCGTCGATCTCCACTGCCCGAACAGGGTATCCCCGGTCGCTGCTCGTGCGATACGCCCGGTACAGGATCAGGCCCCTCAGCCCGGTTCCCGGTGTGCGCAACGGGATCGCCGTTGCTGTGGGCCCCGACCTCGGCGTAAGCGTGGGCCGGGGAGCAGGGGTAGGCCAGACGACGCGTACTATCCTGTCCCCACGGGTAGTCGTGGCAACCACGACCACTCCTCCCCCGGGGAGGGTGGGCTCCGGGGTGCTGATCGGCGAATCAAACACCGCGGGCGGTGATGGTAGCGGCGAGGTCGACTGAACGCTGTGAACGAGAGCTCGTCTTGAGCCTGCAGCCTGGCTGAACAGCAGGGCCAGAAGCGCTGCCAGCGCGATCAGCGCAGCCACGCCCAGCATGCCTTGCAGCCATCTACCTATCTTGCTCATCGCCTGCTCTCCTTTCACAACGCAAAAGCGCGCCCAACGCGCAGGTGACAATGATCCTGCTGTGGCGCGCTTTTCCATCCGTTATTTGCTCTTATTATACACCCACCCATCGTATTTGTCAAGACCTTTTTTGCCTGACATCAACGGTTGCTGCAAAGCCGCGGGTAAGCTCCAGAGGTAGATTGTCGCCGTACTATGGCGGTAGGCTGTGCACCCCTATGCACGGCCGCCCGGCATTGGGATGGCGGGCTACCGTTCCTGTGGACCTTGTCAAGCGACAATGCAACAGCCCTGGGGCCCACTGGTAGATCTGCCGACCCAGATTGCCTGGATGCCGGACGACAGTCTGACAGGCAGACGGACCAAGGTCAAAGACTGGTGCCTGGCGGCTGCCGAACGACAAGGCCACCACAGTCGATTCGACATAAACGCGAATGCCGTGTATAATATAGACAAGCCAATCTCATATCGGATGTACTCATCCGCACCATTTCGCGAACTGGGGGGGACAAGAAATGGACATCCTGATCTTTGGCGCCGGAGCCATTGGCTCATTGCTCGCTTATCGGTTGGGGGCTGTTGGGCACCGCATCACCGCCGTCGGGCGGGCTCCTTTTGTCCGTGCCGTGGGCCAACGAGGGCTGCTAGTCGAGCACCACGGTCACGCGGTGCGGGCCACGCGGATCAGAGCCGTCGAACGCATCGAACTATGCGGCGACACCCGATTCGACCTCGTCCTGATCACCACCAAAGCATTCGATACGGCCACTGCCTGCACTCAGGTCCGACCCTTTGTGCAGCGCGGCGCACCGGCCGTGGTGATTCAGGACGGTGTGGGGGGCATCGAGGTCGCCAGCAAGATCCTCGGGCCGCATAACCTGTACGCTGGGGTGGTGACCATGCCGGTTGAGGTGCTCAAGCCAGCGGTCATCAGCCCACAGCCAGGCCATGGGGGACTGGCCTTTGCCCCGGTTGGCCCGGGTAGGGATCTCAGGCCACTCGTCAAGCTGTTTGCCCAAGCCCGGTTTCCCGTGCAGGCCTGCACCGACTGTCAGGCCATGCAGTGGTCCAGACTGATGCTGGGCCTGGTAGGGAACGCTGTCCCGGCCATCCTCAACCGCAACGCTGGGCAGGCCTACGCCGACACGGCGCTGGTCGCCCTGGAGCGTGGCGCACTGCGCGAGGCCCGCTCAGTCGTCAGGCGCATGAGGCTCAAGCTCATCCCATTGCCGGGATACTCGGTTCCCTTGCTGACATGGCTGCTCTGTGCCCTGCCGTCGCCCTCGACCCATCTCCTCCTGTCCTGGCTGGCCGAGCCGGGCCGGGCCGGAAAGCGGCCATCCCTGCTGTTGGACCTGCAGCGCGGCCGTCCGCAATCGGAGGTCGAGTACCTCAACGGTGCCGTCTACCGGGCGGGGCACAAGCTGGGGGTTCCTACGCCCATCAACCAGGTGGTGTACGAGACACTCACCGGCCTGGCGCGCAACCAGCTCGACTGGCTGGCGTACCAGGGCCAGGCTGAGCGGCTCGTGTACCGGGTCACCACCAAGCGCCTGGCCAGCCGCGTCCATGGCTGGAAAAGCCTGAGGACTGGCTCATAAGAACAGGCGCAAGGCGCTGCGCCACAGTGGCAGATGTGAGGGCAACATGCATCAGGGAGGACCCATGTTCGAGAACTCGCAGATTGCCTTTGTTGGCGCCGGCACCATGGGCGAAGCCATGATCCACGCCGTGCTAGCCCGGGGTCTGGTGGCGCCGCATCAGGTAGCGGCCAGCGATGCTCTGCCAGCGCGGTGCCAGGAGCTATCGGCGCGGCACGGCATCCGGACGGCTGCTGACAACGCGGCTGTGGTCGCCGAAGCAGAGATCGTCATCCTGGCAGTCAAGCCCCAGGTGCTGCCGGCCGTGCTGGGCGATCTGGAAGGCAAGATGCGACCTGGAGCATTGGCCCTGTCGATCGTCGCCGGAGCGCGTCTGTCTGCCCTGGCCGATGGCCTACAGGTCTCGGCCATCGTCCGCGCCATGCCCAATACCCCCGCCCAGATCGGGGAGGGCATCACCGTGTGGACCGCCACCGACACGGTATCTGGCGAACAGCGCAGCCAGGCCGAAGCCATCTTGCAGGCCATGGGCAAGGCCATCTATGTCCACGACGAAAGACAATTGGACATGGCGACCGCCCTGAGTGGCAGCGGGCCGGCGTATGTGTTCTTGATCATGGAGGCAATGGTCGATGCAGGAGTACGCCTGGGTTTCGCGCGCCCAATTGCCGAGCAACTGGTGATCCAGACGGTGTTGGGTTCCGCCCGGTTTGCCGCTCAGTCGGGCCAGCACCTGGCAGAGCTGCGCAACATGGTTACCTCTCCCGGCGGCACCACGGCCGAGGCGCTCTACCATCTGGAAAAAGGCGCGGTGCGCGCCGTAATCGGCGAGGCGATCGCAGCCGCCTATGAAAAGAGCTGCCTCCTGGCCGATACCCGGTAGAAGCTCGATTCTGGCGGTTCGCTGCAGAGTCCCTTGCGTTTGCAGCCCCTTGGGGTTGAGGATAGGGTTGCCGACTACTGGGACGCCGTGACCTGATGCTCCATGTCAACCAGGGCGCGGGATACCTCATGGATCGCCGCTCGCTGCTTGCGGTAGAGGTCCGGCTCGCTGACTGCCAAATGCTCAGCGATATCGCTCATGCGCCATCCCTGTCGGAACTTGAGGTCCAGGATGTTGTAGAGCGTCCACTCGGGCGCGGTCATGTTCTGCTCACCCGGCGGGCGCAGTGACTCGATAGCTTGCTGCAGCACATCGCGCAGGGCACGCACGGCGTCGCCCCCGAGCTGATCCCGGGCACGAGAAACCACCAGCAACTCGATCAACGGGCTTTGCGTCAGCTTGGGCCCTCCCCAGTAGTGGCTCAACGCGTCCTTCACCCATCGACTGAAAGAAGGATCCTGGATCGGGCTTTCCCCGGCAAGCCGTGGCAGCGACGTAACATACTGCATCAATTGCCGCCGCTTCTGGATGCGATCGATGTCTGGCATGATCTGCTGCAACGCCACAAAGATCCCCTGCTGCAGGTGGCTGTCCTCCAGGGCCATCTCGGCCTGCTCGATCAGGTCCGACACGTCCCCTTCCACCTCCTCGCCAATTTGCGGCGCGAGCGGCCAACGCTCGACGATTAGCATCCCCAGTACAGCATCGCGGTTCTGTGTACAGAGCGGACGCAGCACATACCCATCAATGTCTGCAAAACTCGAGTTTTCTACGGGCGCACTCTGGCAGAGTTGGAACAAGGGATTCAGATTGTGCTGCTCCAGGAACTCGCGCAGTGTCCTGGGCTCTCCACACTGCGCTCTGACCTCGAACCCACCCTCACCCTGGGTGACCACGAAAGCATTCCGAACGCGCAGCCGCTCTGCCAGTGAGATCAGCGCATTCTCTAGGAACTGCTCCAGGTCACTGGGCGTCAGCAGGCGCTTGTCTAGCTCTTGCAGCCAGGCGACCTCTGCCAAGTCCTGTCGGTACACCAGCCGGTTCAGGAAAGGCCGAGACACACTGATCGCCAGTTGCACCAGGATGATGGCCAAGACGGCGGCGAACACGGTGAGCATGCCGCCGGTCAGCCCGAGAAAGGTCCCGACCTTGGGCACGACCAGCAGGATCACCACCATCAGCGAAGCCAGGAAAGGGCCGCGCAAGATATACTCGATCAGGCTGTACTTGATCACACGGTCGGGATTGAACGCACCAAAGTAAGCCACGGCATAGGTCATCACTACGATCATCAGCGCAATGCCAACGTTGCCGAGCAGCAAGATCACCAGTAGGGTCTCGTCGCCTAGTGATGCAGGGAGAGCGCTGATCAGCATGTAGGGGAATACGCCCAGCGCAGGCGCGGCAAAGGACAGAGCCAGGTAGGCCATGCGCCGCCGTGAGCTCGGAGTCAGACACCGCACCCTGGCCCGGTTGATGTTCACCGCCCCGCTGATAACCGCAGCAAAGAAATAGACGGCAAAGGCCCAGAAAAAGGGACCAGGTTGGAGGTGGGGCACAACTGCGGCGAGAACGTCCTCACGTACTACCCAGGGCGAGAAGATGACCAAGAGGAGCGTCAGTGCGCTTCCCAGGTAGCTGAGGCGCACCGCCAGGCGACGCCACCTGGAAAAGCTGTTGGTGACGTTCAGCAGAGCGTCCGAAAAGTGCAGATACACGGCAGGCACAAAAGCAATGCCCACCCACTGGAACTTGAGCCACGGCAGCGCAGAAGCGGGGGATTCGACAGCCAGGATGGTGATGTCGCCCAGGTAGACCATCATGACCATGGCCAACAAGATGCAAAAGGCCCGGCCCACAGCGTGACGCAGGTTGTGCCTCAGAATATAGAGGCACATCGAAAAAGCGGTGATCAGGATGGCCGAGGACAGGACGCGGTTAGCCAGCCGCAGTGTCGCCAGCGCCCAACTTGCTTCCATCATTGACGTCAGATCTTTAGCGCGAAAAGCAGAGCAATGTCTCGGTTGGGGAAATGGTGCTCGTTGAAACCACAGAAGCCAAAGCCGTGTTTCTGGCAGAAAGAGATGCCCGGGTAGTTCTTGGTCTGTACCGCACCCATCAATCGTTCCAGGCCCTTGTGCTTGGCCCAGGCGATGCAAGCCGTGAGCAGCGCTGCACCAATGCTGTGGCGCCGGAAGCGCCGATCCACGATCAGGTGGTTGATCCAGGCCACACCCTGCCAAGGAGAGGGATCAAGCTGACAGTATCCATAGACCGGAGAAGGTTCCTCTCCGACGGCCGGCTCGGGCCCTTCCTCATCTGGCTCAGAGAAAGGCCTTTCTGTGGCTACCAGGATCACAGAACCATTCTCCCAACACGACAGAAGATCATCGCGCTGTCGCGGATACGCCACGCGCATCACGCGCGGCAGGCGAACGGTCTGAAAGCGCACTACAATGCTGCCGCTGTCGTCTCGCTCTTCCATCTGCCACACATAGTTGGTCTGCGAGTCGGCATCCATGGCCAGACAGGCATTGAGATCGGCAAGCATAGCTGGGCGAATCAGCATCGGGCATCGTCCTCGGGCAAGAGATTTCTGGGTACATGACCATTATAGCACGCTTCTATGTTAAGGCCAACCATGGCCACCAGGTCATGAACCTCAGCTCCTGGACATAGTTAGCACCCAGGTGCTCGTAGAACTGGGCGGCCAGCTTGTTCGGAGCAAAAACGGCCCAGACCAGCCTGCTACCACCTGCCTCCTGGCAGATCCGGGCGGCCTCATACAGCAGCGCCGTGCCCACACCTTGGCCGCGGGCATCCGCCCGGACGTATAGGTCGACCACGTGCATCATGCGACCCGCGTTATCGGTGTCATAGCCGTAATGATACAACAAGTAGCCGACCAGGTGACCCTCCACCTCGGCCACGATCCCGGCAAAGGCCGGGTTAGGACCAAAACCATCGCGGAGGTAGGTTTCTGCCGTCAACTGGAAATCAGTAGTATCGCCCAAGGCTCGCAGGTACGCTGCAAACTGCGCAGCAAGCTCACCGACCTCGGCTGCGTCATCGGCCATGGCCGGTCGGATCGTGACATTCGTGGGAACAGCATCCATAGTATGCATACTTTGCCCTCCTCCCGGGAGATTATAGCTGGTTCTCTGGAAGCAACCAAATCTGCTAGTGAGGGAGCATTTGTTCCTTGGGGCATTGTTGGTCCCAGGCTCGTGCACAGCGCGGGCGAGGCATTCGAAGCTATAGCCAGGGCACACGGCGCTCTCTTACATTGCGGAAACATACTGCATGGCGACGCCCTGTGCGAATGCCTCGCCCCTACGCCAAGGCCTGCCCCAGGCGACAAATGCACGCGCTAGTGAGGATAAGTTGACACCCCACCTGAAGCGTGGTACAATGAACGATAGAATCTGATACGAGGATAGCTTCCATGCACGACGAGCGGGCCTTCTCCATTATCATTGCCAGCCCCCTGATCATCATCGCAGGGAAGCTTGTGGTTGGGAGAGGACCCGCATAGCGCTACATGCAAAGTGCAGTTCCAGGCCTCCCAACCCGGGAGGCCTTTTTGATTCCAGGGCAAGGAATCCAGAGCGAGGACGCTTTTCCCAGGCCGTTGCCACCGCTGCCTGCCGAAAAGCGTCTTTTCGATCTGATCGGCGGGCAGAGACAGGCGCCAGGCCTTACCACAAAGGATACATAGAAGAGCTCGCTTTGGGAGTCAAACCTTGTTAAATCGATTCCTTTGCGGCCTTTGTGCCTTGGTGGTGAAGCGGAAGGTATCCCGGCGAGGAGCGTTCCAATCATGACAACCAAGATCACCGTGTACGACACGACCCTACGTGACGGTACCCAGCAGGAGGGGTTGTCCCTTTCACTGGGCGACAAGCTCCAGATTGCTCACATGCTCGACCAGTTTGGCGTCGATTACATCGAGGGTGGATGGCCGGGGTCGAATCCCAAGGACATTGCCTTCTTTGAACAGGCCGGGACGCTGGGGCTGACGCACGCTCGGGTGACAGCCTTTGGCAGCACACGCCGTGCCGGGCTGGACGTACAAGAGGACCCACAGATTGGTGCCCTGCTGGCCGCGCAGACCCCTGCCGTGACCATCTTCGGCAAGAGTTGGGACCTGCATGTCCACCAGGTGCTCAACACCTCCCTGGAGGAAAACCTGCAGATGATCGCCGATAGCGTGTCCTACCTACGCCGCCACGGGCGAGCAGTGATCTACGACGCCGAGCACTTTTTCGACGGCTATCGCGCTGATGCCGGATACGCTGTCCAGACACTGCACGCCGCCGCCGAGGCTGGGGCCGCAGTGCTGGTCCTGTGCGACACCAACGGCAACACCTTGCCCGGCGAGCTACAGGCCATCTTTTCCCAGATCACCCGACTGGTAGACCTGCCTCTGGGTATCCACTGCCACAACGACAGCGGCTTGGCTGTGGCCAACACGATCCTGGCGGTGCAGGCGGGCGCGGTTCACGTGCAGGGGACGATCAACGGCTATGGCGAGCGGTGCGGCAACGCCGACTTGTGTGCGGTCATTCCAAACCTGCAGCTCAAGCTGGGGCACCGGTGCGTTTCCGAGGCGCAACTACGGTCGCTAGTCGACGTGTCGCACTTTGTCAGCAGCCGCGCTAACCTGGCTCCTGACCCCCACCAACCCTATGTCGGCCACAGCGCCTTTGCCCACAAGGGAGGCATGCACGTTAACGGCGTGCTCAAGTCCCAGCAGAGTTTCCAGCACATTGACCCCTCGCTGGTCGGCAACCAGCGGCGTATCGTCGTTTCCGAGCTGTCCGGGCGGAGCAGCATCCTGTACAAGGCGGCGGAGTTTGGCCTGGACGTAGAGATGGACAACGAGCGCGCACAGAGCCTGGCCGCGCACATCAAGGACCTGGAAAGCCGGGGCTTTCAGTTCGAGGGCGCCGAAGCCTCGGTCGAGCTTCTCATCCGCCGCAGCCAGTCCAACTATGCCCCGCCTTTCGAGCTGATCGATTTCCACGTGCTGGTGCGCGACAAGCACAATGGCGTCATGGCCTCCGAGGCCATGGTCAAGATCAGGGTGGGCGACCAGGTCATGCTCACGGCAGCAGAGGGCAACGGGCCGGTCAACGCCCTCGACCAGGCGGTGCGCAAAGCCCTCTTGCCGTATTATCCGCAGCTTGGGCCGGTGCAGTTGACTGATTACAAGGTGCGCATCCTGGACGGCGACGCCGGCACCGCCGCCCTGACACGGGTGCTGATCGACTCGAGCGATGGAGAGCGCATGTGGAGCACCGTAGGCAGTTCGCCCAACATCATCGAGGCGAGCTGGCAGGCCCTGGCCGACAGCCTGGAATACGCGCTGTGGAAGAGGGGACTGGGCAGTCCATAGCCAAGCTGTCAGCCATCAGCCGTCGTGATTTGACAGGGAATCGCGATTGTGCTACACTCCGAATGCATATGTAGACAGTATCACATCTGGCTTCCTGTCGTGGGCGGGTGTACATGGGCTCAGTATGGTCGTTCTGCACTAACGGCTCCACTACGGTCCCCTCGACGAACATCGAGGGGTCTGTCCCGTTGGGAGAACGCCAACCTGGTTCATAGCCTATCTGCTCATTGGTGGTCAAGCCTCCCAACCGGGAGGCTTTTTCGTACTTCACAGGAACGCGACAACCCTATCTTGCAGGCCATGCTGACCTGCCGGTCAAATGTAGATCGAGATCCCGCAGCGATCCCGTAGAGTCACCACAGGATCGCCGTGGGATCGCCCACTCACGTGCCCCAGTCCCGCCCAGGACCGGGGACGGAGTGCGGTGAGCAAAGACGCCTTTTGCGAACGGCGCCTGTTGTCTGTTCGCTGAAAGGCGTCTTTTGCTACCAGATACAGCACGTGCCCGTCGCCCACAAGGAGCTATGCTACGCATCGCACCGTCGCATAGGGCGGAGGAGAGTACGCAGTTGTGTACAACTGCCTCTCCCGCCCGTCGCTAGGAGGAGAACATGCGAATACTGGTCGCGGATCAGATCGCCGCAGAAGGGATCGAGATCCTGCGAGCTCGATTCCCGGTAGACGTGAAAACCGGCTTGAGCGAAGACCAACTGGTCGATCTCATCGGCCAGTACGATGCCCTGGTCGTGCGCAGCAGCCCACAGGTCACTGCACGGGTGATCGCGGCGGGGAGCCGTCTGCAGGTCATTGGTCGTGCAGGGGTGGGCATCGACAACATCGACGTGGACGCAGCTACCGAGCGCGGCGTCCTGGTGGTCAATGTCCCCGATGGCAACACCATCGCCGCCGCCGAGCACACCATCGCCCTCATGATGTCCCTGACCCGTCACATTCCCCAGGCCGATGCTTCGCTGCACCAGGGCAAGTGGGAGCGGAAACACTTTCTGGGCACTGAAGTGACAGACAAGACACTGGGCGTGGTGGGCATGGGGCGCATCGGCCAGCAGGTCGCCCGCCGGGGGCGCGGACTGGAGATGCGTGTCCTGGCGTACGATCCCTATGTGTCAGCGGCTCACGCCGAGCGGCTTGGCGTAACGATGTGTGACCTGGACGAGCTGTTGGCCCAGGCCGACTTTATCACCCTGCACATCCCCTTGACTTCCGCTACCCGCAACTTGATTGGAAAGCGTGAGCTGTCTCGGGTCAAGCGCGGCGCCCGGCTGATCAACTGCTCGCGCGGCGGTGTGGTAGACGAAGAAGCCCTCTATGAGGCTCTGGAGGCAGGTCAACTGGCCGGCGCCGCGCTCGACGTGTTTGCCCACGAGCCGCCGTTCGACAGCCCGCTGCTCCGTAGCCCCAAGGTGGTGGTCACACCGCACCTGGGCGCGTCCACCGAGGAAGCACAGGTGGCCGTGGCCGTTGACGTTGCTCAACAGGTGCTGGATGTCCTGGCCGGGCGGCCGACGGCCCACCCTGTCAATGCCCCCTTTATTCCCCCCGAAACACAGCCTCAGCTTCTACCGTTCTGCGACCTGGCCGAAAAGCTGGGCTGTGCTGCCAGCCAGTTGGTCAACCGGCGGCTGAGCGAGGTTCATATCACCTACGGCGGCCAACTGGCCGAGATGGATACCGGCCTGCTGCGGGCGTTGGTCTTGAAAGGACTCCTGGAAGGAGTGACCGAGTCCCGGATCACCCTGGTTAACGCTACCCTGATCGCCCGCAACCGGGGCCTATCGGTGGTGGAGGAAAAGACCAGCGACGCCAGGCACTATGCCAACCTGATCACCCTATCCTTCGCCGACAACGGCCAGGAGCATGTGCTATCCGGGACGATCATGCGCGACCAACCGTACATCGTCCGCATCGACCAGTATTGGCTGGACTTTGCCCTGTGCGGATACCATCTGCTGATCTATCATCGTGACCGGCCAGGCATGATCGGCCAGGTCGGGATGGTCACCGGGCGTGCCGACGTCAACATCGCAGCCATGAGCGTCGGGCGGCTGGAGGCACGGGGTGAAGCGCTCATGGCTTTGACCCTGGACGAGTATGCCCCGCCCGAGGTGCGCGCCCAGATCGAGGCTCTGCCCGATGTATACGCGACCCGCTTCCTGGAGCTATGATACACACAAGGGAAGGATGGAAACCCGGGAGATTGCGTTGCATCCTTCCATTCTTCCACGCTTCCAACCTTCCAGCACCTGTGATCAAGGCCACGTACCCTAGTACTACTTTGTCACTTTAGTTCTGGGCGGAATTGT
>Ga0315274_10011111_pt1 | contig 12914 bp, 11 predicted proteins | sample YL17G02_20_MG_FD_203700 | JGI IMG/M metagenome (GOLD analysis project Ga0315274, IMG submission 203700) | Sediment microbial communities from Yellowstone Lake, YNP, Wyoming, USA - YL17G02_20 | ecosystem: Environmental > Aquatic > Freshwater > Lake > Sediment | place: USA: Wyoming | collected... | reverse complement strand
TGTTATCTATATATGAATGGTTGGATTATTTAAACGGGTTTTCTTTCAAAAATATTTTGCTTATTGGGTTTGCCACAGAAAACCCATTGATTTCCTACGGGGCTTGACATTTTATTTAAAAGGTGTAATATAGAGAGTATTCAGGAAAGGAGTGTTATGACCATATTTGAGAGTCTTTCTATTCTTGGGCTCGCTATTTTTCTGCTTTACGGGTTTGTGTTGATCTTGGCCAAACCCCCCGGGGGGGGGATAGCGAGTCAACAACCCACGCCACTAAGGCGCGGGTTGTTTTTTTAACGCGGGGTTGACATCCAGAAGCAATAGTGATATACTGGCGATAGTGAGTGAAAACTCCAATTCGGCAATGGGCCCGGGGAATATCCGGGCTCTTTGCTTTTATAAAACGCTTGGAAATCTGATTTCAGGGTCGCTCGTCTGCCCCAGCGAGGCAGTCTCGCTCACAAAGGGCAGTCTGAAGTGCTCGCTCTCTCGCTCGCTTCGGCCAGTTAAACTGGCCTTCGCTCGCTCGAACCGTGCCCGCTCGCAGCCCAAGTGTCCCTGAAATCAATTTCCTCGCTTAAGAAGTGTATAAACGCCTACATGCTATGTTATAATGTAGTTGGGTTGGGAGGCGGCACTCACTAAATTCTTAGAATTGGAGTCTACCCCTCCCTACCCATGTTTTGGTTCCACACCTCCCTTAAGAGGACGGGCAACATGAAACAAGATTTGAAATCAAAGTTAAAAAAGCTTTTACCGGACATTAAGGAAAATGTTTTATTGAGTGATTACACGACTTTCCGGCTGGGGGGTCCCGCCGATTTTTTTTACGAGGCAAAGACGCAAAAAGATTTTGTGAAAGCAATAAAAACTTCCCGCAATTTTGGGATTCCATTTTTTGTTTTAGGCAGAGGATCCAATATCCTTTTTGATGACAAGGGGTTTCGGGGACTGGTAATCAGGAATTTGGTTTGCGGGGCAAGAATTTCCAAAAAATACAAAAAAGTTGTTGGACACTTTGACACTAAAATCAACAGAGCTCATTTTGCGCCGGCTGACCCCCAAAAATATTTGCAATTTGATGATTTGGATTATGAGCAAGAGCTTTTTGATACCGAGGTGGAAGTTTTTGCCGGAACACCTTTGCAATTTTTAATACAATGGTCTTTGGAAAAAAATCTTTGCGGTCTGCAGTGGTTTGCCGGGATTCCGGGCAGCGTTGGGGGAGCGATAGCCTACAATATCCACGGCGGAACGAAACTTTTTTCAGATTACATAAAAGAGGTTCAGGTGTTGGATAAAAACAATAAATTAATAACTATCAAAAAAGAGAAAGGAAATTTTGCTTATGACAAAAGCAGATTTCAAAAAGAAGATTTAATCATTGTCAAAGCAAAAATTTTGCTTTCCCATGGCGACATTTTGCGGGCCCGTTACGTTTACAAAGAGTGGTGGCAGAGAAAATTAAAAATTCAGCCGCAGATAAATTGTCCGGGCAGCATTTTTAAAAATTTTTCTCCAGAGGTAGTCAAAAAAGTTGGTTCTCCCACGACTAGTGCTGGCTGGTTTATTGAGCAGGCCGGGCTCAAAGGTAAAAAGATCGGCAATGTTAAAGTTTCTGAAAAACACGCCAATTTTATCGTTAATTTGGGCAAAGGCAAAGCAAAAGATGTCAAAAAATTGATAAAATTGATAAAAGAAAGAGTAAAAAACAAGTTCGGATTGGATTTAAAGGAGGAGATTTTGGTTTTGCCGGAAAAAATTTAGAAAAATTCTTAGAAAATTTTTTGACGGCGGTTTTTTCCGCCGTTTTTTTAATTTATTCTTTGATTAAAATCTATATTATCTGAAAACTTTGCAAAAGTTTTCATTTTTGACTTATGCACATATTGACCCCGTACGAAGTTTTTCTTTGCAAATCAAAATTATGAGAAGATTTTTCAAAATAACCAAATTAAATCTTTGGCAGCGCACTCGGTGTATCTAAAATACTCTAGTTTTTGTAAAAAACCCGTGCGCTGCAGTTATCCACAGAAAAAACTTCGTAACGGGGTTGACATCACTGCTTGAAGTGAAATAATAAATTAATCCTCAATTTTTAGAGAATTTTTCCAAAAGATTTTAAAAAACCACAAGATAAAAGTTAATTTTTCTAAAAATAAATAAAATCCTTAACGAAATTCACGGGGAAATAATATTTTTAGAGATATAGAGATATTAAATGATTACTCAAAGATTCCATTACATATTTGACGCTTGGGATTTGTCAGCCAAGATGTTAAACAGCAGACGCCTGGTGAAATCGTTGCTTAGCGAGACCGCGAAAATCTGCAAGATGAGAATTATTTCCGGACCCCATATTATTCAGGGCATGGATTACAACCCTGGGATTTCGGGTTTTGCCATTATTGATTTTTCGCATATTTCCATCCACACTTTTTCAGCTCCCGGCGAAGTCTGCGTTGACATTTTTTCCTGCAAGCCGTTCAATCCCGAGGAAGTCAAAACGTATTTGCTCAAAACTCTAAAAGCAGACAAAAAAAATCTTTTGTTTTTCAAAGTGAATTATCCGACAGGGGTTTCTAAGCCCTCGTCTTTAGTTTTCTCGCAGAGGCAAATGGCCGCCGCCAGAGCTTAAGGGCTAAAAGGAGGAAAAGTTACTATGGCAGAAAAAAATCCTTATCTCAAGGAAAAAGTTCGCGCTGTCAAAGTTGGCAAAAAATCTATTTCCCAGCTTTTAGACGAAATGGCGGACACGGGGTTTCAAGGCCGGAAATTGGCCGAAATTTATCAGGTTTGGGAAAAAATGATTAAGGACAAATCCCTGACGATTTTGATGGGATACGCCGCGTCTTTGAGCACCACGGGCCAGTGGAAAATAATCAACTGGCTGATTGAGAATCGCTATATTGATATTTTGGTGGGCACGGGAGCGAATCTTTCCGAAGATATCGTTGAAGCTATGGGGTATTCTTACTGGAAGGGGACCCACACCGCCGACGACGTTGACCTTTTAAAAAGGGATGTCAACCGTTATTACGATGTTTACGGCAAAGAAACCGATTATATGGAAATGACCGAAATGATCGCTGATTTTTATGTGAAAAATCTGAAGCCGGATGTGCCGTATTCTTCAAGGGAGATTTTTTATCATTTCGGCAACTGGCTTTGGAAGAAGGGGATTAAGAGCATTATTGCCTTTGCCAGCCATTACAAAGTGCCGGTTTTTTGCCCGGCAGTGGTTGACAGCCCTTACGGGGACGCCGGCCTGATCGCCAAATCAAAGGGCTTCAATTTGGTCATTGATAACATGAAAGATTACATTGAATTCATGGATTTGGGGGCAAGGGTCAAGGACTCGGGCGTAATTTATATTGGCGGCGGCGTACCCAAAGACTTTATCCAGCTGTTTGCCGTGACTGCCGACCTTCTTTATCCTGACAGAAAGATTCCCGGGAGAGAGTGCGATGTTTTCCGCGCCAAAAGGGGCAAAAACGGAAAAGAGTTGGTGGAAACATATTATCCCCACAAATATGCTTTGCAGATTACTACGGACGCTCCGCAGTGGGGAGGCTTAAGTGGCTGCACTTTTGAAGAGGCGACGAGCTGGGGCAAAGAAAGAGTGGGAGCTCCTAAAGTCCAGTGTTATTGCGACGCCACCATTGCTTTGCCTTTGGTTTCTCACGCTCTCGCGGAAAAAGTGAAAACAAAAAGAAAGGGGACAGATTTTTCGTTTTTGTTTAAGTAATCATAATTAGATGAAATCTTCTCTTTATCCGGCCCACGAGCCGTTTAACTTTGGCGGGTTGGATATACAGAACTACTCAAAATCAAAAGCAGTAGTTTTGCCTGTGCCTCATGAGGCGACTACGACTTATGGCAAGGGCACGAGCTTAGGGCCGAGCGCGATCATAGAGGCCTCGCGCCATATGGAGCTTTTTGATATTGAGTTAAAAAAAGACATCAGTAAAATCGGGATTTTCACTTTGCCCGAACTTTGTTGTTCTAAAAACTCTCTGTCAGATGTCTATTTACAGATAAAAAAAACAGTCAGCCGGATTTTAGCTGACAAGAAATTTATAATGATGTTGGGAGGCGAACATTCAATTACTCCGGCGGCAGTAGCCGGATTTAAAGAAAAATACAAGGATTTGTCGGTTCTGCAGATAGACGCCCACACTGATTTAAGAAACGAGTATGAAGGAACGCCATACAGCCACGCTTGCGCTATGAGGCGAGTTAGGGATTTGGGTATTTCTGTGACAGCTGTGGGTATTCGCAGCCAAGACGAGAGCGAAGTGGACTACATAAAGAAAGAAAAGATTAAAAAGATTTTCTACGCGCCTGATTTACCCGTCTCTAAAATTATGGCCACGCTTTCAAAACATATTTATCTCACTTTTGATGTTGACGGGCTTGACCCTTCAATAATGCCTGCGACCGGTACGCCCGAGCCCGGCGGCCTGGGCTGGTATGAAGTTTTAAATTTGATAAAACAAGTGGCCAAAGCGAGAAAGATAGTTGGCGCCGATGTAGTTGAATTGTCGCCCTTGCCGGGAATAGTTTTTCCCGATTTTCTCGTAGCCAAATTAGCTTACAAAATCATTGGTTACTCTATCTGAAGATTTCAGAATCCGGTTTGGAACGCTTTTTAAAAGCGTTTTTATCTTACTTTTCTTTCAATAAAAGTGGAATATCAACCGGTTTACATAGATTGGTTTTTGCGGTAATTTAAACAATACGACAACATGACTATTTTTTCTAAGATTTTCGGAGACCCGACGGAGAACTATTTGCATGGGTTAAAAGCAGTAGCGGAAAAAATCAACTCGTATGAGAAGATCTACGAGGGTTTTTCTGATGGGCAGCTTAAGGAGAAAACCGCGGAATTCAAGCAAAGGTTGGTGAAGGGGGAATCTTTGAACGATATTTTGGCCGAAGCCTTTGCCTTGGTGCGAGAGGCCTCAAAAAGAACGCTCGGCCAGCGCCATTTTGATGTTCAGCTGCAGGGAGGGATTATTTTACATCAGGGCAAAATTGCCGAAATGAAAACAGGCGAGGGAAAAACCCTGGTGGCAACATTACCTCTTTATCTCAACGCTCTTGAGGCTAAGGGCTGCCATCTGGTGACGGTTAATGATTACTTGGCTAAAAGAGACACGGTTTGGATGGGGCAGATATATTATGAGCTTGGTTTGACTATTGGGTGTACAACGCATGAGGCGTCTTACTTGTACGATCCAGGATACCAACAAGAAAATCAAATATCAAAAAGATGGGGCAAAATTCAAAATGACAACTCAAAATTAAAAATTAACGAAGCCGACGAAGAACGAGATATTGTTGGCGGGTTCAAGGTGGTGGAGAGTTTTTTGCGGCCGTGCACGAAAAAAGAGGCCTATGCCGCCGATATCACTTATGGCACCAACAACGAATTCGGTTTTGACTATTTAAGGGACAATATGGTTTATGACTTGAGAGAAAAGAGCCAGCGCGATTTTAGTTTTGCCATTATTGACGAGGTAGATTCAATTTTGATTGATGAGGCGAGGACGCCCCTAATAATTTCTGCCCCCGAGCAAGACGCCTCAAAAATGTACCAGCAGTTTTCTCGTTTGGTTCCCCAATTGAAAGAGAAAGAAGATTATCAGATTGACGAAAAATTGAGAGCTGCCACCTTAACCGAAGAGGGCATCAACAAAGTTGAAAAACTTTTGGGCATGAAAGATATTTACCAGGAAGCGGGCATAAAATATCTGCATCATTTAGAGCAGTCCCTCAAGGCAGAAGTCCTTTTCAAAAAAGACCGAGATTATGTGGTCAAGAATGATGAGGTGGTTATTGTAGACGAGTTCACGGGCCGGCTCTTGCCGGGGCGCAGATGGTCCGGGGGCTTGCACCAGGCAGTAGAGGCCAAAGAAGGGGTTAGGGTTCAGCCCGAATCTTTGACCATGGCGACGATCACTTTCCAGAATCTTTTCAGGATGTACAAAAAACTGGCAGGCATGACCGGCACCGCCTTAACTTCTGCCGAAGAGTTTGCTAAAGTTTACAATCTTGAAGTCGTAGTCGTGCCTACCAATAAGCCCATGGTCCGGATTGATCTGCAAGACAAGGTTTTTAAAGGCGAAAAAGGCAAATTTTTGGCAGTGGTTCAAGAAATCAAGCAGAAATACGAAAAAGGCCAGCCAATTCTGGTGGGCACCAGGTCAGTGGAAAAAAATGAATACTTGGGCCAGCTTTTGAGCAGAGAGGGGATTCCCCACCAGATTTTAAACGCCAAGCATCACGAACAAGAAGGTCAGGTCATTGCCCAAGCAGGCAGGCCAAAAACCGTGACTATTGCTACTAATATGGCGGGCAGAGGTGTTGATATAATCTTGGGGGGCAATCCGCCGGACCCCGAGGAGGCGGAAAAAGTCAAAGAACTGGGAGGCCTGCACATTATCGGTACGGAAAGGCATGACGCCAGGCGTATTGACAACCAATTGCGCGGCAGGTCGGGCCGGCAGGGAGATTCCGGTTCTTCGCAGTTCTTTTTGTCTTTGGAAGACGATTTATTGAGGATCTTCGGCGGGGAAACCATTCAGAAGCTAATGGAGGCGCTCAAAATCCCGGAAACCGAACCCATAGAGGCGAAAATGATTTCCAAAGTTCTTGAAGAAGCCCAGTCAAGAATTGAAGGTTTTAACCTTGATGCCAGGTCGCATCTTTTGGAATACGATAATGTCATTAATAAGCACCGCGAAACCATATACCGCAAAAGAAAAGAAATTTTGGAGATAGAAGACGAAAAGCGAAAAGCGCAAATAACCGCGTTATTGGCCAAATACGGATATTCAACCGAAGAATACGAAAAAAGGGAAAAGGAAATTGGTGCGGCCACGATGCGCCAGGCAGAGAAAATAGTTTTTCTGCGGGTTTTGGACAGTTTTTGGGTGGAGCATTTGGAGAACCTGGAATCCTTGCAAGACGCGGTTCGCTTGCGGGCTTACGGCCAGCAAGATCCTTTGATTGAGTTCAAAAACGAAGCTCATAAGATGTTCAAAGGCCTTTTGGATACCATTGATGCAGAGGCGGCCAAGGTTTTAAATGGAATCAAACCAGCCAGCAAAGAAGAAATTGAGAGGGAAAGGAGAGGTATGGTAATGGCATCCTCGCCCCAGAACGCGCCAAAAGTAGGTCGTAATGATCCTTGTCCATGCGGCGCGAAACATCCTGATGGCCGACCAGTTAAGTACAAACATTGTCATGGGAAATAAAAAAGAGAAAATCGTCGTGTCGCAAAAGGCGATTATTTTCATTTAAAGCCCGGCTTTAAAGAATTTCCCGAACAAAATTCGCTATTTTTACCTTTAAAGCCCGGCTTTAAATAATTGGCTTTAAATAACTGGGTTGCTTAAAGAAATGTCTTGCTTATGTTGGCCATATCGCTAAAGTTGCAGAATAAAGATCAAAAAATGCCGTTGAGTATATAAAATCATGAAAATCGTTATTGGTTCGAAAAATCAAGTGAAAATAGAGGCCGTTAAAGAAATCCTTCAGGATTACCCTCATCTAAAAGATGCTGAAATTATTATCACAGAAACGATTTCAGGGGTTAACGATCAACCAAAATCTTTAGAAGAAACTGTGTCTGGCGCGATGAACCGAGCAAAAAATGCTTATAAAGATTGCGACTATAGTTTTGGAATTGAGTCGGGCTTAATGGCAGTACCGAATACAAAAACAGGATACATGGATGTATGCGTATGTGCGATTTTTGACGGAAAGGAACATCACTTAGGTCTCTCTTCTGCATGGGAAGCGCCAAAAAAAGTTGCTAGCTATATACTCAATGATGGATTAGATATGGATGAAGCTGCATACAAAGCAGGTTTAACAAAAAATCGTAAAGTTGGATCTGCTGAAGGATTAGTCGGCATTATGACAAAAGGCAGGTTGACGAGAAAAGAATATACGAAACAGGCCATCAGGACAGCATTAATTCATATAGATGTGGAATAAAATCAAAAAGCGAGGCCAGCCTTGCTGGCCGAAGCCCCGTACCGAACCGCAGGTTCTGGTACTGGGGTGTCACGGGAAATAATATGAGTATAGAAAAGAAAAAAGTAGGAGTGGGATTTGGCGTGATGCTCTTCAAAGAAGGGAAAGTTCTTTTGGGAAGAAGACACGCCGACCCCGATAAAGCAGATTCTGAATTACACGGAGAGGGGACTTGGACAATGCCCGGCGGCAAGCTTGAATTCGGAGAATCTTTTGAGGATGGCGCGAAACGGGAAGTTTATGAAGAAACAGAGCTCCAACTTAATGAAGTAAAAATAATCTGCGTGAATAATGACAAAAATGAATATGCTCATTTTATCACCATCGGATTGTTTTCTGAAAAGTTCAGCGGAGAGCCGAAAGTTATGGAACCGGATGAGATTGTAGAATGGCAATGGTTTAGCCTTGATAATTTACCAGCACCTCTTTATTTTCCAAGCGCCAAGGTTGTAGAAAATTACAAAAAGAATCTTTTTTATATACCTTGAAAATCCGAGAATTTACAAAGGAATATACGGCCGGCAACCCGATCACTTTTCGGCACGTTTTATCTGAAACAAACGAATTTTTCGCGGAGGCGGTAAAGCTGAACAAAAACGGGATTAAAGAAGAATTTGGAGATATTTTTCTTTTTCTGCAGTTGTGGCTTTATTGGCGGTTCAAGGTGAACGGAGAACTATGGAAAATTGCAGCTGATTCGATAAAAAAGTTTATGGCCAGAAAACAGGTCTGGAACAAAATTTATGCCTATGTCGGGTTGCCGGAGAACGTTTCCGGCTATGTAGGGAATTACAAAAAGATAGAAAAAGTCATAGGCCATCTGCAAAAACTCGGGATTGATAAGGAAAGGGCAGAAGAAGCTTATAGGAAAATTGTATTATAGAACAGTGGCTTTGACGTAAGGCAAGAAATGTTTTATACTAATATAATCTGACTTTTAAGAGATGACTAAACGCAAGTCTTTTTTAGTTGCCCTAATCATTTTTTTACTGGCATTTTTGGCGGGTAATTTGTGCTACCCGGTTTTTTTGAATAAAGGAATAGACTTTATTAATTCCCGCCTTCACCAAGGTTTCGGCGGGCAAGTAAAATTTACTTTGCCGCATTTCTGGAATATTCCTTTTCGGCTAGGTTTAGACTTGCAGGGCGGCACCCACCTTTTATATCAGACCGATTTGAGCCAAATCAAGGATGCCGATAAAACCAATGCTTTGGCCGGCCTAAAGGATGTCATAGAGAGGAGAGTTAATCTTTTCGGGGTTTCCGAACCAACTATCCAAGTGGAAGAAAAAAGCCAACGCTTGATAGTGGAACTGGCAGGCGTTAAAGACGTCAAGCAGGCCATAGAAATGATCGGCCAAACACCGTTTTTAGAGTTCAGGGAGCAAAGGCCGCAAGAAGAAGTAGACAAGATTTTAGCTAAACGCAAGGAGCTGGAGGGTAAGACCTATGAAGAAGCTCAAAAAGTGTCTGATTGGCAATTGGCTTTTGAAGACCCTTTTTCGCCCACCCAGCTCACGGGCCGCTATTTAAAAAAGGCGGATTTGGCTTTTCAATCAACTACTAACAAACCAGAGGTTTCGCTGGAGTTTGACGACGAAGGCGCCAAGATTTTTGAGGATTTGACTGCCAAGAATGTGGGCAAGCCCTTGGCGATTTATATTGATAACCAGATGATTTCCAGCCCGGTTGTCCAGGAAAAAATCACCGGCGGCAAAGCCCAGATCACCGGAAACTTTAACTTAGAAACAGCCAGGCAGCTGGTCAGGAACCTCAATGCCGGAGCCCTGCCCGTTCCCATAAAATTGGTTTCCCAGGAAACTATCGGCCCGAGTTTGGGCCAGGTTTCTCTGGAAAAATCCCTCAAAGCCGGGCTGATCGGTTTTTTGGCAGTGATTATTTTTATGGTTTTATTCTACCGGCTGCCAGGGGTTTTGGCCTCTTTGGCTTTGGTCATTTATATTGGCTTGGTTTTAGCGATTTTTAAAATGGTGCCGGTGACTTTGACTTTGGCTGGCATTGCCGGGTTTATCCTTTCTATTGGTATGGCGGTTGACGCCAATATCCTGATATTCGCGAGAATGAGAGAAGAATTAAAGTGGGGCAAATCTCTAACCTTGGCAGTGGAAGACGGTTTTAAAAGGGCTTGGCCTTCAATCAGGGACAGCAATGCCAACAGCGTTATTGTCACCCTGATTTTGTTTAATTTCGGGACTGGCTTTATCAAAGGTTTTGCCTTAACCCTGATGATCGGCATTGTTTTGAGCATGTTTTCGGCCATATTCATCACGCGTAATTTTTTGAGATTGGTTGAGAATACGGGATTAGCAAGGTTTAAGTGGTTATGGTAGTTGAGCTTCTGAATTTCTAATTATTCTAATTGCTCTAATTATTCTAAACAATTTCTAATTATACTAATTATTCTAAACACGGATTAGGTTAATTAGAAATTAGAATAATTAGGTTAATTAGCTTTATGATCAATTTTACCAAGTACCGCAAATTTTATTATATTTTTTCTGGCCTGCTGATAGTAGGAAGTTTGGTTGCGATCGGCGTTTTTGGTTTGAAATTCGGCATTGAGTTTACCGGCGGCAGCTTGCTGGAGCTAAAATTTGAAAACCGACCGGCAAATCAGGAAATCCAAGACAAGTTAACCAAGCTCAATTTAGGAGAGGTGTTTATCCAGTCGACGGGAGAGCAAGGCGTTATTTTGCGGTTAAAAGAGGTTGATGAAGCAACTCACCAGCAAATTTTGCAGGCATTGGACAATGCCCAAGAGATGAGCTTTGAGGCCATAGGCCCTGCCATAGGCCGCGAGTTAGAGCAGAAAACCATTACTGCTGTCATACTGGCTTTGTTTGCGATTACTCTTTATATCGCCTTTGCTTTCAGGCGGGTTTCGGGCAAAGTGAGTTCTTTTCAGTACGGCTTGGCTTCCTTGATCGCCCTTTTTCATGATGTCTTGATACCAATTGGGGTTTTTGCTCTGCTGGGACATTTTTGGCATATAGAAATTGACATTTCTTTTGTGGCCGCGCTTTTGACGATTCTGGGCTTCTCGGTGCACGACACCATTGTCGTTTTTGACAGAATCAGGGAGAATCTTCTCAAAAGGAGCAAAGACGACTTTGAAGCGACGGTTAACGTTTCTTTAAACCAAACTTTGGGGAGGTCCCTGAACACGGTTTTGGCGGTGCTTTTTACCTTGTTTGCCATCTATATTTTTGGCGGGGAAACTTTGAAAACATTCGCCCTGTCTTTACTGGTGGGGATAACGTGTGGTGCCTACTCCTCCATCTTTATTGCCAGCCCTTTGCTGGTCAGTTGGCAAAAGAAGTAGGTTAAAAGGGGGCTCGGCAGAGTTGCTTCAGGGAGCACGCAGTCGGCTGTTATCTTTGAATGGTAATCATTTTCGGCCGCTGCTATCTCTCGCCGACTCGCACAGTAGTTCCTTAAAAGAAATTGATTGGTTCAAGAGTCGGCTGCGAGATGCTCCGCTTCAGCAACTCCGCCTCGCCAGAAAAGCTCAAGGGATATTATCTCGGGTTCTTATTCCTCCATCTTCATTGCCAGCCCTTTATTGGTCAGTTGGAATAATAAGAAGTCATAATTTGTAGTTGACAGGCCGTTTAAGTAGTGTTATAAGTAAATTACAATATTTATTTCAAGGTATTTCGTCCCCCACCATCGTAATGGTGGGGGACGACCAAAGGAGTAGCCTCCTTTGGAATCCTCATTATTTGGTTTCCCCAAGAAAACTATGAGGTATACCAAATAATAAATAATAATCTATGGACTACGCAAAAGAATCATTATCGCTTTTCGCTAATTTAAGCCAAAAGCAGAAAGAAATTATTGTTCGGAGATTCGGCTTAATGGCTGGCAAAGAGAGGCAAACCCTGGAAATGATCGGCGATGGTTTTGGCTTGACCAGAGAAAGAGTGCGCCAGATAATAGAGGCGGCTCTATCGAGAATAAGGGAAACTTCAATTACTCCGGCTGTGGCTCGGGAGTTTTTGCGTTTTAAAACCTATTTTACTAAGCAGGGCGGCCTGAAAAGCGAAAAACTGTTTTTTAACGATTCGCTCTTTGGCCGGGGAGCAAGTTCTGCCAATTGGCTTAATTTTTTACTGACTCTGGAAGGCAGTTTTTACCGTATTGGCGAAACAGAAGATTATTTTGCTTTTTGGACGCTTAACGAAAAAACCCTGTCTTTGGTTCAGAAGGTTTTAAGATCGTTAGAATCCCATTTAAAGAAGGCCAAAAAGCCGCTGGCTCAAAAAGAGCTAGTTTCGGGTATTGCTAATCAGAAGCTTTTGGGGTCGTGCTTGGAGATATCTAAAAATATTTTAAAAACCGATGAGAATAAATACGGTTTGAGAACTTGGCCGGAGGTCAATCCGCGGGGAGTGAGAGACCTGGCCTTATTGGTTTTTCGCAAAATTAAAAAACCTTTGCATTTTACCGAGGTAGCCACCCTGATTGACAAGTTGTCATTGCGAACGCAGCCAGAGCCGTTTTCGGTTGTTACCGCTGCTACCTTGCCTAAAAAGACGAATTTTCAGACTGTTCACAATGAACTCATCAAAGACCCGCGGTTTATCCTTGTTGGCCGGGGTACTTATGCTCTGAATGAATGGGGCTATAATCCAGGCACTGTCAAAGAAGTGATTTCCAAAGTCATTAAAGAGGCAAAACAACCGCTTTCCAGGCGCGAGATTCTAAAGAGGGTGCTTTCCCAGCGCTTGGTTAAAGAAAGCACGATTTTGCTCAATTTGGGCAACAAAAAGTGCTTTTTGAAGTCAGAAGACGGCCGTTATTCGGTGCACGAAGCTTAAAAGCTTTTCAGGAAGGCAGGGGTTTGG
>Ga0315274_10011110_pt1 | contig 12915 bp, 10 predicted proteins | sample YL17G02_20_MG_FD_203700 | JGI IMG/M metagenome (GOLD analysis project Ga0315274, IMG submission 203700) | Sediment microbial communities from Yellowstone Lake, YNP, Wyoming, USA - YL17G02_20 | ecosystem: Environmental > Aquatic > Freshwater > Lake > Sediment | place: USA: Wyoming | collected... | reverse complement strand
CACGACTGTGAGCAGCCCGGGTCCTGCAGGTGGTGGCGGATAAAAAACCCTTAGGGTTTTTTTACCCGCCACACCCATCCCCGGGCCGTGGCAAGAAGGCTCATAGTTTTGGAATGCCAAGGGGGACACGGTGGCCACCGTGTGCCGCCACTTTTCTCTCTCGTTTTTACTCAGCACACCTGGGCGCCACGCAGTATCTCAGCTTGCAGACGGTCACCGTCGCTCCTTGGTGCAAGAAATCTGGAGAGAGAGGGTGGTGGTGAAAAGGTTTTCCATTTCTGTGAGAGAGGACATAAAAAAAAGACACGGACAGGCCCGTGGGGGTGCGGGCACGCCGCAACACGATTCTCTTTCGGTCTGGCACGCAAAGCTTTGGGACAGGCCGCCGGCACGGGACAAAGGCCGGGGCCGTCCGGGGTAGAGCGCGTGCGGAAAATGGGAAAGTGAAAAAAAATGGTTTTGGGATGGGGAGAGACAAACTTCTCACCTCACCTTTTTTCCGCCCACAGGCAGGCTCACATCAGTGGGCTAGAAAAGGACAGCCCCAGGAGAGAAACGCGCCGGGCACATGCCTGCACGGGTGGAAGAGGGTAAAAAGGAGGGGAGATGGGTTGACGCGTTTTTTGTTGTTGTGCCAGCGAGACAGGTCGGCAGGGTTGGCTGTCGGAAATTTGAGGCAGCCAAACGCCGGTTTAAGGTCTGGCGCCTTACTTGTCGGTGTGCGCCCCCCTCACCCCCCCGCCCTCGACGGTATGAAAGACGAAGGGCCGGGGAACGCCTCTGAAAAGGGGCGGGATTGTGTTTTTGAATATCGGATGGGATGGATGGAGACAAGTATCTGTCTCAGCTCACCTTTTGGTTGGGGCGTTGCGTGTGCCTCTTCCAGCAAGCACAGGATGGACACAATGAGGGTTATTGCACTTTCTAATAAGAGGCGGAAATAGAAGGCGTGAGCTAGGAAGGCCAGGCGCGCGCGGCGCTCAAAGAAGGAGGATGGAGGGCAGGAGGCCGCAGGTTGCGGGCGGCCGCCGCGATGAAGAGAAGCAACCCCACACGCCCAGTTTTTCTCGCGCTCGGACAAAATTGGTTTCGATTCCTATCGGACGTCATCCATCACGTAGGGAGCCGCCCATCCTGGCGGCTCCGTCGGTAGAGGGAGCCGGTGTTGTCTTCACAGCGCAATAAAAAAGTGTGCGTTTCGTTGATGGGAGGGCGAGAAATGGGCCGCCGGCGGCCCGCGACTGCACCTCTTTCCATCACTCTCCAGGGGCATACCCCGCTGCTGAGCGCTGCCGACGCCCCAGCGGAGAAGATTAAGTGAGAGAAAACGCACCTTTGAGGGTTGATAGAGGGGCATGACGAGACAGGTAGGAGCGGGGCGGGAGACAGAAAGGGGGACTTCCCCACTCTCGCCTAGCCACTGTGCTGTGAATGAAAGGAAACGGCGGCCATCTCTCTCCTCACACTTCTTTCGTTCTCCTCCCTTCCTTTCTACCTTTCACACCCCAAAGCCACACATCCCCACCATGTCGGACAAGTGCGTTGGGACACTCAGCTCGTACGCGAGAGAGGTGGAGAGAGAAAGAGAGTGCCGTGGCCGCAGCACGCACACTTGCTGCGTCGCCTTTCGCATGAGCGGCGGCGGGCGGCGGGCGCGCCGCTCCGCGCAGTGCCGCGCCCCGGCCCAAGGGAGCGCCTTGGCCGCCCGCGTACCGCACCAGACAACATTCTTAAGTACACTCTCTCCCGCGCACGAGCAAAACGAATAAAAACTGACGCCCTCTCCCTCCCCCTCTCCCCTCTCCACCCAAACAGCGGCGGCGACGGCCGTGGCAGTGCGTTTTGTTTTTTTGTTTTTTTTTTCCCAGGAGAGAGGGGGGCGCGACACGCCTCTCCATTCTGCCCGCGGCCCCACGTCAGGAGCGGAGGGCGATGGCGATGCTACTTGCGGCAGAGCGGCACGCAGCCGAGGCGCGAGACGGGCGCGCCCAGAGAGAAGTTCGCCTCTCTTTCGGCGATCTCCGTCCTTCCCCGCCACCCTCCGCCGCCGGCTCCTTTCCTCCGCCTGGTGTTTCGACTATCACACACACGCACACACACGCACACTCAACCCCTTAACCCTGTCACCCTCTCCACTACACAGGCTCCCCCCCCCGCGCCGGGTCCGGTTCCCCCGGCGGCGACGGCGGCGGCGACACCCGGACCGCGCGCTCGCGCTCCCGCTCGCCTGCCGGCGTCCCGGCCTCCCCTCCCAAATCCCCCGCCGGCGGTGGCAACGGCGACAACGATGCCGCCCCGCCCTCCTGGAAGGCCACCCTGGACGGCCTCATCTCGGACGGCAAGGTTCGGGAGGGCGAGCTGGACACTGCCACCTTTGACGCGCTGGCGGCCCTCCCTGCCGACCATGCCGCGACGGCGGTCGCCCGCTTTGCCGACTCCAACTTCTCGCGCATCAACAACAAGTCCGGCTTCCTGATGGGCATCGTCCGCCGCATCCAGGACGAGGCCACCGACGGCCCGGCCGCCACGGGCGCGGCCCTGGACCTGCTGACGGGCGAGCTGGCGGACGTGAAGGCGAAGCTCCAGGCCATGATTGACGATGGCCGCCTGGGGCCGGCCGACATTGACCGCCGCATGGCCAAGGCCCTCGTCGACCTGGGCCCGCGCCTGGCGGACGAGGCCGTCGACAAGTTTGGGCAGGCCGACCTGGCCACCATCCGGTCCAAGGCGGGCTTTTTCATGGGCATCTGCCGGAGGCTGGGCGACGAGTCCCGCGGGCGCGGGCGGGGGGGCGGGCCGCCCCGGGGCGGGTACGGCGGCGACCGCGGCGGCGACCGGGGCGGCTACGGCGGCAGCGGCGGCGGCTACGGCGGCGGCGGTGGCTGGGGTGGCCAGCAAGGCTACGGCCCGCCCGGCGGCGGCTACGGCGGCGGCGGCTACGGCGGCGGCGGCTACGGCGGCGGCGGCCCTGCCTACGGCGGCGGCGGCTACGGCGGCCAGGGCGGCGGCGGCTACGGCGGCCAGGGCGGCGGCGGCTACGGCGGCCAGGGCGGCGGCGGCTACGACGGCCGCGGCGGTGGGGGCGGGGGCGGGTACGGCGGCGACCGCGGCGGGGGCTACGGTGGGCGGTGAGAGGTGGGGTGGGGTGGGGCAAGGCTGCGGACGGTACGCGGGAAAAGCCGTCGAGTGTTGGGGAGGAGAGGCGAGGACGGGGCGAAGAGGCGCGCACGCCTGTGCTGCGCCTCTCCTGCTTCTCCGTTCCTCAATGCAAACAAAAAAATGTGGGGTGACAAGAAAACAAGAAAACGCAGTCTCTCTCTACCGCCGCTCCTCGGGCTTCAACTTTTCCATCAGCCGGGCCGCCTTGGCACTGTCGCCCGTCTTGAAGGCCAGGGCCGCCTCCGTCCGCATGAGGGCCTGGGCCTTCATGGCCTCCACTTTGCCCGCGTCGCTGAATTTTAGGGCGAGGTAGGCGTCCCTCACCCGGGCCGCCTGGGCCGCCTCCCGCTCGGCCACCCGGGCCGCCGCGGCCGCCGCCTCATCCGTCTGCGCCGTCGCGTTCCCGCCTCCACCGCCCGCCTTCTTCCCACCACCCTTTGCCGCCCAGGCGCCCAGGTCGTAGTACTTGTCGTCCGGCAGGGTGCCCGTGTTGAAGTCCTCCGCGAATTCGGCGAACAGTTCCCTTTCAACCCCGCCCCCGCGCCGGCCGGGCAGGGCGTCGACGTCCACGCCCTTGACCTCCGCCGCCCAGGCCGTGAACTCGGGGCGGCGGGCCTCCAGGTCACCCGCCCGCAGGATGCCCCGGGCGCCAAAGGCGGCCGCGGGCTTTGCCGCCGCTGCCTTGGCCTTCTTCTTCTCCTTGTCTTCCTCGTCATCGCTGGACCGCCGCCGCGTCCGCTTGTGCTTGCTGCCCTGCTTGTGCCGGCGGCGGCGGGCGTCATCGCTGTCATCAGAGTCGCCGCTGCCATCCTCCTCTGACGACCCACGCCGGCTGCTGCGCCGGCGCCGGGACGACGACTTTTTTTTCTTACGGTCGCCCTTCTCCTTTTTGGACTGGCGCCGGCGTCGGTGGTCGCCGCGGTCTGACCCGCCGCCCTCGCTCCCCCCGCTCGTCGACGCCCCTCCACCGCCACGCACGGCTCTCAGCCGCTTGCCCCAGTCCGCCAGGTGCTCTTTATTTGCCTCGCTGAATAGGCGGACCAGCGCCCCCGCGGCCGCCGGGTCCGCGTCGGGGACCTCCTCCAGCGCCGCCGCCAGGACGGCGGGGGACGCGCCGGGGAATCGGGCGGCCAAGGCTTCCAGGGTGGCCGCCTGCTTGGCCGCGGCCAGGCGTTCTGCATGCTTTTGGACCTGTGTGTACGTGAATGATTCGAGTGCGTGTGAGTTCGAGTGTGTGTGTGTGCCCTGAGTGATAGAGAGCCTGGGCGTGCGTGCGCCCTCTTTTCCTTTTTCGCGTCCGCCGCCGCCGCGGCCCCCCCCCCCCTCCATTCACTCACCATGCTCCCGCCCCGGGGGTCCGTCGCGCCCGCGGACCCGCGAGTGAACTCCCCGGTGGCCATGGTGTCGGCCATCATGCTTGGTGCGAGGTGTGAGGTGAGATCAGCGGGCGCACACGCCCCCGCCGGCGATTGGATGAATGAACATAAGTTTTTTTTTACTCACGTCCATCAACCTCCGCCCCTGTTTCTCTCTTCTCCTCTCTTCTACCGCTTCACCCGCTTGGGCCGGCTCGGCCGGGCCGCCCGCGCCTTCTCCGCGCTGACAGAAGGCTCGTCTTCCACCGTCGGCGTGGGCGGCGGGCCCGCCTTCTTTGTTGTGGCGGGCGCTGCCTTCTTTGCGGTCTTCTCCCCTGCTGCAGCCTGGGCCGGCTTCGCCTCCCCGCCCTTCGCCTTCCTGCCACGCTCACGCCCGCCTGCAGGAGCACCAGCAGCAGCCACTTCCTCCTCTCTCACCGGCCCAGGCCCAGCAACAGGGTCTTCCTCTTCGCCGTCCTCCTCGCCCTCGCTCGGCAGGTCGGGCTCACTCATCGCCTCCAGCTCCCCCGCCGCGACCGCCTTACGCGCCGCCGCCAGCTTCTTGCCCGCCAGGTGGGCTACCACGGCGCCCGGCTTGGCGTTGACCAGGTGGCAGGTGTATGAACAGAAAAGGCGGCCCGGAAAGTTGCGGGAGGGGATGAGCAGGGAGGCCGGGGTGGTGGATGCGAGGAGGGCGGCCAGGGCGGCCGCCTCGGCTGAGCGGCGCTGGAAGCGAGCACCACTGAAGGGAGAAGGGGAGCAGTGGGATGGAGAGAGAGAGCTCAGATTTGAGTGAGAGAGAAGAGAGGCGGCGGGCACAGTCGTGCGTCCGTGTCTCTCCAGGCGCGAGAAAAGGAGAACGGAGGAGAGGGGTTGGCGGCCGCCGCATTTCCTCTCTCCGTTTCCTCACCTCGTGTACGCCCGCACATCCTCCGCCCGCCCCGGCAGGACATGGCCGGTCAGTCCACACTTGATCCGGCCATCGTCCTGGAGGGTAAGGTGGGACGCGTGGGCTGCGAGGAGAGAATCTAAAGAGGAAGTCGTCATGAGAGCGTCGGCTAGGAAACGGTATTATGCGTCAGGGCCGGCGCTGCTTTCTCTCTTCACATCTCCGTTCGCCCCCGTGACCTCCCTTCAAGCCAATTCCTGCTCCTCTGTCAACTCACCAAACGAAACTATGGCCACCTCCTTAGCCCGCGCCACCACCGGCGTGCCCGCCGCCCGGGCGTCCACCCGCCAGGCCGGCTCTCGCTCTGTCAACGTCGCTCCCCGCGCGCCGGCGCTGGCTGCCCTGGCACCCCGCGGGGCCGCGCCTGCTCTGCGTGGCGGTGCCCGCCCTGTCGCGGCCGCTCCCAGGTGCGTTGTATCGTGATGGAAGCGTAGAGATTTGAGGCGAGCCCTTAGCTGGAGTCTGGCCTCCTTTTTCTCTCCTGCGTTCCCGACGGCCACGAAAAAAAAAATTTGCGCTCGCCGCTTTGCCTCTCGCCGCGCCCAATGCGGCTGCTTTCCACCTCGTCCGGATCCTCGCATTCTTTCGGATGGTCTACCCAGACAATTGGCCGTGCCAGAGAAAGCGTACGCGCGGCAAAGCAAGCCCCGCAAGGCCTCGTCCTCGCCCTCCAGGCGCGAGAGTCAGCGCCCGCCGGCGCTTGCCCCCTCTTTCTCATCTCCCAACCTCACCCATCCTACTCCTCCATCCTCATCACAGCGCCGTCGCCGCCCAGACCACCCTCACCCCGCCTCACGGTGGCGGCCCCCTGGTCAACCTCATGGCGGCCGACCCCAAAGCCGCCGCCGCCCGCGCCACCAAGACGGTGGAGCTTTCCCACCGCAACGCCTGCGATGTCGAGCTGTTGACCGTCGGCGCGTTCTCTCCGCTGACGGGCTTCATGAACGAGGAGGAATACCAGAGCGTCGTCGACACCATGCGCCTGCCGGTGCGTGCGATAAAGAAGAGGAGAGAGAGAGAGAAAAGGGCTGCAGCGCGCGGCAGAAGCCTCTTTCTTCTTCAACGTCTCACTTTCTCCATCCATTTGCATCCATTTTTCATTTTTAGTCCGGCCTCCTCTTCGGCCTGCCCGTCGTCATGGACACCTCCGACGCCTCCATCGCCCCCGGCGACGTCCTGCTCCTGACCTACGAGGGCACGCCCATCGCGACGATGGACGTGACCTCCAAGTGGGCGCCCAACAAGGCGGACGAGGCCGCCAAATGCTATGGCACGCCCTCGCTCGCCCACCCGGCCGTCTCCATGATCGCCACCGAGCGCGGGCGGTGGTACCTGGGCGGGCCCGTCGCGGGCCTGGCCCTGCCGGCCCGCGAGTTCCCCTGCGCGACGCCCGCCGAGGTGCGGGCCACCCTGCCGGAGGGCGTGGACGTGCTCGCCTTCCAGTGCCGCAACCCCATCCACCGCGCGCACTACGAGCTCTTCACCCGGGCCCTGGACGCGCCCGGCGTCCGCCCGGGCGCCGTCTGCCTCGTCCACCCGACCGTCGGCCCCACCCAGGACGACGACATCCCCGGGCTGGCCCGCTACCACACGTACGAGGTCCTCAAGGCCGAGGTCGCCAACCCCAGCCTGCGCTGGGCCTACCTGCCCTATTCCATGCACATGGCGGGGCCGCGGGAGGCGATCCAGCACATGCTGATCCGCAAGAACTATGGCGCCACCCACTTCATCATCGGGCGGGACATGGCCGGCTGCAAGAGCAGCCTGGACGGCGAGGACTTTTACGGGGCGTACGACGCGCAGGACAAGGCGGCAGAGAACGCCGCGGAGCTGGGCGTCCTCACCGTCCCCTCCCTCAACATCGCCTACACGGCGGAGAAGGGGTACGTCACCGCGGACGTGGCGGCGGCGGAGAAGCTGCAGACGCTGAGCTTGTCGGGCACCAAGTTCCGGAAGATGCTGCGGTCGGGCGAGGACATCCCGGAATGGTTTGCCTTCAAGAGCGTGGTGGAGGTTCTGCGCAAGGAGACGTGAGAGAGAGTACGTGTGTGCTTTTTTGACCATGTCCAGTGTGTGTGTGTTTGTCTTTGTTGTGCGTGTCCTGGGAGTGCGTGGCGAGGGTGGGGGAGAGAGAGAGAGGCCTGGTGGCTGGCGTGCCGTGTAACGCGTGCGGGTTGAAAAAGCAAAACGCGTAGTCTGCAAACACTCTCATCTCACTTGACCACCTCCTCCACCACGCTCACCACCTCCTCCACCTCCACCTCCACCGTCCGGAACTCGCCCTCGGACGCCTTGTCGCCCAGGGCGGCAGCCCGGGCCGCAGCCACCTCCGCCCCGTAAGCCCGGGCACCCCCCACCCAGGCTGCCCAGGCGTCCAGGACGGCCCGGCGTTCGGCCACGATGGCCGTGTCGGCCTCCGCCAACAGGGCCGCGTCCTCCTCCTCGAACTTTTTGGCGTGCTGCTTCAGGTTTTTCAGGATGGACGCCTCCTCGCCCGCCGACAGCAGGGACGGCGGGCGCGGGCGCCACAGAAACTGGTAAAACCGGTCGACCGACCGGGCGTGGAGCGGGGCGCCCGCGAACGTCCAGACGCGGTACCCGTTTTCCATTTGGTGGACGGACGTCACCGCCGTCGCCACGTACCGCCCCGTCGGGTCCCACGCCGCGTCGGTGGCCATGAAGTGCTCGCCCGCGGACAGGACCTCGCCATCGTCGGCCGAGAAGAAGGCCAGCTGGCCGTTCATGGATTTCAGGCCGGCCAGCAGCAGGAACCTGCCCGCTGGCGACCAGAGCAGGGTGTTGGCCTGCTGGCCCGGCAGCGGGGGGTAGGCCACGGGCGCGACGCCCCGCACGCCCGCCACGGACGCGCCCTGCATGTCGTACAGGGACAAGGTGGGCCGGGGCGGGCCGACCGGGTCGGCGTGTAGGACGGCGAAGCGCGAGCCCTTCGGCTCCCACGCGAAATCCACGACGCGGTCCGTCTTGGTCGGCAGCTCCAGCACCTCGGCCGGCACGTCCGCCGCCGCCAGCGCGGCCGGCGTCGCCAGCGCGCCCTCGCCCCGCAGCCCCGTCAGCGTGAACAGTTCAAAGCCGGTGTAGGTGGACTTGCGGGTCTTGGTGAAGCGGGAGACTTCGACGGCCAGGAAATCGCCGCCCGGGTGCCAGAAGAGGGCGGCCCGGGACACAGAGTGCAGCTGCTTGCCCCGCAGCTCGGTCCGGTCCGGCCAGTGCGTGAGCGCGACCCGGGCGGGCACGTTGCCGCCGCCCTGCTCGGCGGCGTAGGTCGCGATGACGGGCTCCGGGCCGGGCGACCATGCAAAGTCGGCAAGGGCTTCCACCTTGAGCGATTTCTTGCCCGAGAGGGCCATCGTTGGCGTTTCGTACACGCTGACCCCGCCCTTCGCAGCGCGCGCGCAGAACGCGTCGCCCCCGCCGCCACTCCATTTCAGCAGGGGCCACGCCAGGCCGCCGCCGGGCAGGGCGGCCGACCCGACCGCCCACTCGTCGGCGGGCCCCTCAAAGGACCGCAGCTTGCGGCCGGAGCGGATATCAAAGACTTGCAGCAGGACAGACGCACGGTCGCGCGGGCCGGCCGGGTCGGCGGCCGAGAAAGTGACGAGGAAGTGTTCGCCGGGGGAGATGTCGACGCGCTGGACGCCCGGGTGGGCGAACCGGGCCAGGCGTTCAAAGGCCGGCCCGCCCCACAGGGCGACGCCCTGGCGGTGGACGGTCGCCAGGTACGAGCCCCGGGGCGACCAGAGCACAAATTTGTCAGACCAGAAGGAGCGGGCGTCGACGGGGTCGGCCCCATGCTTGGCCGCATCATTCCAAAACACCTCCGTCTCATCCCCGAACCGGGCGACAAACTGGTCCCGGCCCCGCTTGTCGATCAACCAGTCCGTCAGCGGGGGCGGGGATTTGAACTCCCGAGGCGGCGGGGCCTCGTAGGTGGCCGGGAGGGACCGGTAGCGGGCCAGGTCGTCAAAGCGGGTGATGCGAAAGGTGTGGCTCTTGTCGAGTTTGTACCCCTCCGCCTGCTCCCGGGCCGCCGCCGCGGCTTGAGGGGAGGTAAACTCGACGAAGGCAAAGCCCTTGGAGAGGCCGGTGGCCGGGTCGGCGGGCATGATGAGGCCGCCTGGAGGGGGGGGGAAGAGATGAGAGAGGAGAGGGAGAGGGGAGAGGGGAGAGGGAGACGGGGATGGAGGTTGAGGCGGGGTCCCGGGGTTCAGAGCGCGCCGCTGCTCCCCTTCTCTCCCGTTCGAGCGCGCCTCCGCCAAGATTTCGCCCGCGCGCCCGCGCCCAGGTGTACATGCCCGGACAAGCGACGCAGCAAGCACGCCTGCACCGCCTGCACCGTCTCTCTTGTCACCTCCCTTTTTTTTTATATACCTTCAACAATCGGCCCGATCTGGCTGAACACCTTCCGCACGACAGTGCACAGTTTCTCGTGCTTCTCGGTCGGGACGCAGGGCAGATTGTCGACAACTGATGATGAAAAGAAGGAGGAGGGAGGAGAGGCGGGCGCGTGTGAGGTGCGGGCGGCGGAGAGCAAGAGAGAGCCCGGCGGCGGCCCGATCGGCGCTTGGTGCTCTCCGCGTCTCTCTTTCTTTCTTCCCCATTCCGCGCAACTCACCGATGACCGACCCGAACCCGGTCTCCGCGGAGGGCGCGACCTCCCCACTGTCCGACTCGTCGGACGGGATGCCCATGTCGGCGCCCTCGTCTGGGAGCATGACGTCCTCGACGTCAAAGTCGCCAAACGGGAAGCCGCGGGGTTGGCCGGGGAACAGCTTTTCCTCGCCCGGGCGCAAGCCCGCGATGGTGGTCGCCATGGTGAGGGATGAGGTGCGCGCTGTGTGTGTGCACGTGCGCTCTCAATCCAGGCGCGTACGGGAGGACAGGGCGTGCACACGCGCGCCCGCTTTTTTTGCTGGAGAGAGTGAAGGAGCGGCATTTCTTGCGCTCGCTCACCCTTCTCGCCGTTGCCCACTTCTCATCATTTCATGCTCGTCGCCTCGCGGCGGCTGGCGGCGGCCCCGCCGCCCGGCCTCCTCGTCCGACCACCAGGGCGAGTTATACTAGGACCATACTCAGGACTGGTCGACAGGGCAGTCACACCCCTCCCCACCCGCCGCGCCCTCCCCGCGCCGCGCGCATCCCCGCCCCAACCCGCTTTTGCCTCCCCTCCGCCTCCCCGCCTCGCCTTCACGCGCTCGCCCGACCCGCGCGCCCACACCCGCCCACTCATCCTGCTGTGTGGCTGGTTGGGGTGCCGCCCGCGGGACCTGGACAAGTACAGCGCCGCCTGGCGGGGGCTGGGGTGCGACACCCTGGCCTTCTCGCCAGGGCTGGGGCCCCTCCTGTGGCCGCCCCTGGCCGAGGCCGGGTCCGCGGCGCTGGAGGGCGCGGCCCTGGACGCCCTGGCCGCGCCCGCCCGCACCAATGCCTCCATCATCGCGCACGTCTTCTCCAACGGCGGCTTCTACGCGGCGGGCGGGGTGTTGGGGCGGGGCGAGGGGGGAGGGGGGGAGGGTGGGGGGAGGGGTTTGGCCCTGCCCACCCGCTTGGCGGGCCTCGTCTTTGATTCCTGCCCGGCCCGCCTGGACCCGGACTTGGCGGCGCGTGGCGTGACGGCCGCGTTCCTGGGCGAAGCAGCGGAAGCAGGGACGGGCACGCGGCGGCGGGCGGCGCTGGTGCGTGCGCTGACGCCCGTGCTGGGCGGCCTCCTGGCGTCGCCCGCCTCCCCGTTGGGTGCGCGTGTGGAGGGCGCCTGGGCGGCGTGGGCCCGCCTGGGCGCGGCCCTGCCGCCGGGCCTGCCACGCCTTTTCCTGTATTCAGACGCGGACAAGCTCATCCCGGCCAGCGAGGTGGAGGCCTTCGCGGGGCGGGTGATGGGGTGGGCAGGGGAGGGGGCAGGAACGGTCGCGGCAGCGACGACCCCCTCACCCGTGCGCTTGGTGCGCTTCCCGGGCTCGCCGCACTGCGAGCACTTGAGGAGCGACCCCGCCGGGTATAAGCGGGAGATGGCGGGGGTGTTGGACAGGGCGGGTGCGTTTCAGGCGGCGGCGGCGGCGGCGGCGGCGTGAACTACAAAAGAGAAATGAAAATATGAATATGCCCTGCAGCCAAACCACGCTTCTCACCACCGCCCCCGCCTCACCTTCCACACCCACACCCCCGCCCCGACCGCCATGCCCCCCAGGTGCCCCCAATGCGCGACCCCCCGCCCCCCGCGCCCCCCTCCACCTCCACCGCTCACGCCGCGCAGGTCTTGCAGCACGAACAGGCCGCCCAGGATGAAGGCCGGGACGGGGAGGATGCCGTACACGAGCACGGTCGCCCGCGGGTTGGCCAGGATGGACAGGGCGAGCACGCCGTTGACGGCCCCGCTGGCCCCCAGGGCTCCCGGGGAGAGGGAGACGCAGGCGGCACGCAGGCGGTCGCTCGTGGGGTGGGCCCGCGCGCACGCGACCGCGCCCGCGGCCGCGTGGGCAGCGCTCCCCGCCGCGCCCGCCGCCAGGTACAGGCCGACCAGGCGGCGCCCGCCGTAGGTGCGCGCGACCGACCCGCCAAAAAAGTAGAGCGTGACCATGTTGACCAGTAGGTGGCCCGTCTCCCGGTGGGAGAAGGCCGAGGTGAGGAGCGTCCAGACCCGCCCGTCGCGCAGCGCGCCTGGAGAGACGACCGCGTGCTTCCCAAGGGCCGCCCTCAACCCGGGCCGCCTCTCCGCGGCCTGCCAGGCGGCGAAGGCGGCGACGTTCACGCCGATCAGGCTGTAGAGCGCGGTCTGTGGGTCGATGTCTCGCTGGTAGGAGGAGCGTTCCCGAAGGCCGGCCTGGCGCGCCCAGGAGGCGAAGGAAGGAGCAGCGGGTGAGGTTGATGGGAGGGCGGGGCGGCCTGCGGCCACCCTCGCGCCGCCGCCAATGCTCGCGCCCGTGAGGCCGCTCCCGCCCACCCACGCCCGGCCTGCCGCACCAGCCGCTCGCCTGGCTAGCTGGCTCATCATCTCGGAAGAGAATGAAAGCCCCGGTGTCGCCCCGTTCTGCCTCACAGAGGGAGAGAGAAAAAGCAAACAAAAAAGGATTGGGGAGACGTCGCTCTTCTTCACAACCCTCGCCCCCGTCCTCTCTCTTTTCACTACGCGCGCGCCCCGCAATGATGCTCACAAACGCACACACCCACCCACATCCACACCCACTCACCCACACCCACACACGCCCACAAAAAAAGGCCAAGACCCGGCCCGCTTATTGATTTATAGAAAAAAGGCGCGCGGTCAAAACGGGCCTTCCCCCCCCCCCCCCCACCTCCCACCTCCACCCCTTCATTATTTTTAAACAGCTGCCGCCTCGGCCGCCGGCGCCGGCGCGCCCGCCACCGCCTCCTCGTCCAGGCCGTCCTCCTCCTCCTCCTCTGCCGCTGCGTCCTGGTACTGCTGGTACTCGGACACCA
>Ga0315274_10011109_pt1 | contig 12916 bp, 17 predicted proteins | sample YL17G02_20_MG_FD_203700 | JGI IMG/M metagenome (GOLD analysis project Ga0315274, IMG submission 203700) | Sediment microbial communities from Yellowstone Lake, YNP, Wyoming, USA - YL17G02_20 | ecosystem: Environmental > Aquatic > Freshwater > Lake > Sediment | place: USA: Wyoming | collected... | reverse complement strand
TGACACACCGAAACCTCGCCGTTCGCCCAAAAAGGCGCAAGCGAATTTCCCTATCCCTCAGAAAACCAACCCTCCTCAACAAAACCGCACCTCGACTCGGCTCTCATGCGGAATCGCTGGATAACGGGATCCTCTCTGCAGTCGGACAGATGGGCGGTGATATACTGGAAGTTCTCCTTAAGCTGGCTCCCCTGGCAGCAATCCGCGTAGCCGCACGCGTCGTAGTAACTGGTCGTGAAGTCGATGCCGGGATTGTCCAAGTCGTTCCTAGTCCACGCCACGATGAGCCGCAGGTCATGGGAATACTTCTGGCCGAAATGCTCTTCGCGGACGGTGAACTGGAAGCCCGCATCAACGAGGCCCTGCAGAACATCCAGAAGCCGGTAGAGTGCAGGGCGCATGGCCGAGAACGGATCGCAAGCCGGATCCAGGGGATCCGTAAGGTTAATGGAACTCATCCCGTGGAAGATGGGTCTGCCGCGTACCCGTTCTTCCCAGACAGACCTAATGACATGCTGCGCGTGACGACTCATGATCGTGAATCCTCTGTATATATAATAGGTGACTGTCCTTTGTTCTCACCTGATTCTCCTATAGAAATGTCTCGACTTGCTGATTCTGCCTTTCCGTGTAGATGAACTGTATTTCATCTAGATGCCGAATTTTTCCCATGAACGAGAACTCTTCTTTGAGCTTATCTCTGAAGGTGCGGAAGTGTTCATCTGCGCTAAGAAGCAAATCTGCGTACACCGAGTAGACGGTATGGAGACTGTCAAAATAGACACCTCGTGAGAACTTGGTTGCGCTCTGGAATTCAGTCATAAGAGCGATTTGCTGAAATGGCCCACGAAACACAAGTTCAGGATGCGTTGAAAAGACAAATTCGATTCTGTCTTCAATACGGTTGATCTGCTTTTCGTTCCAGAACTCCTCAATGACATGCCCTTCTATCGAAGCACCGGCACATAGCAAGAGCAAGATGTAAAAAGCAACCAATCGGAAATGACGAAGTGCATCCTGATTGTGTTTCAAATCGTGTGGGATGATGTTGAATCCTTCCAGCAGCTGTTGAACGGAAACTTGCAGTCCGGCAACTCCCGGCTTCGCTGAAATATCGATTGCTCCAAATTTGAAGAACTCATGGAGTAGGCGGGCTATATCACGAAGTACCCGTGTCTTGCGAGCAATTTGCTCGGGATCATAGATAAGCGTCTTGTCTTTGATTTGGCAAATGTCGCGCCAGGCTGCCGAAAATGTTCCAGTAGATGAGAGTGGGTATTCCTCTTCGACCAAAGGGCAGCCGCTCCTGATGTACCGGATAATCAGCTTTTCTGGGGACGGCAGCAATTCTGGCTCGAAGAGATGTTGTGCGAAATAGATCAGTTTTTCCCGCTGCTGTTCATCAGACGTGAGTAAGACTTCCCAGAGCACAACTGGTGAAATATACCAACCACGCCCTCTCGTGTTCTGAAATGCCTTTGTCGCAATGGCATCTTGTACGTCATGTGTATGGGCAAAGGAGGTCAGGGCCGATGTCTCAAAATAGATGCGCTGAAGGCGAGTATTGTTCATTGCCCTAACTCCTGTGTATGTGGTTTCCAGATAAAGCCGCTTTCGGGTTTTGTTTCCTGATAGCATGCCACGTCCGATGTCGCATAAGCTACTCATAGTTAATGAGTTACAGTTTTCATCGCAAGGAATCGACGTCTTATATGTCTTTCACATAACGCGCCGGCGTTCTTCGTTCATAGGCTGCCCACCGGGCCTCTTACCCCTCGGCCGCCACGGTTTAGAACAAGCGTGCAAACGCTCGTCGTTCGCACATCGCTATGGCCAGTAGTTCCTGCACCGTTCGGATGTCATAGCGGTGTTCCCGAGGATGTTCAGCAGCCCCGCGCCAGGCGCGTTCACTTGGCCCAATTGTTGTGCCCTTACAGGTCTCGGTACCAGAGTAACATTGCCTCATGGGCAACATCAGGACAGGCGGCATATCCGAACCGCTCGACGCCGCCAAGTATGCAATGCTTTGCGTAGAAGCGACACGCCGCCACGTTGACGTTCTGGCATTCGACGCGGAGTTGCGTGCATCCCTTCTTCTTGGCCCAGCCCGCGGCGTGCAGCAGAAGCTGGGAACCGACCCCGGTTCGCCTGCAGTCGGGCCGTACCCGTATGTCCCAGAGCCCGGCAAGCGCTTCACGCCGCTCAAACAGGAATGCTCCCGCTGGGTTGATGATTACGGCGGCCCCGCCGAGGGCGAGGTCCCCGTCCATGGCCAAAAATGCTGCGAACGCACCGGGCTCTTGCCGGGGAGGCCAGGATAAAGGAGAGTCCTCGGGGCTATCGGCGCCCTTCGGGTACGGCTGTGCTACTTCCTCTTCGACGAACTCGAGCCCACCCAGCCCTCCGTCCCTGGGAACAACCTTCAGCACGGAGGTTACCTCGTAGCTCGGATCGATCTCGGCGTACCGATGATACAAGTCTGGGCCGATCTCCCGGATGGCCGGTGACATTTGGTCTCCCTCCACGGTGCTTCATTCATGGCACAACGCCAGGATTCGCGGCGCGGAATGCCGTCTGGCAGACGCGCTGGTTAGGCATCGGTCTGCCGTCTCTTACCTTGCGTCGGCCGGCTTGGACTTCGCCTCAAATCGCCTGTCAATGATTGGCGTATCAACGGGAAGGGGAATTCGGTTAAGGTCGATAACCTTGCCGTCACAAACCAGCATAATGTCCTGACGCGCCCGCACATATTTCTCGCCTTCATCGCACTGGACCCACTTGCCGCCTTTGAGCTTGACATACTCTGGCAATTCGCCGAAGGCAAGTTTGAGGGACTCCGGCCAGGGGGGGCCTGGTTTGACCTTTGATCCGTCGGCATCAGAGGTGTATTCAACCCTCTCTGGAGGGCCCAAAACTCGTACACCGACCTTAAGCGTGGAGGGACCGTAGGTGGAGGGACTGCTCACCAGTATCAACGGCGCCCCCTTGCTTTTCAGGGCCAGAATATGTGGCCAGACACTCTCAAAATCCTCCTGCTTCTCAAAAGGTATTTCGTAGACTGTAAGATCGATGCCTGTCCCGAAATCCAATGTCGTGGCTCTACCCCGATAAGGCTCAAGCTGCTTCGGCCAAGAGTCCGGCCACAATCCCTCAGACCAAGTGCTGACGAGACCGAAAACCGTTGTTGAGCACAGACAAAGAGCCGCTGCTACGATCACCCAGACTACGCGAGTACGGCAATTCATTTTCAAAGCCCTCCGTGCCTGACGGGTGGAATCAGCGGCGCGGTACGCGTCCGCTGCACCCCATGGTTAGACCTGCTCCTTCTAGTTGGGGTCAGGTCTTGAATTATCAGGTTCCTCCCTCGGCCTCGTGTATGATGAGGCTCACGGTGCAGTAATGCAACCCGAGGAAGTCGCCTATCTGCCGCATGGTGTATCCGCGCTCGAGACACGCGCCCAATGTACGTGTTTCGTCTGTCGCACGCGCCGGGCGGGACGCTGCCCAACAGGTCCTTCAGGCTCGGCCGGCCCGCGTACCTGTCCGTCCGGGGAATGTCCCGAAGAGGCTTCTGCGGATCAATCAGCGCCCGGCAGCGAACTACAAACTCTTCTCCGCCCAACACAATGTCGCCTCAAATAACCTTATAATTCAAGACCTGACCCCAAGTTAGATTACCCGTTCTGCCAACGGTATGGGGATGAGCCGCGGCCTTTAGGACGTCGCCTCCATGCTCTGGTTGAATGCTTCTTTCAATTCCTCCCTGATTCGGTTGACGGCTTCATCGACAAGTTTCTTGTCCTCGGGCTTGAGCGTGCTGGCGAGAATGCCTGCCGTGACCACGTACAGCCGCAGACCTGCCTTGACCTGATCTGGGAGGTCAGTGGTGTCGTCGATACCGAAAACTTTGCGGCTCAACACGCCCCATTCCGAATGGGGCCCGATGGCCTCAACGACCTCGGGATAGGATCCGTTGTCACTGGAGATGAGGATTCCACGCTGCACCCGCATGACCTTTGTCAGACCCCACGACAGCCCATATCTCGCATTGAGCATCCGGCCTTGATCCCCCCTTCGCAATCCCTCCAGCCCCTTGTGCACCTCTTCGATCCACCCGACCATCTGGGTGCTGGCCCAAGCGTGGGCGTTGTCCTTGATGGCGCCTTCCCACACGAAAACATGTGCCCGCTCCCGGATGGCGTCAAAATGGCCGTCAGGGTCCCACAACGCACGTGCCATGCGAAGACCTGCAATGTACTCGGTGGCGTCCACCGGATCGGTGAAGCAGCTCTCGACCTTTGATGGGCCTATGTCGCTCACCACGACGAAGTGCTCACCGATTAGGTGCGTCTCGGCATCGTGCGGCTGCGCGTCCGTCCCTAGGAAACGGACAAGATCAATGTCACTGAAAACACCCCAATCGCCTCGTGCGAAGCTACCCGCAAGGGCGATAGCCCTGACTTCAGGACACAGAAAGCCTTCCACGAGTGATTCAAAGTCCATCTGCTTCGTCTCGCATCCAACGGCTCGCGGATGAGCGGCGTTAGTCCGCTTCCACCCGCCGGTTAGGGTTCGGTTCTTATTGCAGTGACTTCTTTGCCTTCCAAAAGTCCAGTTGCTGACCCTCACCAACGTCGAGATGCGCTTCCTGCAGAATTTCGTATCCAAGACCTTCGTAGAACTTCCTGGAAGGCAGGGAGACACTCAACGCTACTTCGCTATGGCCTTTCGCTATCGCTCGGGTTTCCAGCTCATGCATTATAGCCCTGCCATGGCCGTGGCCCTGCATCTTCGGCTCGACAAAGACACCGTAGATCTCGTTCTCGACTAGGGCGCCCGTGCCTATCACGTGTTCGTTATGTTCAGCGACGAGAATAACTCCTTTCTTGGAGCGGTCAAGGATCCCGTCGCGCGAATGGAAGCTCTTGAAGAACTCGACCGCCCTTGGAGGATATACGTTGGTATAGCAGACATCGATGGTACGGTGAATCAACCGCGCGATTGATTCTACATCGTTCTCCTGGAACTCACGAATGCAGACGTCTTCTCGTTCAGACATGTTGAGTCCTAACGTGGGCGTGAGCCGCCCGCGACCCTGAGCGAAGCGACGGAGAGGCGGGTCGGCTGCATGCCATTTTGGACGACAGGCTGGGATTCAGATCGTAAGCCCATCATGCCCTATCTCATAACCGTGCTGTGCGGCAAAGCTCGCCAGTTCCGGGTCGGCAGGGTCGGTGCGTGAGCCGTTCATGATCACGGCGCGTATGCGGTCGTCGCTCACCGCAGCATTCACAATCAGCTCAAGCATTTCTTACTCGCTACGCATGATTTTCCTTAATGTGGCAGTTAACGTCTCAAATCACTCGCTCCGAGTTGACGCGCTTGGCGCGGCTAACTCGGAGTCGAGTGCATTTGTTGGTTCAACTTTTCTGATTCTCAGCATTTCGTTTCCGCCTCGTTGGAACTCGTAAGGCACGGGCACTTGAGCCACGTCATACCCCTGAGCCCTGAAATGCTCGCTTACGGGTAAGACGTGCGGAGACGGTATGGCTCCGAATTGCAGTAAGGGAAAGATTCTCGTCTCTCGACAGACGCGACACAGTTCAGTGATGGAATCGATATGGAAGTTGAGATCCAGATGATCACTATAGAGAAAGAGCAAATGTGAGCATACCCCGAGATCAAAGCTGTTATCAGGAAAACTCAGAGAGGGGATTGACTCTGGGAGGTATCTCCCGTCGGCCTTGCCTTGGCAGTAATCTGACAGGAAGTCCCGCATCGCCTTCATCCGGACCTCGCCCAATTCGTCAATCGAGCGAATATGTCTCCAAACGAATTCGTTAATATTCTTGCGCGCTTCCCGCATGATGTCGTCAAAAGTCTCTTCAATGCGTTTGCTGATGTCATCCACGTCGTACGCGTACAGAGGATCAACGGAGACAACCATCCCCCCTCGCTTACTCAATTCGCAGTTGAAGCTGGCAGGGCCATCGCCGCAACCGAGAATGCGCTTGGAAAGGTCGTCCTCCGACAGCGCAAACATAGCCACGTATTCTTCGAACGATCTGCCCCAAGGCACGATGTCCTTCAGTTGGAATGCCATTGTTCTTTCAGCCGAACGTCAAGCATCACCACCGCGCGGCAGCGCGTCCGGTGCATGCGTTTGTTCGGCATTGGTTTTCAGTTCAGTCCAGCGCGAACGCTCAAGTGCCCAATACGGAACGTCCTGCTTCATGTCCATCGGTCTGGGTTTCTCGGCCAATCCACATCGAGCATAAAGTTTGCGGGCGGCGACATTCGCTGTACTTGGTTCTGTCCAAACCTCATCAACATCCTCTTCCACGGCGAAGATATGATCAGTTAATGCTCGCAGCGCGTCTGTGGCCAAGCCCCTACCCTGAGATTCCGGCGCGAACTTCACGTCCAGCCCGGCACGCTTTTGGCCTGGGTCTACGTCATAACACACCTCACCGCATCGACGGCCATTGGCGTCCCAAACGATGAAATGGAAGAATCGCGGCTCCGCAGACCGTTTCCGGAACCAGACTGCTATTGATTCATCCGTAGCGCCTAGGCCAATAGGGAAGCCCACCCACTTCATGACGCGCCCATCGTTCCACAGGCACTTCAAGAATGGCAGGTCTTCCTGCGTTGTTCGCCTTAATATCACTCGCCGCGATTTAATCTGCATCGCAAGTGCTCCATGGGCGCCGAGCGGTTTGCGGATGAGCGGCGCGAAGCGTCCGGCTCAATCGGTGGTTAGGTCGCCTCGTCCCGCAGGTTGAGTAAACCAGCTTCCGTTTTTCTATAACCACATCCACGGTAGAATGCGTGGAGATGAGGACCATAGTCCACATGGAGCCATTCAATTCCCCGCTCCGCCGCAATCTTGGCAGCTCGCTTCATCATTTCGGTGCCGATTCCCCTGCGCTGAAATCCGCGATGCACCGTAGTGTCCAGAATGAACCCGTGAACCCCGCCATCCCAGGCCACATTGACGAATCCCACGAGACGCGAGCCGTCGAACGCCCCGACATACGTCAGACTCCGCAACAACACCGGTCCGAATCTGCGTTCGGCATGGTTCTCCCAAGCGGAGGCGAAGAGATCGTTGAGGGCTCTGTCCGACAGCTCTGGCTCAGTTTTATATTCAATCTCATCCATGAATCATGTCACCCAACGTGCCGCTTCAGCCGCGCCGTTCTCGGCGTCGGCTGGAAGCGATTGTTCGCCATCTCTCAGGCCGCATTATCCCTCGGGCCAAAGAGGCCTGTCACAGAACCAGTGATCGTCCTGCCTTGGCCACAGCGGCTCGAAATGTCCTTCATCTTGCAGCGCGAATTCAGAATCCGCGCAGGAGTCTTCCGCGACCGTGTCGCAATTCGCCCTTTCCATAGACGCCCGCAAGCACTTTCTTCTGTAAGCTACGTTTATTTGGTTAACGCACTAGACGTTACCTCAAGGAACCGGATGAGGTGGGCATCATAGTTGGCAGCGGGGTGGTCGCGTGCTTGGACGACAACGAGATCGTTGTCGAAGTCGGCGCGGAGAATGGCTCCGGACGCGCCGTCGTGGCCGATGACGTTTTTCCCGAGGATCGACTTGGTTTTGTCGAGAGCGAACTGTTCAACCATCCACGGCTCGACATTTCTCCAGCAAAGTCCGATGCCGTATTGGTGATCCACGCCAGGATAGAAGTTGGTCAACGGCTGCGGCTTGAGCAATTCGAAGGTCTGTGGCGAAAAGAACTGCCGGTCACCGTAAACGCCCCGGTTCAGCAGGAGTTGGGCGACGCGCCCGAGTTCCTCGACGTTGAGCCGCGCACCGCCGCCCAGATCTTCCACGTAGAAAGTGCGGATGCCCAGCGGTCCGAAGAAATGTTCGTAGAAAAGACGGCCGATGGACTTGCCGGCCACGATCTCCATGACTTTACCGCCGAGTTCAAATCCCATGCCCGTATAACCCCATTCGGTTCCGGGTTCGAGATATTCGAGTCCGTTGGCGATGACGCTATCCAGCCAGGGATTGTGCATTCCACCCCATTCGCCGTGGCCGGAAAGCCCGGAGGTATGCGTGAAGCAGTGCCGCAACGTCAGAGTCTTGCCGCCCTGGGTGGGAAAGCCGGGGAGGAATTTGCCGACGGGGTCGTCCAATGAGATGAGGCGCTGGTCAAGGAATTGCGCGAACATGAGTCCTGTAAGCGCTTTGGTGATGGAGGCTACCGATGTAGGGCGCTCCTTTTCCATGCCGAAGCTCTCGTGAAGGAACACGATGCTGTGGCGGGCCAGCAATACGGCAAAAGGCTCTTTGGTCTCGTCGTACCACCGCTGGCATTCGCGCCGGATCGCGTCGATACCTGCCGGGGCGACGCCCGCGTCCTCCGGCCTCCCGGAGTGCAAAGTCGGAGCGGGTGGTCCATCGATGCGCTTGGGTAAAGTGAGCGACTGATAGCTGGCCTGGTCGACGCCGAGTAGTTTCCGCTTTATGGCGAGATGGAACTCGTCGTTGGCAATCAAGGGGCTGTCCATTGGCGACAATTCACGGTTGAGGGGTTTTGTCTCAGCCATACCCGCAGCCAGAATGGCGCCTTGCGGCAACATGGCGAGTGAACGGACGAAGTAATCGCCGAGGATGGGTTCGAGAAGCAATGCGCGTTCTTTCAGGGCGGCGGTGTCAAAGGGACTGCCCTTGCCGAATTCGAGCCAGGCCCTACTCCTGGCGTCCCAGGGCTGCCAGCCGTCGGGATGACAGTAGAATGTGAGGCCGCGGCGAATGTGTTCGCCCGCGCTCGTCACCGAGTCAACCACGGCGGCATATCGGCCCGGCTTGCCGGCGGTGGCGACCTCCTCGAGTTCGGCGTTGAACCAACGCACAGTCAGCGGAAACGTTCCCCAAACCTTTTCGACAATGTCGGGGCGATCCCACTGGAGGTCGGGGAACTTGCCTGGCGGAAACATGAACTCCCAAGGATTGGCGGGCTTCAACTCGCGATCCTGAAACGCGCGAAGCGCCTCCGCCCGGCGGCGGTGGACCACGATGGGGGCGTCTTCCCGATAGAGCTCCATGACACATTCCCACGCCATCCCGCCCCAGTCGGCGACCTTAACCAACACCCGGTTTGCGCCCGGCTTGAGATGGACGGGAAACTCATCGGTCCAGCGCTTGTTGCTAGGCGGATACGGCTGCGAGTGGATCATCTCGCCGTTCACCCAGATCCGCGCCGAATCGTTCGCGCCGAACCCGCACCACACCGTCTGCTCCGCGTCCGATTGGATGAGGCAGCAGGCGTAGGCCGTTCCCACCCCGGTGCCATAGAGGCGGCGGAAATCCAGATAGCCGTTGTCCTTGATCGTCGCCGGTACGGCACGCAGGGTCTGCGGCTGGCCGTCGGGCCCGGTACGCGTGACGGACGCCCCTTCGCTGATCGTGGCCACTGCCTCGCCACCCAACTCCGTCAGAAAGTCCGTGAAGAGACCGTTTGTGTGCTGACCGTCGACCTGTCCTTCCTCCGCAAAAGGATTGGGAAACGGTCCCAACACGACCCACTGACGGATAAACCCATCCGGAATCGCAGTGACTGGCTGGGCTGACGCTCCGATCTGGAGTCCTGCAACAAGAAGAACCATCGCCCCAATGCAAACAATGCGTTTCATGATGTCTCCCCTCCTCTTGCGAGCCTGTTCGCCCGAGCCAAACTCGCGTCCCTTTACCACATCGCGTCCGTTCGCGACATGCCGTCCAAACGCGGCTCTATGCGCATTTGGATCGCCACCTCTCCCTTCTGTCAAGCCGCACTATTCGTCGGGCCAAAGAGGTCTGTCGCAGAACCAGTGATCGTCCTTCTGTGGCCACAACAGCATGTCTTTGATCCGAAGGCCGCTAAGGAGGCGGACCGTTCTCTGCGGGTGCAATATCAGCGCGGCGTGCGGAGCATGTGACGCGGGCCACGGACGCGCGATGGCCATACAGTCCGCGTCCAACGGGAGCACGCCTGAGTCGGCAGCCATGAGCGTGACCTGGATGCACACCGACGGGCCATCACCCAGCAGCGAGCCAATCATATGTGAGATCAGCCATAGAGCATTTGCCTCCCCCTTCAACGCCTTGTTCACCACCTGGTCGAGATGTTCGACGATACTCGGATCTGGGAAGGTCTTTTGAGCGCCCCGCCAGACTGTCTCGGATACGTGTCCGCCGATGTCGTAGGCTTGTCCTCCTATGCCGATGGCCTGGAACGGACTTTGATCCATCAGGACGACATGAATGCCCAACTCTTCGAGCTCACGCTTTGCCTCAGGAGTCGTGCCGTCGTGATAGACAAGGCCACGCTCGTGAGCCGTAGTGGGATTGCCTACGGCAAAGTACGTGTATGACGGCCCGAACAGATCGCGTGCTTCTCGGACCGTTCTTCCGAGAAGCGTCGCAACAACAACGTTCTTCACGCCAAACCGCTCGGCCCGTGCCTTGGCTTCTTGCAGGAATCCGTCCATATCTTCTCCTCTTGTTGGCAGACGATCTGCGTAATCGACGTCAGTCCGCGGAAACGTGTTGTTGGGCAACCCAGTTCTCCAATCCTGTGTCTCTCATCGCTTTCATGTTCTCCACCGTGAAACGATGATGCTCGTGTCCGTCAGCGGCGAAAGCTTTGAGCTTGTCGCAAGGGAAACTGGCGCACTCGAAACAGTGGTCGTGCCCCTTGGCCTTGGCGCAAGGACGAAACTGGCAATTCCCGCTCCACTGCCGCTCAAGAGGCCCCCTGCACCCGGCGCAGTCGCCCTTTTCGCGCACTCTGCACTTCGCACAGTTCAAGCCACAGACAGAAATATCCCAGCCCAGTTGGCTCAAGGCGTCCGTATCTGACTCGTATTCTGACATGGCGTCTCCCTCTTTGCTCTCCCGATGTGTGGCGCAACTGAAAACTGCAGAAGCGCAGCCACTTCCGAGGCAACCCATGAACCTGCGTCGGTTCATCTTTCGCCTTCCTTAAGCGCAAACACTGGTCTACTGAGGCGATTTCCACTTCTTGGAAAGGAACGGCCAGAATTCCGAGGCGTCGACCGCTCCCTTCCGTCCTGTGTTCGGCCGCTTCAATCTATCACCGCTGCTTGTTCCCGTCAACGGGCAGGCGGCCGCGCAGCACGCCTCCGCAACGGGCCCGGTCGGGCGTCTGTGTGTCTCGATTCCCATTACCTCAGGATCTTTCAGCCAACGGTCGGATTGATAGGCGCGGCGGGATGACGCGCGCCGTCTCACCCGTGGTTCGACATTCCTTTCTTCAACGATGCATGTACGGAATTATCGCTCCCGAGATGAAGCTGCCGGCCTCTGAACAGAGGAAGGCAACAGTCTCAGCTATGTCCTGCGGAGATGTCGTGCCACGCTCCTGCCAGGCAGGACCGTGCTCGCACTGCTCGACTGCAAGCTCCAGACTCTCGATCTGGGGCACCGGGCCGGGGCCGATGACATTGAGTGTGACGCCTTTTGCCCATGCTGAATCTCGGGCAACCAACAATGCGTGCGCTCGCGCTGCCTTGGCCACGTTGTAGGCATACGCCGGGGAGTTGTATGGTGACGTAAGGGCGATAGTAATCAATCGTCCCCATTTTCTCTCGTACATTGCGGGCAGCACGAGCGGCATCAGATAGTAGATTGGGGCAAGTTCCTTGTAGGCGTCGTCAAGGGCGGCGGCTGAGTCCAGTTTGTCGACAGACTCCTGATGCCAGCCGCCACCTGGACCAATGACACAGATGTCGACCGAACCGAACGCCTCGGTTGTGGCGTCCACAAGCATCTTGCACTGATCCTGTCGCGTAATGTCTGCCTGACACGCAAAGGCGCGACCGCCTTGCTTCTTGACACGCGAAACGACGGCCGCTGCACTATCCGAACTCGTGAGGTAGTTCACAACGACGTTCGCGCCTTCGCGCGCGAGAGTCAGCGCAATGCTGCGGCCCATACCATTGCCGGCAGCTCCCGTCACAATTGCGATCTTGCCTCCACACATCATGGCAATTCTCCCTGTCCAACGGTTAGCGGCTGAGCGGCGCGGCTTGTCCGCGTCGCTGTTCAAAGCTTTGTTGTGTGGCTTCTTTCTTCCCATTCTTCCTTCAGAATGGCGTAATGGTACTGATCGAAGCGCTTCTTTCGCTTGGTGCTCCACTCGCCGAGTATCTCGTGACCTTCGCGTCTCATTCCACATTTCTCCATGAGACGCCACGAGCCGATATTCTCAGAGTCGCATATGAGCGAAACTCGCCGCAGGCCAAGCACTCGAAACCCGTAGTCGAGTATGGCAAGCTCCGCCTCGGTCCCGTATCCATTCCCCCAGTAGTGAGGAATGTACCGGAATCCTGAATAGGCCATCTCGCAGTCGATGGGAGATCGGATGACCAAGTCGCAGTATCCGATTACCCTTGATTCCGATTTCAGCTCAACCGCGAACTCATATCGCATCCTCGGGTCGCGCTGCTGTCCTTCAATCGCACCGCGCACCCAGGCTTTCGCTTGCTCTTCCGAGAAGGCCGCCTCGTTAAAGAACTCCATCGCTTCCGGCGATGACGCCGCAAACATGGCGGGCCAGTCCGATTCTACGAATTCGCGCAGGGACAGACGGTTGGTCTCTATTGGCGCCGTGAGGATTGCCGTTGTTTTCATCTTCTCATACACAACACGCTCTGCGTGAGCGTCGCGCTCTATCCCCTGATTAGGTGGCGTCGTTCCGCAAATTGAGTAAACCCGCTTCCGTATTTCTATAACCACATCCGCGGTAGAATGCGTGGAGATGAGGAGCATAGTCCACATGGAGCCATTCAATTCCCCGCTCCGCCGCAATCTTGGCAGCTCGCTTCATCATTTCGGTGCCGATTCCCCTGCGCTGAAATCCGCGATGCACCGTAGTGTCCAGAATGAACCCGTG
>Ga0315274_10011106_pt1 | contig 12919 bp, 13 predicted proteins | sample YL17G02_20_MG_FD_203700 | JGI IMG/M metagenome (GOLD analysis project Ga0315274, IMG submission 203700) | Sediment microbial communities from Yellowstone Lake, YNP, Wyoming, USA - YL17G02_20 | ecosystem: Environmental > Aquatic > Freshwater > Lake > Sediment | place: USA: Wyoming | collected... | reverse complement strand
CGACTCACAATCCGTAAAATATCCCGCAAAGAAATCGTTGTGCCATGTACACACCACGCAATATGTGGAATGACCCATAAGGTCATCGCTGCCGAATAGGCGAGCGCAACTCCGCTGGGGCCGTATGGCAACCCTACGAGATAGGCTGCAATTACGAGCGGCGCTATGACAAAAGCGATTTTCAAGCTTCGTCCGACGAGGCCCATCGAGTAGAGCAGCCATGCAAAAGGATTGATCAGTGCAAAGATCGCAATCGTCGGAGCTAACAAGCGGAAAATCAAGACTGCATCTTTCCACTTTGGTCCAAGGAAAACCAAGATCACATCATTGGCAAACACCGTGCAGGCAAAGGTGATGGGAAGTGTCAGCGTCAGAAGAAGTGAGTATCCCTTGAGGAAGTAACTTTTTTGACGGGTTGGATCGTCTTGGAGCCGCGACAGTGCAGAAAATGCGACCCCGCCGATCGCTGAATCAAGGTTCGATGTTGGAATATTGATGAGCTGGTAAGCTCTTCCATAGGTCCCGAGAGCTTCCGCCCCCCAGTAGCGGCCAATCAGGACCTTTTCAAGATTATAGGCAATATAAACGACGAGGCCATTCAAAGTAATCGTTCCGCCGAAACGTATCATGGAGCGGATACCAACTTTCCGATGCGGTCTCCCTGGGACCCATGCCGTGGCCAACCACATGCAAACGGTGGAGGCGGCCGGATAAATAACTGCCATCCCTACGAGAGCCCAATATCCGCAACCTCCAAAAGCCATGCCAACTCCAGTGGCAATACTTAACAACCACGACAGTGTATCTATAATCGCCAGGGTGGTGAACCTCATTTGGCGTTGTAGAAGCGCCGAATGTTGCGCTGTAGCCCCTGTTAAAAGGAAACTAGCCGCGAAAGCGACCGTAACCCAAAAAAGGCGGGGTTCGTGATAAAAGGCAACGAGGACTGGCGCAATTGCTATTATCAGAACCGCAAGGATCGCGCCCAACAGCATATTAATCCAAAATAATGTTGAAGCTTGTTCGTCGGTGATGGAAGCACGCTGAACTGTAGCCATCGAAAGCCCCGCATCCTTAAACAAAGCAAAAACTCCCGTGATCGCAGTAACCATAGCCACTAAGCCGAAGTCCTTCGGATCCAGTAGCCGGGCTAAAACCATCAGGGAGCCAATTCGAAGAGCAAAATTTGCCGCCTGGGAACCGATTTTAGCGAAGCCACCACGAACGACCCTCTCTTTTAGATCTTTCATGGCGATTTTACGCAGCCCGTGGAAACATCGCCCCCCAGTTTTGAGGACAACGTGTCAGCCTCTGGTTTCGTGGTGCTATGAGCGCCTTGGGTAACCCTTTCAAGCCAGATCTCACGCCACCATGGATAGATACTTCTTGGGCAGAACATGCGACAGTTGCTGTAGCGGGCCTGGCACCAGACGCCTTCCAGGATGACGGATTCATTCTGAAACGTCGTCAACTTTCCAGTCTTTTCGTCGATATATTTATTTACCCGCGTCCTAACGCGATAGGTACCACCACAATAGGGCACGTGTTCAGCATCGAAATAGAGGCCTCGGTTCTTATGATGCACGTTCAAAGTCGCGAGAATCTCCTTGTATGATTTCACTCGGACCATTTCTCCGGGCTGAAGATTCAGAGTGCACGTCGGCGTGCGCTTCCCATCCGGTATTTTTCCTCCTCTTCTGGGAAAGGGAATGCCCCCGCGGAGGGTCTGGAACTTGTCATAAAACCATCGAAGAAGGCGGCCTACTCCTATGCCAGATTGAATCAAATTATAATAGCAGGCATAGATAAGGCCCCGAAACATTCGGCCCAACGTAATATTGCGGGAGGTGTAATCCTCTATATACTGCGCAATGTTCCACCAGGAGAGTGGCGTGGTAAATTCAGGCAATTGTGTTGCCTGGCAGATGTATCTCGGTTCGCCATCATCATGTTTTCTTGTGCTTCGCGTTCCTGCCCATATATCGGCTTCGGTGCACATTGCATCCCGAACCGGTTGGGCGCTGCCAATTGGATTCGAAGCAAAAAGTTGGGTCGTTTTGCCGACGGGTTTTAGCCAGGTTTCCTTCCAAAATATCAGGCATCCGGCTTGACAACCGCCATACGCCTCCCCGTCGCACCGGAGTTCAAGATGGACGGTATGGGGCAGCCGTCGGCCACCAGTCTGGTTGACCGTGTCGCAGGTTTTATGGGCTCGCTTGAAAATCCTAAACCGCTGCCCGCAGTATTGAAACATCTGGGGCATGAAAGGGAGGGCTTCCAACTGGCCGTTTTTCTCGAGCGACCGCAGGATATCTTCCTTAGTTCGGACTTCCACCCAATCTCCCGCTCGTAGTTTCAACTCAGAAATTCCTCATCGGAGATAAGCTCAAAGGCCCGCTCTCCCGCCGCGCTTGCTTAAAAGAGAGCCAATTTCCGGCAATAAAATCCTTCAGCATATTGCGTTGCGGAGTTCGATTCGATTCCTCGTAACCTGAGTATTGCCCGAAATGTTTCTTCCGTGAACCACTGATTCTTGGCTTGTGATATGTAAAATTTCTGGATGTATTGGACCTTTTTTTTGCAGGTTGCGTCGTCCAAATGGATAAAAACGTTGGGCGCCCCGAGATCCGCATCGTATTTAGGGATTTCGTACTCAAAAATCAAATGGTCTCTGAATGTGTTCCAGGTGAGATCGGAGATTAAGCGATGGTCCTGATGTAAATCCAATCTATGGTGAGTGAAAATCAACTCGGGATCGACTTTTCGTTTCAGCAATTCGAAGTAGTTCTTTATTTTGCCGCCGGCATAGGGGAAAAAACCGTCTTTGAACTCTTTGATGATGATTGTTTGGTTTCCTGCGCCCGACAGGAAGGCGTAGGCGCTATTCGTGGCCTCACCTTTTCTTTTTTTATTTGAACTGAATACAACCCAATGGAAATTGATATTCTTGTATTGGCCAATAAGCTTCAAGATAGTCCCGCCGCATCCGATTTCTATATCGTCGCTGTGGGCACCCAGGCAGAGTACACGTAGAAAATCGCCCCTTTTTATCAGTTTCAAGTTGAGCATTATTCGATTTCCTTTTTTATCATTTCTTCGCCTTCCACACTTCCCACGGTGCCTCATCCTTAGAAATCAGTTCATCCAAGAATTGTTTATCCTTGAATGTATCCATTGCGACCCAGAACCCCCTGTGTTTATGAGTCATAATTTGTTTATTCTCGATTAACCTTTTGAATGGTTCCTTTACGAGTTCTTCCCCTTCTTTAATATACTTGAAGATCTCTTTTCTAAAAATGAAATAGCCTCCGTTAATCCAGATTTCTGAATCATCAAGTGAGCAAATGGAGGCTACTTCGTTATTATCCCTTACCGTCACTACGTGGAAACTCTGAGTTGGTTTGACGGAAATGAACGCGGCGATTTTATCGCTTGCCTGGAATTGAGAAATATAATCTGGGAGGTAAAGGTCGGTCAGCCCGTCTGCATAGTTCGCCAGAAAAATATCATCATTGTCTAAGTATTTCTCAACGGCTCGAAGTCTCTGACCTATATTGGAATTAAGTCCGGTATCTATAAATGTAATTTTCCAATCGCTAATATCGCTATTTAGTAGTTTCAAATCGTTGCCCCCGTTGGCCAAGACGAAATTATTGGAAATGCACTCGTCATAGTTCACAAAGTACATTTTGACTACGTCAGCCCTGTGTCCCAAGCATAGAATAAAGTCTGTATGGCCAAAATGCGCATAATACTTCATCACGTGCCATAGTATAGGCCTGTATCCTATCTCAACCATCGGCTTTGGGACCGAATCCGAGTGCTCCTTTAATCTCATTCCCAATCCGCCACAGAACAACACGACTTTCATGCTTTTTTCTCCTGTTTAGATGGAGCTAATTCCATTTTCTTGCCGGGCGGACTTGAATATCCGTGATCTCCGCCCTTCTATCTAGCCTGAGAGCATCAAGCACGACCTTTGCTACATCTTCGGGCTTCATAAGGGTTTCAGGGACTTGGTGTATCCCCTCAGTTCTGAGGATTTCAGATTGCATCCGGGTAGCTGTTCTGCCTGGATAAATGCTTATCACACGTAGCCCCTCGTCGTTAGCTTCATCCCTTAGGGCATCAGCAACTGCCTTGAGGGCGTGCTTGCTTGCTGAGTATCCGGCCAGATGAGCCTTGGCGTGAAGGCCTAGAGATGAATTTATGAAAACTACCTGGCCTTTTCGTGCCCTTATCATTGGAAGCAGAGCTTGGGTAAGAAAATAGGGAGCCCTGACATTTACCCTGAACTGCCGGTCATAATCATCTACGCTGGCCGTTCCAATATCTCCCAGCGAAATAATACCAGCACTATGTACCAATATATCGATTCCTTCGAAACTCTGATTAAGATAAGTCACGAGGTTTCGAATGTCCTGGTCTTTTTCCAGGTCCGCCTTGCATGGTATAAGCCTCTCACTGACACTTTCGACTTCCTTCTTGACATTTTCAAGCGGGGGTAGGCTTCTTCCTATTAGGCAGACGATAGCCCCCTCCATTGCTAAATTGAGCGCGATAGCTTTTCCAATCCCGCTGCTCGCACCTGTCACGACTGCAACCTGGCCTGTGAAAGCCGCCATTATAACAACCTGCCCGAAACCGAATATGTCATGTTTTAACCTAATATGTCGCTTTGATTCAATTGTGCTTCGCCTATTGTTCAACCAGAAGGCACGCCTTTAACAACATATCCGCCGCTTTCTTTATAGCTATGAACTCGAGCCCCGACTTTTCCGCGATATCAAGCAAGCTGTGGCTTCCATCAGAAAGATTCAAAACCCACAGCAATGCGAGTTCATTTGTCCCAATAGACGAATAGAGACCTCGCTTTCCTAATTGAGGTTCGCACTTCTGGTTCTGGTTCAAGTAAACCCGATTATTCTCCAAAATATCGACAATAGCCCGGACTTTTAAGTAACTGTCTGTCAGAAAATTGGGCGACACAAATTCCAGGTTATCCGCGGAGGTATGGTATTCAGGATACTCTCCAAAAGGCGTTCTCGAGATTCTGCCGATAGGGAGGTTAAACGCCGGCGAACAGAACTGGCGCTCATCATAGCCGTAAGGGCTAAATTCCAGGATTCGACCTGGGCTCGCAGATTGACAGAGGACGTGGCACGATGCGCGGTCTATTTCCGCATTTCCCCGACGACTTTTCTTGTAGGTGACGTTTCCACTGTCGCCCACGCCCGTTATCACCAGCCCATTTTTTATTTTGTTTAATGAAGCCTCGTTTAGGCAAAGCCAAGTGATTGCACCGATAGTGCCGGGTATAAAAAGGAATCTATAGGAGAACCGGCGAGGTCCCATCCCTAGATGCTTTGCCAGCATCGTTGCAAGACTAATGCCCGAGAGGTTGTCGTTGGCCAAAGAAGGATGGCAAGCGTGAGCCGAGATCAATATCTCTTCCTTTTGTTCACCTTCAAGATAAACTTCGCCGTATGTCAGAAAGCCATCCTCCAGCGTAGAATCAACGACGACCTCAAAAAGCCCTTTTTCTAGGGCTTGAAATTGTTTGTGACTCAGACAAAAGCCCCAACTCTCCTTATAGTAGGAAGTTCTGTAGGGGACCCAGTCCGGATGATCTGGCAGGGTAAATAGATGCTCTTTTAAATCTTCTAAAGAGACAAGCCTATTGACCGGAATGCTGTAGTTCAAGACATGCAGGTTTGACTTTTGAAAGTCAATTATTTTCTCTCCTCGCGAATTCTTGACATAGGCATCCTTGATATTCCATTCCTTTGGTACGGTCCAATCGAATACCCGCGTCCCGGACGGTACCTCGTGGATCTTAAGCGGGACATGCCGTCGAAGAATTTCCATCGTTTGCCGGAATCCGTCACCTGTTATGCTCCGGCAAATGGGATACAGTTCAGCTATCAATTGGTAGATCTGCCGGCCAATGCTTTTTTCGTCAACCGGATTCCTCAGATCAACAGTATCCATGCTCCCTGACCTTGTTTATAAGCTGAAATCGGGATAATTCCGGTCCCGATCCGATATGATTTTCACTTCCGAGGGCCACTCGATCCCAAAGGCCGGATCATTCCATCTAAAGCCTCTTGCATATTCGGGCGCATAAAATTCCGATATTTGGTAATGAACCTCTGTATTATCCTCGAGCGTCAAGAAACCGTGGGCAAAACCTTCCGGCACATAAAGCATTTTCCGGTTATCAGGAGTCAGGATAATGCCCACGTGCTTTCTAAAACTTGGAGAATCTTGACGAAGGTCGACTATCACATCGTACAGTGCTCCCATCGTGCATCGGACGAGTTTTGCCTCCTTGTACGGCTCTGCCTGGAAATGCATCCCCCGCATCGTCCCCTTTTTTGTGTTAAAGGAAATGTTGCACTGGGCCAAATTAGGGTTCAGGCCATGAGCCTCGAACTCCCGCCGACACCAGGACCGGGCAAAAAATCCGCGGTCATCTTCCCGGCTCTCTATGTCGACAACGTATGCGCCAGGCAGCTTTGTCTCTCTAAATATCATTCGTATACTCTGACCTCTGGAATCGGTACTATGAACTTCCCGCCCCAATCCCGTATATACGACATCTGTTTAATAATCTCGTCTTTAAAGTTCCACGGCAAAATAAAAAGGTAATCCGGCCGTGTCTGCCGAATTTTATCCGGAGAGAATATCGGGATATGCGTTCCCGGCGTGAACTTCCCTTGCTTGTAAGTGTTGCGATCAACTGTGTAGTCAAGGAAGTCAGTCCGAATCCCGCAGTAATTCAAGAGGGTATTCCCCTTTCCCGGCGCCCCGTAGCCACAGATCGTTTTTCCTTCACGTTTCACTCTAATCAGGAACTCCAGCAGTTTTCGCTTCGTTTCTTTGACCTTTTCTGAGAATGTGAAATAAGTCTGCATCTTTGTCAGCCCTGCCGCCTCTTCTGTCATCCTGAGATCTTTGACTTTTGCGGCTACCGGTTTTGTTACATCCTCTGCATGCTTCGCGTAAATTCTCAAAGACCCGCCATGGGTAGGCAGTTCGTCGACATCAAAGATCATCAACCCGTGGGCAGCGAATATCTTCTCCACTGCAAGGAATGAAAAATAGGAGAAGTGCTCGTGATAAATGGTATCAAACTGGTTTTCTTCCATGAGGCGAACCAGATGGGGAAATTCAATGGTAATCACGCCCTGAGGTTTAAGCAGAACCTTCATGCCACTTACGAAATCATTAAGCCCGGGGACCTGCGCTAGCACATTGTTGCCTATGACCAGGTCCGCCATCTCACCCTTAGATACGAGATTTGCGGCCATCTTTTCCCCGAAGAACTCGACAAGTGTCGGGATGCCTTTTTCAATCGCTACTCTTGCCACATTGCGTGCAGGCTCTATCCCCAGGACCGGGACACTTTTCTGGACGAAATACTGAAGCAGATAGCCGTCGTTGCTGGCCAGCTCGACCACGAGACTGCCTGAGTTAATTCCGAAACGCTCGACCATCTGATCCGTATAATTCTTCGCATGCTGTAGCCACGAATCGGCATAAGAGGAAAAGTAGGCATATTCAGTGAAGATCGCCTCAGGGCTGACATATTCCTCAAGTTGGACGAGGTAGCAGTTTTCACAAACATACACAAGCAGAGGATAAAAAGTTTCCATCTCGTTCAATTGCTCGGCGCTTAGATAACTCTCACAAAGCGGGGACATGCCAAGGTCGACGAGCGTATGGTGTAAGGGTGATTTACAAAATCTGCAACTGGGACTTTTCTTCACGGTTATTCCGTCCTATCTGCCGTCTCCTTTCGACCAGACGGCCTGACATCAACACAAGTTGGCCTCACCTGAATACCTGGCCTTCGGGCCGCCTAATTGTTTCAGGGCTCCCTTGATCACGTCCTGATCCATTGAAGTTTTTCGTTCAGGAGCCCCTTTTCCAGTAGTTCAGTCAAAATATTGAATCTCATGTACCTTGAATTACGAAACTCTCCGTCCTTAAACCCCATAGATTCCAAACCGGTTTTCAATTCTCTAATCGACTCCATTAATCCGACTTTCGGTTGATATGTTGGGGCCAGTTTTTTAAAAAGGTCGAAGTTTACTCTATAAGAGCGTTTATCCGGCTGAGCGTCTTTGTTGATGGAAACATCAGTACCGGGAACTAGCAGAGCCACTGACTTGGCCAGATCTTTGACCTGACAATTCCATTCATCGCTTCCAATGTTTATTGCTAAGAAGGCGCCTCCATTCGATATGTCGCGTGAAATCGCCCAATCAATCGCCCTTGCCATATCTTTGACATTTATCAGCGGCCTCCAGGGGGTTCCGTCACTCAAAATCGTGATCCGTCGAGACGCCACGGCGCCTGCGACAAAATCGTTGAGGACCAAATCCAATCTCATCCTATCGCTCCACCCGCAAGCAGTCGAAAACCTTAAGGATGTAACCTTGAATTTCACGGAAGCAAGCGGCTCAAGGTCCCTTTCCGTAAATACCTTGGATTTAGCATAAGCGGTCAGCGGGTTTAACGACGATTTTTCGGTTCTCGCAATATCGTCAGCCGTGCCATACATACTGCAACTCGAAGCGAAAATAAATGATTTCACTCCAGCATTCTTGGCCTTCCTGGCGAGATCGATACTTGCGTGATAATTAATGTCGAGCGTCACGTCCTCGAACCTGTTCCCGATTGGATCATTGGATATCGCGGCAAGGTGGACTATTGATTCCACTCCATCTAGAACCTCCTCTGGAATTCGCCTGATATCTGCAAAATATTGGATATTAACCCTGCATTCGGGAAGTTCTCCTCTGCTCGTTACCCAGTTGCCATAATAGCCAATGTCCAATCCAATCAAAATAGAGTCCGGATTAGATGCGCGAAGTTGATTGACCACAAGTGGTCCAATATAACCCATGTTTCCGGTAATGAGGATTTTCATAGCCCTTTCCTCTCCCCTCATAAATTAAACGATTTTGTGCCCATCGTCAACTTTTTTCTATCTAGGGAAAGAGAGATGCGCAAGATCTTTGGGAGGGAGGATGAGATTCCAGAACCGGCAGGGCTAGGTCAGCTTCGGATGCTAACGATTGACTTAGAACGGGCAAATGTGTAATATTTGGCCGTGCCATAAAGCGAAATTTCAAATTATTTCTCGATCAAATAGACAGGACAGGCAACGATAATAGAAAATGCCAGCAAACCCCAGGCTTTAGCCTGGGGATGAATGGCACCCGGAGCGAAACGGAAGATAATTATCTTCATAAGCATGAAACCTCGGGCTTTAGCCCGGGGAGTTTTCATTACCTGTTTTAACTGATGGAGATCTTGATTTGATTCTAATGACTGGCTGGCTTCAGAGGCTGGTTGGCCGAATTGCATATTTCCTGCCTGGAGGCTTTTCCTTGCGACCTTCATTACACAGATGGCGCGGTGTTCGTCTCGGCCAAAACGTTTGGATCAGCCAGTATGTTTATATTGATGAAATTCATCCTAAAGTTGTTTCGATAGGGGATAACTGCACAATCGGTTTGCGCGCCTCGATCATCGCCCATGTCTATTGGGGTCCAATTAGGAGAAATGAAAGCGCGAAGGCTGTAACGATTGAGTCCGATGTCTTTATCGGCCCCCACTGCGTCATCCTTCCGGGCGTGCGAATCGGTAGAGGAGCCGTCATTAAGGCTGGAACCGTCGTGTCGCGCGATGTTCCGCCGGGAGTGCTCTACGGCGGCGACAATCCCCGGCCTCTCGCTCGGGTGACGATCCCAATGACAGCGCCGTATTCTTATGAGGAATTCGTTCGTGGGCTGAGGCCATTGAACAGGAAAGGTGATAGGCATGAACGTGGATGAAATCAGGTCTTTTGTGATCGAAACGTTTCTTTTTGGAAATCCCGAACGCCTTACCGACACAACGCCTCTGCTGGAAAGCCATATCGTGGATTCGACAGGCATCCTGGAGATAGTTATGTTTTTGGAAGACCGCTACGGAATCAGGATCGAGGACAACGAGCTAACCCCCGATAATCTGAACAGCATTGAAAGAATTGCTTCGTTGCTGAAGAAGAAAGGAGTCGGGTTGGTTTGATGGATTTCGATCCCTTTCTTGTGCAGGGCTGGCTAGAACGCAGCTCGCGGCGCTGGCCAGGAAAAACGGCGCTCGTATGTGATAACCGGCGTTTGACCTATTCTGAGATCGATGATTTGTCGACGCGGCTGGCTCTTGGGCTTGCGAGCAACGGCGTCAAGCGGGGAGATCGGGTTGTTTTATTTCTGGAAAACAGCTCTGAATCGGTCGTCGCAATCTACGGCATTATTAAAGCCGGCGGGGTCTTCGTTATCGCGGAGGCCACCGCAACCGCATCGACGTTAGGACACATCCTGGAAGATTCGCAATCCCAATGGCTGATCACGCATGTGGATAAAGCTCCGATCGTGAAAGAGATCCGAGGCGGTTCTAGCTGGCGCGTTGTCTGGATCGGGCCGAGCGATCGCATCCCACCGAATTCAGGGCAGGCGCTGCTCTGGGATCACGCACTAGGGCACAGAGAAGGCAAGGCGACACTTCCTCGTCTTGTCGATATTGATCTTGCGGCACTTATTTATACCTCGGGTTCGACCGGAAAGCCCAAAGGCATCATGTGCACGCACCACAACATTGTGTCAGCCGCCAGAAGCATAATTCAATATATTGGAAATGATGAAAACGATATCATTCTCAACGCGCTACCCTTGGCCTTTGATTACGGCCTCTACCAAATCATCATGACCTTCATGTTCGGGGGGACCGTCGTTCTTGAGCGTTCAGTGGGCTTCCTCGAGCCGATGATCCAGACGATAGAAAGGGAAAGAGTTACAGGATTTCCGCTGGTTCCGTCCTTATCGGCTATGCTTTTGCGGCTGAAACGGCTACCTGTCGAACGACTTGAATCACTTCGTTACGTAACGAGTACCGGAGCTGTATGGCCCGAAGCTCACATCCGTAAATTCCGGGAGTTATTGCCTCATATCAAGCTTTTCTCAATGTACGGGCTGACCGAATGTAAGCGGGTCGGGTTCCTGCCGTTGGAGCTTATCGATGAATGCCCGGGGTCGGTAGGTCGAGCGATGCCGAACTGTGAGGCTATGGTTGTTGATGGATCGGGACAAGCGATCCGGCCGGGCGAAATAGGGGAACTCATCGTCCGTGCTTCAAACGTCATGCAGGGCTATTGGAATGACCCGGAAACGACAAAAAAAGTCTTCAAGGGCGGCCGCTATCCGGCTGACCGGCTTCTTCATACGGGAGATTGGTTCCGTCTCGACGAAGACGGTCTGCTGTATTTTGTGGGTCGTCGCGACGACCTGATCAAATCCTCCGCCCGGCGCGTCAGTCCGCGGGAAGTGGAAGATGTCATCGCCTCGCATGCTGGAATTGCTGAAGTCGTGGCCATCGGGGTTCCGGATGAAATCAATGGTCAGGTCGTCGCCGTCTTTGTTGTCGCTAAAAAAGGAAAAAACATCGACGGGCTCGGGATTAAAGCTTTTTGTGAAAAACAACTCGAGCCGTACAAAGTGCCCAGATACGTCTGGTTCGTGGATTCTCTTCCGAAAACTCCGAATGGAAAGACGGATAAAAAACGTCTTGGTGAGATGGCTGCCGTCAATCGCGAAGGAGATCGATCATCTTGAAAGCGGACCGGGCCATCAGCTGAATCGATAGGAGGGGACCCGTGAAAAAGAAGCTATTCACTCTGGATGCATTAAAAATCGACTGCGATTCGGAAAGCCGACGCCTTGTTTCATTCATCCGCCATGCGGTGGGCGAAGTCCTTCACAAACAAGGCGCCGTGGTGGGCGTTTCAGGCGGCATCGACAGCAGCGTGTTGGCAGCCCTGTGCGTGCGGGCACTCGGCGCCAAACGTGTTGTTGCCGTTCTGATGCCGGAGAAGGATTCGGACCCGCGCACGCTTGGATTGAGCCGGTTGGTGGCCGATTCACTTGGGATCTGCAGTTTTCACCGCGACATCACGCCGATATTGGCGGCGCTGGGCTTTTATCAGGATCATGCCGAGGTGATTCGCGGCTTGATCCCGGAATATTCAGAGAGTTGGAAATCGAAGATGGTGATCTCCGATCCCACGGAGAATACGGAGTTCGCGTATTTTTCGATCGTCGCTCAGGCGCCCGACTGCACTAGGGCTAAAAAGAGACTTCCCGCGGAGGCCTTCCTGAAGATTGTTGCGCTCTCCAATTTCAAGCAGCGGACAAGAAAAATGTTGGAATACCACTATGCCGACCGGTTCAATTATGCGGTGGGCGGAACATCAAATCGGGTCGAGACGGACCAGGGATTCTTCGTAAAGCTGGGCGACGGCTCAGGAGACTTTAAGCCTATCGCACATCTCTACAAATCCCAGATCTTTCAGCTGGCTGAGTATCTGGCGATTCCCGAAGAAATCAGGCGGCGTCCTCCTTCGGCCGACATCCATTCGCTTGCCCAAGGACAGGACGAGTTTTTCTTTGTCCTGCCCTACGAGAAGATGGATGTTTGCGTTTATGGGCAACAGCACGGCGTCCCGCCGGAAGAAGTTGCCGAGGTCATCGGTCTTGGAGTAGAAATGGTTACTCGAATATATAGGAACATCGCTGTCCGCCGTGAACGGACGGAATATTTGCGAGCCCAGCCAATTTATCCATAACTGTCATCATGCCATATACACCCTATCATTTTGGTCCCAGCAGTTTAATAGGACTCATATTGAGAAGGTGGATTGATATACCAGTATTTGTGCTCGTAAATTTAGTGATTGATCTCGAAATATTGATCGCTGAACTCTGGTTCCCTGGGCGTTTTGTGCCAAGATATGCTCATACGCTTCTGCTTGGCGCCGCTATAGGGATACTATGGGGGATTGCTGCATATTTTTTTAGGGGATATTTTA
>Ga0315274_10011105_pt1 | contig 12920 bp, 10 predicted proteins | sample YL17G02_20_MG_FD_203700 | JGI IMG/M metagenome (GOLD analysis project Ga0315274, IMG submission 203700) | Sediment microbial communities from Yellowstone Lake, YNP, Wyoming, USA - YL17G02_20 | ecosystem: Environmental > Aquatic > Freshwater > Lake > Sediment | place: USA: Wyoming | collected... | reverse complement strand
TAAATCGATAACATTCTTATACGCTCCCGCGCCTAACCTTCAATAGCGGTGGTCTGGTCCGGATGGTCCGTAAGAAGGACAGGCGCAAGGGCTCCTTCCTTCAGAGGAACGAAGGCCTCGTCTGGGCCATCATCATCACTGTCCCCATCGTCGTTCTTGGCGTGGGCTACCTCATCGCACCGGACCTGGTCTGGGACAAGTTCCTCTTTCGATACTACTGGGCGCCTATCGAGGCCGACGCGGTCGGCCATCCTATCGGCGGCATCACGGACGCCTACAACGTTGTTGACACGACGACCTACGGCATCGTCCTAGGCCTGGCCCTGTTCGGCATCTATCGGTACCTGAAGAAACTGGACATCAGGCCTGGCGTCGATATGTTCTTCGCAAGCATACCTTACATCCTATTGGGTGGCGTCCTGCGGGTCCTCGAGGATGCGGGCATGTTCACCGGCAAGGCGATCTATCTCTTCATCTCGCCGATAATATACGTATTCATTGGCCTAGTGACGCTGCTCAAGCTCGTGGAATCCCACAGGATATCCGAACAAGAGCGCAAGCTCGGCAATACGGGCCGGAACAGGGGCCTCTGGATGTTCGGGGCCATCCTGGGCTTCTTCAACATACTCTATCTGATAGCTTACACATTATATCTTAATAACAGGGAGCTTTTATCGACGGACACAAGAAACGCCGCCTTCCTGGTCAGCCCGGTGATCACGGCCCTGCTGTCCATCGCCGCATTCCTGGGCCTGCTGGTCCTGGTCCGGCGTCGCGGGAAATTGTACATCCATGATACCTTCGCCGTCCTCGGCTGGCACCTCTTCGCCCTGGCCTCGTTCCACGCCCTGGCCTTCATCCTCGAGGGTGGCAAGTGGCCTGGCTCAGATGTCGAGCAGCCCGCTTCCATGCATCTTGCCCAGCTGGCCCTCGTGCCTCTCCTGGCCCTTGGCGTGACGGCAGTCTTTGTCGGCCTCAGCTATTACATCTCCAAGAGGTTCTCGTGGATGAAGATCTACTGGCAGAACCCCATCAATATCGCTCTGATGTTCGCCCACCTGTTCGACGCATCGGCCACCTTCACAGCCCTACAATGGTTCACCTATGGCGAGAAGCACGTCCTACCGAGCTTACTGATAGGCCTGTCCGGCACACCGGCCGTCATGTTCCCGCTGAAGGCCATCGTCATCGCCATCGTGATCTATGTCCTCGATGTCGAGCTCAAGCCCGACCTCGAGAGGAACAAGCTGCTCGGGATATTGATACGGATCGCGATACTGGTCCTGGGCCTTGCACCCGGCACCAGGGACCTGCTCCGGCTGGCCATGGGCGTCTGAGGGTTCAGAACTTCAGTTCCGCCGAACCGGTCCAGAGGCCATGTATGTTGCAGTAGGACAATGCCAGGACCTTCCCAGGCTTCCCGGTCTTGAAGGCCACATTCACCTCGGGGTGCGCGAAGATGGTGCTCGTGTCCACTCCCTGGGCGCCGGCTCCATGGGCCGCGAAGTCGTACCTGCCTATGAGGACCGGGAACTTCTCGCCCTCCGGGTGGAAGTAGACCTCGAGCCACGCGATGTGGTGGGCCGTGGTGTTCGGGTGGGCCACCTGCTTGCCCACGCTGACGGCCACCCTCAGGACCTCATCCTTCTTCACGGCCTTCGGCAGCTCGATCACGGGCACATGCTTCTCCTGTTTCCAGTCAGCGGATTGTAGAAGTTCCTTAAGCTCAGCCATGTCATTTACCTCCCTTAACGAAGGTCCAACTCATCCCTCGTATGAGCTGCGGATTGTCATCGCGATGTCCGTTTAAAAGGATTGCTACCCGGCACTGCCCCTTCGCTAACCTTAATATGTCCCTGTTGAATATTGTACCCTGACCGATGTTCATTGAACGACCAAATGATGCACAAAATTGTTAGGAGGCCCATTATGAGATGCGCATCCTGTCTGATTGCGCTGATGTTCCTGTCGACGAGCCTGACGGCTATGGTCCCGACCGGGACCGCCACTTCAGCACCGGTCCAAGGGCCACCTGCCTCTAGGGCGGCCGCGGGCCCGTTCGGACCCTCCGACCTCGTCAAGCTCTTCGATTCCGGGCCCATCAGCGGCGACCTGTACTACCCGACCACCCTCGACGACCTGGACGGTGACGGTGGCCTCGACCTTCTCTATGTCTATATCGGGAACGGGGGGTCAACCACCACGGTGTCCGCTATCAACCTCAAGACCCACAAATATCTCTGGACGAATAACTGGACCGCCCCGGCCCCGGACACATGGTACAAGGTCGTCGACCTCAATGGCGATGGCAAGAAGGAGCTCATCTGGGTCACTCAGAACAATGTCTATGTCCTCCATGCGAACGATGGCACATTATCCTGGTCGAAGCCCATCTCGGGCAGTGGCGGCTGCATCATCGGCGATACGAACGGGGACAAGCGGCTCGAGGTCATAATCGGCAATGGGGCCGATGTGCAATACCGTTCCTACAATGGCACCACGGGCGCCCTCCAATGGACCAGCGGCCTTTTAGGGTTCACCTATAACCCGCAGGTCGGGGAGCTCGACAACGATGGACACCAAGAGCTCGTCATCCAATACACAAGCATGCCCGACTCTGGTCTCTATGTCCTTGATGCTGTTTCCAACACCACCGAATGGTCGAAGACCTTTTCCATGGGCATCGAAGTGCTCGTTGGCGACTTCAACTCCAGCGGCAAGGACGCGGTCCTCGTCAGGGTCAATGGAGCACCCGTGAACCTCACCCTATTCGGGAAGGGTGGCACCGCCGTATGGTCGAACGAGAACTACCAGAGCCCCGCCTACATCTACCAGCTCTTCAATACTGACAACGACAAGAACATGGAGATACTCAGTTCGGACTCATTCTCCGGCGGCATGGAGCTCATAGATGCGGTCTCGGGCAAGGCCCAGGGCTACGCCTACTGTTCCACCTATCCGCCGACCTGGACGGTCCCCATCGAGAGCGGCCCGACGAACTCCTCGGACATTGCGAGCACGGGCTGGAGCGGGTCCGATTACGGGCTTACGTTCTACAACGGGAACGACATGAGCTTCATTTACAATTACACGTTCTCCTCGGAACCTATTGCCCTGAAGCATGATGTCGATGGCGACAGCAAGGCCGAGCTCGTCGTCAGGACCTTGGGCGATTCCATGTCCGTCTACGATTACAGTACGCATTCCCTCAAATGGAAGAACGCGAGCCTGGGCCCGGGGAACCAGCTCGCGAACGGTTGGATCACCGCCGGTCTGAATAACACGGTAAAGGTCATGGACCTCATCACCGGCTCGATGGTCGGCGGTGGCCCGACCTCGCGCCTAGTGTTCTTCGACGGGGCCAGCGGGACAACCGTCGAAAGCACCTCGACCTACGAGAACCCGTTCATGATAGTGAACGATACGGACAACGACGGTATAGACGAGCTCCTGCTCTTCACCGATGCCTATGGGACCTCCACATCCCACATCTATCTACTGAAGGACGACTTCCCCCCCAGGGTCAAAACCAAGATCCCCACCATCCAGATGGTCGAGGATACGAATCTCACGCATGCACTGGACCTCTCCATGATATTCCTCGACGATGGGATGAACGGGCCTCTGACCTATACAGTGGTTCCAGGCACGGGGACCCCGCCGGTCGTCGGGTCCCTGAGCGGCACCTGGCTGGACCTCAAGGCCAAAATAAAGGACTGGAACGGTTTCACCTACGTCAATGTCACGGCCTCCGACAGCAAGCACCCGGCCACCGTAGCGACCGTGCACATCCACATGGCCCCCGTCAACGACGAGCCCACCATCGACCATGTCAATGACCAGACATTCTTCGAGAGGTCCCATGCGAGCTTCAGGGTGGTCGGTCATGACGTTGACGGCGACAAGCTCTTCTACACGGACAACACGAGCATGTTCACCATCGACATCGATACCGGCTGGGCCAACTTCACGCCCACGGAGGCCGATGTTGGGATCCACCACGTCAATGTCACGGTCACGGACACGGGCGACCTCATGGCCTTTGCCCATTTCAAGGTGACCATTGTGGACGTGAACGACCCGCCCGTGATAACCACCATAGACGTCGTGACCGCCAAAGAGGGCGTCTTATACGGGGTCCAGTACAACGCCACGGACCCGGACAAGGTCGACACGGTCCTGACCTGGTCCCTTTGGACCACCACCAAGTTCCTGCATATTGATACGGCGACCGGCATACTGAGCGGCACACCGACCGTCAATGACATTGGCCCATTCCCGGTCAACGTGACGGTCACGGACCCCCGTAGTGATTTCGCTTTCCACAATTTCACGCTCCTTGTGACAGGCATCGAGCACCCGCCCGTCTGGAAGAATGTCCCGAAGGACACCACCATCTATGATACGGACCAGTACTCGTTCACCGTCAACGCCACGGATGTGGACAAGGGGGACAAGGTCACCTACGGCGTCAAATCCATTCCGACGAGCGGCATTTCGATGGATCCCGCAACGGGCCATCTGTCCTGGTCCCCGTTGCCTGGCACAGTGGGGAACTTCTCGATAAACATCACTGCGACGGACGGGAGGATGACGATATTCTACGTATTCAAGATCCAGGTCATCTACAACATCACCATCACGGATAATCCTCCGACGGCCACGCTAGTCTCCCCGGCGGACCACGCAACGGTGGATGCCCTGAACCCGGTCCTGACTTGGACGGTCACGGATACGGATGGCGACCCGGTCACCTCGAACATATATTATGGCACGGACTGGGGCCTCGTCCAGGCCCAAGACCCATCGACGATCAAGGCGAGCGGGCTGACCGCGCTAAGCTATAAGCCGACGACCCCCCTCGAAGGGGGCAAGACCTATTACTGGACCGTGATCCCGTTCGACGGCAAGGTCACCGGGACATGCACCAATCTTGTCTGGTCGTTCAAGGTCGCGCAGGGCGCCATCGTCAACCATCCGCCGGTCCTGTCGCCGATCTCCAAGCGGGAGGTCACGGCAGGCCAGACCTTCAAGCAGAAGGTCAATGGCTCGGATGAGGACACAGGGGATGTCGTCAAACTGGTCTTTGGCCTCTTTTCCCCGCCCAAGGGGATGGGAATCGACCCGTCGACCGGCCTCATCACTTGGGTCACGAACGCGTCCCAGGTCGGTAATTACACGATCAAGGTGACGCTCAGTGACGGGAAAGAGACCGTGGACATGACCTTCCCGTTAGAGGTCAAAAAAGCCATAGTGACACCGCCGCCAAACCATAAACCCAATAACAATGGCAATGGCTACCTTTTTGCAGCGATCGGTGGTGTGGTGGTCGCGGTCGTTGCGATAATCCTCGGAATCTTACTATGGACACGAACTAAGAGAAAGGGCCCCGAGATGACCTCGGTACCCTCGGAGAAGGCATCGGTCGGATCAAAGGCAGAAGGGACCGCTCCGACCCCATCCGAGGTCCCTCCTAAGCCACAGGAGCCAAAGCCTGACGATATGAAGAGCAAGGCCGATGACGAGGTCATCGATGGGATACTGGCCGACCTGGACGAGCCGGCGGCACCGACGAAAAAGCCCGATGAGGTGTCCAAGGGGGAAAAACCCCCGGAGGAACCTAAGGGAGAAGAACCCTTAGAGGAACCTAAGGGAGAAGAACCCTTAGAGGAACCTAAGGGAGAAGAACCACCGGAGGAACCCAAGAAGTAGACGATGGCCGGACCGGCCGTCGCGAACCCAATGGAATGTGATGACATGTTCTTCAGGAAGAAGAAGAAGGAGGAACCGGCGGAGCCTGCCGGGGCCCCCGGCAGGGCCGACCCAGGCGACCTCGAGGACGTGCGGCAGCCGCATCCGGCAGACCCCAGGTTCAAGCAAGGCATGGAGCTCCTGAACAACGAGCGCTACGACGAGGCGATACCGATCTTCGAGGATATCATGAGGCGCTATCCCGATTTCGAGCCTAGCATGGTCCTTTATGGACTAGGCGTAGCCTACGACGGCAAGGGCTGGCTGGACCACGCCGCCGCCGCCCTCCAGAGGTCCATCCAGGCCAACGTGCAGAACTTCGAGGCTCACATCTTCCTGGGCAACATCTATGCCAAACTCGGCAAGAACACCGACGCCATCACGGAGTACACCTTCGTCATAGACAACCGGCCGGACCACGAGCTCGTGCCGGGCCTCAAGGCCACGGTCCAGGAGCTCAAGGGCTTCTCCTCCGGGGACGCCCACTCGAGGCTCGTCGAGGAGGTCGAGGCCTTCCGGATGCTCGTCAGTAAGCAGATCAAGGTGAACCTTGAATACAATGTGAAGGGCCTGCAGATACTGGACATGATAATGGAGTCCGGGTTCAACGACGTCAACCTCGTAGGCGGTTTCTTCGGCGAGGTCGTTGTGAGGAACCTGGGGGGCAGCTGGAAGATGGTTACACCCCGGGAGGAATCCTATATCGAGGGCCTCGGCAACATCGTGAGACCGTTCGAGGTGGCCGCGAGCAAGGTGGAACAGGGAAAGGCGGTTTCCTTAGCGGGCCAATTCCAGGCCATCAGGGGCCAGCTGGGGGCCTGAGGGGCCATCAACAACATTCTTATATCTTTTGAAATCTAGAGGTGCGCTGGTCCCGATGTCCGCCGAGAACGAGTCCATCCAAACGATCATGAAGATGGTCCAGGAGCTCTGCTTAAAGTACGGCTGGCAGGAGAACCTGGTCAACGAGGCAGGGGAATCCAACATATCCGTCCGGCTCTTGGACGGGTCGTTCCAGAAGGTGTTCATCTTCGGCCGGCGGGACATCAACGGCCAGCCGGTGCTCGTCTTCTACACCTCGGTCCTGCCCGAGAACGCCAGCCCGGACCTCAAGGACCTACTTAAGCTGAACGCAGGGATGAACTATGCGCACTTCGCCACCGTCAAGGGCAAGATCGTCGTCCTGGACACGCAGCTCATAATGACGGCGGACCATTCCGAGGTCTACCGCAAGATACAGAACGTGGCCGAGCAAGGAAGGGCCTTCGAGAAGAGGTTCGGTGGGAGGGCGTTCTGATGAAGGGCGGCTCCATCGAATCCTACATCGAACAGATCTCCCAGTACCGCAAATGGAAGGTCGGCAAGGATTCCGGCGGTTACACCACCGTCGATGTGGTCCTCCAGGATGGCGGTGACCACCGGGTCACGGTCATGAGGCGTCTGGATTTCAACGGGGCCGTCGCCGTGTTCTTCTTCTGCGTTGTCGGCCCAGATGACCAGGTCAAGGACCCTGCCGAGGTCCTCAAGGACAACGGCTTCATGAACCATGGGACCTTCGCCATCTGGGGCAACAGGCTCATCGTCATGGATACGCAGCTGGAGGAGGCCGCGGACATCGAGGAGGTGGCCGCCACGATATTCCACCTAGCGACCTACGCGGACCGGCTCGAGAAGGCCAAGGTGGCGAAGGAAGGGCCGAAGGACATAGGGACGATCCTGGGCGGGCCGAAGCCGGGCCTCAAGCCTATGTAGATTAGGCCCTGAGATGGTATCTCATCCCGGCCCTCATCATTGTAATAACGGCCCTGGCCCCGGACCTGAGCCCGCCGGATATCTTGGCCCTGCCGATCCTCTTCCTGTAGCTGACCGGGACGTCCTTCACCCGCAATCCTTTATGGACGGCCTTCACGGTCATCTCAACGGTCCAGCCGTAGGTCCTTTCCTGCATGTCCAGGGCCTTCAGCGTCTTTAACCTCATGGCCCTGAACGGCCCCAGGTCCGTCAACCTCTTCCGGAGGACGATGGAGAGCATCTTGCATATGAGGAGGTTGCCGAGCCTCACATGCGCGCCCATGGCGTCCCTTTCGACGCCCTCACCCGTCCTCGTTCCTACGACGATATCATAGCTATACTTCGTCAGAGGCCCCAGGAGCCTGCCGATCTCCTCAGGATGGTCGCTGTGGTCCCCGTCAAGGAAGACGACGATGGTCGAGCCGTCCCAATACTTGCGAGTGATATATCGGATGCCGGCCAGGCAGGCGCTGCCATATCCCTTCTCCGTCTCCCTCACGACCGTCACTCCGAGTTTTCGAGCGATGTGTGCCGTCCTGTCGGTACTACCATTGTCAACGACGACGACCTGGTCGACCGATCTCCTAGGGATGTCCTCGATGACCTTGCCTATCGAGGCCTCCTCGTTCAGGGCCGGGATGATGACCACGACCTTCGGTCTCATTCCTCCTCGGCCCCCTTGGTCCTAGGCGACCATCTCGACGGTAGCCGCTTGGTCCTTCTTACCGACCTCGACGCGAGCTCATAGAAGATCTCGAAGCTCAGCACCGAGAAGAAGAGATTGTACTCGAGGAGCCGGATCCCAAAGTTCTCCTCCCAGATACCCAGCGTATCGAACCCGATATAGATGTAATAGGAGAGGAACACCGATCCGGAAAGGAAGAGCCAGGACGGCGACAGGAAGACGCAAAGGAAAGGGATCACCCAGATGATGTACCAGGGCTCCACCGTCGATGTCAAAAGAAGGAAAAGCCCGACGAGAATGAATGCGTACTTGAACAGCTCTCGTGTGTCATTGTGACATCCTCTGGATCTGTAGACGAGATATCCTAGTACGAGCACGAACGGGACGGCCACGACGAACTTTGTATAGAACAGGCCCTGTTGGAGCCCAGAGGCCATTCCAGTGTCCAGGAAGAACCTCAGAATGGTGGGGAAGAAGCTTCCGTTGAACAACCATCGGTCCGTGTAGGCCGATAGTCCTGAGAAGAGGTTCGCGCCGGCCCCGATGTAGGGAAGATAGAATAATGCCATGAGGCCGAGGAAGAGGGCCGTGCCCTTCTTGCCCCAGGCCTTGAACATCACGGGCGCGAACATCAGCGGGAAGATCTTCGTCAGGGCTGCCAGGGCCAGGCACGCCGCCGATGTGAGCTTGCTCTTCCGCTGCAAGGCCAGGAACGAGAACAGCATGAAGAACAGCGCGATGGAATCGTTGTGGCCGCTGTGAGCGAACTCAATGACGACCAGTGGCGACCATGCATAGATGATGGACAGGCGCGGGTCGAGCCGGAACCCGCGCAGGAGCTGGAACAGGACGATGACCGTGAGGATGTCGAAAATGGTGGACATCAACTTGAACACATAGATCGACTGCGTCGATTGGTAGGCCAAATAGCAGACCACGAATGTCATCTGCGAGAAGGGCGGATAGGGCGACTGGACGTCCCTGTTGTTCATGTTGTCCCAATTGGCGTCCCTGAACTTCTCGAGCTCCGACGAATCGGGAGCGTACTGGTACGGGTTTATACCATTCGCCCCCACCTTGCCTTCCCAGTAGAACCGATAGATGTCGTCGGAGAGCGTCGGCACCGTGGGCACGAATATGGCCCTGAAGACGATGCTAAATACCAGGATGATATAAAGGACCTCTTTCGCCCTTGCCTCGGCCTTCCGCCGTTCCTTCTTGTCAAGTATGGTCCATTTTGGGCTCGTCCGCGTCCTGTAGGCCCAGTAGACGACGACAGCATAGATGCTGAACGGAAAGAAGAAGATGGCCTCGAGAAGGCCCGTGTCCCTTCGCATGTCCGTCGCAAAGAGGAGGACCGACAGGCCAAAGGTCAAGGCCATCCCTAGGACGAGTAGGACCCAGTTCCTCATTATGAACGAGTGGGCCCGTTCCGATATGTCATTCATCATCGGCCTGGCCACCATGTACCTGAAAGGTCTGGTACCTTTACTTTTTTGTGGGGACCCACCTTACCTTCCTGAACCCAAGGAACCACTTGGCCGTCGCGTAGAATGCTGCGGAGGTCTCGAGGAAACCGGCGAAGGGGGAGATGACCAGTATCTTCAGATGTTCCGCCAGCCTCTCGCCGGTCGTGAGCTCCTTGTGCTCGAGAATCCTCGACAACCCGACCTGGTTCCCGCCAAGCCAGAGGGCGAGGCCTGGAACGAGCAGCACGGCCCAGATCCGAAGGTAGATGAGCTCGAAACCAGCGTAGTGCAAGTTGAACAAGAGGCTCAGGGCCCAGAGCGACATGAAGTAGAAGAAGAAGACCCCCGTGAAGAACCCCAGCGAATAGAGGGTGACCCTGTATCTTATCAACCACCTCAGCTTGAGCCTCTCCATCAGGGCCATATTGTTGAACTCCTTGGACCGGTCCATCATCGCCAGGGCCTGCCAGACCCCTGTGACCCACCGGATACGCTGCCTGATGGAATCCCTGAGGCTCATGGGCGGTTGCTCGAAGAGCCGGGCCCCGTGCCAGCCGAAGGCCTTCTTGCCGTACTTGATGTAGGCCTTCAGGCCGAAGATTATGTCCTCGGCGATGAACGGCTGCCCGTCGAGGTTCCCCACGTCCCAACCGATGTCCAGGGCCAGGCCCTCCTCAAGGACAAGGTTGCTGCCGTGCAGGTGCTGCGGCGGGGGCTCCGTCATGACCTTGTGGCAATGGTAGCAATGGAACGGCCGGTTCGCCTCCATCTGCCTGCTCAACAGGTTCGCCTCGAACCAGCGGAGGGGATAGACGATGGGCCCTGCGGTTATTCGCTTCCTCGTCCTGATGGTGTTGTACACGAGCCTACGGAAGTCCTCGGGCGCGATCACAGATTCAGAATCGAGGTAGACGATGTAACCTCGCTCTACGTCCTTCTCCTTCCGGCGGAGCTCGATCATGTATTGATGCGCGCGCGCTTTCCGCAGGGTCCCGTGAAGCGTCTCATAACCCTTTGGGACGACATGCCCGTTCAAAGGTATGGCAGTGTCCTTGACCCTCCTCCCAAGGGCCTTCCTATCCGAGGCTTCCTCGGTGACGACATCTATCCGGAGCCTTCCCTTGAACAATGGTTCTTTGGCGAGCACGAGGATGCTCCTTATCCCGCGTTCGACCACCTTCAGCTCGTTCCCCCTCGTGGTTATCTGGAACTTGAACATGGGTATCTTATCGATACCCTTCTTTGCCATCAGCCCCTTGATCCTCTTCACCGTCGGGGCCGGGTCCATGACATAGCTGGTCCTCCCCTGGACGTATGCCGGCAAAAGGGCGAAGAGATAGTAGATGGCCGATAGGGTATAGAGCAGGTAACCGATGATCCAGAGGGAGAGGAACCAAATATCAAGCATCTCATGCCCAACCCCTGTCCTTCTCGACAAGCTCTTGCATGGCCTTCAGCCTCGGGTCGGCCTTCAAGGACCTTTCCCAGTCCTTGACCGTGTCCACATCAAAGAGCTTGGGCAATCTGTGGACCTTGATGCGCAGCCTGTCCATCTTTTCCATGGTGCGTTCAAAGACCTTGTCCGTCCCCCACGGGATGCCGGTGAAAATGACCTCTGCATAGATGAGGCCCTTCATACCGATGAGGTAATAGCCACCGTCCTCGGACGGACCGATGACCACATCGTCCTTTTCCAATGCATCGAAGGCCTCGTCAATAATCTCCTTGCTGAGGCCAATGCAATCGGTGCCGATTATGACGGCCTTTGCGCTGTTGTCAAGGGCATGCCTGAAGGCATCCAGGAACCTCTGGCCCATATCACCGTCGGCCTGGCGGACCTCTGCCCATCCCTCCATCAGAACGCCCCTGGGCAGGCTCTTCCCGCCCCTGGCCTCGTAGACCAGGAGGATGTCCACGCCCTCTAGATCTTTGACGATGTCCACGGTGTATCTCAGCAATGTCTTGTAGACCTTGAGGGCGGCATCGTCGCCCATCTCGCGGGCAAGGCGGGTCTTGACATGGCCCTTCACAGGGTACCTGAAGAACACCATGAGCGTGTTCCCGATCCGGGCGGCATCGTCAATTCCCCGAGACATCCTTTCATTTCCCGTCATGGCAACAGGATGAGGTTACCTCTTAATCTTTTTTCTTGTCGGGGTCATCCAAAAGGTTTAATTATCGGTCATTGGCATTATCTTTTATAGCACGATTTGTACTTAACATATTGACGGCGGTGCGGGAGGTAGGCGAATGGTCATATATCTCGACAATGCGGCGACGTCCTGGCCGAAGCCCAAGCAGATGCTCGAGGCCATGATCAACTTCACGAACAAAGTTGGCGCGAACCCAGGCCGATCAGGGCACAGGCTATCCGTCGAAGCCGGTCGGATAATCTGCGACGTCCGCGAGAACATGGCGAAGCTCCTCAACATCGAGGACCCCATGCACGTCGTCTTTGGCCTCAACGCGACGGACGGGCTGAACCTGGCCATCAGAGGCACGGTGCAGAAGGGCGACCATGTGATCACCAGCAGCATGGAGCACAACTCCGTCATGAGGCCCCTGAGGGACCTGGAGAAGGTGGGCGTCGAGATAACCGTCGTCCAGTGCTCGAAGGAGGGCTTCCTGGCCCCGGAGGACGTGGTCCCGGCCATAAGGAAGAACACAAAGCTCATTGTCATGAACCACGGGTCAAATATCATCGGCAGCCTCCTCCCACTTCGCGAGGTCGGCAAGATCGCGCGCGAGCACAGTATCCGGTTCGCCATCGACGCGGCCCAGACCGCGGGCGTCATCCCTATAGACTTCAAGAAGGACAATGTCGACCTCGTGGCATTCACCGGACATAAGGGCCTCCTAGGCCCCCAGGGCACCGGCGGACTTGCCATAGCCGACTCCCTGACCGAAAAGGACCTCAGGCACATCCGGTCCGGCGGTACGGGCAGCCGGTCCGAGTTCGAGGTCCAGCCCGAGTTCTTCCCTGACAAGTACGAGAGCGGGACCATGAACACCGTCGGTCTCGCAGGCCTCTCCGCGGGCGTCCAGTTCATCCTCGACGAAGGCATAGATAAGATACATGAGCGGGAGATGAGGCACACCAAGAGGTTCATCAAGGGGCTGCTGGAGATACCCGATGTGATCCTCTATGGCGGCAAGGACGAGAAGCGGCAGACGGCCACGATGTCCATCAACATAAAGGACATGTCCCAGTCCGACATCGGCCT
>Ga0315274_10011104_pt1 | contig 12920 bp, 18 predicted proteins | sample YL17G02_20_MG_FD_203700 | JGI IMG/M metagenome (GOLD analysis project Ga0315274, IMG submission 203700) | Sediment microbial communities from Yellowstone Lake, YNP, Wyoming, USA - YL17G02_20 | ecosystem: Environmental > Aquatic > Freshwater > Lake > Sediment | place: USA: Wyoming | collected... | reverse complement strand
AGCGAATGTCCATTCATTGCTCAATTTTCTGATATTGAAAAATGGAAAGCTGCTTTCGGGTAGAGGCGAAGTTAATGTTCAAGGTGTTGGTGATATGGGTTGCTTGCCGGATTCTATGTCTTCTGTTCTAACCAATCATGAAATCATAGAGAGCGTATGGAAAACCAAACTATCAAAAAATACTGGAAAAAATATGGTAGAGGCATTGATAACTTCACCTGTTAAGGCAGCATTTATTTCTGGTTTTAATCCTGCACAATCTTTACCAAATCTTGATAGGGTACACGAGAATTTAGGTAAAATATTTTTAGTCCAATTAGAACCTCATTTAAATTTAACTTCAGATTTTGCTGATGTAATTTTACCAACACCAACGTTAGTGGAAAGAAATGGAACTATAACAAATGGCGAAAGAAGAGTGAGGCGTACCACTAAAACTATAGAACCTATGGGCATGTCTAAACCAGAATGGATTATTTTTAAGGAATTGTCTAACTCGTTTGGATTTGAAAACTTCTTTAGTTACAATAATGAGAAAAAAATTACTGATGAAATAAGCAGAACAATTCCAGCCTACAGAAATATTGATGTGGATTCTATCTATGAAGGAAATGATGATTTTGCTGATAAGGAGATAAAATTTTTTAGGTTCAATCCAGAAGAATTTAAAGGCAAGAAAGATATAAGAACCAATGAATATCCATTTGTTCTAACAACATTTCGTTCGCAACATCATTTTCTTACAGGCGAACTGACAACAAAATCCGAGACTCTGAGCAAATCTTCTGATGGGGCTTATTGTTATATGAATGAGGAAGATGCGAAAAAATTGGAAATAAAAGATGGAAATAAAGTGGAAGTTTCTAGTCGTATTAGTAAATTGATAACAAAAGCAAAGATTGATAAAAGAATTCCAAAGGGCATAGTTGGCATGTATTTTCATTTTAAGGAGTTACTTGTAAACAAACTGTTTCCTACAGAATTTGATGAAAAGATGTTTACACCAAGCTATAAAATGGTTGCTGTACAAATTAAAAAAGTGCATTGATGTTAAATAAAAAAATTGTAATGAAAGAACTGGAGAAAGTGATTGATCCAGAGATTGGCATCCCTATAACAGAGATGAAATTGATAGACAATGTAAAGATTGACAGGGATAAAATCTTGATAGAGTTCCATTTAACCGTACCTTTTTGTCCTATGGCCATGGGAATAGCAAATGAGATTAAATCAGTTGTATCTAGTATCAAAGGGGTAAAGTCAGTTGAAGTAAAACTGAGAGATCATCACATGGCTGAACAGGTTAACAAAGAAGTTAACAGATAGGTTTAAAAAGCTTAAGGATTATAGTTCTTTAAGTCAATTGATAGTGGGCAATATGAAAATGAAAAATCTGTTGCAGGAACTATATGATAGAATAGCAGACTCTGATTTTTTAGAGCATGTCAAATGCATGAATCCAAGTTATAGTTTTAGAAAAATATATAGAGACGACCTTACAGGATATCCTAATTCTAGAGACTTAAGAAGGTCTATTAAAAAACTTTCCAAAAAGAAACAGTCTGTGGCAATATACACAATTGATGCCACGGGTCTTAAATTTTTAAATGATAATCACGGGTATAAAGCCGGAAATGAATTGATTAGCATGGCATTGGATACTTCAGAACAAGTGGCTTCGAAATATGGAGGGAAAACTTATAGAGAATATGGAGACGATTTTGTAGTACTTATACATGGTATAGATGAGGTTCTTGCTGGAACAATTCCAAATGAAATCGAACAACTTTGCAAACCATATAGATGTGAACATATACCAATGAATTTTCCTCTACGTCTACATATTGGTCATGCCTTTTCATCAGATGGGAAGAATCTTTTTGAACTTCTTGATATAAGTAGAGAAGAGACCAATAAGAAGAGAAAAGAATTTTATGAAACACATCCGGCATTAGATGGAAGGAATAGAAATAAGCATACTTCAGTTTTAGTTAAAAGTCAATAAATAATTGAAAATTCCTTAAACTCTTTCTTAAAATTTCCTTCTTTTATTTCAATTGTCTCTACTTTAGCGCCTATCGGTCCTTTTCTGCACCAATTCAGAAATTTATCTGTAGCATCATCATTACCTTCTGCAACTATTTCTACAGTATCATCTGGATTATTCCTTACCCAACCTTTCAAATTCAGTTTATCAGCTATCTTCTTTGTATTATGCCTGAAAAATACACCTTGAACTCTGCCGTATACAATTATATGAACTCTTCTCATATGCTATTTTTAGTTAAAAATAAAGTTAAAATTATAAAAATCAAATAAATTTGTGGGGGTAATGAATGGTTAAAGTACAATTGGTTTATACCAAGATGTGTCCGCATTGTCCGGCGGCTAAAGAGCTTTTTAGGGAGTTAAAAAAACAGTATAAATTTGATTATAAGGAAATAGATGCTGTGACACCAGAAGGACAGAAACTAGTTATTAAACACAGTATTATGAGTGTACCAACTGTAGTTGTTAATGATACTGTAGCTTTCGTAGGTGTACCTTCAAAAGAAAAGGCAATTCAAGCCATAAAAGGTTAGAAAATGTACGATGTAATAATTGTTGGTGGTGCAGGAGCTGGCTTGACAGCTGGTATTTATGCTGCAAGAAGAGCATTAAAAAGTTTAATTATTACAAAAAATGTTGGTGGACAGGCATTAGAAACTGATAAGGTCGAGAACTATCCAGGGTATTTTAAAATTTCTGGTTCTAAACTCATGAAAAATTTTCAAAAACAAGCTATAAAATCAGGGTCAGAGATAGTTTTTGGCGGCGTCAATGAAATAAAAGAAGAAAATAAAGAGTTTGTGGTAAAAACTGATAATGCAAAATACAGAAGCAAATCAATTATTTTAGCTTTTGGAAAAACGCCAAAAAGTTTAGATGTAGAAGGAGAAAGCAAATTTGTTGGAAAGGGGGTTTCATACTGTACAACATGTGATTTGCCATTGTATAAAAACAAAACAATTGCTATCGTTGGTGGTGGAAATTCTGCTTTAGAAGGAGCTTTATACGGAAGTGAGATTGCAAAAAAAGTTTATTTGATTCATAGAAGAGAGGAATACAGAGGATTTGAATGTTTCACTGAACAGGTGAAAAAGAAGAAGAATGTTGAACTTGTTTTAAACTCTGTTGTAGAAAAAATAAATGGTGATGAAAAAGTAAAATCTGTTGTCGTGAAAGATTTAAAAACGAATAAGACAAAAGAGTTGGTTATCGATGGAATTTTTATTGAAATTGGATTGGAAGTTAAGACTGATTTTGTGAAAGATCTGGTCAAAGTTGATGAGAAAGGACAGATAGTTATAAACAATCTATGCGAAGCCTATTATCCTAATACTGATAGAATTAGACCAGGTATATTTGCTGCTGGCGATGTAACCAACATCCCCTTTAAACAGATAGTTGTTTCTGCAGGTGAGGGATGTAAAGCTGCTCTACAAGCTTACAATTTTGTCCATGGAATAAAAGAAACCGGTGTTACAGCTGACTGGCTACATAAAAAGAAGTAAGTTCAACATATTTTTCTATCTCAAGTTTTTTCGCAAGTTCTTTTGTAACAATTGCATAGTATTTAGTTGGTTTTTCAATCACACCCCATTTTTTCTTATATGACTCGTCTCCAACTTCAAAATCGTAATATTTTATCCCGTCTTTTATGGCTCTTTCAATATCTTTTTTAAGCAAGAAAGTTGGAATTGATCTATTTTTATACTTCCTATTCCACCAGCAACCAAAGTAATAGACAGTATCCTTTTCCTGCATTGCAATATGGACTGCAATCAATTCATTCTTCAAATATGCGCTAAGAATATAGCATTTTTGCCTCCACAATTCTAATCTTCTTTCAAAATCTTTTTTGCTTTCCTTCCAGAGTTCAAGGAACCATTTTTTACTTTTTTCAAGGTCATTCTTTTTATTTGGTACAATCTTCACATCGACATTCTTTTTTTCAACTCTTCGTAGGTCTTTTTTTAAACTATTGTCCATCTTTATTTCGTCAAAACTTTTAGGAAGTTCGATTATATTTGTGTATCCATCTTTTTTGTTTGTCTCAAAACCTATTGGACAGTCTGGATGAATGTCTGGCAAGAAAAAAGGTGTTGGTAGATTCTTCAAATCTTTTTCTTCAAGCCACGCATATGGAAGGAATGGTATATCTTTCCATGTCCAGTAGAACAGTGTTGTCCCTTTGATACGAATTTTTACGAATTCCATAATTCATGCCTAATGTTCTCCAAGCTTGTGCCAGTCCCAGTACACTATGAGTTCATGGCTTCTCCAGTTACCTCCAATACTTTTCAAATATTCTTTCTCTTTTTTCGTGGCAATCAGATGAGCCTCTGTATCAATTTTCAGCCCAAACTTTTCGACCAAGAACTTCTCAATTAGCTCATGTACACATAAAGCTTTGAAGGATTTTCTTCTATCCTGAATGTTGATTTTCTTGTCGATAAATATTTCTTTCCGTTTCCTGCTCCAATCTGCAACATGCTCTTCTCTTTTTGTGACTACATTATCTGAAATTCTATGACCAAGAAAACTCAATGAAACCTTATTGTCAAAAAATTTCACTTCCCTTACAGGAAATTTGGAAAGTATTTCTACAAACTCACGACGCAGAGCATCTTCCCACATATCTGACTTGCTGACTTTGCTTTTTACCATACTATAATTAAGTAATTCTATTCCTTATTTTTGTCATTAAAATGATTTTTATAAGTTTAATCTTTTCTATTTTCATTATGGAAGAACTTGTTAGTATAGCAAGAAAAACAATAGAAGATTTTTTTAAAACTGGTAAGTTAGAAATTAAACTAGATAAAAAGTTTCAAGATAAAAGAGGAGTTTTTGTCACGATACACTCTCATCCTGATAACGAGCTACGCGGTTGCGTGGGCTTCACGACTCCTGAATATTCTTTATTTGAAGCTGTGCAAAAGGCCTCAATAGAGGCAGCATTTCATGATAGCAGGTTCTTGCCATTAACAGAAGACGAACTAGATAAAGTTGTTTTCGAAGTTTCTATCTTAAGCTTACCTGAAGTATTGAATGGAACCCCCGATAAACGGATAGAAAAGATTGAGAAAGATAAAGATGGTTTAATCATAGAGTACGGAATAAGAAAAGGATTGTTTTTGCCACAAGTATGGGAAGATATACCAGATAAAAAACAATTTTTAGAAGCACTATGTTGGAAAGCTGGATTAACACCAGATTACGTTTTTGATAAAAATACCAAGTTATACAAATTCAATGTTAAAGCATTCAAAGAAGTTGAGCCGAAAGGAAAAATCATAGAAATAGGTTTTAAACAGAAATAAATAATATGGAAGTTGCTATCTGTTCCCCAGAAAAAGAAAACGTGAAAAAGATTCTTGTTAAGTATGGATTTCAAGTTGTGACAAAAAATCCCGATTTTGTTATTTGCTACGGTGGTGATGGGACAATATTATATGGTGAAAGACTGTATCCTGCTGTTCCTAAATTAGCAGTGAAGACAACAGAGATATGTAGAAAATGTGATTATGGATCGAAATCTTTAGGTTCTTTACTGGAACAAGTTAAAAAAGAGAATTACATGATTGTAGAAGAAATGAAGTTAGATGCTTATTATAAAAACAAAAAAATAACGGCTTTGAATGAGGTGCAAATTCATACAGCTTTACCGATAAGAGCAGTGAGATTTTCTATTTCTATTGATGGAAAAAAATTTGATAACTTAATAGGTGATGGTATAATCATTGCTACACCTTTTGGTTCTACAGGTTACTATCTTGCAACTGGTGGTAGACCATTTAAAGAAGGGATTGGCATATCTTTTAACAATTTACATACAAAAAAAATCCCGAGTTTTACTGTACCAGAGGATTCAAAAATGAAAATTAAGATTAATAGGGATTCGGCTTTGCTTTTATCAGACAATAATCCAAAATATTTCAGACTGGAAGAAGGAGATGAAGTTGTAGTTCAGAAATCAGAAGAAAAGGCAAGATTTATTTTAATAGGAAAATGATATTATCGAATTTCACTTTTGATAATCATTTTACCGGATATTTCTTCCTAGATTTACTCTTGTTGAATAACTCTTGAGCCTTTTCTGGGGTTGCCTCCTCGTGAACAATGGCACGTATAGATTTAATCATTGCTACTGGGTGATCATTTTGCCAGATATTTCTTCCTAGATTTACTCCTATAGCGCCCTTTTGCATACCATCATAGACAAAGTTGAACACACCAATCTCAGTTTTTGTTTGTGGACCGCCTGCCATAACCACTGGAACAGGACAACCTTTTGTTACCTTTTCAAAATCTTCACACCAGTAAGTTTTTACAACACGTGCACCCAGCTCAGCAGCAATACGAGAAGATAATGCAAGGTAGCGGGCATCACGTTTTTCCAATTCCCTACCCACAGCAGTGACTGCCATTACCGGTATACCATACCTTTCACCTTCATCAACAAGTTTCGATAAATTTAACAATGAATCATGCTCATAATCACTACCCACAAAAATAGAAATGCCCACTGCCGAAGCATTGAGACGGATAGCCTCCTCCATAGACGTAGTTACCCCTTCATTAGTCAAATCTTTTCCTGCCATGCTAGTACCACCAGACACTCTCAGGATAATTGGTTTACTTTCGTAAGGATCTACACAGGAACGCAATACACCTCTTGTAATAAATAGTGCATCAGCATAAGGCAAAAGTGGTTCAATAGTTTTACCCGGTTCTTCTAACTTTGTAGTGGGGCCTTGAAAATACCCGTGGTCTACTGGTAGAAATAATGCATGTCCATCTGGCTGGATTAATTGTGCCATACGGTTTTCCATTCCCCAGTCCATGTCAACAATCCTCCGTTAAAACTATTTTATTTCTATTGCCTTTACAGGGCAACTGTCAGCAGCTTCTTTCACCTGTTTAGGATATTTCTTGTCTCCATTAGCATCCTTCACATGAGAAAATCCGTCGTCTCCCAATTCAAAAACTTCTGGAGCAATGCTCGTACACAACCCGCACCCAATACATTTGGTTTTATCAACTTTTACTGCCATTAATATTGCACCCCCTTTGTTGTCGGAATTTTTTTCGGATGTTTTACATCTGTTACCTCATTTACAAAATCAACTTTCTCTGTCAAGGCTTCAGGAGCATACCTTCCTGTAAGCACGACATCAGTCTTCTTAGATATTTTATTTGTCTGGTTTAAAAACTTTATCACCTCACCTACCGATAATAGCTTGCAGTATAATGCTAGGTTAATTTCATCCAAAATCAAAAGATTAGGTTTTTTCTTTTTAACAATTTCTTTAGCAAATTCCAGTGCTTTCTTGCATAGGTTTCTATCTTCTTCTGTTAAATTGTTTAGACCAATCCAACCCTTTCTTCCAAATTGATGTATCTCATAGTACGGCTTCAGCATATCAGCAATTTTATACTCGCCAGTTTTGTTCCACCATTTCAAAAACTGTATTATCACGACTTTATGCCTATGACCGACTGAACGTAATGCTAGGCCTAGGGCGTTAGTTGTCTTACCCGCCCCTTCACCGGTAAAAACATAAGTATATCCCATCATCTTACCTCTTTTTTCAGCCATTCTTCATATTCTTTGTTTGCTTCCACATTAATTTTAGTTATACATGGAACAGTATAAGGATGAACTTTCTTAATTTCGGTTTTAACTTTTTTCCAATTATCTTCTTTAGTTTTTGCAATCAAAACATATTCCTTCGTGTTTTCTATTTTATCTTCCCACCAATAAACCGAATCTATAGGAAAAATATTTGCACAAGCAATCAGTCTTTTCTTTAAAAGATGTAGAGCAATCTTGCTAGCTGTCTTTTTATTGGGATTTGTCACATAGACAAAAATAAAGCTCATATTTAAAATTATCAATTAAAATAAAAATATGCCGCATCCACTATTATTCTTACTTGCGTTCATCGATATTCTTTCTGGAATATTTCTATTCTCCCATCCAGGCTTCTTGGTCAGATTAGTCTTCTATCTTGGAATCATCTGTTTAATGAAAGGTGGTTGGTCTTTAATGACAGCTCTTACTTCAAAATTTTATTTTGACTTCCTAGGTTTTTTGGATGTAATCGCTGGTGCGTCTTTAATTTTAATTCATTTTAACCACATATTCGCATTTTTCACGATAATTGGAATAATGATGATAGTAAAAGGAATATGGTCAATGTTCTTTTCTGTTTCTTCCTAAAGTGTGCATTCCGGACAACCAGATACCAGTTTATCATCAGTTATGGGTTTAAGAATTTCCATACTCCTACTTCCAGTTCTGTAAACTGTTATCCCCTTACATCCTAACTTGTAAGCAAGTAAATACACTTTCTCTATATCATGTGGTGTTGCCCAGTTTGGAAAATTCAATGTTTTGCTAACAGCATTGTCAGTATATTTTTGAAAGGCAGCCTGCATCCTCACATGCCATTCTGGTGATATATCATGTGCAGTAGTGAGAATTCTTTTAATGCCTTTTGGAATTACCTTTACATCTTGAATCGAAGTTTTTCCAGAAATATTTTTAATCAATTCTTCAGAATAAAATCCTTCTTTTATTGCTATGGTCTCAAACAGAGGGTTGATTTCTATTAATTTTGATCCTATACTCTCGGAGACATCTCTCACATAAGCAACAGAAAACAATGGCTCTATCCCCGAACTGCAGTTTGCGATAACTCCTATAGTTCCAGTTGGTGCTATAGTTGTTACAGTCGCATCTCTCATAGTCTTGTGTTTTTTCTCCCATATGCTCCCTTTGAAGTTTTGGAAACTTCCTTTTTCCTTTCCAAGCTCTGCAGACATCTTCCTTCCTTCTTCTGTAATGAACTTCATCACATCTTCAGCAGCCTTAATCCCTTCTTCAGAATCATAAGGTATTCCAAGCTGTACCAGCATTTCAGCAAATCCCATCACGCCCAGTCCTATTTTTCTATTATTTTTCGTCATCTGTTCAATCTGTGGGATTGGATAAGTATTAGCATCGATCACATCATCAAGAAATCTAACTGCTAGCCTGACTATAGTTTTCAGTTTTTCCCAAGTAATTTTACCATCTTCAACAAATTTTGAAAGATTGATACTTCCAAGATTACAGGATTCATATGGTAAAAGAGGTACTTCCCCACATGGGTTTGTGGACTCGATTTGTCCAACCTGTGGCGTTGGATTAAATTTATTTATCGTATCAATAAAAATAACTCCAGGTTCACCGTTCTTCCACGCCATAGTCAATATAAGATTCCAAATCACTCTTGCCTTTAACGTCTTCATTGGCTTGCCATTTTTAGGATTGATGAGATTAAAATCTCTATCTTTTTCAATCGCATCCATGAATTTATCTGTGACTCCAACTGAGATATTAAAATTCTTTAAAATCCCTTCCCTTTCTTTACAAACAATAAAATCTAGAATATCAGGATGGTCCACTCTCATTATACCCATGTTAGCACCACGTCTCTTTCCACCTTGTTTTATAACTTCAGTAGCTGCGTCATATGCTTGCATAAAACTAATTGGACCTGATGCTACTCCACTTGTGGATTTTACAATATCGCCCGATGGTCTTAAACGGGAAAAATTAAAGCCAGTTCCTCCACCAGCTTTTTGGACAATAGCCATATTTTTTATTCCATCAAAAATACTTTCAATCGAATCTTCTACAGGAAGGACAAAACAAGCGCTTAGATTTAATCCACTACCAGTACCAGCATTCATCAATGTAGGCGAGTTTGGTAGAAATTCTAGATTAACCATCATATTGAAAAATTCTTTCTCTATTTCTCTTATCCTCTGCTTGCTTTTTCCATACAATTTCTCAGCTTCAGCAATTGCCTTTGCAACCCTTTCGAACATCTGCCTAGGAGTTTCTATAACCTTCCCGCTATTATCTTTTTTTAAGTATCGTCTTTCAAGAACAACTATAGAGTTTAGTGGTAGCTTTAAGTCATCTTCCACTCCAAGCATTGCTTTAGCTATTCTCAGCTCAGCTCTTTTTTGTCTGTATAAGATGTAAGCTTTCACTGTTTTGTAATGACCACCTTCAACCAACGTTTTTTCAATTATGTCTTGAACCTGCTCGACTGTTGGAATTTCTTCTGGTTTTATCTGTTTCTCAAGTAATTCAACAACCTGTTTTGTCAAATTTTCAGCTATAGCCCTATCCTTTCCACCAACCGATTGGGCAGCCTTAAAAATGGCATTAGTAATTTTTTCAGGATTAAAATCAACAACCCTCCCATCCCGTTTTTTTATCTGTTTAATCATTCTTTCCAAATCTCTTTTCGTTTATTTTAAAATAAAGATATCTAATCTTTCATATGTTGTAGATAAATATTGATTTCTATTTGAAAAAGTATATTATACAGAAAAGGAATCACTTAGTTGTAATCACTCAGTCTCTTTACCAAAATCATCTATCTGGTACTTGAATTCTTTATCAGAAGCTATACGCTTCCTTTCTTTCAAAATTTCTCTTGCCAATAACCAGAATAAGGTAGCTAAAGCCTTTTTTCCTTTGTTATTTGCAGGAATAATTAAGTCAATATCTTTTGTTTCATTAAAAGTATCACATATAGCAACTAGAGGCACACGAGCCTTAACGGATTCTTGTAAAGCTTGCATATCTATCAGCGGATCAACTATAAGTATAGCATCAGCTTCAAAGAAACTATTACAATTTGGATTTGTTAAACTTCCAGGCATAAAACGAGAGGTGACAACTTTTGCACCTATCACTTCTGAAAATTTTTCTATTGCTTCTTTGGCAACAGATTTTCTACTTACAACTAAAATGTTCTGAAGTCTAGATAAGAATTTTGCAGCAATTCTAATTCTTTCATCAATTTTTCTTAGATTTAGGACAGCCAACCCATCTTCCCTTATTTTATAAATGAATTCTCTCATCTGTTCAGTTCCTTGTTTCATTCCTATGTGGATTCCTGCGGCTAGATATTGCTCTTTTGGTATCAATAATCTTACTGTCATACTCCATTATTTGTGTTGATAGGATTTTAAAGTTTACCTTTTATACTTCTTTTATGGTAGAAGAACTGCTTTGCATAGTGATTGACCCGAGATTTATTGTTGTTAAAAAGAAAACCAAAGACGTAATAAAATACATTGACGAATCTGAAAGAAAACCTATTTCTTACATTGGCAAATTCTATTATCCCGAGTACCCATTTACTACAAATCTATTATGGGAATATCCACTTCTTGATGTTTGGCTTTATAATGGTGATCTGTATGATGAGTTACTAGAACAATTCCACAAGCAGCCACCAACCAATTGGGATTATAACTCTGGAAAATCATATCCAACAGAAGAAATAAGAAAAAGATATTATTCAAAACCCAAAAAGCATTTAATATCAGAGATACAGTTAAATCGAAAAGAACATGGCTATAATGAAATAGCACATGTATGGTCGATAAGGGATTAGAGATTTCTAACCTATGTATTTCAATTCTTCTTTCTCTGTTTTTTCAGCTTTAGGGCCCATCAATTGAGCAAAACTCTTTCTTTGAATATCCTCAACCTTTTTAATAAAATCTTCCATTTCATTTACTTTTTTCTTCAATTTTCTGATATCAATTTTTATGTTTAAAATATTGGTTAGAACTTTAAGTATAACCTCAGCTGCTTTATGATCTGGTAAAATTGGATAACCAGCAGTCTCACCAAGTAAACATATACCTTTTATATCAAAGTATTTTCCTAAGCCTAAAAGCAAACCAGAGGCACCGACTATTGTCCCGATTTTACTGCCAGCATCAAAATCTATGTTAAATTTCTTATATTTCTTAATTAGATCTGACTCACTGACAGCACCTATGACTTTTGGATTTTCTTTTACTTCCCCTATACCAAAACCGGCTAATGTAATCATCTCTTTTACTCCAAGTTTTTTTACAAAAGTCAAAATTTCATTTGCAATTTCATAGTGCCCTTCTGGATCTATGCTTTGTGAATCACCAATCAGGATAATTAAGTCACGTTGATTTTTATTTTTAGCCTTCAAGTAATAGAACTCATTTTTTAACATATGTACTGCAGAAGATTGATGTAATAGAACATAATGCATGAAATGAGAAGAAAGCAATTCAGCGAACTTTTTAGCTTTAACCTCTTCTACAATATATCCCGCAGCTATCCTGCCAACATGACCGATACCCGGTAAACCCTCTATAAACAAAGGATTTTTCAATCTCGGCCTTTCTAGTTCAAAGATTTTGGTTACCATACTATCAATAATTTATTTTTATAGTTAATTTAAGTTATTGTTAGATATCCTATACTGCACATGCCTGATGATGTGCTTGATATACATAACCTAATTGTATGCATACCAGATGATAATGGAGTTAGAAACTTAATTTTAGCTGTCTGTCTAGCTGGAATTGAACCAGCATAAAGTGATGATATTTCATCTGCTGACAGTGCCCTATTCCAGATTGCTACATCGTCGATGGTGCCGTTGAAAGGTCCAGCATTGTCTCCTGATCTGATACCAATTCTCAAATTAGATAATACGGTATTAGGAGTTTGTGCCCAATCATTTGTTGTTCCTTGATCTGCATTTTGGGTTGTTTTTTGAATTCCATTAACATAAAAATTAACACCATTCTGCAACGAACCTCCGCTATATATTACTGCAACGAACATCCATTGGTTGGGTGTCACTACATTGTCTACCGTTGCAATTCCCGCATTCCATAAATGTACTATTAATTTCCCATTAAGAGCACTAGCCCAGCCATTTATTTCGAAATCCCATTTTTGATTGTTAGAGTTATCACCATAACTGACGATCATTCCTCTACCTGTACTTGTATTTGGTTTTATCCAA
>Ga0315274_10011103_pt1 | contig 12920 bp, 8 predicted proteins | sample YL17G02_20_MG_FD_203700 | JGI IMG/M metagenome (GOLD analysis project Ga0315274, IMG submission 203700) | Sediment microbial communities from Yellowstone Lake, YNP, Wyoming, USA - YL17G02_20 | ecosystem: Environmental > Aquatic > Freshwater > Lake > Sediment | place: USA: Wyoming | collected... | reverse complement strand
GCGTGGTGGACTCGGGAGGCAAGGTGTTGGGCAACCGAGCGTGCGACAACGACCCGCGGCGGGTCGTTGAGTACGTTGCGACGCACGGCGGGGTGCGTGGAGCGGCCATGGAATCGTGCGAAGGGGCGGCGGACTTTGCGGAGGGTTTGATCGTCGCCGCGGGTTGGTCGGTGGACCTTGCGCATCCGGGGTATGTGCATCGTCTGCGGCAGAACCCGGACAAGCTTGTCCTCGAGCGGAGCGAAGGAACGGACTATTCCGACGCCCGGCTGTTGGCGGACTTGGAGCGTGTGGGGTACGTCCCCAAGGTGTGGTTGGCGCCGCAGGCGATCCGCGAGTTGCGTCGGTTGGTTCGTTACCGTCGTCAGTTGGTCAACGAGCGACGGAACGTGAAGTTGCGGGTTCGGGCGCTCTTGCGAGCGCATCGTCGTGGATGCGCGGCCCCGCGTTGGGGCGTGGCGTGGTTTCAGTGGATGCGGGACGTCGACCTTCCCGAGCAAAGTCGTTGGATTCTCGATCGACATCTGGACCGGTTGCAGCGGCTCAACGGCGACGTCCAGGCCGTCGAGCGACGCCTGGACGTGGTGACGAAGAACGACGCGGTGGTGCAAAAGTTGATGACCCTTCCCGGGGTGGGACCGGTGACGGCCTGGGTGCTCCGCGCCGAAGTCGGGCGCTTCGACCGTTTCCGTTCCGGCAAACAGTTGGCGCGCTTCTGCGGATTGACCCCGTGGAATGCCTCGAGCGGATCTCGACAGGCGGACGCGGGTTTGATCCGGGCCTGCAACCACGATCTGCGGAGCGTGTTGATCGAGGCCGGTCATCGCTTGAAGCGTTGCGATCCGCGATGGTCGGCGTTGGCGAATCAACTGCGTCAAGCCGGGAAACCGGGGAGCGTGATCGCGGCGGCGGTGGCCAATCGCTGGATGCGTTGGTTGTATCACGAAATGACGGCGGTGCGGGCCGCGTAAGAGACGCAGGCGTTGCGAAGTCGCGGTCCCGCGAAAGCCGGCGACGGTGCGCTCGACACGCTCTTGGGCTGGTGGTACGAGGCTCGAAATCAGATGGGGCAGCCGTTGCATTCTCGAAGCACCCAAGTGGGCTATCTCGTCGAAAGGCGGGAGAGGCTCGGATAGAAGAAGGGGACACCGGCGGCAACGTCTGCGGTAAGGAAAACGGGAACGTCGCGGCCGAAGGGTCCGACGAGTCATCGACGATCGGGACCCCGGCCGCCGGGCTGCGGCGGGCGAGTTCCGACGAGCGACCTGCGGGCCCATTCTCGGCCGCCCGCCGGTCCCGGCGACCTCGTCGCCAACCGAACCGCCACAAAAGAAAAGAGGATTGCGCGTGCGACCTCCTTGACACAGAACGGGCTTTCATAGAAGAGCGTGGAGCGGCAGCGACACGACCTATCCGAACCCCAAGCGCCGGCGCGGGGTCATGCTGTCTCATCACTCGTGCGTGGCGCGAGATCGTGAACGACCGCGCGGATTCTCGTTTTTGAGAATCCGTACCCATGATTTGACTCCCCGCTCCCATGCGCTAGACTTTATTGGACATTAAGAACGATCCGGCGGTGGATCGATGGGGAGGCGATTGTGACGGCTGTCATCCATACGTAATCGTAGATCATCCCAGTCGGGGCGACTTTGCCCGACGTTCATTCCTCCCGCCTCCGACCGTCAACCGATCCATAACCGCCTAAGCGGGCCCGTGCCCTATGCGTGCGGGCGTGTGCCGTTGCGCGCGAGACGAAGAACGGGAAGCAACTTTTTCTGCAAGTTTTGGTTTTTCTTCCCGTCGCCGGGCAGGCTCGCGTGTTATATCTGCTGGAGGATCCCGTTGGCGCGGCAATTGCGCGGACTCTTCGGGTTGTTGTCGTCGCCAACAGGCTAACGCGAATGCTAAACGTCGATTCCAAGGAGATCGTTATGAACGTGTCCATGCGAAGAACGGGTGGCTTGGCCTGGGCGATGGGGTGCGCGCTAGCGTGCCTTGGTTTCCCGGGGCAGCTTGCGGCCCAATGTGAGGTGCAGAAGCTCAACGCCTCAGATGGGGCACCCAATGACGAATTCGGAGTGTCCGTCTCGGTCAGCGGGGATGTGGCCTTGGTCGGCGCCGAATCGAATGGTTGCGCGGCCGGCATCCAATGCGGCGCTGCGTATGTGTACCGATTCAACGGCGTAAGCTGGATTGAGGAGCAGAAGCTAACTGCCTTCGATGCGACACCGCGAGATTTCTTCGGCGTTTCCGTTTCGATCAGTGGCGACGTCGCCATCGTCGGCGCGCCGCAGCCGGGTTGTGCGAACAACGTGCCTTGCGGGGCGGCGTACGTCTACAGGTTCAACGGTATCGCCTGGGTGCAGGAGCAGAAGTTGACGGGGTCTGACCTGCCAGGCGATAGCAGGTTCGGGCGGTCTGTTTCCGTCGATGGCAACGTGGTCGTTGTCGGAGCATACTTGAGCTACTGCGCAGTAGGCTACTGCGGGGCGGCTTATGTATTCCGGTTTAACGGCGTGACTTGGCTTGAAGAGCAGAGGCTGACTGCGTCCGATGCCGCCGGGAATGATAGGTTTGGGATTTCCGTCTCTGTAAACGACGGCGTTGCGCTCGTCGGAGCACCGGGCGTTAACTGCGCAGGCTCCCTGCACTCCGATTGCGGCGCGGCGTATTTCTACCGTTTCGATGGCTTGAGGTGGGTTGAGGAGCAGAAGCTCATTGCCTCCGATGCGTTTCGGAATTCCAGGCGCTTCTTTGGGCGATCGGTCTCAGTGAGCGGCGACTTGGCATTAGTCGGAGCTTACGCGGACGCCTGTCCGTACTCTAACTGCGGCGCTGTCTATTTTTACAGGTTCAACGGTGTGACCTGGGTTAAGACACTTGAGCAAGCGAGCTTCCTTGTCTACGAACAATTCGGACGCTCCGTTTCGGTAAGCGGCGATGTAGTCGTCATTGGAGGAGGGCCCGGGTTTATTTGCAACGTGAGCAGCAATTGCGCCGCAGCGTATCTTTTCCGGTTCAGCGGCGGACGTTGGGTGCGCGAGGAGATCCTGCGCGCACATGAGGCGGACGCGTTTCCCAATTTTGGGTTCGCCGTTGCGACAAGCGGCGATGTGGTCATCGTTGGAGCACTGTCCGGCAACTGCGACGAGGACGAGGCAGAAGCGTGCGGCTCGGCCTATGTTTATGCCCTTGGCCCCGACTGCAACGCCAACGGCGAGGCCGACTTGTGTGATATCCGGGACGGGCGCAGCCGCGACGTGGATGGCGACGGCGTTCCCGACGAGTGCGAAGTCATCACCGCAGCGTTGGATATCAAGCCGGGCGCCTGTCCCAATCCGTTCAACCCGAAGAGCCACGGCGTGTTGCCCACGGCCGTCGTGGGGAGTCCGACGTTCGACGTGACACAGATTGACACCGACTCCTTGGTGTTGAAACGCTCCGATGGCGTGGGCGGATCGGTCCGCCAGCTTTCCGGACCCCCCGGACCGGGGATCCGGTTTGAGGACGTGGCCACGCCGTTCTCAGGCCCGGAATGTGGTTGCAATGACCTTGGGGCCGACGGGCTTGAGGATTTGACCCTCAAATTCTCGGCCCCCGACTTGGCCCAGGCCCTTCAGCTCAGTTCGTTTGCCGCCGGAGCGTCCGTTGAGCTAACGCTGAGCGGTACCCTGCGTGACGGGACGCCCTTCCGAGCGTCGGACTGCATCGTCCTCCCCGGCGCCGCCGTCACTCACCTTTCCGTCGAGGTCGCGGACGAACCGTCGGCAATCCCGATCGCTACATCCCGGCACTCACATGCTGAAACCGTCCCAATCCCAGTGGGCAGAACCGATCCGAAGGATTAGGCTCGGGCAACCGCGTACGGGGCGCGCAACGCGGGATCGTTGATCTACGCGAGCAAATGAGTCTGAGCCGTCGGATTCATCCGGCGGGTCGCGGGCGATGCGAGCGCCCGCCGCGATCCCGGCGCGCCGGGACCGCGATTCCACCACGCTCCAGTAGTCCCGGCGCGCCGGGAGCCTCGATTTTTATTCGGACGTGAAAACCATGTCCGTTGCCACTTCCGATGTCCGATTCATCGGTTCCGCGCTTTGGTTGCAACCTCAGGAAACCACGTAGGTTACTGACTTGGTAAGCTGCGCAGAACCACGCACCGGCCCCCGTTTTCGTCCTGCGCAGCGCAGGACCTACTTTCGCGCTTTTTCGCCTCTTACCCCCGCGTTTTCATAGGCTTACGTAGCATCGGAAGTCTGCGCAGAACCTGTACACTGTTTAGAATCGTGCGGCACGCCCGCGGACTCCGACCCCCAACCGGTAGTGTGAAGTGGAGCGAAGGGGATACCCCCTCTGGTTACGCTACGATCGGCGAGTCATCGACGTTCGAGGGCGTAGCGACTCACCTTGTCGTACGTGGTGGCGAGAAAACCGATCAGGGGGAAGCCCCCGCGTTCAAAGGGGGACGGTCCGAGCTGTTCAAGAATGGCGAGCGGTTTTTGCGGCGGGGCGAGGTCGATGGGCACCGTGTCAAACTCGGGGCCGGTCCGCCAGAAACGGTCAACCACGTCCTCCAACGACGGTGAGGTCGGGTAAATCGTGGGCACGACCTTCAGTGAGGGCGGCGGTTCGTGGGCGGGGTCATGTTCCGTGGGCATGGTTAGTCGTCCGTGCGCCGGGATAAACCGGCGAGCTGTTGTGACTGAAAGAGTTATATCCCGGCGCGCCGCGGCGATGTCCGCGGTCCGGCAACACGGGCCGAGCCCCTCCAAGCGGGAGATTCCATTTTGACGCCGTGAAGACAGCGTCACGACGGAGCGTGAGCGATAGAAAGGGAGTGAGCATCACCGCAGCTTAATCGGGCTGCCACAGTGAGGACATTGCTCAATCTCACCGGGGAGAGGAGGCATAACCTCGGTCCAGCAATGTCGACACTTGTACCTATGGGTGCTGAAGTACTCCCCCTGGGTCGCGTAGCATCCCTTCCCCAACAACACCACGCCAGTCCCTCCGAAAATCACGCCAGCAAAACAGAAAAACTCTTCCCATGTAGTACGCCTGTCGCCGCGTTCTATTCTTCCACCACTCAGGCAGAAGGATAGAATAGAGAGCGTTATACATATGACTCCAATAACAAGCCACGGCTTCGCATGCTGCATATATCGAGCCGGAACCGGCAGTAAATGAGCGCCAATGATAGTTCCAAAACCAAGAATCGTCAGAGTGATTCCGATACCAAGGAGCCATGGTCTAAGAGCGTGAGCTGGGGCATCCGCTGGCTTGACGTCGCTGTACGTGATTGCGATGTAAATCACGAAGACAACTGGCCCGGTCACTGCCGCGGCCAAAGCGGAACCGATTACCCATTTGGTTCGGCTATTACGCATGATCGTCACTCCTGGCGGCGAGACCAACGATTAGCGAGGTTTCGGCCTCATTGCTCATTGATAAGCTCATGTCAGTACTACAGCGCCGGTTCGCCTCCGCGTCGACGGCTCGGCGGGCGGAACGATCACCCGCCGAACCAAAGCCGGAAGAACGTGCAAGACCCCCAGTTGGTGAAGGTATTGCAGCGGTGAGGTGTTGCAAACGACCTCAGGCAAGCCGCGTCTCCCGCTCCAGTTCTTTCTGGGTGAGAGAGAACGTGTCCACGCCGTATTCCGCGAGGCGGCTCAAAAACACGGGTCGCGGAACGCCGGCCAGCCGGGCGCAGGCACCGGACGAAAGCCGCCCCAATTCATACAGTTTCACCGCGGCGACCATGCGCAGTTCTTCGCCCAGTTTTTCGGGCGACAACTTCAGGGCTAGCAGCGTCTCATCCGGAATGCTCAGAACGACCTGACTCATGGCTTGGTTGCTCCCCGCTCAAGCGGTTCACTTCAGCCGGGTGGCCCAGGTCCTTTCGGACCTGGGGGACACGATTCGTTGCGCCCCAACAGCTATGGGTCACCCAGCGGTCCGGCTGTGCCCGACGCAACCCACTTCGCGTGCGGGGACACCCTGCACGCTTGTCGCTCATCGGACGCCCATCCTACCGCGCCACCGCCTCTTTCCGCAAGGCAAAAAGACCCTTCAGTGAGGGCGGCGGTTCGTGGGCCGCGTTATGTTCAGCGAGCATCGCTAATCCTCCGCAACGGCCTCGCGCGACAGGGCGAACAGATCGCGTAGGCCGTCCGTCGATAGTTCGGTCAGCCATTCCTCGCCGGCACCGATGACGTTGTCGGCGAGATTACGTTTGTGTTCGAGCAGGACGTCGATCTTTTCCTCGAGCGTGCCGATGCAGACGAACTTGTGGACCTGGACGCGCTGCACCTGTCCGATGCGGTGGGCGCGGTCGGTGGCTTGGTCCTCGACGGCGGGGTTCCACCAGCGATCGAAATGGAACACGTGATTGGCCGCGGTGAGGTTGAGACCGAAGCCGCCGGCCTTCAGCGAGAGGAGGAACAAGGGCACGCTGCCGTCACCCTGCTGAAATCGTTCGACCATCGCATCACGTTGCAGTCGCGTGCTCCCGCCGTGAAAGAAAAGCACTTCGCGGTGGAACGCGTCTTCCAACAGTTTCTTGAGAAGCTCCCCCATTCCGCGGTACTGACTGAAGATCAACGCCCGATCCCCCTCGGCCAGCACCTCTTCGAGCATTTCGGCCAGGCGTTCACACTTCCCGCTTCGATGCGGCAGCTCCGAACCATCGCCGAGAAACAACGCCGGGTGATTGCAGACTTGTTTGAGCTTCACCAGGGCAGCGAGGATCAAACCGCGGCGCTGGATGCCGCCGGAGCGGTCGATCTGGGCGAGCATGTCGTTGACCACGGCCTCGTAGAGGGCGGCCTGTTCACGGGTGAGGTTGCAAAAGACCTTCATCTCCATCTTCGCGGGCAAGTCGATCTCAATGGTGGGATCGCTCTTGAGGCGGCGGAGCACGAAGGGGCGAATTAGATGGCGGAGCCGTGCAGCCCGATCGGCGTCGTGGTAGCGCTCGATGGGTACGGCGAAGCGGCGGCGGAAATCCGTGGCGCTGCCGAGGTAGCCGACGTTCAGGAAATCAATGATCGACCAAAGTTCGCTGAGGCGATTCTCGACGGGGGTTCCGGTGAGGGCGACACGTTGGACGGCCTGAAGGGATCGGACGGCGACGGCCTGCTTGGCGGCGGGGTTCTTGATGTTCTGGGCCTCGTCGAGTGCCACGCGATGCCACTGGACGGCCGAAAGATGGGCGAAGTCACGATGGGTCAGGGCGTAGGTGCTGATGACCACGTCGTGCTTGGCGACTTCATCGACGAACTCCTGCCCCGTACGCCGATCCAGGCCGTGATGCACCATCACCCGCAGCGAAGGGGCGAAGCGCTCGATCTCGCGGCTCCAGTTGCCGACGAGCGACATGGGGACGACCAGGAGGGTAGGACCCGGTGAGTCGCCCGATTCGCGTTCGTGGAGCCACAGGGCGATCATCTGAATGGTCTTGCCGAGTCCCATGTCGTCGGCCAGGCAAGCGCCCAGACCTAACCTGGAAAGGAAGCTCAACCATTCGAGGCCCTTCAGTTGGTAGGGTCGCAATGATCCGTCGAATCCGCGGGGAGGAGCAAGCCGCTCGACGTGCCCCTGTAAATCGCGGGCGTTGAGAAGCGTGTCGATCCAGCCGTGGCTGCGCAAGTCGCCGACGGGCAGGCCGGTCCCGAGATCGTCGGCGACGTAGCATAGGCGCAGGGCTTCGAGGACGGTCGTCGTGCCGCGGCCTCTTCGGTCGAGGAAGTCGAGAGCGGCTTCGAGGTCCGTGGGTTGGACCTCCATCCATCGCCCGCGAAGGCGAACGAGCGGTTCCTTTTGAGCGGCGAGTTGGGTGATCTCGTCGAGGGAGAGGTCGTCATCGCCGAGGGCGACGCGCCAATCGTAGGCCACCAACGAATCGAGTCTCATGCGTGTCGGAGCAGCGTCCGCATCGGCCGCTATGGGGCGAATGTCGAGATGCATCCGCAGTCGGCGGCGGTCCTCCCGCCACCACTTCGGGATCCAGACTCCGAAGCCCTCCAGCTCGAGAATCGGAGCGGCATCCCGCAGGAACGCGTACGTCTCGTTAAGCGTCAAGGCGCATTCGAGGGGCCCGGACGGTTCCGCGCACGGGGCGAGCGGCGGAAAGTGGCGGGCCGCGATGGCGAGGTCGGCTCGAAGCTGCTCGCGAGCGTCGTCGAAGGGGCGAGGGAGGATCCGGGGATGTTCGTCCCGGCGCGCCGCGGTCAAATCTTCAGCGTCAACGACCAGAGCCGGATCGCGCACGGCCTGAACGTGGAAGGTCAACTTCCACAATCGCCCATCGGGGGCGATGGACGGCGAATCGAACGCGGGCGGCACGAGGTGGAAACAAGTGCGGCAGGATCGCTCCGGCGGCGGAGGCTCCAGCTTGGCAAGCCAGTTGCGCACGGTTCGGCAGATGTCCGCGCCGTCCTCACGACTCGCGGCCAGCGTCGAATCGCCGCGAACCAGCGCCCGAAGCCACTGAATCTGCAAGGATTGAGTTTGCGCGGCGGGGTCGTGCAGGGCGTGGGTGAGCTCGTCCCCCTCCAAACAACGGCGGACGAGAGCGTCGACCGCCATCCACAGGAAACTCTCGACCAGGGTCGAGGCTTGGAGCGAATCATCGGGCGTCGCGACGCTCCGGCAAACGGGCGGCATGGAGGCGATCAACGCCGCTAACCGCTCCGACGTCGAGGCGTCGTTCACCACCACCCGCCAGAAGCCGCGATAACGACCATCGCCGACAGGATGGATGTCGGGAACGAAGCGCTGCGCGGCGAGCAGTTCCAGGACCAGGGATGCGACCCGCGACCAGTAGACCAGCGAAGCACCTGGACGGATTTCGGCTCCGGGTGAAGTCGTGGGCGCGGTCAAGAAATCGACCGCGTCCGCCACCGCGAAAGCGAGCGTGGGAATCCGGCAGGGGATTAGAACCATCCCACTGCCTTGGTCCGATTCGGTCGGGTCGTGGTCGGCGTGGTTCGACGGAAGCAGTTGACCATCCCGGAGGGGAAGTCGAAGGGTTAATTCAGAATCGACCGCGCCGCTGATCAACAGAACGTCCCAACCGTCGCCCACGATGCGGCGAAGCTCGTCGTGGGGAACGGCGGAGGCTGGCCATTCGGCGGCGGTTCGAGGCGCTGCGTCGGTAACCCCTCTCCCCTTGAGGGGAAAGGACGGGGGAGGGGTAGAAGGTACGGTCTTACCCTCACTCCGACCCTCTCCCTGGCAGGGAGAGGGAGGGACGTGCTCGGCCCAGAGATGGAGTGACGCGTCGAACCAGATCGCGTGGAGGGTGATCATCGTCAACCGCCTCAATCCGAACCCCAAGCGCAAGCGCGGGGCCTAATGACCCAGCAGGCGTTGCACTTGTCCCGCCGAAAGTCGCGCTACATCCCAACCGCGGGGGCAACGGCCCAAAAGCCGAACCCCCCAGTGTAGCGGGGCCGGATGGTTCGTCCAGGTTGGGGGAACTCCAATACGCGGGGGAACGAGATGCAGCCCGCGAAACTCGGAAAACGCCTTGCCGGACGCGTGGCGAGGGGGTACAATCCCACAGTCAGGTCCCCACCGGTCGATCAAGCTGCGGAGATTTTTTTGCGATTTGATCCGTCGCTTGCGGGAGTTTCGTGTTGTTATGGTAGGATGAGAAGTCCGACAAGAGCGGTCGCCACCTTGTCAAGGAGTCGTTGATGTCCACAAATCGAACATCCGGGGCCGTAGTCATCGTCGCTGGGCTTTGGTCCGCGGCGCTCACACCGGCGATGGGGCAGGAGTCGAACTGCTCCGCCTGGGAGCAAAGGCATCCGGTAAACGCCCCATCTCCGCGTTGGCTCCACGCGATGGCGTACGACGAAGGTAGAGGGGTGACGGTTTTGTTCGGCGGATACGGCAACTCTCCGGGCTACAAGGGCGACATTTGGGAATGGAACGGGAAACGATGGCGGCAGGTATCCGATGATGGTCCCTCGCCGCGCTTTTGGCACGCGATGGCGTACGATTCGCGACGCAGCGTCACGGTGCTCTTCGGCGGGTACGACGGCTTTCCAAGGGGTGACACCTGGGAATGGGATGGGACGACCTGGACCCTTCGGAGCACCACGGGCCCGCCCCCGAGGAACGAACACGCCCTGGCCTACGACAGCAGACGAGGCGTCACGGTGCTATTCGGCGGCCGTTCCGGGAATCAGGAAGTGGCCGACACCTGGGAATGGGATGGACAGACCTGGACGTTAAGGACGCCATCGGGGGACTCAGTGCCGAGTGCGAGGGTCGGGCACAGGCTCGCGTTCGATGAACAACGCGGAACAGTCGTCCTTTTCGGGGGGAGAAGTGGGGATGTTTTTAACCGCACGTACCGCGGTGACACCTGGGAATGGGATGGGAGCGCCTGGACATTCCGCTCCGACTCGGGTCCGATTCCCCGGTGGCAGCACGCGATGGCGTATGCGAGCGACCGCCACACGGTGTTGGTATACGGGGGCTATTCGTGGCCTTCATACTCGCTTAACGATACGTGGGAATGGGACGGGACGCATTGGCTCTCGCTCGGGACCGGCCCGCCGTGGCGCGAAGGTCATGCGATGGTCCACGACCGTGCCCGCGGGGTTCTCGTCCTGTTTGGCGGGTTGAGCGGGCCGCATCCCCAAGGCGACACATGGGAGTTTGCGACTTGTGGAGACACCGATGGCGACGGCGTGCCCGATCCGGATGATGCCTGTCCGAACTCCGATCTCGCGGAGACCGTCGTCATTGATGACTGTGACAGCGGCGTGGCGAACCACCTGTTCGACGACGGCTGCACGATGGCCGACCGGATCGGCGAGTGCGCCGAGGGAGCACGGAACCATAAGGCGTTCGAACGTTGTGTAAAGCATCTCACCAAGGAGTGGGTGCGCGAGGACCTCATTTCCAAGCAGGAGCGCCGGGCGATCCGGCGGTGCGCGGACCGGGCCGATGACGACGATGATGATAATGACGACGACGGCGAGGATGAGGATGGCCATGACCACCACGCGAGGCCGACAAAGGGCGCATCGACCTTGTCCGTCGAAACGTTGGGGCGTCGATAGAGGCCGGCCATCCTCCTCGCACTCGTCGAGGGGGCGTCCGCGCGACGGGTCAAGACACGGTCCCGTGCGGCGGGATCGGCGGGCCTACGGCCTGATAAGCCTCACCGCCATCCGCGAGCACCGTCGATGGGCTGGTCCCGGGGGAACACGAAAAGCCGCCCGACGCCAGAATCCCCGGCCAGGCCCGAAAAAGAAGTCAATCTCAATTGCCTTGTGGTGGAGGAATCCGGGAGTATACTTAGTACAGCACCCCGCAAGAGAGGTGCGAGACTCGTGAACGTTTCTGCCGTGGGATCAGAGCACCGGGCGCAAGCCCGGTGACCCTTGACCGCAGATGGTGGTCGTCTTGCGTGGGTGTCCGCAGGCTGGCGCCTGCGGCTCTGACCCCAGGACGTCCGCGATTTTCGTACCCCACCAACGGGCGGTATACTTACTTCCCGGTCGCGCATGGCCGAGGGGACATGCGGAAAGCGTCGGGACTTTTGTGGCGATATCCCGGTCGAGGTCGGCCGGGGTGGACGCCGACGCGGCGATGACCGGGGTTGTGACCAAGGGGACGAATGGGCAAAGCGGATGCCATCGAGTGCGAGGGTGTGGTCGTCGCGGCCCTGCCGAACGCGATGTTTCGCGTCGAGGTGAACGCCGGGGGGGACAAGCACCACGTCCTCGCCCACATCTCCGGCAAGATGCGCAAGTACTACATCCGCATCCTTCCCGGCGATACGGTCACCGTCGAAATGTCCCCGTACGATCTGACCCGCGGACGCATCACCTTCAGAAAATAAAAATGTCGAATGGCGAATGAAGAATGTCGAATGCCCGATTCAAGATTCGACATTCGTCATTCGTCATTCCCCCGCACCCCCCTCTGGTCATGGGCATCCTCAACGTCACACCCGATTCGTTCAGTGACGGCGGCGACTACTTCGAGCCGGACGCCGCGGTCGCCCGCGCCCTGACGATGGTCGCCGAGGGTGCGGACATCGTCGATGTGGGCGGGGAGTCCACCCGACCCGGGGCCGAGCCGGCTCCGGAAGAGGAACAACTGCGCCGCACGATCCCGGTGATCCGCGCGATCCGCGGGCGCGATCCGGACGTCGCCATCTCGATCGACACGCGGTCGGCGGCCGTTGCGCGAGCGGCCCTCGAAGCCGGCGCGGATATGGTCAACGACGTATCCGCCTTGCGAGACGATCCCGAAATGGCCGACGTCGTCGCCGGGTCCGAGGCCGTCGTCGTGTTGATGCACCGTCGGGGCAGTTCGGTTGACATGCAAGAGGGCGGTGGGCCGCACTACGACGACGTGATCGGCGAAATCGCCGCGTTCCTCTGCGAACGACGCGACGTCGCGGCGGCGCGGGGCATCGAAGGCGCGCGGATCATCTTCGACCCCGGCCTGGGGTTCGGCAAACGCGTCGAGCACAACCGGATGATCCTGCGATATCTGCACCGACTCGTCGCCCTCGGGCAGCCGGTTCTCGTGGGCGCTTCGCGGAAGCGGTTTCTCGGGCGCGGTTCGGAGGACGACGAACCGAAAGAGCGGCTGGCCGGCTCCTTGGCCTGTGCGTCGATCGCCGCAATGGCCGGGGCGGCGATCCTCCGCGTCCACGACGTGCGTGCGACGGTGGAGGTCGTTCGACTGTGCGTCGCGGTTCAACACGCGTAGGGGTCGCCTTCACGACCGCGCAACGCTCCGTGGACCGACCGGCGTTAGCCGCAATACGGTTCACTTAAGGCGCATAAAACAAGCCCCACAAAGACGATAGAGATTCGGATGGAGCCGAAATCTTTCTATCGCATTGGAGGCTTGAACCATGTCGAGTATCGGCCAAGGAGGGCCGA
>Ga0315274_10011101_pt1 | contig 12921 bp, 12 predicted proteins | sample YL17G02_20_MG_FD_203700 | JGI IMG/M metagenome (GOLD analysis project Ga0315274, IMG submission 203700) | Sediment microbial communities from Yellowstone Lake, YNP, Wyoming, USA - YL17G02_20 | ecosystem: Environmental > Aquatic > Freshwater > Lake > Sediment | place: USA: Wyoming | collected... | reverse complement strand
TGGGAAGAATTGCTACATCAAAGCCCTTGTCAGTTTGAGAAACTCAATACCGGTGCTCGAAACTGGACACAGAAACTGCTGGTTGATTATTGCTTACAATACCTTGATGCCAAGATGAGTCAGTCATCCATAAGTATGCTTATCAAACGTCTGGGCATCAAATGGAATCGTGGTAAACTCAAAGTAACATCACCTGATCCGCTGTATATACTCAAGCGAGAACGGGTAGATGAGTTAAAAAAAAAGCCAAGTCAGGAACATTGAGTAGCCATGATGCTACAGATGCAGATAAGAGTGTTCCTCCCAAACCGGGACGTCTTGCGTTCTTTGATGCTACAGACTTGCATCACTGTCCTGATGTTGGCAATGGTTACGCACCCAAAGGCGAACAGATAAAGGTGGAATCTCCCGGAGCAGAGAATCCATGGTATGCACTACTTGGTAGCTTATGTTACCCCAATGGAGAAGGTCTATATACAATTCATGAACGTAAGAGACATCAGGAAGTGCAACTTCATCTTGAACTCTTGATTCAGTCAGACCCCGAAGCGTTCTGGTTTGTGTCTCTTGATAATGCTTCAGCACATACGACTGAGTTGTTAGATAGCTTTCGAGAGCAATATAAAGACAGACTGGAGATGGTGTTTCTGCCAACATATAGTCCACATTTGAATCTGATAGAGCGATTATGGGGTCTAATGCGGAAGTATGTGACAAAGAACCAGTTTTATCCATTTTTGTTATGTCTTTGCGAAGCAGTGATACAATGGCTTGAGAAGCTACCTTTTTCACAGTTTTGCTCCCTTATGGGTATTGATGAAAATGAACTGGTATTTATTTAAAAAATTTATTGATACTTACTTAAGTATACATTGTCATGAAATAATTTTACAATAGTTTCTTAAACTTGCTTAATAACCTAATCCTTTCTCTACCTCAGCGATTGATTCTTCAATAATATCCATGCCTTTTTGAGCTACGTTTTCGGGCATGATGATCGGCGGACTCATGCGTAATATGTGTCCTGCTGGTATCCATGCCAGACCTTTCCTGAAAGCCTGTTGATAGATGAGTTTCCCCGCTTCGTCAAAAGGTTCTTTGGTTTTTTTATCTTTAACAAGCTCAACACCCATCAGACAGCCTTTGACACGGGTATCTCCGACGATGGCGTATTTTGCAGTCCAATCAGCCATGCGATTCGAAAATAGATCACCTAATTCCATAGAATGATGGAGTAATCCTTCCTCCTCAATCACTTCTATGCTTGCAAGTGCAGCGGCGCAAGCCATCGGGTTTCCACCGTAGCTGGTAGATGCGCTTATCCTATCCACAGCATCTGTGTAAGGTTCCCGAACAACCATCGCTGTAACTGGAAACCCATTTCCTAATCCTTTTCCAAGTGTAGCTATATCAGGCAGTGTATCCCAATGTTCTATGCAAAGATATTTCCCGGTGCGCCCCATACCAGTTAAAACCTCGTCAACAAAGAGAAGTATTCCACGCTCATCGAGTAACTTCCTCAGTTTCGGAAAGAAATCATCAGGGGGCATGATACTTCCAGCCCAACCCTGAATTGGCTCAAGGACGAATGCCGCAACCTGTCCTGTTGTTCCCTCTTTTATGAAAGTATCAAAAAAATCGAGGTATTTGTCGGTATCAATTGATCCATCGCTTTTTGTCCAGAGCGGACGGTACGTATCGGGTCTTGGAACCATGTAAAATCCCGGTGTCCTCAAACCGTAGAGTGGGTTCATACGTGCAAGGCTGACCGCATGTCCTGTCTTGCCATGAAAGTCCATGAAGCAACTGATGAATTCCTGCCTACCTGTGACTGCCCGACAGGTGCGCAGTCCAGCTTCAACAGCCGTCGTCCCGCTGTCATATAACTGGATGCCATTAAGATCGCCGGGCAGAACCGATGCCAGTTTCTCCAGTAGTTCAACCTTTATGCGGGTTGTAAAATCGTGAGCGTTCATCAATTGATATGCGCTTTTAGCCACAGCTTCAGAGACTTTTGGGTGACAGTGACCAAGCGTTGTGACGTATATCCCGCTGGAAAAGTCTATGTATCTGTTTCCGTCAACGTCAGTGAGGGTACAGCCTTTTCCACTTTCAAATGCTACTGGAAACAGCCTTACTTGACCGGACAGCCCTTTAATGTGTTTACTAGCTCGGTTATGCAGTTCCACGCTTATTGGACCTGGTAATGACTCAGTTTTTATACATGGATATTGATTCAGGTTAATTTCATATTTTGATGGATCATACTTTCCCATTTTAACCTTCCTATGATTCAGAATTCCACAATTCCCTAAGAATCTGTAATCAAATAACTTCCACAATAAGAAACACACCCCCGGACCCCTCTCAAGAGGGGAGTTTAGGCTAATTCCCCCTTTAGCTAAAGGGGGAAGGGAGGATTTGATTAAATAAGTTATATATCAAATATCTCAAAATAGGGAAATTATTTAATCATGAATCCTAAGCAACTTTCAGCGATGGCGCAGTTCCAATATCCGCAATGCTAATTGCTCTCGTGTTTCCATCAATCTTTCGGGGTCTTTCTCCCAGGTGAACCACGTCTGGATAATCTTGCGGACTTGCTCATCCACTAAACCATTATCGTCTAAATCCGACAGGATCTTGAAATATTCATAATCTTCCATACCCTCCCGGATATTTTTAAGCCTAATAGAGGTAACAGGTCCATCAATCCCAGCATCTATACCCGGATAAAGCAACGATCCATCACCGTTGTAGTTCCTGTATATCGCCAACTGATCCAGCCATGGGTCCCTTACCTGTCCCCAAAATACAACGCTCCAATACAATAATCCCGTCATCTGATACCGCCAGCTTCCCCACATCGGAATACGATAATTAAGCACAGGGAAATCCAACTGCCAGAAAGGAGAAGGTTGTTCGCCTTGGCAGAGCGCCGTATAGCTCCATAGCTCATCACCAGCATTCAGCCGTTCCTGTGCATTTTCTTCATCATGAAGCGGCCAGAGCGGCACCCAGATATCAACATATCCATAGAAATCACCCCAGCTTGGGTCTTGTGTCTTTGTCTGCTCTGTACACAGGAACTTCAGCTTAGGGTTCGCCTCATGCAGCAGTTTGGCAAAAGCTCGCACTTTATCATAAGCTTCAGCATCATTTGGTTCATCAATCATGTAAGTATACGCCATTTCTGCCCAGCCGTTTTCATTGAGATAATCATATAGACTGCGCAGATAACGTATTGCTTTATCCCGATCTGCACCCAATGGGTCAGAATATGGGTAACCAGTACCAAATCGGATCTGAAAGCTATTCACGTGCATTGTCTCTATGAACTCCTTCAACCGTGAGTGGGTTTCCTCTGTTGATATAGAGCCATCCGGGTTTGGCTTCGGGTGAAGATAATCGGGGATCATCGGACAGACACGGTGGTCAGCCATTGCTTTACAATATCTCATCTCGATCTGCTGAAACTCTTGCGAGCCAGCATTTACGTTGTGCCACTTTGCCGCCCTTTCATATCCCCCGAAGTCCGCTTTCATGCTGGGAACATCAGGCAATGCGAAATCCCACACTATCAGACTAATAGGAACTGTAAGGGTTTCTTTACCACCTACAGTAACAGCTAGCTCACCCTTATAATCTCCGGGGGTTGTGTCCTTCGGAACAAACACATCAACCCATATTGCTTCATTAATCCCTTTCCACATATCGAATGGAGCGGTGACGAAGCGTGCATCTTTTACCCGTTCCCCTGTAATCGGATTCACAAAAGGTATCAGAGCATCAGGATACCAACCGGGCGGGTTATCGCTGCGATAACTTGGTGTGCGAACATAAACAAAGTGTTCACGAAACAAGGTGATATTTTCTTTTCCGATTTGCCGTCCGTCAGCACCAGACAGATTTGATACTACAAGATCAACGTTTTTTATATTCTCCTGCGACTGAAGGATCACCTGAAAAGGTTCATATTCATTTTTAGCGGCTTTGATAATCGCTGTTTTATTCTCTCCCGGTGGCGCATCAGGCTTAATACATGTGGTGCCATGTGTGACCCAATAGGACAATTCTGACGCAAAACAATTAGAGGATACCAAAAAAGCTATCAAGACGAAAAGAAAAGGGATAGCGATCAGTAAGTTGATAGACATTATACTCCCTCCTTATGAAAGAGAACACGGATTTTATGGACAAGTTGCCGATCATAAGAATAAATATGGCTGAGGTCAACCAGGTAATAATATACTTTTTGGATCTTCTTGTCAAAGATAAAACATTCTTTGATATTACATATCAGAAATGTGTCGCTTTCTCATTATTTTGTTAAATAGTAATAGATGATTGCACAATCCACTCACAAGAATGTCCAGTTTGCCAGTATTATTCCAGTCAACTACCTGTGGTTTGCTCATGCCGAGATACATCTCACCGTGCATACCGTTGACGAAATCCTTGTTAGGATAATCTTTTAACCGTAGCTCTACCATTGATCCGTCAATTTTGCGAATAACCTCTGGTGGATCATACAGATCACGATACTGGTTACGGATAAGCCATACAGGTCCATGGTCACAGCCAACAACAATATCACGCCCAACATCACCGTCCCAGTCACAAACGTAGGGAACGCTGTAAACTCCAGCACTAAGCGAGCATCCATATCCCTCCAGATAACCAATCGCTTCAAATCTCGGCAATCCATTTTCGTTTTTCCCTACAACACGGTATCTATTAACTCGTCCATCAGTCGTTCTGAATACCAAACCGCAAAAACACATTTTAGATGAAGGAGTATCAATCCATCTCACCCTCCGTCCGATAAGCAGAGGGTCATCCAATCCTTCTGGAATCCCACGGTCCTCAAAAACCCAATTTCCAACGTTTTCAAAGAACCGAACCGTAGGTGATACAGGACCGGAGTATTCCATGATCACATCCATCACCCCATCGCCATTCCAGTCACAAATATCCGCAGACCCGGAACCGCTAAGACATCCTAGAGGCTCACCGTTTGCCATACGCAATAACACAGGTTCTTTGAATACTGGCAGTTTATCGGGATCAGCCACGTTTTCAAAAAACTCCACGATCCCGCTTGGATACTGCGCACCTTCTTCCCAATCACTGCGTCTGGAGATAAATAGATGCTGAATACCATCATTAAAGCAATCCACAAATCTTACACACATAGCATAACGTGCATACTCACCTCGACGTGCCATAGTTTATTCGGTGGCAGATAAAGTATATCATCACAACCGACAGGTATTGATGGCAAATTCGGCATTTCAGTCGAAGCAACGATCTCGTATTCCAGATGGGAAGGATCAACGACAAGCCAGCTTATAGTCCCATTCCAATGCGAGAATGACGATGGAACAGGATTTGACGAATCTCCCTTATTATATACAGAGAACCACATTCCGACTAAGTCTTCCTGACCAAAAACTTGATCTATGGTAAGTGTAACAGGAGTGAAAGGCTTCTGAATGTGTTCAGATGATAACACTATGCTCTTTCGTTTCTCTCGTTTCATGCGCTAATTTTCCATTCATCTATTGTTTAGAATAACTTTCGCTCATGCGAACATGCCCGGTTTCAGTTTGTAGTCTTTATTATCAACAGTAATTTCTACAGTTGCGGTATGTGTCATTTTGTCAAGCACAGGACTGATCAGGGTTACTTTTCCCTTTATTGGCTCTTTAATAGCATCCACAGAAACCAGTGCTTCATCTCCCTGTTTGATTTTATAAAAATCAGATTCAGCAATATTAACCTCCGCTTTCATTACTTCAATATCAACGAACACAAAGAGATTAAGTGATGAGTGATGTGTAAAAGGTGAGAGAAAGGGTTAAGAAGTTACTCCGCAGTATTGCAACGTTTCTATTACTGGACACAGCAAAGAAAATGTTAGCAGGAGGATTGGTAGTTGTGAAAATTGGGGCAAAGGTTCATTAAACCATCAGTTTCTTTTTAAGAAACCCCATGTGGTTGCAAGCTTCAGGCGAGGTGTAACCGCAAGGGAACCTATCAGATTTACGTCATACATCTTGCTGGTATCCTGCCATGCTCCGCCGCTTGAAACTCCGCCTTCACCGTCTTTGTCGGGGTCATTTATGCACCTTCCGAAACCGATGGTCATGCCTTCCTCCAGCTTTTTTATCCCTGTCAGATCGGCATTGAATTCTTCGATCCCTATCCTTGCCTCTATTATCCAACCCTTATCGAATTTAACGGAGGCAATTTCGGAATCTTCTGGCATATTCACAGCTTTTCCTGAACCCGGATTCCATCCCCATATTTCGGGTTTCTCTTTTGCAAAATCTCCGGGCGAGAAGCCTGTCTGGCAGTCGTCATCGTTGAATCCTGTGGCGTTCTTATCCCCGTTTCTGTCTATATCAAGGTCGAACTGAACGTCATCTTCGTTGAATATGTCGGCACCGCTGAATCCCTGAACGAGGTCGTCATCGTATACCTTTGCCGCAAAGTAAAGGTTCTTCTCGTCCCACATTATGTAGAAAACACCAGAGCAATCTTCTAACGGTTGTGTAGACGGGTCGCTTACGAATATAGCAGATGAAAGATTCCATTCTTTGAGATCACCGTCAATTACTACGTTACTTGGCGCCTTTGGGATTCCAGTGAACTTTGACGAAAGTTTCGTTTCTTCAGGCGTTTGTGCAAAAGCTGAGGACACAAACAACAGAAAAACTATTAAGGCAAGACATTTGACTTTCATTTCGCTTCTCCTTTCGATAGCTCATCACGCTGAAAATCCCATAGACCGGGTATTGGGTATCCACAGAATCTGCATTTATAGTTGGATATGTTATTTTCTGTTATTCCAAGATAGCCAGTCCTTGCGATGAGGCGTTTACCACAATTGGGACAGAACGTATTCTCACCGTCGCTACCCGGCATGTTACCCAGATAAACGTATTTTATCCCCACTTTCATCGCTATCTGTCTCGACTGGTTCAGCACATTTTCAGGTGTGGGTGGATGATTTCTCATTTTGTAGGCGGGGAAAAATCGTAAAAAGTGCAGTGGAACGTCCGGTCCCACGTTCTCTAATATCCACTTGCACATATCTTCTATCTCTTGAGGGCTGTCATTAAACCCCGGCACGAGTGGGTCTACGATCTCCATCCACGCATTTTCTTTATGCACGGTCTTTATAGACGTCAGAACAGGCTGGAGAGTGCCAGAAACTACATCTTTGTAAAAATCCTCTCTGAACCCTTTTAAGTCAATCCTGATCACGTCCATATATTTGCAAAAATCCCTGAGCGGTTGTATATCAGCATACCCGGCAGTAACGAGGATTGTTTTTAATCCTGCGGATTTTGCAGATTTTGCGGTATCCATAGCGTATTCGTAGAAGATTATCGGCTCAGTGAATGCGAAGACTATTATTTTACAGCCATTTTCTTGAGCGAGTTTTACCACGCTATCTGGAGGAAGGTCATAATTGTCTGTCTCTGTTGCATTGAACTGGCTCATCTGCCAATTTTGGCAATACTTACACCTCAGATTACATCCTGCGGTAGCAACAGCCAGACACTTCGCTCCCGGGTAAGCATGGAAGATCGGTCCCTGCTCCATCGGATGATAGGATACACTGCAAGGCTGTCCATAGACCTGGGTATATAGCTTGCGGCCTTTATTGATCCTAACCCGACAGAATCCTGCTTCACCTTCTGGCACCACGCAGAATTTTGGGCATAAAGTGCATTGAACGCTTTTACCGGTGGGACGGTAATACTTTGCTTCTGTGAGGGTGACTTCCTCTTTGCGTGGGATTTCGCTTATCTTGCTTGATGGGTCTTTTTTACCTCTATATATTGTCGTTCCAACTGCGCCGTGCGCCCACTGACAGGTAGAAGCTAACGCAACAGTAGATATTGCTTGCTTAAGGAACTGCCTTCTATTAATTTTGTTCAGAACTATCACCTATTTCTAAAATAAAAGTCAACGTGCTTTAATTTCACTCCACATAGTTATTAGTTTATCAACGGAGTCAACAGCCATGAAGGCTTTCATACCTTTGGTATACAAGTTTATGATTTCATTTTCACTTAAAGTTCTATTCCACACACAGATTTCATCAATTGCACCGGTGTAATTTTCGCTAAGTCCATCACCGCCAACGTGGTATGTCATTATAGTGCCGTTTGTTTTCATAAAAGCCGATTCCTTTACAAGTTTGTCATTAACGTACATCCTGAAGTTCTTCCCATCACTTACTATGGTAAAAAAGCTCCACTCGTCCTTAGCTATATCCCCGGCGGTACCCTCGCATAAAGTAGTCCATGCTGGTGCCATTCCTCGCCACGATAGGAAACCGCCTGTGTTTACAAACAGGGTGTTATGCCCGGACTCAACTGGACGGCTTCGCCAGATGTGTTGAAACGAATCACCAGTAAGAGCTGGCTTGATCCAGCCGCTGAGCGTGAATGATTCTACGAAAGTATCTCCGGTTAAGGAGTCAGATGGCTGTATATCAACGTGACCTTTGCCTGCGGTAACCTGTATAGCCTTGCCATACTTTCCATTTACCCAGTCTCCATTTGGCACTATAACACCATCATTACCATACTGTGTAGAATCCTTTACTGTGTCGCCACTTCCTTCATCAAAAGGAAGATATAGCACCAGGGATTTATCCAATGAATAACTTATTGGAGATAAAACTAGCAGACTCATCACCACAAAAACTAATATCAATACTTTCATAGGATCCTCCTGTGATATAAAAGGTTCGCTTTTTTAAGCGTATATTAATTTGAATTGGTTAAAGAATTTGAACGTTTATCTAACCATCGTTTGAATGAACGCTGACTCTCACCAGAAGGCTTACCTGATAACAGGTTCTCAATGCTTATGTCTTCGTCAAGGTTGGTCCAATGAACTCCTTCTTTATCACCGATAAAACGCCAGTTATTACGTTCTTCGGGTGTACCATGTAAGAGTCTAGGATACCATGCAAGAGGCACAGATATAATACGACCATACTACAAACCCGTTATACCAAAATATTCATTTGGTGAATCACTATTGTGGTTTCTCTTTCACCCACCGTTCCACCATTGATACAATGAACTTCCCATCGTTGTTTAGAATATCCTGCTCCCGCAACCGGGTTTGTGCAGACGGCAAATTGGGTGGACTTTCTCCTTTAGCTATTGCATACAATATCGCTTGAGCATCCTCACCTGCATCGTACCAGACATTAGCGAAATATTCCCCCCCGCTGACCAATGCTCGTGTTATTGCATCCTCTACGTCATTAAGCTCCGCCTTTTTGCGATGCTGTTGATTGAGAAACTGCACAAGCTCAAAGGCGACTGCCTGCGTGAGAAAAGGTTGACCATTAGTAGCACAGTATATTGCCTCTAATGCCCCCTGTGTATAGGTCATATCAAATTCAGGAATCGGTTTGGTTAACAAAGGAAGCACCTCGTTTTGAGTTAGAAAGCTTATCCGTATTCGCCTTGCACTTATAAATCTATCAGTCCATTCTGGGCCCAACTCTTCAAACGTATGCGATCCGCAAAACATTATTACAAAGTGCGAACGATGCTGAAAAGTATGCCGAAGGTAGTCTAAAAACTTCCTACCCCAACCCTCATCTAGTGCGTTCTTCAACCTTTCGTATTCATCTAAGCACAGTAAAGCGCGCATATTCTGCGGTACGCTCTGTTCAACACTGTCCAGCCATTTGTCGAAGACGGAAAAAGGTTCGTGTTCTAAACCGGTATGAGTTAGCGGTTGAACTGCCACACGCCGTCGCAACAAACCGATACTGATAGCTGTAGAGACATATTCTAATAATGAAGTTAGGCTTCCGGTAACAGCAGAATTCTGACAATCTAACACAGCGGGCGAAAAATCTGGACCAAGAAGCCGGGGCAACTGATTCAGAATACTCGTCTTTCCCATCCTTCGTGGCCCGTGCAGTAAAAGCATCGGCGATTGTATAGCACCAAGCACACTCTCCTCAATTTGAATTGCAATATCTTTCCGACCTGTGAATACATTGTATTCCGTCTCACTAACGGGATTACCAAAAATAAATGGATTTGGAATCTCTTTACTTGAATCAACGTATATCCTGATTTGCTCATGCTCTTCTTCTAGCAACCTGCGCCACTCGTTTGCCGCTCGAAGAATATCCGGTGCGAATCTTCCACGCATGGTGATAAGAGTGTTTTGCAGTGATTTTATCTCATTAATTGCATGTTTCAATGCTTCGCTTTTACGATACATACTGTTAAGTGTATGGTATTGCTCAACATGCTGTGCTATCCGTTCAAAACGAGGTAGAGATATATTCAGTTCAACTGGTAGCTCAATGGGTGCATCTATTGTCCAGTTTAGCTTCTCCGTAATGTTAGATAATTCTGATACAGATTCTGTATGCAGATCGCTGATGGTTATTTTCAATAACGCTTTAAGTGCGGCAGAGCGTTGGAGTCTGCGTTCAGCGGCAACGAAGGCTATTTGCCGAAAGCTTTCCTCCCTATTTTGCTGCGCTATCAAAACAAGCAACTTGCTTACGAAGGGTAATGGCAGCCATATCACCTCATTCCACGAGACCGGACATATCCGCCATGCTTGGGCTAACATATCCTGCCGCCTGCGTCCCATGAAGTATGCGACAGCAGAAAGCATGGTATCAAGGGGATATGTCAACAACCTAAAATATACAAACCAAAATACAAATGAGACTGCCACGCCGCCTGCCACGCCGCCTGCCACGCCGCCTGCCACGCCCACTGCCACGCCTAATGCCACGCCAAATGCCACGCTAAACGCCACGCCAAATGCCACGCCCACTGCCACGCCTAATGCCACGCCACCAACTGCCACGCCCACTGCCACGCCACCAACTGCCACGCCCACTGCCACGCCAGATGCCATGCCATCTGCAAAGCCTATTGCCATGCCGCTTGCCACGCCCACTGCCACGCCAAATGCCACGCCAAATGCCATGCCCACTGCCACGTTCAATGCCACGCCCACTGTCACACCTTCTGCCACGACTAGTACCGCGTCGAATGCCACAACAGACCACTTCCATTCGGAGATGAGACCGAATCTTTCTAAACAAAACCAGCTTATAACGATTCCGACGATAACCAAAATAACGATCGAGGGGAGCATTTTCATAAGGTAGCAGAAGCTATAGCTTAATCTTAACCTTGCCCCACGTATATGCAAGCTTTCAATTTCACGCTCGAATCTGGTTGGGCAGAAATAGATCAGATAGAGTTGCTTAATTGACCAGAGGAGGTAGCTTTTCATAGCTTAATGATCCCTTCTCCAACCGGGTAAGTGGCCTTTCATATCGTCTTCAGTTCTTTGCATAGCATCAATCAAGCTTCCATTACTCCCTTTTGATTCTAATACGTGGAAACATGCGACGTTAAGCGCAAGTGGATGTCCATTTGCAAATTTTAGAATCTCGTTCTTTTCATCCGAAGTGAAAGGCTCTACACTGGGACGCTTTAGATTAACAAAATCCTTTGCGTCCTCGCTGGAAAAAACACTAAGTCTGACGATAGGGAAGGTATTATAAAAGGGTGAGCTTGGGTCGCCCGGTTCTGTCAGTTCACTGAGTGGTTTTTGTGAGGTAGTAATAATTGACATTCCCCGCTGTCCATAAGAACGTAAGGTTGAGAAAAAGTCATGGGTGAACTCATTGCGCCTGAGTTTAAATTCCTCAAACTCGTCCAGACACAAGATCGGATGTTGTCCTTTCGATAACATGGCTTCTATACAGTCACCGAACTTCACCAGATTATTGGGTTTTGTCTTCCACCCAAATGCCTGACCTACGCATAGCAACCATTCGGATAAAGTAAAACAGTGCGGGTTCTGCAAGTCTATGTTGGCAACGACAGTGTTCCCATCCAATTCCGAAGCAATGTGTTTGATCTGCAAGAGCAAAGAGGTTTTTCCGATACGCCGTGATCCAACGATCTGACAGCTTTGACGTCCTTGTAAAAAGGTTCGGATCGTATGTTTTTCCTTGTCCCGATTGAAAAAATCCTCAGCTTCGGTAATACCACTGCGCCATGTAAAAGGATTATGAGAAACCGAAACTTCGCAGAGCAGATTTTCAAGACGATAAATTTTTACTTCCTTATCTATTCCTTTTAACGGAGGATTTTCAACCTCAGCGATTTGAAATTCACGTTGTTGAAGTTCATTCATTATCTTCTCTGTAAAATACACTTCACCGGGCGGACATATCGAACAGACACGTGCAGCAATATTCGCTGCGTTACCTCGTAAATCTCCACTTGGCAAAACAATTACATCACCCAATTCGATACCTATATGAAGCTCAAACTTTAGATGATCATTGGTCTGTGCATCGTTTCGTATTTTGACTTTTCGCTGTAAATTAAATCCACATTTAACTGCGTCAGAACAGGAGGGAAATTCAATAAAGCTACCATCGCCGGTATCTTTAATTATTTTGCCTTTATTAATTTGTATAGCTTCTGCTGTGAGTTTATCCTGTTCATCAGAAACTCTTTTAATTTCAGACTTTGTTCGATTTGCTGTATTAGGAGTTGATCTTACCTGATCGGTAAACATAACGACTTTTAATTGAGTAGGCATAGCAAACCTCTAACTGAAGTATGGATTAATTTTAGTAGTGCTTAACCGATTAAGTTTTTGGGGTTTGTAGTAAGATGATTATGAACATTGAAAAATTAATCGGGTAATAAAGTTCTAGGAAATTAAAGAAGAAACATCAAATCCCCCTTGATCCCCCTTTAGCTAAAGGGGGGAAGGGGGCATACGCATTAAGCTAAGATAAAACATCACTAATCATCCTTATCTTTTGGGATGTTGAAGGACGTTTACGGAGTTCCATTGGACAAAGACGACAAGCAT
>Ga0315274_10011099_pt1 | contig 12924 bp, 7 predicted proteins | sample YL17G02_20_MG_FD_203700 | JGI IMG/M metagenome (GOLD analysis project Ga0315274, IMG submission 203700) | Sediment microbial communities from Yellowstone Lake, YNP, Wyoming, USA - YL17G02_20 | ecosystem: Environmental > Aquatic > Freshwater > Lake > Sediment | place: USA: Wyoming | collected... | reverse complement strand
TCGGCTCTCCTTTCCTAATGTGTTTTATTTTTGCTATTCAACACATCGGAAGGATGAGCCGTTTTTATTTACAATACCATTTGTCAAAGAACCAAATTAAACGTCATTTTTTTGGAAAGTGCAGATACCAGCATAATCATTCATTAATATTTCTCTTGATAACATTCAAAACACGTTCAGCGACATGGTCCCACGTCATGTTATTCTTGGCATATTTATGTCCCGCCTCGCCCATCCCCCCAAATATGGCTCAATATGTTTTCTACTACGTTTTGCCAAGTGAATTTGTGAAGCACAAGTTTTCTCCCAGCCAGTCCCATCTCATGGGCGCGATTCGGATCCGATAGAATCTTCAATAGAGCAGCAGCAACTTCCCTACAGTCACGCTTTTTCACAAGGATGCCTGTTACATTGTCTTTGACGGCTTCATCTCGGCTCCCAGTCGCTAGCGATATCACAGGGGTTCCCGTCGCTTGCGCTTCAATCAGGGCGTTCGGGAATGGATCAAAGTCAGGCAGAATACAAAAACAGTTAGCTTCTTGGTACAGCCGCTCGATCTTAGCCCTCCCCGAACGAGTAGCCTTGTTTACGCTGCCAATAACTTTAACGCCCTCCTCAAAGATTTTTGGAGTGCTTCCGACAATGTTAACAGTAGCATTGGGTATTTGTTTGCGCACCAACCTAAAAGCATCCACCAATAAAGGTCCACCTTTACGAACCCAGTCGTAACCTACAAAGAGTATTTGATGCGAGGAGTATTTGCTTTCCGATGGTTCAAGTTCCGGCATGTTGGCGCCAGCACCAACCACGACAACCTTGTCAGGTGATTGGGCATAATCGTTCACTACGCTTTCCCACGTCCACTGACAAAGCACAAATGTCTTTTCGCAGCTATCAAACATCCTTTTTTGCGCATCTATTGCTTTGCAAGCCTCGTCATGTCGAAGCTGACTCATCTGAAAGTGGCCCGAGTCTACAGCCTGCTTGACAGTCATATCAGTAACACAGTAGAACTTGCGACTCGTATTTAGCGCATAGGCATGTGTGCCGACCTGTAGAACAGGTATGGCTTCGTCGAATCGCCCCAGACGCCTTTGAAGGCGCTGCGATAGCCTATGAATGGTCAGGGGATTCCAAAGCCAATGCACGTTGAACTTGGGTCTCTTTAAGTCCCTCAAAGGAGCCCAGTTTACGCATCCGTCCCAAAAGTCCCGAGCTCTGATCTGTTTTGTACTTATGACCGCCTGCAAGGCACCAAGTTCCTGCATTGTTAAAAACAGATGACGACTATAGCCCGAAAAAGTCTTATAGGCCAGCGGCCGACCGAACGTGACACCAATTACTTGCCTCATTCCTCTCTCTCCAGAGTCTTCCACTTTGAGTTTTGTCTTCTTTTGTTGGCTCTGAGTTGCTACGTTTCTATCTGCGCAAACAAACATTCGCCCTTTTGTAAAGCATCCTTGCTCTGTATCGTTCCGGCTAAGTTCATGCAGCATCTGTTGGTTTATTTCTTTTCCGAACGTGGTCTCAGGGCGGGCTAACACCAACTATTCAGCCCTGTTTTTCGATAATTAACGATCCGGCCGATGAATCAAACCTGTACATGCCCGAACTTTGACCTAAGTATTCATCAACTGCCTTGTGACACCCGGACCAATCATGATAATCGTCAATAACAATGGCACCTCCCACTGAGAGCTTTGGAACAATTCGTTGGAGGGTGACCATGACAGGTTCATACCAGTCTACATCAATATGAGCCAAACTCACAGGTTGTTTAACATCCAGGGTGTTCTGAATTAGTCCCTTTATGAACTTGATGTGATTCTCGCCGGGGGCTATATTAAACCGACGGAAATTTGACTGCACATTCTCAAATAGGTTATCTTGATAGCCTTAGTAGACATCTCCTCCAATTCCTCTTGATCTCCCACTGCAGATTATCTCATACCTTTTGTGAGCATCACCACCGTCTTTATCGCTTGGCGGAGGAATCATTTCGAACACGTCATACACAAGAAACCTGCGATCCTTGTTTCTTGCCGCTGCAATCACAATAGATGACCCTCCTAATGCGCAACCCACTTCTATTATCACACCAGGTATTTGGGACCGCTCGTTGGCGCGACAAATCTGTACAAGACAAGCCAGCCTTTGCTTCGATAGATAGGTGAGCCGGCTCCTGCGTACCTCTTGTATCGTCTTTCTTAGACTAACAGGAACTTGGTACCACCTGATGGTGTTTAGAATCCGTCTAAAAGCACGCAACGGCAGCACTCTATATGGGTAATGCACATAACCTCCACTTTCCTATTCAGTTTTCTACCTCCCACAAGATTGTTCTTGAGTTTGCACCGGACATGCTCAACCCATACACACCCTTTACTTTGTGGTCCTCTCTCGCAATCAAGATAACCTTCTTACTCAGCAAAAACCCCAATATGGCAACATGGAGTCTGTCTGTTATTATCCTTTCAGAATTGCAAATAACGTCCACGAACTCCTCGAAGCTCAAAGCCTCTGCAACGTCTCGGTAGATTCGTGGAACACCTTGGGGAATTCCTTCTTGCCTAATAACCTCTTTGACTACATCATTGCTTATATATGACGTTAACCTATCGCGCAGTTTCGAAAGTGGTTTCCGAACACATTGTGGAAGCCAACTGGCATGTGTCCGCGTCAGAATTCCCGCGGGGCCTTCCTTATCTCTCCTCATGGCGATCAAGATGTGTTTTTCTGAAGTCTTTTCGCGGAGAGCACGAATAGAATCAGTTTCCCTCAATTCGAAGGCCAGGTCTTGACTGACTTCAACCCTGACGCACGACGGCAAATCAATCTTACGCAAAATATCTGCGCTATAGCGTTCGCGCGCAAACAGGATAAAGGGAGAATCATTTATCAAGCAGGTCTGTCGAAAATCGATACCTCTGAAACGAAAAGAGCTTGGTGCGACTATCAAAGGTATAGCCGGATACCTACGCCGGTAATAGGCCAACTTATCCACTCTACCTCGCCAAGTATCGTTAGTGTTCCCGCCATTGATTAAAATGTATTCGGCTCCCTCCGGTGCCCGCATCCTTCTGCATTCGCATTTTTGGAGGAGATATTCAGCGCCCAGGGTGATTAGCTGATCACCGTTATTACCAGCCATTTTCTCGAAATATATCTTTTTCCCTGATAGCGTTTCGAGAAAGGAATAAAATGCACTTTTTTCTTCGTCTTTTCCCATCGTCTACCACCAGACACTCATACTTCGACTACTCACTCGAGATCTTTCAACTCTACAACCACAGGCCTTCTTGCAGAGAGTCCAGACATCTCGGTCTATCGCAATCCTGCGCTCTCCCTCACTTATGGCAGGCAGTATGCTTCCAACCAGGAACGCATGGCCGTTGCAACACAGATATCCCCTAAACTCTTTCCGCACACCAAAGACCACTTTCTGCGCGGGCCAGTCACTCTCCTCCCAGACCACCTTTGCAACCGCCCTGAGAAGCTGCCCATCTTGCTCAAGACCAAGGTCTTCAATCTTCACGGCAACCCCAGATATCTCTTGTGCCACTCTTTGCAACAATCCAGCCGCACTCTGTCCCCGTCGGTTGCATGGCAAGAATTGATACAACCGCTTGCCAAAGAGAAGTCAGGTCACTTCTCTATGCCAGTCTTAGTCGCTTTTGTCTTTGCCTAAGTGATCACGCTCCGCAGGGGGTCGCAGATATTCACCCCTTGGGCCTCGCCCTTCCTGAGGGCAGGAACTACGGCAGGAGCCCGGCCGTGAACTTCACGGCTTCGCTATGTCGACCCTCAAACAACAGTGAAAGCCATAAGCCGAATTCCATACCCCTTTAGTAGTAGTCCGCTCGCAAGGATTACCTTTTCTGGTTATCAGATCATCCTATCGACTCTCGGAAACGCGCAATCACCTCCTCCCTGAGGTACTCGGTCAAGCTATCAAGATACTCCGTTAATCGTCCGTTTGTCAACCGAATTTTAGCAAAAAGGCCCGCTCGCACGAATTTCCGCATAACTTCCGATAACTTTCGGAGAAGTCTATGCGACTAACAATGACCACGGATGCCTAATTTCCTGGTCTTCGGCAGAAAGCACCCATTCCTCACGGTAAAAATCTTCTTGCTGCTTGGCCCACTGCGACTAATGATATTACCAGTCGCCACTTTCTTCGGTTTTTTCTTTACCGGCGCGAAAAAAGTCCTATAATGTAATGAACCATGCGCCAGCCAGGAAGTGTAAGTCCCTATTTGCGGGTGGCGGAATTTATTGTTACAATCTGTTTGGTACGGGGAGCACGCAAGGTAACTTTCTGGTAGGAGGTCAACAGTATGATGGTAGACTCAGCCAGTGCATGTGGGCTGCTGCGCAGCGCTCGTCGGCAGCACTTACATATATTCTCCGTTTTCTACTTGCTCATCGCTGGCCTGTTCTTCATTGCTCCTTTCGGTGACATGGCAACCGCAGCAACTTATTATGTAGATGCCGATAGTGGTAGTGATTCTACCGGCAACGGTTCAGAGGGGGCACCATATAAAACTCTTGGTAAAGTTCAGGAGGTAGTTGCACCAGGAGATACTGTTTATTGCAAGGGAAGTTTTGGCTCGTTCAATGTAACTACAAGTTGGACGCCTGGCGATGCGGACCATTACATAACTTACAAACAGTGGCCGGGTTTTGTTCCGGATTGTAATCACATCCATTTTGTCAACAGTGTTACTATGTTTAACGCTTATTGGAAATTCGAGGGCTGGACATTCGATAAAGGAGTAGTGGCAGAACCTACAATTACCCTTCTTTACGATGATGGGATTACGGTCAGTATAGAGAAATTTGGCTATATTCAATTTGCGAATTCCGACTTTAAGGGTATAAGATTCAATCTTGGTGCAACTGGTGACTTTTACCCTTACATGGCCGGCGGTTTGGGGACTGCAATTCCGGCATTAGGACCTCACGCCAACGCTTATTTGTCAGACCATATTACTGTTTCCGACTGCAATTTTTCGTATTGTGCTCAAGGCATGAGAGTACAGGGGACAAACTGGCTTATTACTAACTGCACCTTCGGTCCGCATATCACCGGCGACGGCCTTATACTCCTTGATAAGGCAAACGATTGTACAATACAGGATTCATATTTCTATGATGTCAGTGCTTATTATGGTGGTTATGTTTGGGATGGTAGCCCAGTGGGGGATTTAAGCTCGCACGTGGAAGAGACAGTGACCTATTATAATACGTCAAACCAGCCCATTGCCTCTGCGTTTTTTGGTGGACTCAAGCAGGCTGGAACTTATCCTGACGACCCAAACAGGATAGTAGTCTTTCCAGATGATAAAAATGCCATTCCGATTCGTAGTTGGACGGGTGGAAAATGGGTCCTGGATTCCGACCCGAGTATTTATTTTCAAACCAACAATCTGCCTGGGGACAACAATCACGGCGACTTGATTGAGGGGGCTTGTGGGGGGGTTGATGGGGATGGGAATCCGTGGACTATGGGGCATCCCAACATTATTCAGAGGAACCACCTGAATGCTGAGGGACTCACGCAAGGAATAAAGATGGAGTATGGGGCATATTATATTTTCAGGAATAATATCTGTTCAAGGAGAACATATACCGGCGCCCCTATTATTCAAATGCCACAGGCAACCAATGGCGAGCAGCTTGTATATGGCAATACGGTAATAGACAAATCAGCATTCGTACATGGTATATCAGCCAGCCATGAATCGATTCACCTGTTTAACAATATAATCTCCGGCGGGAGTAACGTTATTCCCCTTACCGCAGGCAATAATATATGGCTTAGTGCGATGTCAGAGATCCCCGCTGGGTTGAGAGGCGCTAATGACATATATGGCGTTTCGCCCTATGACTTATTTGTAGATTATGATAATGACGACTTCAGGTTAAAACCCAGCGCTGTTGCCATAGATTACGCAGACCCAGATTATACAGACTGGACTGATTATACAGGCGTAGCGGGAATTAGAAAAGCAGGGAGTAATCCGGATGCCGGATGCTATGAATATCAGGGTCCGGTGTTGGAGAATATTGCGGATAGGTCTGTATATGTGAATGAGCCCCTTAGCTTTACGGTAAATGCCACTGACCCCGACGGTGATCCTATAACATATTCAGTTCAGAATCTGCCGAGTGGTGCGACTTTTCAGGGTAAAACCTTCAGTTGGACACCGACAGGTGGGCAGGTTGCCACCTACCAAGTGACATTCATTGCAAGCGATGGTTCAGAGCAAGATTCTGAGACAATCACAATCACGGTGAAAAGTACCAATCAAGCTCCCACTGCCAATGCTGGGCCAGACCAGACAGCCATCGATTCTGACGGCAATGGAAGTCAGCAGGTGACTCTGAATGGGTCAGGTTCTACCGACTCGGACGGCACCATTCAAAGCTACGTTTGGACCGAAGGCGGTACTCAGATTGCCGCGGGCGTGAAGCCAACTGTGACGCTGTCTGTCAGTCAGCATACCATCACGCTTACGGTCACAGATAATGGCGGTCTGACGGATACGGATACAGTAGTGATCACGGTCAATGAATCCGGCACCAATCAGCCTCCTATTGCGAATGCTGGGCCGGATCAGACCATTCCCGATGCTGATGGCAACGGCAGTGAGCAGGTTACTCTGAACGGCTCAGGTTCTTCCGATCCGGGCGGCGCCATTCAGAGTTACGTGTGGAGAGAAGGCGGTGCTCAGATTGCCACAGGTATGAACCCAACCGTGACACCAGCAGTTGGTCAGCATACTATTACCCTTACTGTCACCGACAATGGCGGTTTGACGGATACAGATACGGTGACAATAGCAGTTAACGCGAGCGGCAGCACTGACAATAATCCGCCAAGCGTAACTAATTGTTCGCCAGCGCCTGACTCCATACAGGTGCCATTGAACAATCTGATAACCTTGCATACTGTGGATACGGGCAAGGGTGTCGATGCCAACTCTGTGACAATCAAGGTTAATAGCAATGCTGTGTACTCCGGCAACACAGCCAACTACACCAGCGCGACCGGCAATTGCCGCAGAACAGGCACGAAATCCGATTACACATTCGTCTATCAGCCGAACGAAATGTTCGACTTCGAGCAAAAACTAACTGTCGCGGTAAATGCTGCAGACCTTGGCGGGAATGTGATGCCCGAATACACATATTCCTTCTGGACCGAGATGCGTTCCTTCGGCAAAAATAAAAGGGTCAGTTTGGGTTTAGATAACCTCGGCAGCGCAGCAGCTGCAACAGTTCGTGACAGCAGCGGTAACGTATGGGCGGTCTGGCACGCAGGGCCAGCAGGCGGCAGAGACATTTATGTCAACGAGCTTGTGGACGAAGCAGCCAATTTCACCGGTAGTATTCAGTTAATAGCCGATCCCGCTGATCAATGTAATCCTGGCATTGCCGTGGACGGCAATGGCCGTCTATACGTCACGTGGCAGGACAACCGCCGAGGCAACTGGGATGTCTATCTGTGCAGTTCGGCCGACGGAGTAAACTGGTCGGCTGCAAGCAGGATTTCTGACTCGAATGACAGCGAGACTAACCCTGCTATAGCCGTTGGTTCCGCTGGCGGTGCGAGTATCGTTTGGCAACAGGACGACCAAACAGGGAATCCGGATATTCATATAGCCAGTTCCAGCGACGGCTTTGCCACAAAAGCAATTTCGCAAATAACAGCTAACGCTTCTGACCAGAGTGACCCTGCCATTGCCGTGGATTCTGCTAACACGGTATGCGTAGTCTGGACTGATAAGCGGAATGGCTCGAACGACATCTACGGAGCAGCCTCGAACAGCGGCCCGTGGACGAATGTGCCCATCGTGAATAAGGCAGGCAATCAGTCCAGCCCCGCGATTGCCGCAGAGACTGCCGGGTCAATTCTGCATCTATTGTGGGTAGATGATGCGTCCGGCAACAGCGACATATACCACGCGGCTACAAATGGTCTGCCGAGCACTCCAGTAATCGGCAGTAGTATTATCGACGACAGCTCCGGCCGCAACCAGGTCGAGCCCGCAATTGCGGTGACCGGCAGCACAGGCAATAACTTAGAGGTTTTTGCTTGCTGGCAGGATCGACGAAATGTTGCCGGCGCAATTGGCGATACAGACTTGTATTTCGCCGAAGTCAGCTCAGATGGTGGGACAAACGTCTTCGTAGGTGACGATAGTACAAATAGCAATCAGAGCCAGCCGGCAATCGGCGTGGATGCGCAAGGTCATCCGTATCTGGTTTGGAGTGATAGTAGAAGTGCAAATGCGCAGATTTACTATGCCGGAAGCACTTATCTGGACAGCGAGGCTGTGGATTCCGAACTCGTTGCTGCTTCTGCAGGTGCAACAGTTGGAGTCAACCCGGCGAGCATAGATAGTGTGGACGATGTTTCCGTCACTGTCCCGGCCGGTGCATGCCCTTGTGACATACGGATTACAATTTCCAAAATTAAGAACCCACAGGAATTTACCCTGCCGTGTCTGGCGGCCTTTGATTTTGGCCCCAGCGGAATCCAGTTTAACCAGCCGGTCACGATAACCATACCCTACGCCGTCCCAGCTTCCCAGGGATCGGGTACGCCATACTGGTTCAACTCGCTAACAGGGGCACTCAGCCAGCAAGGCATAACAGACATCAAAGATATTGTAATATCTCCGACCTTGCATGCTGTATCCTTCAAGACAACACACTTCACCGCATTCTATCTTATGTCTGGCAGTGTTGGCGCTGCTGCTGGCGGAGGTGGTGGTGGTGGAGGCTGTTCTCTCTCTGCGGCTGGCGAAGGCTGTATCGCTGAGTTTATCTTGCCGTACGCTGTCCTGGCTGCGGTGATGATCGTACTGAAGCTACGAGACGCACGAAACGGCAAGAGTCGCAGAATTGCGAAAAAGCTCGTTTTAAGAATGGGCGAACGCCCTCACCTGTAGAGCCGATCAGACGATGAAAATAGTTGTGGTCACGCCGGACGGACTGAAAAATCCACCTGCAAACGCCAGGCGGGGGAGCATCCTATTACGAGTTTTGCCAAGTTTTTCGCTTCTCCTGCAGCAATTTTGGTCCTATACTATCTAGTGAGCCAGCTATATCTGCTGGCTTAGGAAGGTCTGATGGGTCAGGGAGAGGTGGTGATGGCAAATCGGAAGGTGGGTGCATGTTGCAAACACCTTGAATTAACAGACACGTCCGGGCAACCGTTAGCCAGGGAGGAGCGGTCAAAGAAATGGCCTCTTGGTGGCCAGCCCGCTGCTTTGGCACTGAGGGCAAAAGGTACAACAGAAGCCTCAAGACCGAAAAGAATAGCCTGTACATAACTGATAGGAGGGGAATGGGAGCTTGTATACTTACTTGAGGAGCCAGAGAATATACATCGCATTGTCTAAATCTTGCGGAGGAAAGTAACATGCATCGGTTGGGCCTGTTTGTGTTTTGCTCGTTCTTCGCGATTAACATGGCCCTGCCCAGCGCGGGTTTAGGAGCGCCCGTCGTTATCAATCATACTGCTGTTGATCAGTATAATAAAATCCCTCAATATTATATAGATCAAGTTAAGAATATGTTGCTGAATTATCCTGGGGAATCTCACGGAAGAGGTTTGTTTTATGGATTGGAGTTACTTGAGCAGCAAGATAATAGATTTGCTGTTAGCTCTACAATGTCCGGAACTCCTGAAGGTCCAACTGATCAACATTTGAGGATATTTAGAGCACATTGGACTGGCTCAAGCTGGGATACTTATGGCGGTGAAGAGGATACCTATACAAACCAAGCAGCTATTAATATAATGAACAATCATTTCGCTTATTCCAGAAACACACTGAATAACAATATAAATGCATATGCATTTGGTTGGTGCTGGGATATGACTTGGCATAATGGTCCTGGCGGTGGAATAGACCCTGTTTACCAAGTTAGGTGGGCAGGCTCATCTGTAGGAGGTCCTGAAGGAGACTTGAGGTGGGGCCTTGATGACGAAGATACGGCACTTACTGCAAATTCAGTCAATATGCAAACTTATCATAATGCCTTAAGCAATTATGAACAAAATAATCCTAATACAACAATAATCTATTCCACAGGACCAGCAGAAAGTGGTGGAGAGAGTGGTTATCAAAGATATTTAAAACATGAATTTATTAGAGATTGGGTTAGAAATAGCAATAATAGGGTTTTGTTTGATTATGCTGATATTTTAAATTATAATGATGCAGGAGAAGATTATCTTGTTTCATGGACTGACTATGGTGGAACTAGTCGTACTTTCCCACAGCGTCATTCAGATAATTATGCTGAGTATGATGGCAGTGATACAACAATTGGTGAGGGAAGTTGCCATATAAGTAGAGATGCTACTATTAGACTCGCAAAAGCTATGTGGGTTCTTTTAGCAAGAAAAGCAGGCTGGGATGGGAGTACCAGCGGCGAGTCGTATAGTCTAAGCATAGGTATCAACGGCAACGGCTCAGTGACCAAGACCCCAGATAAGGCCAGCTACAGTCACGGTGAGACGGTAACGTTGCAAGCAGTGCCCAATACGGGGTACAGTTTCACAAGCTGGTCTGGGGACCTGTCAGGCAGTACTAATCCAGCTACCATAACAATGGATGCCAACAAGTCAGTCACTGCTAACTTTGCTGCCAATACCTACACGCTGACTGTCAATGCGGTTAACGGCTCTGTAGCCAAGACTCCTGACAAGGCCAGCTACACCCACGGTGAGACGGTGACTTTGGAGGCGGTGCCCAATACTGGATACAGTTTCACAGGCTGGTCAGGGGACCTGTCAGGCAGTAGTAATCCTGCCACCATAACGATGGATTCGAACAAGTCGGTCACGGCTAATTTTGCCGTTGATAATCCGGATGAGACAGCGCCTGATGTCACCAACCAGTCACCGGAGCCTAATTCGATACAGGTCCCAGTAAACAACTTGGTGACTTTCCATATTATCGATGTTGATAAAGGCATTGATGCCAACACTGTGACAATTAAGGTCAATGGCAACGTCGTATACACGGGCAATACAGACAGCTACAATAGCAAGTACGGTCGTTGTTACAGGAGCGGTGACAAGGCCGATTACAAGTTCAGTTACCAGTCGACGGGAAAGGACGGTTATGAGCAAAATATAAGTGTTACGGTAAATGCTGCAGACCTTGCTGGAAATGTTATGAACGAGCATACCTACGCGTTCTGGACCGAAATGCGCTCGTTCGGTAAAAACAAGAAGGTCAGTACAGGCTCAAGCACTCTCAGCGAGGCGGATACTGTAACGGTCTGTGACAGCAGCGGTAACATTTGGGCAGCCTGGCACGCCGGGCCCGCAGGCAGCAGAGATATTTACCTTGCTAAGCTTGCAGAGGGAGCAGGCAGTTTCGGCAGTACTATCAAGTTAACAGCGGATACCGCTGATCAGTGTAATCCTGCCATTGCCCTGGACGGTAATGACCGTTTGTACGTCGTGTGGCAGGACAACCGTAGAGCTAATTGGGATATCTACGTATCGACATCAGTCAATGGAACGAACTGGTCTACAGAAAGGCTAGTTACTGACTCGAACGATAATCAAGTCAATCCTGCCATAGCGATTGATAGGTCTTCTCCAAACCGCGCTCATATCGTCTGGCAGGACGACCGGGCAGGTAGTAATCAGGATATCTATCTGGCTACCTCGAGTGACGCCTTTGTGACAAAGACGGTTTCACAGATAACATCGAATGGTTCTGACCAGATCGAGCCAGCCATTGCGATAGATTCCGACAACACGATATACGTGGTATGGACAGATAGGCGAAATGGCTCGACGGACATATACGGAGCAGCCTCAAGTAATGGTTGGACGAATGTGCCTGTTGTAAGCAAGCCGAATAACCAGTCCAGTCCTGTGATTGCGGCCGAAACAGCGGGTTCCGTTTTGCACCTGCTATGGGTTGATGACACGCCTGGTAACAAGGATATATTCTATGCTGCCACAGACGGGTTGCCTGGCACCCCATTAATCGGCAGCAGTATCATCGATGATAGCTCTGGCGCTAACCAGTTGGAACCTGCAATTGCAGTCACAGGTTACACAGGTAACAACTTGAGTGTTTTCGCATGCTGGCAGGACTGGCGAAACGTCATCAGTAGCAGCGCAGATACCGACATATATTTTGTTGAGATGACTTCCAACGGCAAAACTAACGTTCTTGTAGATGACGACGACACCAATGCAAATCAAAGCAAGCCAGCAATGGGCGTCGACCGATATGGTTATCCATACATCGTATGGGCCGATAGCAGAAATACAAACCCGCAGGCTTACTATGCTGGAAGCACTTATCCGGGCCCTGAGCCGTCAGCTTCGGAGCTTGTCAGTGCCTCTTCCGGGGCAATCGTGGGGACCGATCCCGCAAACATAACAAGGATTGAGGACGTTTCCGTCGTTGTTCCACCGGGCGCATGTTCGTGCGATATAGAGATAACAATCTCAAGAATCATGAATCCGCCGGATTTTGCAGTGCAGTGTTTAGCTGCGTACGACTTTGGGCCCAGCGGAATCCAGTTTAACCAGCCGGTCACGATAACCATACCCTACGCCGTCCCAGCTTCCCAGGGATCGGTTACGCCATACTGGTTCAACTCGCTAACAGGGGCACTCAGCCAGCAGGGGATAACTGACATCCGTGACGCTGTGATCTCCGCTAACCTGCATGTCTTGTCCTTCAAGACAACGCACTTTACACCATTCTACGTTATGCTCGCTACCGCAGGTGCCGCTGCCGCTGGCGGCGGCGGTGGAGGTGGAGGCTGCTCGGTGTCTGCCACTGGTAACGGTAGTATTGTCGAGTTTCTCTTGCCATATATGGGTCTTGCTGCAGCGATGATGATATTGAGGTTGCGCGATGCACA
>Ga0315274_10011098_pt1 | contig 12924 bp, 10 predicted proteins | sample YL17G02_20_MG_FD_203700 | JGI IMG/M metagenome (GOLD analysis project Ga0315274, IMG submission 203700) | Sediment microbial communities from Yellowstone Lake, YNP, Wyoming, USA - YL17G02_20 | ecosystem: Environmental > Aquatic > Freshwater > Lake > Sediment | place: USA: Wyoming | collected... | reverse complement strand
CTGTCTTCCGCGCTCAGCCAGGATCGCAATCCTGGCAGGGACTGGGCCACCAGGAACGCGATCCCAAGCAAGATCAGGATCACCCCTCCCACGATCCCGCTTCTTCGGTTGGTGTTCATCGCTTCAGCCTCCTCTTCCGGCGGCGCGCCCGGCCCAGCTAAGGGAAGCGCTGGGCGCGCCGAAGGTTGAGTATAGAGCCGAAAGCCTGCGCCGGCGTAGTTGCGGCGGTCACGTGTCATGACAACAGGTCTCCGTAACCGCCCCCGGCGAAACCGATGGGATTCCCAGAGGCGGATGACCTCAAGGTGGGGCGGCGAGTCAGGTGTCGGTCCGGCCAGAGGTTGGGCTGCCGAGCCAGGTTCCGCGCCTTGGATTCCCGGCTCCGGCCAGCGCCTGCGCGGGCTTCCAGGTCGGCCTCGATGTCCTCTCGCGGCCGGCCCGGCAGACGCGTCCAACGAAGAGAGCAACCTGACACTGAAGTACCCTTGACGATTTCCAAGTACCGGCCGATAATCAAACCGACCGGTCGGTATGATAGGATTGGGATGAGCCCACGAACCACTGGACCTGAGACGCATGCTCGAATCCTGGATGCCGCCGGCGAATGCTTCGCCCGGGAGGGGTACGACGCCACCGGCGTAGCCGAAATCTGCTCCACAGCCGGGGTCAGCAAGGGCGCCTTCTATCACCACTTCCCTTCCAAGCAGGCCGTCTTCCTATCGCTGCTCGACCGCTGGCTCGGGATGCTCGACGAACAGCTGCTGGCGATCACCCAGCAGCCTGGCACCGCCGCGCAGGCGATGCAGCGCATTGCCGGGATGTCCCGCGGCGTCTTCCAGTCGGCCCGTGGACAGCTCCCGATGTTCCTGGAGTTCTGGACTCAATCGGCACACGATCCGACGGTGTGGAGGGCGGCCATCGCCCCCTATCAGCGCTACCGCGAGTTCTTCAGTCTGTTGATCGAGACTGGCATGGCTGAAGGCTCCTTCCGCCCCGCCGATCCGAAGACGGCCGGGCCGGTCCTGGTTGCCCTGGCGGTCGGTGTGCTGCTCCAAGGGCTGATGGACCCGGACGGGGCCGATTGGTCGGCCGTCATGCAGCAGGGCGTCGATCTGCTGATCCGTGGGATGCGAGTCGAGGCATGAGATGAAGATCCTGGTGACCGGTGCGTTTGGCAACGTGGGCGTCAGCGCCCTGCACGAGCTTCTGGCGCGCGGTCACCAGGTGCGCTGCTTTGACCTGAAGACCCCCGCCAATCTTCGCCTCGCGCGGCGGGTCGCCCGCCACGCGGACGTCGTCTGGGGAGACCTGCGCTCACCCGAGGCAGTGGCCGCCGCCGTGCAGGGCGTGGAGATGGTCATCCACCTGGCCTTCATCATCCCCAAGCTGTCCGCCACCGGCATCGAGTCCGAGAAGGAGCCGGACCTGGCGCGCGGGGTCAATATCGGCGGGACGCGCAACCTGCTCAAGGCCATGCGGGCACAGCCGCGGCCGCCGCGACTGATCTTCTCGTCGTCGCTGCACGTCTACGGGCTGACGCAGAACCAGCCGCCCCCGCGCACGATCGACGACGTGCCGCACCCGGTCGAGCACTACGCCCGCCATAAGGTCGCCTGCGAGCGCATGGTCCGGCTGTCCGGACTGCGCTGGAGCATCCTGCGCTTCGGCGCCGTCCTGCCGCTGAGCGTGCGGCCGGACCCCGGCATGTTCGACGTCCCGCTGAACAACCGCATTGAGTTCGTGCACACGCGCGATGTCGGCGTGGCGTTGGCCCATGCCGTCGAGAGCGACGCCATCTGGGGCAAGGTGCTGCTCATTGGGGGTGGGCCGCGCTGCCAGGTCACCTACCGCGAGATGATGACCTCGATCCTGACCGCGATGGGCGTCGGGCCGCTGCCGGACGCGGCCTTCACCGAGGTGCCTTTCGCCACCGACTGGCTGGACACGCGGGAGAGCGAGCGGCTGCTCCGCTACCAGCACCGGACGCTGGTGGATTTCACCCGCGACCTGGTAGCGCGCCTGGGACCGCGCCGCCTGCTGGCGCGGGTCTTTCGACCGTTCGTGCGCGCCTGGCTTCTGCGCCAGTCCCCGCAGGTGCAGCGGGCGCGACGTGCACCTCAGGCCGGGCAGGTGGCAGTGGTCACCGGCGCCTCGTCCGGGATCGGCGCCGCCACGGCGCGCCGGCTCGCCGCCGACGGGATGGCGGTGGCGCTCGTCGCCCGGCGGGGTGATCGTCTGGAGGAGCTGGCCGCCGCGCTGCGCGCGGCTGGCGGCACAGCCTCCGCCTTCATCGCCGATCTGGCCGACGAGGGCGAGCGCGTACGGCTGGTGCGCGAGATCCGCCGGACGATGGGGCCGATCGATGTGCTGATCAACAACGCCGGAACGGCGTGGTACGGCTTTGGGCAGGAGATGGGCTGGGCGACCGCCCGCGACATGGTCCAACTCAATACGGCCGCCACGGTCCACCTGACGCTGCTGTGCCTGCCCGACATGCTGCACCGCCGCCGTGGCTCGGTGGTCAACCTCAGCTCGGTCGTCGGCGGCTTCCCCAGCCAGGGCGTGGCCGTCTACTCGGGCACAAAGTCCTTCATCGACGCCTTCACGACCGCATTGCACCGCGAGCTTGGCGGGAGCGGCGTGCGCGTCGGTGTCGTCCGGCCGGGATACGTCGAGACCGAGATGTCGCAGCGCTCCGCCGAGCAACCCGGAGGGCATCCTATCCCCGGGCGGCGGTGGGCTGTGCAGCCGGAGCAGGTGGCCAAGGCTGTCGCCTCGCTGCTGCGGCACCCGCGGCGGACGGTCTATGTCCCGGCCGCCTTGCGAATCCTGCCCTGGCTCGAGCTGACCTTCGGCTGGCTGATCGACCGCCTTGGCCCGCTGCTCCTGCGCCGCCAGCGCCGCCTGGCGCGCCGCGGGCTGGACGCGTAGCCAGGCCGATCGACATCCAACCGGGTAGGCCGTTCAAGGCAAGGGGGCGACCCGCGGCTCCGGAACTCGAAGAGAATGGAATCGGACGACCCCGGTCACCAGGCACCGGGGTCGTATGTTCTTGCCGCCCGGCGACCCTCCACGAACTCAGCCCCCGGCACCCAGCCCCTTGAGCAGCAATCCGACGACGTAGGCTACGCCTGCCGCCGCACCCCCGACGATCAGCATCTCCAGCCCGCTCTTCACGAAGTTGCGCTCGGTGACCAGCACCTTCGCCGCGCCCAGCCCGAACAGTGCCAAGGCAGACAGGGCCAGCGAGGCGGGGAAGGCTACGCCCGCCGGGATCGGCGTCAGCAGCCCGATCAGGTAGACCAGCATCGGGATGGAGCCGGCAAGGATGAAGGCGCCCAGCGTGGCCAGCGCGCTGATGAGCGGATTGCGCTCGTCCTTCATCAGCCCCAGCTCTTCCACCATCATCGTCTTGACCCACAGGTCCGGCTGCTTCGTCTGGATGTCCACCAGCCGGGCGGCGTCCTCGTCGGAATAACCCTTGGCGCGGTAGGCCTCGACGAGCTCCCGGCGTTCGCCGTCCGGGAAGTGTTCAACCTCCCAGGCCTCGCGCGTGTACTCGCGGTCGTAGTACTCCTGCTCGCTCTTCGACGACAGGTAGGCGCCAACGGCCATCGAGAACCCATCGGCGAAGAGATTCGCGAGTCCCAGGATCAAGACGATCCCGCTGCCCAGCTGCGCGCCGGCGACGCCGCTGACCACGGCGAAGGTCGTCACGATGCCGTCCAGCCCGCCATAGACCATATCGCCCAGGTAGGCGTGGCTGGCGCCGCCGTGCTCTTCACGCGCCGAGGCGGCAATGCGCACCGCCGAATGCGCCGCGGCTGAGCTGCCCACGTCGCCCTTGCGGTACGCGTCGCGCGCCTGGTCAACTCGCTTCATCAAACTCATGCCTCAGCCTCCGTTTGTCTGTCCCTTGTGCATCCCGCCGGGGGGCGGGGGCGTCAGATGCCAGCCGCGGGCACGCCGTCTGGCGTGGGCAACCTCGATCGCACGTCGCGGCGGTGCAGCCGCAGGAACATCGCCGCCGAGGCCGTTCCCACGATCGCCGCCGCATACCATACCCAGCGCGGATCGTATCGGTCCATGACCACGCCGGCCATGAGCGGAGCAAGTGCACCGGGGACGACCCAGGCGAAGCCGAAGGCGGCCATGTACCGCCCGCGCATGTCCTCCGGCGCCATGCGCGCCACGAGCGCCTGGGTCACCGGCGCGACCAGCATTTCCCCGACCGTCAGGATGATCATGGCGATCGCGAACCAGGTGTAGGTCGTCGCCGGGCCGTAGAGCCCGAAGCCGATGGCATACAGCAGCGTGCCGATGAGCATGATCTGGAACGGCGGCCGGTTCTCGATCCGGCGCGTGATCCAGAACTGCATCAGGACGACCATCGCCGCATTCATGCTGAGCAGAGCTCCATAGCCGCGCTCGGCGACGCCGTGCGTGTCCCGCAAGTACACTCCCAGCGTGCTGTGCATCTGCATGTAGACGAACCCCTGCAGCATACAGGCCAGGATGAAGAACACAAAGGTTGCATCGCGCAGTGGGTGAGCGTAGCCGCGGAAGGACTGAAGCAGGCTTTCGTGCTTTTCGCCGGCGACGCTTTCCGGCTTGGTCTCGGGCAGGAAGAAGACAACGACCAGCGCCGCCACGCTGCTGGCCACCGCGTCGGCGATGAACAACAGCAGATACGAGCGCGACGCCAGCATGCCCCCGATCGCCGGACCGATGACCACCGCCAGGTTGAGGATCACGCGCAGCATCCCGAAGCCGCCGGCGCGCTTCTCTTCGGGCAGGATGTCCGCCGTTGCCGCCTGATACGCCGGGCCGCCTACATCGGCCAGGAGGCCCACCACCACGGCCAGCACGTAGAACACATCGAGCGACTCGATGAACCCCATGGCCAGCGTGCTGGCTGCGGTCGTGACCAGACTGAAGACAATGATGCCCTTGCGGCCGAACCGGTCGGCCAGGGCCCCGCCGATCAGGCCGCCGAACAGGCTAGGCACCGACCAGAGCAGAAACAGGATGCCCACCTCGGTCATGCCGACGTTGAACTTGCTGGTGATGTACAGGGCGAAGAACGGGAAGACCAGCGCACCACCCAGGCGGTCGATGAATGTCACTACCGCCAGCGTCCAGAACGTGCGCGGGTAGTCGTGGTAGACGCTGACCACCCCGTCGAACGGCCGCCGCAGGCTCATGCGCCTGCCCCTGCACGTGCCGCGATCAGCATGATCTCGTACTCCTGCGGGTCGACGGGGCGAAAACCCCACGCGCCGGCGGTCCCCCCGCCGACGTGCTCGACGGCGAACCCGGCCGATTCGAACAATGCCCGCAGCTCCTCCGGCCGGTGCCCGTGCTCATACACGACGACCTGCCGAGGCCCGCTCTCGTTGTCCCAAGACATCGTGACGCGCTCGGTCAACGTATCCGGATCGAACACCCCGCGATCCACATCTGCCTGCTCGTACTGGCCCAGAAGCCGGAGCCCGTTTGAGGCGGTCAGGACGAGCCGTGCCCCGGGCCGCAGTCCGCGCGCCAGGTTCCCGGCGATGGCGGCGTCGTGCGCCGCGGGGTCCTCGCCGGCGCCCACCAGCCCAAACGCGCCTTCACACAGGCAAATAGCGGCGTCGAACGCCGCCGGCGCGGCGAAACGCGTGGCATCGGCCTGGATCCAATCGACCGCCACGCCGGCCGACCGGGCGGCGAACTGTGCCTGGCGCAGCATGCCGCGGGACAGGTCGACGCCGACCAGGCGATACGCCTGCTGCGCGAGGGCGACGGAGTGTCGGCCGGTCCCGCACCCCAGGTCAAGGATGCGCGCACCCGGCGGAAGGCGCAGGACATCCACCAGGAAGGCGACCTCAGCGACCGTGTTCCGGGTGAAGACGTTGTGCATGTAGGACGGCGCGTGCCCATCGAAGAAGGCACGCCAGCCTTCGTGGACGCTCATCCCGACCTTCTTTGGCGGCCTGCCGAGGGAACCGGGGCCTGGCGGATTCTGCCCGCGGGCGGGGTGGCCATTATCCCACGGGCAGAGCCGGTGTGACGCAGACTAGGTGAGGTTGGTTCAGCGGCCACCCTAAGCCGCTCTCCGACGCCGGACAGCCCCAGAAACCTGAGAGGAAGATACCCGGTCGTGCCACATGCCTCCCTTTCGCAACGGACCGCAGAGGACGGCCATCCTGGATGCCCGGGCGACGACCGGCGTCGTACCTGGCTAGCCAGCCTTCCGCCTTGCCGGGAGCGGGTCGGCGGGCGAGCCCGCGGCGCGCTAGCCCAGTACCCCCAAGGACCTGCCAAGCCGGTTCGCCGCCTCTTCGGACTCGGTCCGGCGGGAATGCGTCATCGGCTCCTCAACCGCCCGTGACGTTCGGGCACCGACAGCTGCCGCGCCGGTCATAGCCCCCAGTCCAGCGGCTTCCCGCCGAGCCCTGACCGACCTGCGGGAATGGGACGGGCCCTGGATACCGCCGAATCCTTGGCGAGTAGTTTCCACAGGCAGGGCAAGCCCCGGCTGCGGATGGGTGCGCACCGAGCCAGAAACCGGGGTCCGGGCGGCGAATTCCTGCAAGGGTAGGCGGCTCTGGGCCGGGCAAGCTGGAGAGTACTGCTCCGGACCTTGGGCCGCCAAGTGCATTTCGGATCAGGTCGGGGCGGCCGGGTTTCGCTTGACCTAATATACTAATTAGGGTAGACTTACTCCATGGACACCACGCGAACCCAGGCCGAGCAGGACTACTTGAAGGCGATCTACGACTTGAGTGAGGGCGGTGGGCATGTGACCACCAGTCGCCTGGCCCGCCACCTAGGCCTGTCGCCGGCATCGGTGACCGGCATGCTCCAGCGCCTAGCCTCTGACACGCCGCCTCTGGTGACGTACCGCAAGCATCATGGCGCGGCACTGTCGCCCGAGGGCGAGACAGAGGCATTGCGCGTCGTCCGCCACCACCGCTTGATCGAGTCCTTCCTGCACCGTACCCTCGGCCTTGGCTGGGACGCAGTGCACGCCGAGGCCCACAGGCTTGAACATGCGATCTCACCGGCCGTCGAAGACCTTCTGTCGGCATCACTCGGAGAACCGACCCGCGACCCTCACGGCGACCCGATTCCGGATCGTGACCTGCACCTGCCTGTCTCCACGGACACGCCTCTGAGCCAGCTCATGCCGGGCGAGACGGCGATCATCCGACGGATTGGAGATTCGGATCCAGCCTTCTTGCGACATGTGGCCGCCCTCGGGTTGCTGCCCGGAGTGTCCTTGCGTGTCGTCGATGCGTCGGCCTTCGATCATGTGCTGCGTGTCCGTGTCAGCGGGCAAGTCGACCCACTGGTCGTCGGTCTGGCGATCAGCGACCGGCTCCTTGTTGAGGCGGAAGCATGATCCTGCTTTCAGCCCATCACGGTGTCCCTCTCGACTTGATGCTGCCTCCTGTAGCCCGATCCGTGAGGCTGGGTGAGTGGGCTGCCGGTGGAGAACGGGGTCTTCCAGCGGTTCGGTCGCAGGCGATCCGCAGTGTGTCCCCCCCCCGTATGGCAACCCGGCGTGGCGGTCAGTACTTGCTCCATGCAGCCGACAGGTCCAGCCGGTCGATACGGCTGAGCGCCCGGGTGCGAACGCGCTCGGGCGAGCCTGGCTGTCCGCCCCGCGCCGCGAGCCTCGGCGCCCTCAAACCGCTCGAGGGCCGTCCGATCGCAGCCTCATCGTGGACGGAAGTGCTTCGCACGTCGGAGGAGATCCAGACATGACCTCACAACGCAAGCTGCCACGCCGCGCGTTCCTCAGGGTGGGGGGACTAGGCGCATTGGGCGTTGCCGCCGGCGCGGTGGTTTCTCAGATCAACCATGGCACGGCCCACGCGATGCCGCCCCGCCGGGGGGGCCATGGGGGTGATGATGGTCCGGAGATGCCCAACTTCAACCGCGACGTCGATCACATCGCCAACGGTTTCAACCCTTCGGAGACGCTCACAGACTTCGACTATGGAACGGTGAGCACGATGCCGGACGGACGCACGCTGCGTGAGTACCGCCTGTTCAGCGGCGACAAGCAGATCGAGGTCGCACCGGGGGCCCTCTTCCCCGCATGGGTCTACAACGGCCGCATCCCCGGTCCAACCCTCCGAGCCCGGGAGGGTGATCTGCTGCGGATCCACTTCACCAACGGCAGTGAACACCCGCATACGATGCACTTCCATGGGGTCCACCCGGCGAACATGGACGGCGTGTTCGAGATCGTGCAGCCCGGGCAGACCTTCGTGTACGAGTTTGACGCCGAGCCCTTCGGCTTGCACCTTTACCACTGCCACGTGATGCCGCTCGCCAAGCACATCGCCAAAGGCCTGTACGGCGCCTTCATCATCGATCCAAAGGAAGACCGGCCAGCCGCACGGGAAATGGTGATGGTGATGCACGGCCTGGACGTCGACTTCGACGGTGTGAACGACTTCTACGCCGTCAACGGCATCCCTTTCCACTATCACAATCACCCGATCAAGATCAGGGCCGGCGAACTTGTGCGGGTCTACCTGGTCAACATCCTGGAGTTTGACCTGGTCAACTCCTTCCATCTGCACGCCAACTTCTTCCATTACTACCCCACCGGCACGAGCCTGACGCCGAGCGAATTCACCGACACGGTAATCCAGGGCCAGGCGCAGCGCGGCATCCTCGAATTCCGCTACAAGTACCCAGGGATGTACATGTTCCACGCCCACGTCACTGAGTTCACCGAGTTGGGGTGGACGGGGATGTTCGAGGTGGAGACCTGATATGAGAAGCCCGACCCCCGCCACGGCAGCCCAGCGCCCGCGACCGGATCTCAAGACTCTGGTGTTGTTCGCTGTCCCCGTTCTGCTCCTGGCAGGTGTGGTTGCCGCCTTCCTGTTCACCGCCGGCGCGGGCTTGAATGTGGAGCCCGCAGCGCCGATGGAAGCCCTGACCTTCGACCGGACCGTCCTGCGTGCCGGGGAGATCGAGCTGCATCTCCGGAACACCGGGCCGCGTGCGGTGACGCTCTCGAGCGCGATTGTGAACGAGACCGTCTGGCCATTCCGGGCCGAGCCGGGCGACGTAATCCCGCGACTCGGCCGGGCGAAGCTCACGCTCGCCTACCCATGGATCGCTGGCGAGCCCGTCGGGATCAAAATCTTCACAGGCAACTCGGTTGGTTTCGAGACGGTGATCGCTGCCGCCTCCGAGACTGTGCTCCCGAGCAGCGCGACGTGGCGCAGTTTCACGCTCATCGGGCTGTACGTCGGTGTGATCCCCGTGCTCCTGGGCATCTGCTGGTATCCGGCGCTGCGCCGCATGGGGCCGCGCACCTTTGTCTTTCTGATGGCGCTGACCGTCGGCCTGCTCCTGTTCCTGGGGATCGACGCCGTCAGCGAGGCGCTCGAGGTTGCTGCGCGCCTGGGCGGCCCGTTCCAGGGCGTCGGGCTCGTGGCCACGGGCGTCCTGGGCACGTACCTGTTGCTGGATGCCATCACGCGCTGGCAATCCACGACCGGGCGAGGCGAAGCCGACCAGAGGCTCACGCTGGCGATGATGATCGCCGTCGGGATTGGATTGCACAACCTGGGCGAGGGCCTGGCCATCGGCGCGGCGTACCGTGTCGGCGAAGCGGCTTTGGGCACCTTCCTGGTCATCGGCTTCGTCCTGCAAAACATTACCGAGGGGCTGGGGATTATCGCCCCAGTCGTTCGGGATAGCCCGTCCATCCGCCGGCTAGTCGGACTCGGTCTGATCGGGGGCGCGCCGGCGATCGTCGGAGCATGGATCGGCGGATCGATCGACTCCGCCCCGATGGCGGCGCTGTTCCTGGCGATTGGAGCCGGAGCGGTATTCGAAGTCATGGTCGAGGTCGCCAGGCTGATCCAACGCCAGACGACAAAGGAAGGGATGCCCATGAACGTCTTTGCCGGGGTGATGGCAGGCATGTTGCTGCTGTACGCGACCGGGTTCATGGTGAAGTAGGCCACCGGCCGTGCCAAGAGATCCTCGAGATCGCCAAATGCGCGAACGGACATGGTAGGACTCGAGAAGACGACTGGCCGGCGGGTCTGCCTCCCGGCCGATGGGTGAGTTCTAGGCAGGCAAGGTGGAGGCGATCTTGGAACTTCGAATCGTACGCTTTCGTTGGGTGGCTGTTCTGCTCCTGGCAGTGATCCTCTCGGGTTGCCGTGGCGAGGCATTGGGGCCGCCGCGGGCCGTGGCGCTAGAGGTCACGGAGTTCACGATCACCCCCAGCGCAATCTCCGCCCAGGTGGGTGAGCGCATCAGTTTCAGGGTCTCCAACACGGGCGTGCTGGAACACGACGTGTCGATCCAGGACCCGAGTGGAGAGAAAATCGCGCTGTTGTCCTTGATGACCAACCAGCATGGGACCCTGCAGATCGAGCCGTCCACGCCCGGGGTGTGGATGATCGTCTGCACGCTTCCCGGCCACGAGATGGCCGGAATGACGGCCACCCTGCAAGTGAACCCCTGACGCTGGTCGCGGCGCGGGAAGCCGGGAACCCCTACGGGAGGCGGCGGACCTCGCTGAAGGGGCTGCCTGCTCCGGAAGGGCCGCGGTTGTGGGCCGCTGGAGCATCGACCTCGATCCGGCCTCCAATTCACGATCACATGCCGGCCACCCTCAAGGACCGATGAGGGTACGCCGGCCGACGCAGGCGAAGTGTGCCTCCCAGCTGCTTGTTGCGGCCTACCCCCTCAGAAGGTGACAAGGGCCCAAGCGCTCCCCTTTCGTCCCTCCGTCGCGAGAGGTGCCACCGACTCCGGCAACGGGATCATGGGCCGGCCGCGCAGGTTCCCTCGCGCACACTGCGAGCCCAGCTTGCCCTAGCTCCTGCCCGCTCTCGATGGCGGCCAGTCTGTATAATGGGTTTGAGCGCGGATCGGACGGCACGAATTCCGTCCCTTGGTGCTCCCGGGGAGATTAGCATGCGCCAATCCGTTCTGACCGATCCGCAGGCCCGTTTCCTGCGGGAAGAGAAGGAGGCCCTGGCCGAGATCCGCCTCGCTTTCGCCGATCTCGAGGTCCCGGGCGAATCGCTGGCGACCCTGCAGAAGGCCATCCTGCAACTGGACGAACTGTTTCTTCTCGTCGTCGTGGGCGAGTTCAATGCCGGCAAGAGCGCACTGATGAACGCTCTCCTGGGAGAGAGGGTGCTGCCCGAAGGCGCGACGCCGACCACATCCCGGGTCACGCTGGTGAAGTGGGGTGAGAAAGCCGGAGAGCAGGTCGTCGACGAGAGCTACGCCATCTACACCTACCCTCTGCCGCTCCTCAAAGAGCTGAACATTGTAGACACGCCGGGCACCAATGCGGTCATCCGCCGCCACGAGCGGCTGACGGATGAGTTCGTGCCACGCAGTGACCTGGTGGTCTTCGCCACGTCCGCCGACCGTCCCATGACGGAGAGCGAGCGCCTGTTCCTGGAGCGCATCCTCGCCTGGGGCAAGAAGGTCGTCTTCGTGCTTAACAAGGCCGACATTCTGGAGGACGAAGCTGATCTGGAGGATGTCAGGGGCTTCGTGCTCAAACATGCCACCAGCGTGCTGGGCGACCCGCCGGAGTTGTTCCCGGTGTCCGCCAGGTTCGCCCAGCGCGCCTGGGACGAACCCGACCCGGAGCAGCGCCGACGGCTGCGGGAAGCCAGTCGGCTCGACGACCTGGAGCGGTACATCTCCGCCACGCTCGATGACGGTGCCCGCCTGGCGCTCAAGTTCAACAACCCGCTGGGCGTGGCCGACAACCTGGTCGCGCAGACGGAGGCAACGGTCCGGGAGGAGGCCGAGGCGGTCCGAGAGGACGGCCAGACGGTCGCCTCGCTGGCAGCCGTCATCACCGCCTACGAGCGCGACCTGCACAGTGAGCTTCCGCCGCGGCTGGCCGAGGTGGAGAACATCCTGCACCGGCTCGAGCAGCGCGGGATCGACTTCTTCGACAGCACCCTTCGTTTGACAAAGATCAAGGACCTCGCTCGGGGGGACAGGGTCCGGGCGCAGTTCGAAACGCAGGTGCTGGCCGACGTCCCGCAGCAGATCGAGGACCAGGTTCAGCGCTTGATCGATTGGCTGGTCAACAAGGACCTGCACGAGTGGCAGCAGGTGATGGCCTACCTGCAGCGCCGCCGGGCGCGCTACATCGAGCACATGGTCGGCGAGACCGGGGGACCGCGCGAAACGCGCCGGCGCGAGCTCATCGACAGCGTGGGCACGACCATCCAATCCATAGTGGAGTCGTACGACCGAAACCTGGAAGCCAGCCAGCTCGCCTCCAGTGTCGAGGCGGCGGTGGCGCAGACGGCACTGTTGGAGGCCGGGGCGGTGGGCCTGGGAGCACTGGTCACGCTGGCGGTGGTATCTTCCGCCGTCGATATCACCGGCATGCTGGCCGCGGGCACGCTGGCTATCCTGGGCTTCTTCGTGATCCCGTACAAGCGCAAGCAGGCCAAGGACAACTACAAAGAGAAGATGCAGGCCCTGCGGACGAAGTTGCTGAGCGCCCTGACGATCCAGTTCAACCAGGAGTCGGAAGGCGCCATCGCCCGCCTGAAGGACGGCGTTGCGCCCTACACCCGATTCGTCCGCGCCGAGCACGAGCGCATCGCCAAGACCGAAGCCAGCCTGGCCCGTGTGCGCCAGCGGCTTTCGGAGCTACGTGCGTGCAGCCAGACCGTGCTGGGCTAGCCTTCAGGTTCATCCGGAGAGGCTCACCTCCGCCTGATGACCGCAGCCTGACCGGTCCTTCCCCCGGCTGCACGGCCTCCCCCCTTGTCACTTGAATCCGATTACATTCAGCTCTTTGCATGTAGGCAACGATGAATTACAATATGCACAAACTTGAATGGATGGCCCCATGAAAAGCCACGAGCAGACGGCTGAGCTTCTGAAAGCGCTAGCGCACCCTGCGCG
>Ga0315274_10011097_pt1 | contig 12925 bp, 10 predicted proteins | sample YL17G02_20_MG_FD_203700 | JGI IMG/M metagenome (GOLD analysis project Ga0315274, IMG submission 203700) | Sediment microbial communities from Yellowstone Lake, YNP, Wyoming, USA - YL17G02_20 | ecosystem: Environmental > Aquatic > Freshwater > Lake > Sediment | place: USA: Wyoming | collected... | reverse complement strand
CGATCGGACGGTGAGTGTAGCTCAACGGTTAGAGCATCGGACTGTGGATCCGAAGGCTGGGGGTTCAAGTCCCCTCACTCACCCCACCTGTTTCCCCTGGAAAAGCGATAATTCGCCTCTTTTCGCGATATATCAAGTTTGATCATTTTTAGTCGTTTTTGATCACTTTCTGTGTTAAATCCGTGTTAAATTGAAATGATTACAAATTGGCGGTCCGCATAGAGATTTTGAAGGAGAGGGCGTCTGCGCCGACGATGGGGAATCCGGCTTCGTATTTATCGCGAACGGAGGGAAAGATAAAGGAGATCGTAATCCGCGATCAAGCCCTGATCCGCGAAGGAAAAATATCGGCCATCGCGGCCGATGATGATATGGTCGAGGACCTTCAACCCCATCAGTTTCGACGCAAAGACAAGCTCCTTGGTTATTTCCCGATCGCACAAGGACGGCTCAGGATCGCCGGACGGATGATTATGGAAGAATATCAACGCGGTCGCGTCGGTCAATAAAGCGTTCCGTAGGATCTCCCGAGGATAAACGGCGGATGAGTCGGCCGTCCCGACGCTTGAGACCTCATGCTTGATGACTTCGTTTTTCGGGTTCAGATACACCACCACGAAACACTCTCGGCCTTGGTTCTCGACCTGGGGACCGATCCAGTCTTTGGCCTCCTGGGAGGATCGGACGTAGTATCCGGTAGTGGCCGGAGCCGGTCGCATGTCGAAATGAAAAGACAACTGCGGCCCCTTGGCCCTCGCAGCCGGAATCGCGACTACCTCGGACCTTTGCTTTTCCTTTTCCATTTTTTAGCCTCATATACTTAGGCCCGAGAAAGGCCGTTTTCGATGAAAATGCCAAAAAAAAATAAAAAAGGATCGCGAGCCAGAGGACCGACGAGGCAGATCCCCCCTCCGGCGCCAAGCGAAATGAGCACGCACCCTTCCGGCTGCGAGGACCGGCGCCGGCCGGCGCCCCGCTCAAGATAGAACGCGAGGACCTGAACCCCAATAGTCAGGAACCAGGCTCCTCCCGCTCATGAAACCAGAGCGTACGCTTCTGCCCAAGACTATCCTGGCGCTCGGCCACCACCTCACGACGCCACGCCCGCCCGGACGATTAAGACGCCCTCCCCTCCCGCGAGCCAGGGCGCCCCTGCCCGCCCGGCCGCCCCCGGGTGGGAATTCGTGCCTCGCGGGGGGAGTATGACCTATTTGCAAAGATTTTCGGGAAAATTTATAGGGGAGTTTCTCATGACATTCAATGAAGAATTCCGAAAATTTTTCATGATAAGCGATTTCGCAAGAGATAGATGCCAATCCTTTTCGGGACATCCCTGGCATCCGGAAAGATGATTTAGCCGGACGGACTCCTTCTCAGCCATTTTCGACTTATTGACATCGACTGGCTGCCAGGAATATCCTTTTCTTGTGAAGTACGGTAGAGATACCGAGATTAGAAGGAGGGATCGTCGCCTATCGCGAAAAAACGAAATCTATCCCCTTAAGAATATCGCTATTTGGCAAACGAGAGCATCTTATGTCGATCCTTATAAGACAGCCATATAGTATTATTGGATTTCTGCAAATTACTGAAAGTAATCCAATTAAGTTAGGAGGTACAAGATGATCGAAATCCTCGCTGCAATATTCGGAGGACTGTCGCTCATTGGAGGCGGCGCTGGCCTGTGGGGCCAATTCCGCAAGGTGAATAGCTTTAAGGTCCTGCGCGACGGCCTTCGCGATATCAGAGAGTCCAAGGCCAAAGAAGCCATCACGAAAGAAGACGACCTTCTGGTGGAATGCCTCGCGCAGGGAACGTTGATCTTGGGCCCGCTGAAGTCCCGCCTGGCCTGGCGCTTCTTTGCCTTTACCACCGTCATCATTGGGCTCTTTCTCTTGGTGGTTCAGGATATGTCCCGTCAAGAGGTTGCCGGTGTACGTGGCCTCGACTATTTCGATCTTTTTGTCTTCGCAGTTCAGATAGCTGCGGCATTTTCCAGACCAACTTCATGGTTCCTTCGTAACGAGGAGCGCAGTTTTCTTGAGAACCTGTCCGTCATCCACCGTCTCTTCTATGAGAAGTACGTCCTGAAAGCTCTTGGGGAGTTCAATTCCAAGGTCCAGAAGCTCCCAGGGTTAGATGCCGCGAGAACTCGTGCCTCCAAGGAGGAGGACTCGATGCGGCGGATTGCCGAGGACGTGTTCGAGAAAAAGTATGGCTCTCAGCGGCTCGGCTCCGACCCCGCAGGCCGGGGGACATCATGATGGGTCTAACCAGGCAATGAACCCGCTGGCAGCCGCTTCGCGCCGTCCACTGATTATGGCCGGAGTTGGCACGGAGGAACGATAGATGGTGACTTCGGGAGGAACGCTTGCATACAATCTACGCGAGGGCTTCCGTTCTGAGCATCTCGCGCATTACGCTCTGTCCGCCTTTGGCCCGGTGACTCCCTTCCTTCGCGAAGACGACCATGGCATCGACATGATTTGCCATATCGCCAAACGTGAGGGCAAGATGGCCATCGTGGGTAACGCGTACGGCGCGCAGGTCAAGAGCGGCGAACCCCTGGTAGTTTACACCGGAGAACAGGCTTGCGAATGGCTTATGCGCCTCCAGTTCCCTCTGTTCGTGGTGACAGTGGACAAGGCGGCATCATCAGTGAGGGTATACTCGACATGGAACCTCCACCTCCTGCTTCTGCCATTCCAACACAATCGGGCCATGCCCAGACCCCAGAAGGTAACACTCATCGGAACAAACGCGGCCGGGCCGCTGGGAAAGCCGGACTGCGACACCGGCGATGTACCTCTCGGTCATCCCATTCTTGACTTCCCCATCGATGACTTAGGTGACCCACCCAAACGGGAGAAGTACCTGGAGATCATGAGTGAGTGGGTGGACATGGACGCAAGGAACTACCATTTTCGCCTTGCTGGCATATCCCTGGCGCACGGTTATATTGAATGGCAGACTAACAGATCCCTTAATGAATCACGCCGAACCTGGTACCATCCATACTATTTCTCGCCAGAAACATGCGATAAAGCCCGAAAGCTTGTGAGCGAACTGGCCACTGTGATCGCACTCTATCAGGGCAACGTTCGGGATCGAAGCCGCGATCCGGAGCAAGCTGTTCTTGCTCGACACGAGGTCGACGCCTTGCGGTCTTACCTCCAGGGATTCTGCGACAAGCATCTTACCAAGTTCCAGAAGGACATCTTGAAGATCAAGTGAAGCAAGCTGAGATGCTACAGGAATGTCCCAGCAATCGCTTGGAACTCTACGCCGGTTCCGCTTCGCTCCACCGGCAAGGTAAAGGCGCATCATTCAATATAAGTTTCGGGCTGGCGGGGGAATGTTACCGCGGGGGAGCCCGACGAAAGCATTTGTTTGTGATCTCCAGGCTCTTTGTCGTGGGAAATGAAGATCATTTGGCCTCCTGGACGAACTTAAAAGTACCGTTTCACGCTTCAGAAAAGGTCGGCTTAAAATGCGCCTAGGGGGGGGGGTAGTAGGGAAACGAAAAACAACGATTCTACGACCATAAACTCGCCCTTAGAAGGGGTTTAACGCTGAATCTGGACGCATCCGCGGAGAGCCGGGCCGGCTTTAGAACGGATTTTCGTTCTTCTTGACATCGACCGGCAGCCGGGAATATCCTTATCTCATGAAGGGCGGTATCGATTCCGAGCTTACAATCAGACACCCAGATAATATCAAAAGATTTCCGCAATTGGCTGAGATCGATACATTTAGGTCGGAAATAATTCTAAATTTGTCGGCGGCTTATGCGGCATTTAATACCATGGTTGGTTTTTATATGTGTCCATATAAACATTTTTAGAAGGACCGAAGCTCGGGAGGTTTATGGTGGAGTCAAACACGAACAAGCCCCAGGCGTTCGTCATCATGCCTTTCGGAGAAGGATTCGATGAAATCTTCGGATTGTTCATTGCAAGCGCCGTTTCGGAAGCGGGATATGAGGTCGTCCGTGCGGACGACATCCGGAGCCACCAGAACATCTTGAAGGATGTCCTATCCGGGCTCGCCGAAAGCGACCTCGTCATAGCTGATCTCACCGGTTCAAATCCGAACGTGTATTACGAACTTGGCTTGGCCCATGCCTTCGGTAAACGTGTGATTCTGCTAACGCAGCATGTCGATGAGCTGCCCTTTGACCTCAGATCCTATCGAGTGATCCCGTACAGCATTCACTTTGCTGAGATCGCTAAGGCAAGGGCGCAATTGCTTGACATTGCGAAGGATGCTTTGGATGATCGGATTGTCTTTGGAAGCCCAGTTACGGACTTTCTCTCTGCCCCGGGTCACCCGAGGCTTGCGATTGTCGCTCCGTTTGCCGCCGTTGTGGCCCCTCCTAGCCTCGACGATGCCGGGGTACTCGATCATTTGGTAGATATGGAAGAGGGATTTGTAAAGCTGGCTGAGATCCTGCATGCGAACACTACCGAGATGGCGGCATTGAGTGAGGCGGCGACTGCTACCGGTGGACGGCTGACCGCACTGGCTCAGTCGAACAGTCCTGCCAGCACCCGCCGCGCGGTTGTGATAACCCTCGCAACCAAGTTGTCCGAGTACGCCATGTCGCTCGGGCGTCACAATGACGAATATGCTAAAACCCTTGCGACGACGCGCAGTAGCTTAGAGTCGTTAATTCGGGCACAGAATCCGTCCACCGAGGAAGAGAAGGAACAATTGCGAAAGTTCCTGACGCAGCTTGATCAAGCCGAGGAGTCAACGCGTGCTCAGCTAGCATCGTTGGGTCAATTAATCGAAACGATTCGGTCGACACCACGGATCGAGAGAGCGTTCAATCGAGCGGCTGATGCTACGGTTCGTAACCTCGATGGCTATGCGCAAAATGTCGATCAGACGCTCTCGATGATTGTTCGCGCGCGGGAACTTTTGCAGAATCGCCTATCCCAGTAGGCCGCCTAACCCGCGCATGCTGTGGACCGCACTTCGCTATCGCTCAGTGCGGCCACTGAAGCGCGGCGTGATACACTTGAGAAAATAAGATAGTAAGCTCACGAGGCCGGGAAGGCCCGGACCGGCGGCCCGGGACCTTCCGGAGGATGAAAGCGACGGGCCAGGACCTCTCCTGATCCCGGAGGGCTTGCCTAAATATCAAGCCTCACTTTAAGAGACGGGCCGGTGGGGAATGTCAATGTGTGGGAGCCCAAGGAGCATGTCATCCCGGGAGCTCCAGGTTCTTCATCGTGGGAGATTAAGGTCTATAGGCCGCAAGGGGCCTCTTCGCACGCTGGAAACGGCCGGCGCACAAAGCGCGCATGGGAGGAACAAGGGGGCGGCAAAGAAAGCCTATTTTTAGAGCTTCGGACCCCCTCCGGATGCCGCCTGAGGCGAAATCAGAAACGTCTGCTGAGTGCCGGGCCGACTTCTGGTTGGGTATTTGAGGGAAGCTCCAACTATTGGCTGAATGGGATCTTGACAATAATTTCCTTTCAACCAACAATGAAGACAGCCCAGGTTTAATGGGGAGGTAAATGCGGCCCTAACAACGCCGCCGCTTGCCGGGCTTGGACCAACGGCTAGACTCGAACGGATTGTATAATCAGATTAAGGCGAGGCCATGGAAATCAAAAAATTCATAGAATTCTTCAAAAAGAACCCTCATCAGGTCTGTACACAGCTGCACGAGGCCGCTTCTTCTGGCCACAAGGACGTAGTCGAGTTGCTGATCGCTAAAGGCGCGGACGTGAATCCCAAGTCCCCCAGGGGCTTGACGCCGCTGCATTGGGCCACTATAAGGGGCCACAAGGACATAGGCGAGCTGCTGATCGCTAAAGGCGCAGATGTGAACGCCAAGGACAATTCGGGCCATACGCCGTTGCGCTTTGCCGCTTTTTTGGGCCATAAGGACATGGGCGAGCTGCTGATCGCCAAAGGTGCGGACGTGAATGCCAAGGACGACACGGGCGAGACACCGCCGCACGAGGCCGCTTTTTTGGGCCATAAGGACGGAGTCGTGTTGCTGATTGCCAATGGCGCGGACGTAAACGCCAGGGCCAAAAATGGCCAGACGCCGCTGCACGGAGCTGCACATAAAGGCTACAGGGACATGGCCGAGCTATTGATCTCCAACGGTGCGAACGTAAACGCCAAGGACGCCAATAACAGGACATCGCTGTACGAGGCCGCTTGTTCTGGCCATAAGGACGTGGTCGAGCTGCTCAAGAAACATGGGGCGAAGTAATGAGGCCGCCGGCTGGTTCGAGAGGACGCGCCCATTGAACGGACGCCGAACACCCGCGTCATGAAAAAGGACGTCGATCCTTCGGGGAAATTCTCATGAGCCGGATAAAATATCAGGAAGACGTCGGGCTGGAAGCTAGGCGGGGCCGTTCGCCGATCGGGTCGACACCATCGAGGGCCAAACAGATCAAGCTGTACGCCTAGGAAAGCCGATCTGTCCGGGATGTCGCTGCGGCGCTGGGCTGTTCGAAGGACATGGTCGCTCGGGCGCTAAGAAAATTCGGGATGGAGGCCAGACGGCAGGCGAAGGGGTCCCCGTTACAGAAGCTGGACCAGGGAATGCTATACGCGGAACTGGCCGAAAATGACCAGAACAAAAAGGAGGTCGGGAAGGTCCGGAACAGAGGCCTGGTCCTTCCGCGAGCTGAAACAGACGGGCCGAGCTCTTCTCGGAGCCGGGCGGTTATGCTCCTTTGAGACAGGCGAAAGGAGCCGTCATTCTCGCGGCCCATTCAGTTATCAAGGCCGATCCAAAACGCTTAAGTATGGCCCAGACGTGCAAATACGGCCACTTCGTTTTCTAGGAAAGATCGGCGGGGGACATACGTAGGGGAGAAAAAAGACGATTCTACGAGCTTCAGGGGCTCGCCGGCGGCCCTCCGACGAAACCGCTAGAAAGGCCCGCTTTCTCCTTTTCGGCCCCGCCTGCTCATGACACTTCATAAAAGCAACCCTGTCCAATGTAAGCCCACGGTTTTGCTCAGCGATGGAGGACAGGCAAAACTGTGGTAAAATCGGCGCGGTGCTAGTGATCGGGAGCGTCGGGAAAAGTGACACTAATTTTGGCCCTGGGCAATCGGGAGCAAGTTATTCAGGTATCTGACCGCCGAGTGACTGTCAATTGTAAGCTTCAGGATGATGAGTCCAACAAATGCGGAGTAATCAACTGTAAAGGAGGAAGGCTGGCATATGGATTTACCGGATTGGCAAAAGTATCTGGATTCGAAACGAGGAAGTGGCTGTTAGATGCCCTCTTGGATTCCGGGCCACCGGACTATTCGGCTCTTGGAATTACCAATCGCCTAACGGATCGTGCCACAAGGGATTTCCAAAACACGCCAGAAATTAGAGCACTCCACCCGGGGCAAAAGCGACTAAGCATACTGATTTCTGGCTATCTCTATTATCGTACCCCTCCGAATTTAGTTTATGCATTAGTGACCAATTACGTTGAGTTGAATGGTGTTGGAAGCACGGACGCCTGGGATCATTTCAAGTGTCACTATTGGTCAGAACGGAGCCCATTTCAGGAAAATATAACTCTTGTCCAACGGGTTGGATTCTGGCCCGCGATGAAGGATAGTGACGTTGCAGTATTAAGGGACTTCTTGGAAAGAAAACTTCCAGTTGAGGCTATTCTTGGTAAGGCGCTGGAAGTGATCCGAGTAGCAGCGGACCGCCCGGAGGCAATGGGAACTATTGGGAAGCAGCTTACAAGTATTGTCTTGCCGAGCAATTCATCACTGCGTTGGACAGGTACCTACCACTCGGAAGAATTAGCTCCTAAAGTCTATTTGCCCGACGCGATTGTTCTGGAGAGTGATCAGAGAAGAAAATACATGCGAGATGTCTTTATAGAATCGATAAATCCAAACACAAGCCTTTTGCCTATGGGGACCTCAAAAATCTCCAAGAATTCTCCATGTCCATGCGGAAGCGGAAAGAAGTTTAGGAAGTGTCATGGGCGTCATAAGCCTTCTGATGTGCCAAACCCATATTCAGTCCTTGAGAAATTTGATAAGTGATGCTGGCCACCGGACACCTTTCGATTCTGAACCGTAGGGCCGCATCATCGGGACTCTAGCGTCTACTCTTCCGCTGGCTGCCCTTCGTTATCTTCTAGCTCCATCGAGATTGCGGATCAAGTCGCGTTCACTACAAGCATTGCGTCTGCTCGATAGGGTGTCCCGTTGCAGTAACACGGGGGGCTGAAAATACATAAGGCGGGAGGAGCGGTTCTCTCGTGGAGTTGGGTGGGGTATGATTTCCCGTCGGATCACAGAGGGTGGAAGGGGGAAGTAGGGGGGAACCAGCCCGAAATGTCATGAGCTAACCTTTAGGCCGGGCGAAAGTCAGCCCGAGATGTCATGATCGAGCCGGGTGTCCAGGACGCCAAACTTCATGAGCGAAAGTCCGGGACGACGGGCCGGGAGCCTGAAACGTCATGAGCAAACCCCCCTTCTTAAGCGCGGGGAAAAGACCGTTTTTCCCCCACTGTCATGAGAAAGTTAAAAAAAGATCCTGCGCCAACTGTCATGAGCGACCGCTCGCCCGGTAGGTCAAACGTCATGAGCGAGCCCCCGGCCCGCCGCCAAACGTCATGAGCGAGCCCGATCCGCGAGCCCGTCAACTGTCATGAGCACGCGCGAGGACGGCCGCTCGAAACGTCATGAGCGCCCGGCCGCCGAGGAGCCTGAGCGCCGCCAAACGTCATGAGCAAAAAACCCCGCGCGCCGTCAGCACAGGGAAGAGAGGGAGGAGAGTAAGAGAGGAGGGAGAGAAGGGAGAGAGGAAGGAAGAGGGCTTTTTCATGACAGTGCAGAAGTCAGAGAGGAAGAGGACGGGGGAGACAGGGGGAGAGTCCCCTCCCCTCCCCCTCCTCTGCCGTCCTCTCCGCCTGGGAGGCAGCCCGCTCATGACAGCCTACTCCTCTCCTCATGACACTTGGTCCCCTCCGTCATGACATCCTGCCCCCACTCCCCGACGTCATGAGAGAGAGGAAGCCAGCCTCATGACACTCTCATCCTGCCTACTGCCTCATGACACCCACTCCCCCCCACCTCATGACACCGCCTACCGCCTGCTCATGACGCAAGGCAGCCCCTACGCCAGCCCGCCCCGGGAGGGAATACGCATATCCCCGCAGGGGGTATGACCTCCTCCTCTCTACCTCTGGAATTTTTGGGGGAGAGCGCTCATGACGTTTCGTTCTTCTCTTTCTCTTTCTTTTTGAGTTGGTGATAGTGTTAAGGGAGCTGCTGGGGGGTTGGGGGGTACGCGGGGGGAGGGGGATTGCGGACATGATGTTCGAAAATTCAGACATGATGTCACGGAAGTGGAGCTGGAGGTGGGGGAAGAGATGGCGGACTGGTCCAGCGGGCTGGGCGCGTTCTGTCTGGCGCGCGGTGAAAAACGCTGTTCGGGACTGAGCGGGCGTGCGGGCGGAGAGAGCAGCCAGGCAGCTCTTTGCGCGTTAGGAACGGCCGGCGCCGAACGCGCGTGGGGGGAACAAGGGGGCATCGAAAAACGACGATTCTACGAGCACCCGAGGCCCTGGACGGTGACGAGAGGACGTAAAAAGGTACGTCCTCAGAGAGCCTAACCTGCTTCAGGGCGGAATCTCAGCTGCGTGAGGCCGTGGAAGGCCCGGCAAAGGGAGGATGCGTCCTTGACATATTAGGAGGCCCGATTTATGCTTCCGCCAGATGGAGAGATGGGGTCCTCGATCCAAAACCGCGTCCGTAGACGGGCGGACCCGAAAAGCGAATTCATGTTCTTCGAACTCATGCTGTACCTGGGGGTGAGCCGCGACACCATCTACGACTGGCTGGCCAGTAGGCACCTGCCCGGCCACAGGGTGGGCCGTCTCTGGAAATTTAAGCAGGACGAGGCCGACGAATGAGTGATAACGGGCAACGGCGTCTCACCGAGAACGCCCCTGACGAAGCCGAAGGCCAAAGCGAGAACGAGCAAGGGCCGCTATCACAAAGAACCTAAAAAAAGGAAATTGCCATGAAGCTGATTTTCGACGCCTGTGAGCCCCGAAAGGACGTCCTCTCAGGTGACCTGCGCGAGGAGATGTTCGCCGCCCACCTGCGCGATGTCATCCGGGAGCAGGCCGACCCGATCTACCGTGACCCGGCTATCTTTTTCGAGCACACCTACCCGACCGGCGGCCTGAAGGAACTTCTCCAGGAGGCGCTGGGTCGCCTGTCCGGCGCTAAACCTACCAATAGCCCGATCATCCGGCTGGAGACCTCCTTCGGCGGCGGCAAGACCCACAGCCTGATTGCCCTCTACCACGTCGCTCGGTCCGGCAAGTCCAGCGCAAAGTGGCTCAAGGGCTTCGTCGACGTCTCCCTGCTGCCGGACGGTCCCATCGAGAGGATCGCGGGCATCGTCGGCTCCGACCTGGACCCGGAGAATGGCCTCACGCACGGCGACATCACGACCTATACCGTCTGGGGCGAGATCGCCTACCAGATCGGCGGCGCCGAGGGCTATAAGCTGGTCGAGAAGTCCGACAAGAACCGGGTGGCTCCAGGCCCCCAGGTGTTTGAAAAGCTAATCGGTGACGCGCCTGCCATCATCATGCTGGACGAGTTCGCGGCCTATCTGCGCAAGGCCGAGGCCGTCAAGGTGGAGAATTCCACCCTGGCCGGGCAGTCCACCGCCTTTCTGATCTCCATCCTGTCCTTCGTGGCGAAGATGAAGCGGGTCGTACTGGTGCTGACCCTGGCGGACAGCAAAGACGCCTTCTCCGAGGAGACCGACGCCGTCCAGCAAACACTCAAGGAGGCGGGCAGTATTATGGCCCGGAATGAGCGGATCATAACCCCGACCGGCGAGACCGAGATCGCCGCCATCGTGAGCCATCGGTTGTTCGAGAAGATCGATCGCGCGGCGGCGGAAGAGACGGCCCAGCACTTCCTCCAGTACTACGAGGGCCAGATGGGGCGCGGTGTGGAACTGCCCGAGCGCGCCGTCCGGCCGGAGTACCGCAACGAGATACTGAGCGACTACCCTTTCTCGCCGGAGCTGATCACGGTCCTGAACCGCAAGACCTCCACCATCCCGGAGTTCCAGCGCACCCGCGGCGCCCTGCGGCTTCTGGCCTTGGTTGTGCGTCATCTTTGGGCCTCGAAGCCCCAGGACGCCTGGCTCATCCACACCCACCACCTCGATTTGTCCGTGGACGACGTGGTCAACGAGCTGACTTCGCGCCTGAAGAGACCCCAGTTCCGGCAGGTGGTCGAGGCCGACATCGTCAGCCCGTTGAAAGGCTCCACGGCGCACGCGACCGGCGTGGACGAGCCTCTGGTGCTGGCGGGCAAAGCCCCCTTCGCTCGGCGCTTCGCCACCACCGTCTTCCTGCATTCCATCGTCCAGGGCGTGGCCTCCGGGGTCGATCCAGCCGACGCCCTGCTGGCGATCCTCACGCCGGACGATGAGGCCGCCCTGGTGCAGAAGACCGTGGAAAGCCTGTTCAACGTGGCATGGTTCCTGGACTACGACGGCCGGCGCTACCGCTTCAAGACCGAGCCCTCGCTCAACAAGCTGATCGCCGACGAGATGACGATCATCGGGCGTTCCAAGCCCAAGGAGGAGCTGGACCGCCGCATCCGCAACGTCTGGCGCAAGGGGGTGTTCAAACCGGTGTTCTTCCCGAGCGAGGCAGCCGACGTGGACGACGACGCCAAGGAGCCCAAGCTGGTGGTCATCCACTACGAGGCGGCGGCGGTTAAGGCGGTGGTGAGCGCGCCGCCCGAGCTGGTCCTGAAGATCTTCGAGCACGCCGGGTCGCTGGAAGGCTACCGGACCTTCAAGAACAACCTGGTGTTCCTGATCGCCGACGCCGACCAGGTCGAGCGCATGATAAAGATCGCCCGCCGCAGCCTGGCCATCCAGAACATTCTGGACGACGCCGACCGGATGTCCGAGTTCAACGACGAGCAGAAGAAGAAGCTCAAAGGCATGTCCGAGGAGGCCGAGCTGCAGTTCAGGGTGGCGATCACCCGGACCTACCGATTCCTGTACTATCCCTCCGCCGACGCCCCGAAGAAGAACGCCAACCTGGCGAGGGAGACTCTGCCAGCGCAGGACCAGGGGAGGGTGGAATATGACCAGAGCGAGGTCGTCCTGCGGGTGCTGCGCGGCCTCGACAAGGTACTGACGGCGGACGACGTGCCGCTGAGCGCGATGTTCTTGAAGGCCAAGGCGTGGCCCCCGGCGAAGCGCTACACTTCCACCGACGACATGCGCAAGGAGTTTGCCAAACGTTTCCACCTGAAGATGCTTCTGGACGTGAACCAGCTCAAGCGGACGATCAAGGACGGCTGCAAGAACGACTCCTGGGTTTATCAGAACCCCGGCGAGAAGGAAGTCTACGGCCCGCCCTCGCCCGTCCCGACGGTCGAGATCAGCCCCGACGCCAACCTCTACGAGCCGGAGGAGGCCGAGTTGATCGGCCTGCCGGTGAAGGGGGCGCAGCCCAAGCTCTGCCCCGTTTGTAAGAATCCGGTCGATCAATGCTCCTGCGGCGAGGTTAATCCGCCGCCCCCGCCGAAACGCCATTACGAGACCGACGGCGCGGCGGCGCAGGTGTTCCAGCGGGTGCGGGACTGGGCGGCGGACAGCAAGGTTACCCACGTGGACCGGCTGTTCGTCAAGGTGGAGGGGCGCGGCAAGGAGGCTGCCAAGGACGCCCGGATGATGGGGCTGGCCATCCCGCAGCTTGGGAAGGGCTCCTACGCTGTCGAGCAGAACATGACCTGCCAGTTTGGGGACACGGAAACCTTCAAGGTGTCCTTCTCCGGGACGTGGGACCGCTACAAACAACTCAAGACCCTCACCGACGCCTTCGGGCAGGCCGCCAGTGACGTGCAAGTGACGACTCAGCTCGAGGCGGAGT
>Ga0315274_10011096_pt1 | contig 12925 bp, 10 predicted proteins | sample YL17G02_20_MG_FD_203700 | JGI IMG/M metagenome (GOLD analysis project Ga0315274, IMG submission 203700) | Sediment microbial communities from Yellowstone Lake, YNP, Wyoming, USA - YL17G02_20 | ecosystem: Environmental > Aquatic > Freshwater > Lake > Sediment | place: USA: Wyoming | collected... | reverse complement strand
ACAGATGAAAAGCCGCAAGATGATCACAGACGTCATCGAGTATCTGCGATCATCTGTTTCTTCTAATCTGTGGTCATCTGTGAATCATACCTTTATTTAGTTGACAGAACACCATATCATATTGAAGGGTTCTTCGGTTGTCCTTTAGATTTAAATTGCAGTTTATTACCCAAATACTGAACGGCTTTATCTATACCAATTACAAAAAGCAGAATAGGCCCTAATGAAGGTAGATAAGCGCGATGCAGGAAAATAACATCTTTTAACGGAACAATGCTAGAATCAGGCGAAAGAACTAAGAAATACCAGATAATCCAGAAGGCATAGAGCGGTTTGGATTTGAATATTTTTATAACAAGAATCACTATCCCAATTAACACCAGAAATGAAAAGAACGTAGGGAATTCAAACAGGCTTTTTGCATAATGCCAGTCATAGTCAAGGTTTAGGTTAACGGGAAAGAGAAAGAGTATAATGTAGTAAAGGACGACGGAAAATTCCGTGAGAAGATAATTAAAAGGAGTAACGAACGGCGTGCCAAAGCCCGCAGCGGAAGTTTTTCCGTATACCCCGGTAATATGTCCATACACTACGATATATATTGATAAGAGGAGCGTAGAAAAAAGAAGGGCATAAAATTTCCACCTTTTTTTTATTTCAGCAAAGTTTAAATTTGACACAAGCATAAAATCGAACAGGATAATCGCAAAAGGCAGAGTTACCGCTGCTTCTTTTGAGGCTAACGCCAGAAGCGAAGAGATAAAAGCCAGAAAGTAAAAGAGATTTTTGAGATGCGCCTTGTATTGCGAAAAGATAAAACATAATAGACAACACAGATAAAAAAATGAGAACAGAGCCACAGAACGGCTGGACAGGTAGATAACCGACTCTGCGCGTATAGGATGAGCCACAAAGATTAATGCAGTAAAAAATGCTATTTTTTGCTCGCGGTTTTTGAAACTGGAATTTAAAACTGGCAGTTTAAGGGTAAATAAAACCACGAAGTAAACAAGAATACCATTGAGACAGTGCAGGAGCAGGTTAACCATGTGGTATCCGAAGGTATTAAATTTGCCAAAATAATAATTTATGGCAAAACTGAGATTGTAAATCGGGCGCTCGTTATACTTTAAAAAAACATTTTTAGGATTAAGAATAAGGTTATTATTAGTTATGGTCCCGTCATCGTCAAAATGAAATGAACTGTTTAAGGTATGGCCGTAAATAATAAAATTAACCGCAATTATGGCTATGATTGCGATTATGTTTATATGCAAACTGGATAGAGGTGTTTTAAACCGCGTTTTTATATTTTCCATTAGGTAATTTAAAAACTACTCTTGTTTAAAAATATTATACTTACAATCAATTCTTTTACCTATTCAACCCATTTTTAACGCAGATTTTCGTAAATCAAACGCAGATTTTCGCAGATTCATCTGCGTGTATTTGCGTTACATCTGCGTGTATCTGCGTTCAAATAGTGAGTTCTTAAATTGGCTTTTTCATGGTTTATTCTGTTTCTACGTGTTGCTGGTGCGTTTCATTTTTTCTTCCAGCAATGCCATTTTTTGCGATAATATCTTATATTTTTTTTCTATACCGGAAATGGCTATAGAAAAATGCAGTAAAATTATAAACACGACAAAAAATGCCAGTAAAAATAGAAATGATGGCGCATAGTATACCCCAAAGAATAAGGAAACCTGCTCAAGTAATTTGCGCGATACTGATAGAATAAACAAGATCGCGAATCCAAAAAGCCAGGAAATAGCATATTTTTCCTTGAGATTGCCCCGTTTTATTAATATCACAACCGAAATAAGTAAAATAAGGTCAAAAACAATTGCAATAATTTGAATTCTGCTCATTTTTTTCTCCCGGTATAATGTTCAAGTATAATTATAGAGAGCACTGAAAAATACTTTTTAACGCAGATTCTCGCAAATCTAACGCAGATAAACGCAGATTTAGCGTCGGAGATATCTGCGACCATCTGCGTGAAATCTGCGAATATCTGCGTTCAAGAAGAGTTTTTCGTCGCTTATAAAACATTATACCTGGTTATACAGATTAAAAAGCAATATTTAGGATAGCAAGGGTTACTTTAAGCATATAATATACAGCCTTTAAAGGAGTAATGGAAGAGATTCCTTTTTCTCTGGCATGCATAAATGTTGGGATTTCAGCAATAGAGAATTTTTTTTTGAGCGCAAGGACAGCTGCCTCCGGTTCAGGATAATCTTCAGCGTAATTTTCACAGAAGAGTTCGATGAGATTTCGGTTTACCATACGAAAACCAGAGGTCGGGTCGGTAATTCTTTTTCCGGTTAAAAGAAATATTAAGCTTGAAAAATAACGAATTCCTATTTTTCTAAAGAAACTCGATTTATAGCCTCCGGAAACAAGGAATCTGGAAGCGATAACCATATCGTTCTTTTTATCCGCTATTGCATTTAGCATATCGGGGAGTTCTTTCGCCCTGTGCTGCCTGTCTGCATCGAACTGCACTGCTATAGTATAGCCGAATTGGCGGGCATAGAGATATCCGGTTTGCACTATTCCTCCGATACCAAGATTAAAAGGCATATCTAATACCGTTACTTCTTGTTTACGCGCTAAAGATGATGTTTTATCTCTTGAGCAATCATTTATAACTAAGATATCGGCTATGGCGAAATTACGTTTTATATCCTGGATTACCTGCACAATATTTTTCGCTTCATTATATGCCGGGATAATCACCAATATTTTTTCCATAATGCGCTATCAGGCAAATAATTATTTGTTCTTACACAGATTAGCACAGATGAAATGCTGCAAGATGATCACAGATGTCGTCAGAAATATCTGTGATCATCTGTTTCTTTTAATCTGCGATCATCTGTGGAAATTACCCAATTTCCTATATAACAAAATTTGGATAAATATAATGCGCTGTCAACTAAATACAGGTGTAATTACCCAGAGGCATCTTTATTTATAGCCTTTTTCATCAAGAAACATATCTTGAGTTTTATTATCCTGCGGGTTTTTTAACCGGTTTTCTAAAAACCATATTTTCTCTTTTATTTGCCCTGCAAGATGGCGGCTTTGTGGAGTATTCTCAGCTTCAGCCCATCTGATGATTTTCTTATATTCTTCTAATGCCCTATTCATTTGGCCTGTTTCTTTATAAGCATTGGCAAGATAGAATTGGGCTAATGCGTATTCCGGCATCAGGTTGACAATTTGCTCTAAGTGTGGTATGGCGTCTTGGAAACGGCCCTGCGACATTAATATCATAGCCAGATTATATCTAGCTATGATTATTTCAGGGGCAATCTTTAAAACGCGCTCATAGCAGAGAATAGCCTTTTGCGGCTCGCCTTTTGCCCTGTAGGTAACACCCAGATTAATAAGGGTGCTTATCGAATCTGGTGAGACATCGATTACCTTCTGGAATTGAGCTACGGCTAAGTCATATTCTTTTTTTGCCATATATTCCACCCCCAGAAAATGGGAGGGGGCTATTTGTTCTGGCGGAGAGATTATGCTTATTCTTTTGGCAAGATCGCCTTCGTTTAATATTCGCTGAATTTCTTCCCCGGATAAGCCTTTCATCTTGATAGCGTCTTTCAAGAGCACATAGAGCTCAAGCACATCGGGACGGTAGCGAATACCCTTCTTTAATTGTAAAATAGCCTCTTCGACCTTACCTTGCCTTAAATAAATATCCGCCAGATTCTGTATTGCCCAGAGGTGATTTGGTCTAATTGAAAGAGCGTTTTTGTATTCTCTTGCGGCACTATCATAGTCACCTTTTTCATGATAGAGCAGGCCTAACTGATTGTAGGCATCAGCATAGGGCACCTGATCGAAATTAGGAAAACGCAGGCTGGTTAGCATAGTAAGCAGCGCAATGGTTACGCTGGCAGATACTATGATAAGGAGTCTTCTTTTTTTCAGGTTATCGTAAATTTCACAGAGGAAATATGCAGCAAATAATATGAGTTCCGGCACGAGTATTTCCCTGTATCTATCGATGATATGTCCTATGATAAGCAGAAAAGAGCTGCCAAAGAAAAAAATGAGAAGAAGGCCGTATTTCTTGTATTGCCTTGTCACAAGAAACGCAAAAATTATTCCTCCAAGGCCCAAAACCACAATAGGCCAGAATCCGATTAAGGCATATTTAAATAAAGGGGAATAACGTTTGAAAAAGGCCATCTGGTAATTATCTGAAAGGCCGGTTCTGTTAATAAGAAGCCCGGTTTTTCTTACCAATAAATTAAGGAAGCCGCTGGGGTCTTGCATTATTTCCTTGACCGTTTCTTTATACCAGAAATTAGATATTTCCGAGGGTTTCATCGCCCTGCTGGTTCTACGTTCAGCCTCTCGCTTAGAATCTATTTCTTCAAACTCAGGATCTATCCTTATAAAATCTGGTTCTTTTAAAGCGCCATCAGCTCCTCTAAAGTTTCCCATATGGAAATTCATTCCGCCGCTATATGTGGTTAAAACAAAATCTTTTCCGATAATAATATTCCTGGCGGTAAGGGCGCCAATAATTAAAAAAGCCCCTAGGGCGTAGGAAAGAATAGGCTTAAGAGATTTGTCAAAAGAGCCTTTCAGGAAGTATATCCAAACTATAACCAGCGGAATTAAGAGAAGCGTTGTGTCTTTAGCTAATACCGACAGACCCATCACTACCCCCGATAAAAACCAGGGCAAATTTTTATTTTTATCCTTGGCAATTAATAGGATAAATATACTGGCGCATGTAAGAAAAACCTCAAGGGATGTTTTAAGCAGCAGGCCTTCAAAAAATATAGCTGGTCCATAAAAACAGCTTATAAGGGCAGCAATTAAGCCTACCCTTTTGGTAAATAATCTAACCCCTATCGCGTAGATAATCAGGGCTACAAGAGAGCCCATGCAGAATTGAATGCATTTTACTGATACTGGGTCGCCGCCAAGATTGTATATCAGGGCGAGGAAGTAAGCATAAAGCGGAGAGACGAAGAATATTCCTTTGCCAAGCCAGCCGTGGGTTAAAATTTGCCTTGCCCAGTTATCATAATACTTCGCATCGAAAATGATGGCTTGAAAGAGAAGCTGGTTATGGACTTGGGAGTAATATATTAACCTTAAACATATTGCTAACGCAAAAATACCCCATAATATGTGTGAAGTTTTTATATTTTTAGCCAATTTAAGAACTACCTTTTGAACGCAGATATACGCAGATTTCACGCGGATTTACGCAGATTAGAAGGCTTTATCTGCGAAAATCTGCGTTTGATTTGCGAAAATCTGCGTTAAAATTGAGTTGAATTGATGTTTCTCTGAGTTGTTAAATCACCTTTATTTTTAAAATATGCGAGAGCGCTTCTCATGTTATTTTAGCTAATTTAAAAACTCTGTCCTTTTGAAATTATTGTTGTTAACCATTAAGCACTTGTGGATTCAACCCATTTTAACGCAGATTCCCGCAAATCTAACGCAGATTCACGCAGATTTTGTATTTCTTAAAGACTCATAAACTCTGCGTCTTATATCTATCTTCTCATTCCCGAAGTTAACTAAATACCCTACTTTATAATCCGTACCTCTTAAGTAATAATAGAGTTGTTTCTCAAATACCCTTGGCATATTTAAAACTGATTTTATTTCAATGATTATTTTATCCTCAATTATAAAGTCCGGTTCATATATTCCTATCTCCTTACCTTTGAATATAATTTTAACCCTTTTATTCTTTTTGTATTCTATATTCTTTTCAGTAAATGCAACCTTTAGTGCTTCCTGATAAATTTGCTCTTTATGGGCTGGACCCAATTCATTATAAACTTCATAGAAACAGCCAATTATTCTATAAGATAAATCCTTGTATAAAAAATTCTTATTTAAATCTGCGACCATCTGTGTGCAATCTGCGAGTATCTGCGTTCAGGGGGGTAGTTCTTAAATTGCCTTATTATTTTTTGAGTAAAGGCTGGGGTTTAAGTTTAGGATTTCCCTTAACCTTGGCCTTAGCCTTATCATTAAAAGCAAGGCTGAGCGCTTTTATAACCACCCCCGTGGTATGCAGATAATACCCTTCTTTTACGTAATCTCCATAGATAAGGTGCAGCCTTTCGTAGTTACCGAACGAACCATCACTATTTTGGCTGGATAAAAGATAATCTATGGCTTTTTTAAAGACAGGGTCATTCTGCATTTTTAAAAGTTCCGTACAAATGATGAGTTCTGCTGTTAAATCCGGGTCTCGGCTTGCGGTATAACGAATGATTAGCTCCTTAAGTGTATTTTTGAGATATATTCTATCATTTTCTGTGAAAAAGTCTACATTAGGTTTATCTCCATATTCATAAATGGCAAATATCTCGTGAGTAAGGTCATAGGCATCTTTTTCGTCCATTGCCTTAGTATCTAATTTTTGTGCAATGATGCCCTTGGTAAAACTTTTATCCGATGGGAAGGGTTCTTCTATGGCGAAGTAACTGTAATACCAGTGAAAGGTCATTTGCTGGTTAATGCCCCTTTCAGGCATATGCGCATTGAGCCGGGGAATAATTTTCTTAATCTCCTGGCGGTAAACAGCTGTATTAAATCCCCTGCGTTCCAGGAGATAACAGAGGCGCAGATATGAAGTTGCATCTTCTTTGAATTGTTCGTCATCTATAAAGGCCATATTGTGATATTCTGGATGTTGGGTAATTTTCGCGATATCATAAAGGCGCCGGTCAATGAATTTGCGCTCCCTTGCAGAAACAAGATTGTATACTGCTAAATATGCATCAAAAAGTTCGACTAATTTCTTTTTACCCTTTATGCCGTATTGCCTGAGTTCGAGAGGGTTTGTCCTAATTGTATCCAGCCAGGCTTTGGATAGCAGCATTTCCTTGTTCAGGATGGGTAATTTTGCGTTGCGCCATCTATTTTCAATTAAGTCGCAACTGGAAATGATGAACAAACTTAAAAATATTAATATAATCTTTTGCATGAGGTAATTTAAGAACCTAAAAACGTTAATTCAACCCAATTTTAACGCGAGATTTCATCGCAAATCTAACGCAGATTATCGCAGATAAAATCTTTTAATCTGCGACCATCCGCGTGTCCCGCACAATAGTTTTTGTCATAGGTGCGGGATCCCGCCTCCAATTTTTTTGCTTGGCGGGACAATCTGCGTGTATCTGCGTTCAAAATGAGTTTTTCCCAGTGATCACTACTTTAAATATCCTTACTAGTTCATTACTGAACACCAGTAAAAATTCCGGCGGTAGCGGCACCACGTTGGACATATAGAGGTAAACCGGCCTCTTATTGCGTTTTGCCCAGGCAAGAATTCTCTTAGGTTCTGAGCGTTCCAGAATCAAGCGAGAGATTATGTAAGGATGAAATACTGGTTCGGTTACCGGCAGATAGACATATGTTCCTTCGCGCCAGCTTACATACGGCATCCAGAGTGAATTGTTCACAATAAGCGCATTCGGGGGAGTATTATCTTTTATCCAGATAAAGGCCTCTTTTTCTCGGGGGTCAAGCGTTACGCGGTATTGATTTCTGATAAAAGGCAGCGGAAATAATACGAGCGCGATAATAAAAATAGTCTTTAGGAATTGCGGTTTTAACCGGGCAACTATCTGTAATAGCCCAAACCCGGCTATAAATGAAAAGGGATACGCTAATTCCACCAAGAAACGCCCGGCTGTAAATGCCGTTACGCTCCTGCCGTATAATCCAATTGCGATTAATCTGTAGATATACTCAAAGAAGATGAAAACCGTAAGCAAAGATACAATCCACCAAAAAAGCGGCTTATTTTCATATTTTCTTTTGCGCAGGAGGAAAATACCGTAAAACAACAAAAAGAGAAAAATCGGGCCTAAATACGAAACGACCCGCAACGGACTGATAAAATCATCCACTGCTTCCGAGACGGTAAACACGGCAGTTTGGCTTCTTATTTTGTATACTCCTAGTAAATACGCCGGCAGATAAAAAGAAGTAAATAATAAAGCGCAGAGAAAGGCTAAAAACGTCCTTTTGGTAAATTCTGCATAGTCCCTATTCTTAAAGTGGGTAACCAGTTCCTGTGCGCCACTCATACAAAAGGCGAAAATAATAATAAAGAGCATAAGCATACAGTGGTGATGAGTCATAAACAGGCAGGCCATAAAAAATCCTGCCAGAATTAAGGAATATCTGTTGGCCATCTCGGTTAACGTCCAAAAGGAAGAGAGTAAAAAAAGCATACCCATCATATTGGGCAGGCCACCCCAGCGGTAATAAATTAAGGCCCCGCAACTGGCTAAAAAGGAGTAAGAAAATGCAGCGGCAACCCCTAACTTTCTATCTCGAAAAAATGCTTTGCCTAATAGATACATTAGACCGACAGTAAGCACGGCCATCAGCGGGAAGCAGGCCTTAAATGCCTGATACGGTTGGACTCCGGAGATTTTCGACATTCCAGCTACCAATATATGACTTCCCAGCGGGTAATTAATCCTTACCGGTGCAAAAGGCTGCCAGTCTACGGGAAGAGAATTCTCAAGGAGCATCTTTTTGATAAGTATAAGGTGGAAGGCAGGGTCTCCGCCGGATGGAAATTCCGAAAAAAATAGTGGAATGAGGCTATAGAGATAAACAATACCCAGTAACACCGATAAAAGTATGAGGCTTGACGTATCTTTTCTGCCTGGGAAGACAACTGGATGAGGGATATTTTGGCTCTTTGAACTAGGGTTTCTCGAGTATTTCTTTAGGGGTATTACAGACAGGTAAGCTGCAATCAGATAAAAGGATATGAAAGCCGGCGAAACTGATTTGGCGAGATATGCTGTAAATATAAACATACCTGTTCCGAATACAGCCCCGATTAAAATTCTTTCAAGCAGGTAGAGATTTTTAAACCAAATGCAGGCTAAAATGATTCCCGGGCCAGCTATCGTAATATAAGCGAGAGATGAAGATAAAATCATATCTTAATCATAGTAAGCCCCCACACTCTTACGGGTGTGGCATTGGCCGCTACTGAGAGCTATATTTCTTCTTGTGTTCATAGACAATTCTCGAAATTTCTTTGGTTATTTCCTCAAGAACAGGCACGTCTATTCCTTTGGTCATCACGCAAAGTAAATATGGGCTTTTGGGATAATAGACAATTCCGCAATCATGCACCTGTTTTATTGCAGGGCCTTGCCTGCAAATTCCATACTTATGCGCTGCCTTTATATTTGGCGGGACGCCGGCGACTATACCGTCCTTAAAATATACCTCGGTTAGAATCTCTAATGCCTTTTCAGACATTGTCCTGTTTAAATAAGAGGCGTTGTAGAGAATTCTGAAAAATGAAGCGTATTCTTTTACAGAAATAAAATCAGCTGGTTTTCTTATATCTGGGATTTCTAAGTGCAAATCAATGTGCGTCTTAAGCAGGTCGTCTTTGTCAATATTCATCAGCAGAAGCTCTTTAGCGACATTATCGGAATATATAATCATCCTATATATCAATTCAGAAACCGTGTAGGTATTTCCAGGCCGCAGGGATTCGCTGTTTTTGAGTTGATACGGATTATCAATTTCTTTTTCATAAAGGATTTTTTTATTGAGTATTTCGGGTTCAGTTTCGGCTAATTTGAAATATGAAATCATAATCGGAACTTTAAGTAAACTTCCGGGAGCAAACCTTTCCTTTTCTCCGATTCCAATCCAGGGGCCGTTATTTAAGTCTCTAATATATACCGCTATTTCCGTAGCGCTGTTTTCTCTAATTTTTGTCGCAATGAATTTTTTAAGTTTTGATTTTACTAAATCAAGATTTCTGTCTCCACCTTGGTATTGTTCGCATTCTAACAAAGGATTAGCATAGTGGCAACTTGAGCCAGAGCATTCCCCAATCCGTTTTTCAATTGATGATTTATTTTTATGTAGGAATATTTTATAGAAACCGATTCCTGATAGGGCGCCAGAGAGAAAAATCAGCAGCATTAGAAAAGGTTTGGATTTGAGTTTCTTGATGCGCATAAGTTTTGCTTGTGCGTATTTAGTTTTAATACTAACCCCTCATTTGTCCCATGATATGATATCATAAATCCTGCAAATAAAAAGATTGTTTTTGCCAGCGAGTATTGTTAAAATATCCGTATACTGCTGTGTCCACTAAATAAAGTTTTGTTCTTGCGCAGATTGGCACAGATGAGATGCGACAAGATGATCACAGATGTAATCGGAAATATCTGTGATCATCTGTTTCTTTTCATCTGCGATCATCTGTGAAATATATAAGTATTATTTTTTAAAACAAGACAATATGGCAACCGATGCAAATCAAAAAGAGATTATTTTAATTCAGCCGCCAATTCCCAAAAGTATCCGCAAGGATTATATCTCAGTTCAGTTCCCGCTCGGTTTAGGATATATCGCCAAATCTCTTTCTTTGTGTGAAGTCAATGTAACAATAAATGATTTTGTTGTTGAACAATATAATACAAATAGGTTTATCGAACAATTAAAAAGAATCAAGCCCGTCTTAATAGGGTTTACTGCGCTAACTTGTTCTATCCCATTTGTGCATTTAATTTCAAAACACATAAAAAGGCATAATCCCCAGACAATCACTGTCTTGGGTGGAGCCCACGCATCCGCCTTGCCTTTAGAGACCCTTCGGGAGTTGCCCTGTATTGATTTTATTGTGGTAGGGGAAGGAGAAATTATTATAAAAGAATTATATCAAGAGAGCGTAGGTAGCCAAAATTATCATAAAGTAAAGGGAATTGCATTCAGAGAAAAGGATACCGGCGCGCTTTTTATGGCGCCGGGGCGGGAATTAATTGAAAATTTAGACAACATAAATTTCCATACCTTTGGTTTATTTGATGTGGAAAAATACTGCCGGGCCCATGTCTCAAGAGGGTTTTCCCGAAAGGAATTAAGCATTATGGAGCTTTTAACCAGCAGGGGCTGCCCAGAGAGCTGTATTTTTTGTGCCGGCCACATTAGTTATGGCAGGACTTTAAGATTTAGGAGCATAGAGAATATTATCAGCGCAATAGAAAAAAATAACGGCGTGAAAAAAATCGAACATATCAGCATTGAAGACGATACATTTACCTTTAACAGAAAACTTGTGCTTGAGTTGGGCAATTATTTAAAATCTAAAAATATTACTTGGAATTGCAATGCGCGGATTGGTACCATTGACGAGGATTTGGCTACTACGATGTCTCAGAATAATTGCCGTAAGATATCCTTTGGTATAGAAAGCGGGAGCGAAAGGATATTGCGTTTAATCAAGAAAAATATCACGATACCCCAAATAATTAATACCTTTAAGTTTGTCCGCAGGGTGAAAATAAGGTATGTTGAAGGAAATTTTATGCTGGGAAGCCATCCTGATGAGAAACTCGAGGATATTAAAATGACAGAAAAATTAATTTTCAAATTGCAGCCGGATTTTCTTACCCTGACGGTTATGTGCCCTTTTCCCGGAACCGAGGTATATGAAATAATGAATAATGCTTCGCTTCTTGCCAAACGCAAAAACTGGCTGAATTTTAATTTAGTAACCAGTAAGCTGCCGTATAAAAGATTATATAATCTTTCTGCGGATGAGCTTTTATGTTGGCGAAACTGGCTGCTGAAAAAATATTACACCTCTCCCGCTTATATTTTTAGGCAAATTTTCCGTGTCCGCAATATAAAAGAGTTAAAATATTTATTGCGCCTGGCTAAATCTGTGGTAAAAAATAATGGGGCTGCGTCTTTGTGCAAGAAAGCCGCCCGAAAATAAACTATGCAAAAAGCGCAAAACATCATTCCATCGCTTACCCAAAGGATCGATTTGAATATGGGTTATTCCTGTAATCTGCGATGCCGTTTTTGTTATTATTTCAAAGATTTAAAGTTGCGCAATAGAAATAGGGATTTAACAACCGAAGAATGCAAACGCAGGATTCGGCACTACCATCGCTGCAATATGAAAGTTTTAGAATTTACCGGAGGCGAGCCGACAATACGCGGCGACCTGTTTGAGTTAGCGAGGTATGCCCGGGAATCCGGGTTTTCAAAAATATCGATTATTACTAACGGCATTCGTCTGGCAGATTTTAATTATGCAAGAGAGCTGGTTAATTCCGGTATCGGTGATTTTCTGCTCTCTCTACACGGTTCAAGCGCCCAAATACATGATTTTGTAACCGGTACAGAGGGAAGCTACGAATCTCTATTAAAGGCTGTGCAAAATTTATCCAGGCTTTCGGTAAGGATACGTTTTAATTCCGTAGTCACAGGATTAAACCTTTATGATGTGTATGCCCGTGCCAAGTTATTTAAAGAACTCAATATTCAAATTGTAAATTTCATTATGTTTAATCCTATTGAACAGGCTAAATTTTGTGAGGAGGGTAATTTTTTGCGTTACTCTGGCGCTGCGGCACAGCTTAAAAAAGTCATAGATGATTTCGGCAACTCATTCGATAAATTAACCATCCGGTATATGCCGCTTTGTGCGATGGGAGGATACGAGAACTATATTCAGAATGTGCATCAGGTGCATTATGACCACGATGAATGGGATTACTATCTTAGGTCATATATCCGGGAACCGCGCTGGAAGTGGTTAGCTGGGATACTGATAGGTTTAATACTTCTTCCGCGCAAAAGGCAATGGTTAGCATGGGGTATTGGCCATGCCAGACATGCGGCAATTCTCCAAGCCCACAGCTGGCTAAATAAAAGCAAGCCCATCCAGTGCCGCAGATGCAGATATGGTTTTATCTGTGGCGGTGTCTGGAAAGAATATGCGCGGCGTTTTGGAACAAGCGAACTAAAGGCGGTAAGCGGAGAGTTTGTTCTACGGCCATGGCACTTTCTTTCAGACAGGAGAAACCAACCGTGAGGAAGCTAAACAAGGTTTTGCTCATAAATCCTTTAGGTA
>Ga0315274_10011095_pt1 | contig 12927 bp, 5 predicted proteins | sample YL17G02_20_MG_FD_203700 | JGI IMG/M metagenome (GOLD analysis project Ga0315274, IMG submission 203700) | Sediment microbial communities from Yellowstone Lake, YNP, Wyoming, USA - YL17G02_20 | ecosystem: Environmental > Aquatic > Freshwater > Lake > Sediment | place: USA: Wyoming | collected... | reverse complement strand
GGTAGAAGTAGAGAAATACCAGAACATAAATGCAGGCAAAGGTCAATTATTACAGTACCAAATTGATTTAGAGAAGAAATACGGCATTCTAACGGACGGTTACACCTGGCGATTTTATAATAATAACGTATACACGCAATATACTCTACAAACCATTTTCGACAACACAGAGATATTCTTGGAATTCTGGCGAGAATATATAAAGCCGGAAAGATATTATCTTGCCTTTTTCGAAGAACAGGGACAACTCTCACTTTTGAAGGAAACCGAGCCATTACCCGTTGAGGAATATCGGCAGCTATTTTTCGAGGATATCACTAAGTTAATTGCAAGCTTTAAGAGTAAGCTTGATATAGAAGGGTATTTGAATGGCTTGCCTGAAAAGGAAAAGAAAAAAACCGCCGTTGAGATCACGTATGCTTATATAATTCAATTTATATTATATAAGACTTTGGTTGATAATGATTTTGATAACTTTCCAGAAGAATACGAAGATAAAGTTGGGGCGATACACAAGAGTTTAAAGACAAACAGCTACAAGGATATATTAGGAATCATTGATGGAATTTCTGCGGATATATCAAAGAATATTTACCGGCCATTTGCAGAGGAGCAAAAGTTTATAGCTGATAAGCTTTTAGATTTATACCATAAACCGCAAAATGAGCTTCGTCATGTTTCGCCGTGGCTTGATATTTTTGTTTTTATAAAGAAATATAATTTTGCAGAGATACGCAATGAAATCTTCGGCTACGTTTATGAAAATTATCTGAAGGTTCAATACGAAGACGTAAAGAAAGGTCAGTACTTTACAGACCCTGCCGTCGTGAATTTTATGTTAGAACAGATAGGATGGACGGCAGAAAATATTAAGGAAAGACTTAGCAAAGATGAAGAGAGAATCTCTTTAATAGACCCTGCTTGCGGAAGCGGTACATTTCTTTATTCGGCTGTTGATACACTTGTACGAACAATCGGACCTGATACAGAGCAATTGGCCAAAAAAGTTGAGGAGATAGTTAATAAAAATATATTCGGCCTCGATATAGCCGAATTCCCGCTTTATCTGGCCGAGATGAATATATTGATGAGGATGCTGCCTCTTATAATCAATGAGAAATACAACAATCCCGTAGAGAAAAAGATTAAGGTATTCAAGACAAGGGACAGTATTTCTGAATTTATGGATACGGCACTGCGTAACACTATTAACGATATCGATATCGCAGCAGAGAAAAAACGCGGGCAAGGTTTTTTGGATCTCAAGTATGAGTTGGACTTGGACTATTCAAGTTATGTCAGGGATAAAAACGATCTGAAGGAAATGAAGGACAGCTTGGAGAATCGCGAGCCTCGCTGTCCACGCCGGCGTTTCGACTTTGTCATAGCGAACCCCCCATACGTGGGATATAATGAATCTTCGAAACAAGGGGTTTTAATTTTTAAACTTATAAAACCGGGTAAGGACAAAAAAGCAAACCTTAATAACATATATGGGATGAATTTACATAGCATTCCAACTCATCATAAAAAGTACTCGCCCAAACCAAATCTGTATGCTTTCTTCATCGCCCTAGGTTTAGCACTATTAAAAGATAACGCCAAGCTTTGTTACATTGTTCCGCAAACAATCTTAACCGCTGGCGATTTAGATATTCTTCGTTACCATTTAGCGAAATTTACTACTATTGAAAAAATCATTACTTTTAGCGGCAAGATGTTTATTGGCCGAGGCTTAAAACAAAACAGGCCAGTTCCTACTTCCAGCCTAATTTTTGTAGTAAGACGAACACAATCTGATGGACTTAACTATGTTGAAATAATTAACTGCAAGGAAATAAATACTGAAATAGAGACGACGTTACAAAATATTAATTCCGGCAAAGGGATTGGTAAGAAAAGAATCCTGCAAGGGGAATTACTTGAAAATGTTAGTAACTGGAATTTTATCAAACAGGAGAAATCTTTTCTGGACTTTTATGAGATGTATAGAAAAACAACAGAAAGCATCTCAATTTATTATGAACATAATCTGGCAATGCATTATTTTAAAAGCAAATTCTACTTTGACATTGGCTTTACATTGAATCCCAATGAGGTTAGAAGCAAAGATAGTAAAGACTTATATGAACTTTTGGACTTTAAAACATTTTATGGGTACTCTCGATTTGTTCCACAGGCATATTATCCTAAAGATAGAACAAAAATTAAGCTTACCCAAAATAACCAAGGTTATATTACATTAGAACAAAAATATAAGATTGTCTGGAGCGTCAAAAACCCCGATAGATTTTGTTTTACCGATCACCCAATAATTTTTTATATGGGCAAGGCCGTAATTATTTGTTCCAACCATAAAGAGGAAATTCTATACCTGTTTTCCTTGCTAAACTCTACGCTAACAAAGTTAATATTAACATCAAATTTGAAAAACGAGAATGAGAAAGAATACCTAGTTCCAATAAAGGCAATTAAGGAATTTGTAAATGTCCCTAAAATTACCGAAAATAATCAATTTATTAAGGATGAAATTATAACAAGAACGGATAAGATGTTGACATTCGAAGAGATTAAACTTGCTGATTTAGTTGATTTTTCAGGGGTTATGATGCAGAAGTTTGACACGGTGTTGGTCAAGGGAAATAACCTTATTTTATGTAAGGATAAAAAAGAAAACGGTCTTAAAATTAAATGCGACAAAAATCTTGTTGAGAAAACCATCACTGAAAAGTATGGGAGTGGTGAGTTAGAATTTGAACGTGACAGAATAACGCTTTCAGAATTAAAGACTTTACCAGCTATTGATTTTGAAAAACAAGCAACTTTGAAGGATTATATCGATGACTTAGTATTTGCATTATATTTTAACATCCGTTTAACAAAGGTCGGATTAGATTATGCCGCTGAAATTAAAGAGAAGTGTCAAAACGATAAGTTCTATCAACTGCTGCCAATCGCTTCTGAATAACAGTGTAATGGGGGAGCAGTCACCCCGGAAATCTGGGGACAGCATTTTTTAGTTCTAAGTTTTAAGTTCTTAGTTTTGAGTTGTAACAATAAACAACGAACTCTGAGCAATGAACAAGAAAATCTGCTTCAATTGATTAGGGGCATGGCACGGTCGGCCTCGCCTTCGTCTTTTTACCACCAAGCCTGCCCCTTCGGCAGGCTCAGGGCAAGCTCTGAGCAACGCCGAAGGGACACAAAGCCTGTCCTGAGCCCATTCGGCTACGCTCAGGGTAAACTCTGCCGAAGGGACACTAAGGATAATTGAGCAGTGTAAATCCGTGTCTAAAAGGCCACAGAGGACACAGAGTTCACAGAGAAATAGAAAAACAACCACAGATTTCACAGATTAGCACAGATTTGCTTTTTAACAGTGTGAATCTGTGTAAATCCGTGTCTCAGAGTATTCTCTGTGTTAATCCGTGTCTTTATAATCTTGAGTTTATTTGTGTTTCTTGTGCCTTCTCGTGGCTATATCTGGCTGTGCAATCCGTGGCCAAACGCCAAACAGACAATCCCCTATACCTCCCAATTTAACAAAATGTTAATTTGAAAAAAGTGATAATTTCTTGTCAATTTCTGCTCAAAACGCGCGTGTTTTTGCAAATTTCCGCTAATTTCTGCGCATTTCTGCGCATTTCTGCACACTTTTCAACCTGTTTTTTCTTGCCTATTTTGCCCAAACTCTACAAGATGACCTGCGAAGCCACGTTTTACCCTAAAAATGAATATCACCTCGGAGAAATAACCAAAAAACGCCAGTTTTTCCCAAATCTGGATAATTTCAGTTTTTAATCGTGTTAATCTGGGTCGCTAAATTTACTGCAAGACTGCATCCTTTTCGACCACCTTTTTTTAGACCCGGATTTACTTGGATTAACCGCAGAGCACGCCGAGCCGTTCAGGTCCGGCAGGTCCGGTCCTGCCGGCCCTGACGGGAGTGCCGAGACGAAGAATATAAAGGGCGTTTTCTCTGCGGTCTCCGCGCTCTCAGCGGTAAAAAGACCTCAGGTCTGTGAAATCTGTGGTTGTTTTTCTATTTCTCTGTGAACTCTGTGGCCTTTTAGACAAGGATTTACACGGATTAACACTGCTGAGGCGCAGCCGAAGCATCCGGGCAGCGACGGCCATGTTGTTCTCTGTAATGATGAGTATGTCCTCAAGGATGAAGTATGGGATCAGTATGAGTACGGTATGATACACTACAAGACGTTTCATTACAGAGTATTCAAGCTGGTCGGGTACCATTGACACAGCGCTTTTTCGACAGCCCACGCTCACTTAGGTCCGTGCACATGGATTAGCACCCCCGCGGAAAGCGTCTGAGCGCCGTTGTTATCAATAGCCATCGCCGTTAGGACATAATCGCCCTCTGGGTAATGTCCCCAGCTACCCCACCAAATCTATTTCATCTGCCAGCCGTCACTGCCATCGGAATCTTGGCCAATGTTGCCAATTACCGTACCTGATGAGCTGCCGTCGGCATAGAATTCCACCCTGGCTACCTGCCCATCCACATCGTAGGCATCTGCGATAATTTCAATAGGGTCATCCTGATGGTAGATGCCAATAGTCTGGCCACTTTTTGGCTGCCGGATGCTGACATTGGGCGGCTGGTTGTCCCTAAGGGACTCCCGCCTGAGCCAATTGCCCGCCATGATCGCAAGGTCATAAAAATCTACTTTGCAATCGCCGTTTATATCGCCGGCAACAATCGTTTCGCAAACCGGCTTGCCGAAATATGATTTGCTCGCCTGTGCGGTGCCTCCGTATGCCCCCATATTGACTCGACCGCCGTTGGGAAATGGCTCCAAGCCGATAAGAGTGTTTGGATCGCCGGCGTCGATACAGGGACTTGTGACATCATCTTTGACCCAGTTTTGGGTTTTTGGGTCCCATCTACCTGCTTGAGATTCAAGATGATAGTCACCATTATTCGGGTCGGCGAATAGTGGATCGACCGAAATATCCGTTTCGCCCGGCTCACAGCCCACATAGTCAGCAGGAGGAATCATGCAGCAAGTATTGCCCCAGACGTTGTTTTTGACCAGTGTCACAGTACCGCCATCACTACAGTAAATGCCACCCCAGCCGGTGTTGCTGGCGATGATATTGTTGGCAACGAGAGCCGCAGCGCCAAGCCACACATTGATACCGGCTTCGTTACGGTTTCCACGGATTGTGTTGTTGATGATCAGGGTTTTTGCTGAGGATTCGTAGTTGCAAAAAATGCCAGCGCACGTGTTGTCGAGAATGAGATTATTAGAAATGATGATGGATGAGCGGACGGCGTTTACTCCGTTCCAGGTGTTGCTTTTGATGATATTGTTAGAGATAGTAAAATTTTTCACGTCCTCGCAGTACACACCATCAATATCTTCGTGGGCATAGCCTGTTATGGTAAGTCCATCGAGTCGGCAGTTATTCGCCGCCCTCACAACAGCAGTCCAGGCGCGACCGTCTATGACCGTGCGCTCGGCGCCGGCGCCCTGGAGATTCACACCATGTTTCATTCTCACTGATTCGGTGTATGTGCCTGGAGCAACAAAAACAGTATCACCTTCTTCACTTGCATCTATCGCCGCTTGAATCGTCATGAAATCTGCAGGGCTGTCATCGTCGACCATAATTGTGCTTGCCCGGCAGGTGGATACAAACAGCAGGTACAAAACGATAACAAGCAACCTTCGCATACGTTCAACCTCCATTGCCCACCTTTTCGGGATCTCTTTTGTCAGAATTGGCACGCCCTGCCCGTCACTGCCCCGATATTGAAGGTCTACTGATTTGCCTGCCCTGGGCTGGGGGTAGAAGCCTGCCAATTGTTGGGGTCGTTGCCGTAGTAGTGCGGGTACTTACGGCTAAGTGATTTGCCTAAGCCGTCCGCGTCCCCAGGCCATGGGTCCACCGCTCCTAGGTCATTATCAGGATGCATCCCATCACTGTACGCCACGCGATCCACCCGGATCCAATGCCGCACTCCATCCAAGTCCACGTCCCCAGGCTTACTAATCTGTATCTTCTCGCCCCCGTTATCCAGGCGACCAGAACCCCACTCAAAGACCTTGACGCCCTGCGGCACTGTGAATTTGCTGCTAAACAACGTCAAATCCTTCACTAACACCAGATACTCCCCGGCCTTTATCTCGACCGGACTATCCACCGGAAACCTGAAATCCAGCCCCGGATTGTCCGGATCATCCACAAACCGCCACGGCTCGCCTACCAGCTCATCATATAACGTGACCGAGGAGCTGCTGATATTCAATAGCTCCACATACTCCGCATCATCCACTGTATCAGGATGATACATGATCTCATTGATCACCACAGGCCCCACCTTGGGATAGGAATTGTCAGCTCCGGGAGTCGGAGTTTGTAGTGCAACAAAGTTGTACGACCCCGTGCTCTTTTTGTACCTGCCCAGCGATACACCGGTCTCTGAGGCATCAAAATTCTCCTGCTCACTATAGCCGGTCAGCACCCCTGCACTTGTGCCGGAATGTAAATGCAAGGTCTCGCCGTTCTCGCTTAATGCAAACGGCACTTTGCAGCCTGGGTCATTGGGATTATTAAAGTGCTCATCCTCATAGAAAACTATATACCCGTAAGCCGGAATGCTCGTACCTTCCTTTATCTGGTACTTGGTAAGGTTGCCCTGCTCATCACTTAAAAACCAACTGCCTATGTTAATAGTCCTGTTTGTAGTATTGTGCAGCTCTATCCAGTCAGCCCCTGCTGCATGTGAATGAGCAAGTATCTCATTTATCACAACATCGCCGAGCTCAGGCACATCGCCTGTGTCATCATAACCAGGTGAGCCGCCGATACTCGCACTGGGCCGCCAGAGGCTCTTATCATCCAGAGCGTTAGGCTCAGCAGCAAGATTTGCAGGGTCTTTAACGGTGAGTGAAAATCCAACACCATCTGTTATGTCATACCAGCCATCGGAGTACTTGAAATCATGTATGAGTTTGCCCGCTGCATCCTGGAGCTGGATTTTTTCTCCTGCATTATCCAGACTTCCCGTATATGTACCTGCTATCGGTAGGCCCTGCCCGTACTTCTCGTTGAAGGCGTTCAAGTCTTTTACGACCAGGATATACTTATTTTGTGCAAGATCCACATCACCGAAGGTGAAGTCTATGCCCTTGGTGAACCTTGCCAAGTTCAGGTTTATGGTTTGAGAGCCGATGTTCTTGAGCTCTATGTACTCAGTATTAGGATCGTTCGGATTATCCGTTTCCTGTGGATGGTACATGATTTCGCTGACACGCAGACTCTCCGCAACAGGCCCAACCGCAAAGACCGCCTCATTAAGCGCACTCCAGATATTACCACTAAGGACCCTGGCCTTGACGTGGGTGCTCCCGGTCAGAGTGACAGGTCCGCTGTACGCTGTCGCGGCGGAGGTGTTGATAGCGCCGCCCTTGAGACGTGGATCAGAGCCATTGAGCGTGTACCATATTGTGCCGGCCGGCGCGGTGATGGTAAGACTGAATCCGGTAGCGACCCAGCCGCCATTTTGGTTAAAGGCCGGCGCATCGACGTTGGGGAACCAGCCCTGCGACTTGAATTGGTTAAGCACCACGCCGGTTCTATAAGGAAAGTAGCTGCTGACCATGCGGTTCATATCAGGCAGCCAGTCAGCGTCTTTGGTGCGAGGCGTGGAGCGCTTGGCGTCACCCCATCTTGCGGACTCAGCGATGATGGCCAGGTCGATCTGACTGGCACGGTTCATAAAACGCGATGTGCACCGTCCAGGAGTAAGCACTCCGTCGTTGAAGAAATACTTGTACACGCGGTCGGCAAACCGCATCTTGTACTCCGGATGAACGATCAGGTGCGTGTGCATCCACAGTGGGTTGGACTGGTTGAACTGATTGCCCACAGCTAACGTCGTTGAGGCGAAAAGGCGAGACTCCTGCAGATCCCAAAGAGAATGCTCCGCGTCGTGCCTGAAGAATTTGAAGCCGTCGGGGTCATTGCGGTTGTAGATGCCATAGAAGTTGTTGGCCACGCGGGCCCAGGCACTGACGGGACCATCCGGGTCGCCCACATAGTACGTGCAGAGCATATAGTCGATCAGATTATCGACGTCGAGGAGTTTCTCATAAGCGGGATTGGGCGTGCCGTCCGTATTAAGACCCTGCAGGCGGTAGTAAGTCTGGTCGCTGACTGTCGTGCGGAGCAAGTCCCACAGCCGGCGCCACGCATCGAGCGTGCCGTCGGTCGCCTCGATGTCGTAGCCGCCGTTGCCGGCGCGAGACTTGATCACGTCATAGTCCTCTTTGTCGCCGCCAAAATACGACTCGGCGTATGATGCCTCGGAACGCTCCTGGGTCTGGTAAAGACCCCAGTAGTGCCCGTCAATGTACAGATGATAATATCGGCTTCGCGTATAGGGCTGTCCCATGTCACGCTGTGTATCGCGAGAGAAGACTTCGCGGACAAACGTGTCATGAGGGGAGCTATTCCCCTCAAAAGACCAGGAGTAGTTTTGGCTGCACCGCAGATCAATACACTCGAATTCATCGACGCCCTCATCGCCGAATAGCGCGAATCTCAGTTTGGACGCCCCGTAATCGGGCCTAAAGAATAACCTGAAGGCATGTTTGGGATTGCTGCCGGTTCGGCTGTAGCCGCCCCGTATTCGCAGACCGGCGTCGATTTGAAACCCGTCACTACCGTCGGGGTTAATCAATTCCGCAGACACAGGTCGCTCCCAAGACTCTCCCTGCGAACGGGCGTTCACATAGATGCCGGTTGACGCGCTGAATAGATTCGCCAGGTCGGTGACCAGAGAAATAGTCGGAATCGCAAGCAAAGCATCGTCAATCAAGTCCTTGTACCGCGGGTCGTTGACAACATCGGGGTCCATCCCGTAATCGATCACCTGCCCGTTGACACTGCCTGTAGGCCAGCCCTGCCCAGGCGCCTGACCGGAAGGCGACTGCGTTTTGACATCGGTAACGAAGAAATAACTGTGCGTCGCGGCCGCCGATGGCTGCCAATTAGACTTACAGGCTACCGCTCGCAAGCATGTGGTCTTGATGATTGGAATAGGCCCTGCATAAACTGCACCCTTCGGACCGCCCAGCTTGAAATCATAAGGCGTGCTTCCATCAACGGTATAGTATATGGCGGCCCCTTCGGTCTCGGTAACGAGCGTCACCCAGAAGGGCTGAGTATAGAAACCGCGATGATGACTGAACTGCGGTTTGGCGACAAAGCCTTGGTAAATCACTATGTTTGTGCCGCCAGGTGTTGGAAAAGCCATCAACGCCCAACTGTCAGCCGCATCCGGATATCGCCCGTATGAGACATCCGTCATCTGATCGCCGAACGAGATACTGTCGATGAGCGTGCTGCCATCCTTGTCAAAGAGCGCTATTTCATCACCGGCGGCGTCTATCCTGAAATTGGCGTGCAGACCTGACTGTCCGACATCGTTATCCGCCCAGACAAGCAGATACGCTTTGGGGTAAACGGTTGTCAAAGAAGAGTTGCCAGAAGGAACCTGCCACTTAGCGGGAACCGCTAAGTCATCAGTCAAATACATCCCGCCAATATCAACCGCTGCGCTGCCGGCATTATATAGCTCAATCCAGTCATCGAACTGACCCTGGGGGTCGGCCTTGGTCTTGGTATTTGATGCCAGGACTTCATTTATCACAAGCGGAACGCCGCTTCTGCCCCAATTTGCAGCCAGGATGCTCAAGTCAACCCCGTTGACATCGCCGTCACTATTCAAGTCGGCAGCGGTGTCAGCGGTACTCAGCCAGTGCTCGCTCAGAACCAGCAGGTCACCGAGATCAACTCGGCAATTGCCATCGAGGTCACTTGTAGGGCAGCCCGCTTCGGCATACCCTGCAATGCCGGCGCAGATAACAACCACAAGAAGCGGTAATACCTTAGCTGAATGCATCTTTCACCTTATTCCTCACTGTTTGAGCTGAGCCATTGTACGTGGCTTTTTCCGCCGGACGGAGGGCGGATCAACAAGATTTTAACATATAAGGCATGGCAAAGTCAACTGCTACGCCTGCTACTCCACGAAGCAAGTAGCCACAGAGGACACGCCTACTCCGCCGAAGCGGCTGCGAAGGCTGGGAGAGGCCACCGAGATTCCCGCATTATCCCCTTCCTAATTCTCTGTGTTCTCTCCGTCAGGGGCGGCAGGTCTCCGTCAGGGACGGCACGCCCGTCCTGCCGGACCGAACCTGAGCGGCGTGCTCTCTGTGGCGACTTCTGTCCCTTGGTCCTAAAAATAGGATGGCAGGTGTTGGCCGGCGACTCCAGCCGCCTCGCTGGGACTTGAGAAGACACACTGTCATTCATCACAACGCCCAAACGCTTGTTGAATCGGAAAGACTCAGAAGGTAAAATAAGTGCCTGAACGCTCAAGGGTGAATCCGCCGCACGTCTGGCGGATAAATGCGCTGCGCGTCTGGCGGATAAATTCAGCCTCCGGTTGCTGGTATGAGTAAATGTAGAAAAGGGGTTGAGAAAGACGTGGATAAAGGTAGGAAATGCAAGAAGCACTTTTTCAAAGAGCACAAGTAAGAAGAACAATCATGGACAACTTGTCGCGAAGAGATTTTCTGCGGAATGGGCTGGTCGCCGGGGCGGTCGCATCGCTGGTCGGCCCCACGGCGTGCGTGACGACGAGCGGCCAGCAAGGTAAATCGGTCAGTCGGCCCAACATCGTTTTCATCCTATCTGACGACTACGGCCTCGACGGCGTGGGGTGCTATGGCTCCGACCGCCACAAGGGGCGGACCCCGAATCTGGACGCTTTGGCCCGCGGCGGCATCCGGTTCGAGCTATGCTATTCGACTCCGCTGTGTGGGCCGACGCGTTGCCAGATTATGTCCGGTCGCTACCCCTTCCGGACGGGCGGCCTGACCAATCCCACCGCGGGGCAGCCCGTGCCGCAAGACGAATACCCGCTTGCGCGGGTGCTCAAGGAAGCGGGTTACGACACCTGCCAGGCCGGCAAGTGGCGACAGATGGGGGCGACGCCCGGCGACTGGGGCTTCGACGAATATATCACCGATCCCACCGCAGGCGGCTGGTACTGGCAAAAAAGTTACACCAAGAACGGACAGCTCGTGGAAATAGATAAAGAGATCTACTACCCCGATGTCACGCACGACTTCGCGGTGGATTTTCTGCGGCGGCACATGCCGACCGGGTCATCGCCCGTCAAGCCGTTCTTCCTCTACTATGCTTCACACCTGGTCCATGGCCCCATCCTGCGCACGCCGGACAGCAAGGACGATGAGCAAGACAAGGACACGCTCTACAACGATAATGTCGCCTACCTGGATAAGCAGGTGGGTGCGCTTGTAGCGGAGCTGGACCGGCTGGGCCTGCGCCAGAACACGCTGATCGTCTTCTCCGGCGACAACGGCACGGCGGGCCAGTCGGGCACCATCGGCGGCCGGCAGATCAACGGGCACAAGGGCACGATGTTGGAAGGCGGTGCACGGGTGCCGCTGATAGCCAGCTGGAAGGGCGTCGCGCCGGCTGGACGCGTGCTCAAAGACCTGGTGGATTTCACCGATCTGCTGCCGACGTTCGCGGAAGTGGCGGGGGCGAAGCTGCCAGCGACCATCACGTATGACGGTCGCAGTTTCGCGCCGCAGCTTCGCGGCAAAAAGGGCAGCCCGCGAGAGTGGATCTTCGTACAGCTCGGTCGTAACTGGTATGTCCGCGACGAGGGATGGAAGCTCAACCAAGCCGGCGAGCTGTTCGATATGAAGGACGCACCTTTTGTCGAGAAACTTGTGCCGGCCGATTCCGGGGATAAGGCCGCAGCGACTGCGCGCAAGCAGCTGCAGGCGGTGCTGGATAAGCTCAATCCGGCGGGCGGCAAGACGATTTCCGCCGAGCAGGAATCCGCGAACCGGGATCGCGCACGCAAGCGGGCTGAGCGCGACAAACAACAAGGGCAAAAGCAGAAAAAAACTGGTCGCCGGGCCAAGCCATAACGCCGACCAGCCGCGCGGCGGCGACAGCCGGTTTAGCCTTCGCAGCCGCTTCCGGCCTTCGCAGCCGCTTCGGCGGAGTAAGCTCGGCGGAGTAGGCAAATACTGTATGTGACGCGATATTCTCCGAACAACGTCGGGCATACGATTGACAATTGAGAATCGAAAATCGGCTAATAGTTTCTATAACTTACCGCAAAAACATAACTTGTGAAATTCCGGCTGTTCGGGCGTATAACCCGTAGGCACCTCTAAACCAGCGTGAGTGTAGCGGATTTATCCGCCAGAACCGCCATTGGCGGAGCGGATTTACGTGGACTTGCACTGCAAAGCGCAGCGGGGATCACGTTACCTGGTTTACTGATGAAGAATACTGAAATAAACAGGACTCCGGTGTAAACATATAACCAAGCTGTAAGATATGGCCCAAACATCAACAAAACTCAAGGAGCTCACTATGACGGCAAGAAGAGCAGTCCTGACACTTCTGATTGCATACCTGGTCTCGACAGCGGGTCAACCGGCACTTGGAGCAGACGGCGATGACGGATGGATTTCCTTGTTCGATGGCAAGACCCTTGCCGGTTGGCAGGCCGGCGAGAACAGAGAAACCTTTTCCGTCCACGATGGAATGATTGTGGCGCACGGCCCACGCAGTCATCTGTTCTATGTGGGGCCTATAGAAAAGGGCAACTTCAAAGACTTCGAATTCAAGGCCGACGTAATGACCAAGCCAGGTTCTGACTCTGGTATCTACTTCCATACAGAATATCAGCAGGTTGGCGTGCCTGGCAAAGGCTATGAGCTTCAGGTTAATAACACCCATAAGGACTGGCGGAAAACCGGCAGCCTGTATGGTGTCAAGGATGTCCCCAAGTCGCCGGCGGTGGACAACGAATGGTTTGCACAGCATATCATTGTCGATGGC
>Ga0315274_10011093_pt1 | contig 12928 bp, 9 predicted proteins | sample YL17G02_20_MG_FD_203700 | JGI IMG/M metagenome (GOLD analysis project Ga0315274, IMG submission 203700) | Sediment microbial communities from Yellowstone Lake, YNP, Wyoming, USA - YL17G02_20 | ecosystem: Environmental > Aquatic > Freshwater > Lake > Sediment | place: USA: Wyoming | collected... | reverse complement strand
GTGCTTGCGGCGGGCTCGTCGCGCCGGTCCGGCGGTCGCCGCCGGGTCGGACGTGGGGATCGGGGGCCGCAGCCGGCCCCGGGGTGTGCACTTCACGTGCGATTCGCCGCGTTCGGGGCGGCACTGGCCCGCGATCCGGATGGAGGCCGCGCCCGCCGGGGCGGCACCGGCCCGCGGTAGGTGCGGTGCTGGCCCGCCCGCGGAGCGAGACTCGCCGACTCCGCCCGCGGGGGCGACTCCGCCCGCGAGGGCGACGCCACCCGACCCCTGGGTTGCATGACTATGCGCGCTCGATGTATAGTCATGCGTGGCATGAGAACCCCGGCGATCCGGCCCGACCGGCACGACCAGCCTGACCCCCACCGATCCGCAGGGCCGCCCGACCGTGCGCCCGTGAGCGCAGGGACGGGGGCGTCGGTCAGGGTTGCGCCGGAGCGCCGGGACGTGCCGCTCCCCCGCGGCCCGCGCGGCGACGGCGAGCGGATCCGCGTCGCCATTGTCGGCGCCACCGGCTACGTCGGCGCCGAGCTGGTCCGGCTGCTCACCCGCCACCCGGCCGTCGAGATCGTCGGCCTCGTCGGGCGCGGCCGCAACCAGGAGCCGATCGGCGGCACGCACATCCACCTCGACCGGACGGGGCTCCACGTCGACGCGACCGTCCCCGACGCCGACGCAGTCTTCCTGGCCCTCCCCCACGGCGCTGCGGCCGAGATCGTCCCCGACCTCGCCGCGACGGGCGCCGCGATCATCGACCTGGGGCCCGACTTCCGGCTCCGCGCCGCGGCCGACTACCCGCGCTGGTACGGCTTCGAGCACCCCCGGGCGGACCTGCTCCCGGCCGCCGTCTACGGCCTCCCGGAGCTCCACCGGGTCGAGCTGGGCGCCCTGCGCGGCGAGAAGACCGCGATCGTCGGCGCGCCCGGCTGCTACCCCACGGCCACGCTCCTCGCACTGGCTCCCCTCGCCCGGGCCGGGCTGATCGGGGACCTCGTCGTGGACGCCAAGTCGGGCGTCTCGGGCGCCGGGCGCGAGCCGAAGCAGGACCTCATGTTCGGCGAGGTCAACGAGAGCGTGAGGGCGTACGGAATCGGCGGCCACCGCCACGTCGCCGAGATGGAGCAGGAGCTGGCGGCGCTCGGCACCGCCGGCGGGCACGGGCCCGACGCGAACCCGGGCGTGCGGGCGGTGGACTTCCTCCCCCACCTCGTCCCCATGACGCGCGGCATCCTGTCGGCCTGCCACGTCCGCCCGAACCGGCCCGTCTCCCAGCGCGAGCTCGACGCGCTCTACGCCGAGGCGTACGCGGGCGAGGCCTTCGTGCACGTGGTGACCCAGCCGCCGGCGACGAAGCACGTCCTCGGCAGCAACACCTGCCGGGTCCACGTCCGCGCCGACGAGCGGACCGGCCGCGTGCTGGCGATCGGCGTGATCGACAACCTCGTGAAGGGGGCCGCCGGCCAGGCGATCCAGGCCTTCAACGCCGTCCACGGGCTGCCGGAAACCGCCGGCCTCGAGCAGCTCCCGCTGGCGCCGTAGACCACGAGCCGACGATGACGACCGAGCCCGCCCAGCCGACCCGGCCGGCTGCGCCTCCCGACGACGTCCTCGCGCCGGTCTCTGCGCCTCCCGGCGACGTCCTCGCGCCTCTCCCCACGCCTCTCCCCGACCTCCTCACCGCGCTCCCCTCCTCGCTGCCGGGCGTCGAGCGCCGGGCCGTCCTGCCGGCCGGGTTCGCCGCCGGCGCCACGACCTGCGGCATCAAGGCCAGCGGCCGCCCCGACCTGGCCGTGATCCGGACCACCGGCGCCCCGGCGTCGGCCGCGGCGGTCTTCACCACGAACCAGGTCGTCGCGGCCCCGGTCCACGCCTCGCGGGCGAACTTGGCGATCACCCGCCCGGAGGGCCGGGGCGACGGCTCCGACCATTTCGGACGCGCCCAGGCCATCGTTGCGACGAGCGGAAGCGCCAACGCCGCGACCGGCCTCGCCGGCCTGGCCGACCAGGCGGCGATCGCGCAGGCCGTCGCGGTCCACTTCGGCGTCGATCCACTGGGGGTCCTCAGCCTCTCGACGGGGGTCATCGGGACGCGGCTCCCCGTGGAGAAGGTCGCCGTCGGGATCGTCAGCCTGGCCTCCGGCGGCCTCCCGACCACCGACGACGGCTTCCTTGCGGCTGCCGAGGCGCTCCGGACGACCGACTCGGTGGCCAAGATGGCCGCCACGCAGGTCGACCTCCCCGGCACCGACGGGAGGGCCGTGACCCTGACCGTCGCGGGGATCGCCAAGGGGGTCGGGATGATCCACCCCCGGATGGCGACGATGCTCGCGGTGGTCCTGACGGACGCGGCGGTGGATCCCGCCACCCTGCACGGGCTCCTGCGCGCGGCGACGGTCCGCACCTGGAACCAGCTCTCCGTGGACGGCGACACGAGCACGAACGACACGGTCTTCCTGCTTGCCTCCGGCGCGTCCGTGGCGGCCCCGGTGCTGCCGGACACCATCGAAGCGGCGATCCTCGGTGGCGCGATCGAGGCCGTCGCCCGGTCGCTGGCCCGCCAGCAGGCGGCCGACGGCGAGGGCGCCACGACGCTCATCACCTGCCAGGTCTCCGGCGCCCGCGACGACGTCGACGGCCGCGCCGTCGCCCGCGCGGTCATCTCCAGCAGTCTCGTCAAGGCCGCCGCGCACGGTCGCGACCCGAACTGGGGCCGCATCGCGGGCGCCGCCGGCAACGCGCGCCTCGGCGAAGTCCGCCTCCTCGAGACGGCCGGGCTCGCCCATGCCGACGCCTGTGCCCGGGCCGGGGCGCCCGCGTTCGTCGATCCCGACCGGCTGCGGATCGCGATCGCCGGCCACCTCGTCTACGACGGGCCGGCCGGCGGCCCGGCCGCCTTCGACCGGCCGGCGACCCGCATCGCGATGGCCGGCCCCGAGATCCTGGTCCGCCTGGACCTCGGCCTCGGCGCCGGCACCGGCGAGGCGTTCGGCTGCGACCTGACCGAGCAGTACGTGATCGAGAACGCGGAGTACACGACGTGAGCGAGATCCTCGTCCTCAAGCTCGGCGGGACGACCCTCGCCGACCAGCAGCAGGTGCTGGCCGAGGTGGCCACGGTGGCCCGGCGCCGCCCCGTCGTCATCGTCCACGGCGGCGGGAAACGGATCACGGAGTGGCTCGACCGGCTCGGCGTCCCGACCCGCTTCGAGGGCGGCCTTCGCGTCACCGATGCCCAGGCGATCGAGGTCGCCGCGGCGGTCCTGCGCGGAGTGGTCAACTCCGAGCTCGTTGCCGCGCTGCGCGACCTGCGGGTCGACGCGGTGGGCCTGTCGGGCGTAGACGGGGGGCTGCTCATCGGGGAGCGCGTGCCCGGGATCGGCCTGGTCGCCCACGTCGTCGGCATCAAGCGCGACCTGCTCGACGCCGTGCTCGTGGGCGGGCAGGTCCCGGTGGTGGCGCCCCTTGCCCGCGACGAAGGGGGCGTCGTCTGCAACGTCAACGCCGACGACGCGGCGGCGGGGCTCGCGGCCGGTCTCGGCGCCCGCCAGCTGGTGCTGATGACCGACGTCGACGGGATCCGCGGGGCCAGCGGGGCGAAGATCGCCTCGCTGACGGCCGCCGAGGCCAAGGCCCTCATCAGCGCCGGCACCATCTCGGGCGGGATGGTCCCCAAGATCCGGGCCGCCCTGGCGGGGATCGCCGGGCCCGGGGCCGAGGCCGTCATCTGCGACGCGGGCGCGCCGGACGCGCTCGCCCGGGCGCTCGGCGACCCGACCTTCGGCACCCGGATCACGGCGGCCGGCAACAGCCGCGGGGGGAGCGGATGAGCCCCGCCGTGGCGCGCGACGGCCGCGGGGAGGCCGCATGAGCCCCGCCGTGGCCGCTCGCCAGAGGACGATCCTCGACCTGGTCGCCACCCGGGCGATCGGGAGCCAGGAGGAGCTGGCCGGGCTGCTGCGCGATCGCGGCTTCCCGGTGACGCAGGCCACCGTCAGCCGCGATGTCGCCGACCTCGGCCTCGTGAAGGCGCCCCGGGGCGATCGCCACACCTACGTCACCCCCGCCGCGCTGGCGTCGGGGACGGCGCCCGGGCTGGCGCCGGGGACGACGCCCGCGCCCGACCGGGGGGGTCCGGACGAGGCGCGCCTGCGGCGGATCCTCGCCGACTACCCCGTGACGATCGCCCGCAGCGGGCTGACCCTCGTCCTGGTCAGCCGGCCCGGCGCCGCATCCGCCATCGCCCAGGCGATCGACGAGTCGCGCCTCGAGGACCAGGTCGGGACCCTGGCCGGCGACAACACGCTCCTCGTCCTCTTCGCCGACGAGCCCGCCCTCGAGCGCTGGCGGACCCGGTTCAGCGCCCTCACGAGCACGTACCCGTAGCCCGGAATGGAGGCAGCGCAGCCATGAAGAAGAAGGTCGTCCTCGCCTACTCCGGCGGCCTCGACACCTCGGTCGCCGTCGCCTGGCTGCGCGAGCAGCACGACGCGGAGGTCGTGACCCTCACCGTCGACGTCGGCGGCACGTCGCTCCGGGAGGGCATCGAGCGCCGGGCCATGTCGGCAGGCGCCAGCCGCGCCTACGTCGTCGACGCCAAGGAGACGTTCGTCCGCGACTTCTGCTGGCCGGCCCTCCAGGCGAACGCCCTCTACCAGGGCGCCTACCCGCTGGCCACGGCGCTCGCCCGGCCGCTCATCGCCCAGCTCCTCGTGGAGGTGGCCCAGAAGGAGGGCGCCGACGCGGTCGCCCACGGCTGCACCGGCAAGGGCAACGACCAGGTCCGCTTCGACGTCGCCGTCCACGCCCTGGACCCGGGGCTCCAGGTCATCGCCCCGATGCGCGTGGGGATGGGCCTCTCGCGCGACCAGGAGATCGACTACGCGAACGCCCGCGGGATCGAGATCCCGATCACGAAGGCCTCCCCCTACTCGATCGACGTGAACATGTGGGGCCGCTCCTGCGAGACGGGCATCCTGGAGGATCCCTGGGTCGCCCCGCCGGCCGACGCGTTCGCCTGGACGGTCGATCCGGCCGCCGCGCCAGCGGCCGTCGAGATCGTCATCGGGTTCGAGGGCGGGATCCCGGTCTCCATCGACGGCGAGCGCCTCGCCCCCGTGGCCCTCATCGAGCGCCTCAACGCCCTCGGCGGCGCCCACGGCATCGGGCGGATCGACCACGTCGAGGACCGCCTGGTCGGCATCAAGAGCCGCGAGATCTACGAGGCACCGGCGGCGGCGATCCTCCACGCCGCGCACCGCGCGCTCGAGGGGCTCGTCCTTTCCAAGGACACGCTCCGCTTCAACCGCCTCGTCGCCAACGAGATCGCCCAGCTCACCTACGACGGCCTCTGGTTCAGCGCCCTCCACCGCGACCTGCGGGGCTACGTCGCGAGCTCCGATCGGGCGGTCTCCGGCGAGGTCCGGGTCCGCCTGGACCACGGCTCCGCGACGGCCAATGGGCGGCGCTCCCCGCTCTCGCTCTACGACAAGAACCTTGCCACGTACGACGAGGGCGACGCCTTCGACCACGCGAGCGCCGTGGGATTCATCGAGATCTTCGGGCTCCCGCTCAGGGTCGAGGCGGCCCGCCACGGCGCCGTCGGGGCCCACCACGGGGCGGCCTGGACCTGGACCCTGCCGCTCCTGCCCGACCTCCACTCGACCGTCACCGACCCCGAGACCGCCGGATCCGCGTCCTGAGCTCGGCGGGAACGCCCGCCGAACACCCGGAGCGCGTTGGGGCGACAATCACGCCGATGCCCGACCAGCGCCGCATCCCACCTCCCCGCGCGGCACGCGTCCGACCGCCGGTCGCGTCGCTGACGGCGGAAGACCGCGTCGAGCGCCTCGCGGCCGAGGCGGCTCACCTCACGCCCGAGACCGACACGCCGCGCACGCTGCGCGAGCTCTCCTTCCTCCACGAGTTCGCCCAGCTCGCCACGCAGGCCCGCGACTGGGACGAGCTGATGCAGACGGTGGTCGACCGGACGCGCGAGGCGCTCCACGTGGAGGTCTGCTCGTTCTACCTCCTGGACCATGGCACCGACCGGCTCACCCTGGCGGCGACGAACGGGCTGGACCAGGAGCACATCGGGAAGGTCAGCCTCGCCCTCGGCGAGGGGATCACGGGAGCCGCAGCCGCCACGCGCCGGCCCATCGAGGCACCCGACGTGCGGCTCGACCCGCGCTTCAAGTACCTCCGCGGCTTCGACCTGGCCGGGCTCACCTCGATGCTCTCGGTGCCGCTCACCTGGAACGACCTGGTCGTCGGCGTCCTCAACGTCCAGACCGTCGAGACGCGCCGGTTCACCCCGCGCGAGGTCACGCTCCTCGTGACGATCGCGGCGCTCCTGGCCGGGATCGTCGAGAAGGGCCACCTCCAGCGCGAGCAGGAGCGCCAGCTCGAGACGCTCCAGCAGCTCGACGAGGCGCGCGCGGAGCTCCTCTCGCTCGTCACGCACGAGCTGCGGACCCCGTTGTCGGTGGTCCGGGCCTACATCGACCTCCTCGCCGACGCGGCCGGCGGGATCGGTGAGGCGCCGGCGCGGGCGAGCGCCGACGACTGGCGCAACGCCGCCATCGACCAGATCACGCGGCTCGACCGGCTCGTCGACTCCATCCTGGTCTCCGTGCGCGGCGAAGGGCTGGTGGCCCTGGCCCGGTCGCCCTTCGATGTCGGCGGGACCGTCGGCGAGACGATCGAGCTGCTCAGGCCGCTCCTGCGCAATCACCGGCTCCGCTGGGATCACGCCGATGAGCCGCTCGTCGGCGTGGGCGACGAGGCCCGCTTCCGGCAGGTGATGGAGCAGCTCCTGGAGAACGAGGCGAAGTACGCGCCCCGCGGCTCGGGCGTCTCGGTGGGCGCGTGGGGCCAGGTGGGCGAGATCCGCGTCTACGTGACCGACGACGGGCCGGGCATCCCGAGGGAGGAATGGGAGACGGTCTTCGAGGCCTTCGTCCGGAAGGCGCGCGGGCGCGGCCGCGGCTCGGGGATCGGCCTGTACGCGGCACGGCGCCTGCTCGAAGCGATGGGTGGCCGGGTCTGGATCGAGGGGAACGGGTACGGCGGGAGCCGGTTCGTCGTCGCGCTGCCCGCGGCGGGCGAGCGCTGACGAACGAAGTGGAGGGACGAGCGCAATGACCATGCCCCAGCCGCGGGACGGCCTGCGGATCCTCGTGGTGGACGACGAGCCGGCCATGGTCGGCGCGATCACCGCCCTGGTGGGAACGGCGGGCCACCAGGTGATCACGGCCTACGACGGCGACAGCGCGCTCCGCCGCTTCGAGGAGGAGGCTCCCGACCTCGTCCTCCTTGACCTCGCGATGCCCGGCCGCGACGGCGTCGATGTCTGTCGCGAGATCCGCAAGACGAGCCGGACGCCGGTGATCGTGCTGACCGGCGAAGCGGATGAGCTGGCCAAGGTCGAGGCGCTCGACGCCGGCGCCGACGACTACATCACGAAGCCGTTCGGCAAGCAGGAGCTCATGGCCCGGATCCGCGCGGTCATGCGCCGCCTCGAGGGCGGCGACGCGCCGACCGGCGGCCTGCATGTCGGCCCGCTCACCCTGGACACGGGTCGCTACGAGGCGTCGGTGGACGGTGTGGTCCTGGCCCTGACGCGGACGGAGTTCGCCCTCCTGGCGTCGCTCGCGGCAGCCCGCGGGCGGGTCGTCCCTCACGACCGGCTCCTCGCCGCCGGCTGGCCGAGCGACCCCGACCCCGATCCGCAGTGGCTCAAGCCGCACCTGGCCCGGCTCCGCGCCAAGCTCGAGGAGGCCGGGGCGCCGCTGCCGACCTCCGTGCGGGGCGTCGGCTATCGGCTGGAGGCGCCCGGGGGGTAGCCCGCGCGGGTGCCCGGTGCGGGGGGTGCGGGGGGCGCCCCCACTCCGGCCGCGCGCTCGCCGCAGGGGTCAGGAACGCCGCAGCGCTCCCGCGATCGCGGCGACGTGGGCGGCGGTCGTGCCGCAGCAGCCGCCGACGATCGACGCGCCGAGGTCGACGGCTCGCCGAGCGTAGTCCGCCGCGTCGTCGGGCGTGGCCGGGTAGGTCACGCTCCCGTCGGCGCCCGGCACCGGGCGGCCGGCGTTCGCCATGGCCACGAGCACCACCCCCGGCGCTCCGGCCCGGAGACCGGGCAGGACCTCGAGGACCGCCTCGAAGCCGGTCCCGCAGTTGGCCCCGACGGCCGCGACCCCGAGCTCGGCGAGCGCGGCGGCCGCGTCCTCCGGCCGGTCGCCGAAGAGGGTCCGGCCGCGCTCAAAGGTGAGCGTTGCGATGATCGGCAGCGCCGGCGCGCCCTCGTGGGCACCTTCCACGGCGGCCCGCGCCTCGGCGAGGTCGGCCATCGTCTCGACCCAGAGGAGGTCCGCGCCCGCCGCCGCGAGGGCGGCCGCCTGCGCGGCGAAGGCGTCCCGGGCCGCCGCCGGCTCGAGCTCCCCGTACGGGGCGAGCAGGGCGCCGCTCGGCCCGATGTCGCCGGCCACGAGAACGCCCGCGGGAACGGCCCGACGCGCGATCGCGACCGCGGCGGCGCAGACTGCGGCGGTCGCGCCGGCCGCCGGCCCGTCGGCGAGGCGCACTGGGCTTGCGCCGAACGTGGCGGTCAGGACGACCCGGGCGCCGGCTGCGACATGGGAGGCGTGGACCGCGCCGACGGCCGCCGCTCCCGCATCGGTCAGCAGCCAGGCCTCGGGCGGCATCCCCGGCGGCAGCCCGCGGGCGATGAGCGCGCTGCCCATCGCACCGTCGGCCGCCACCGGGCCGCGGCCGAGGTCGAGGAGGTCGACGAGGCTCGCGCGGTCGGCGTTCATGGACGCGACCGTGCACCCTCCTGCCGGCGCACGTCAAGGGCTGGCGTGCCCCATCCGGACCGTGGACGGGGCGCCGCCGACTCGGTTTCGTGGACGGGGGGCCGCCCACCCGGTTTCGGCAGATGTCGCGCTGACGGCCATTGGGCCGCGGTCCTCCGCCCTGGGCTCGGCAGCTGCGACCCTCGGGCGACATCCGCCGAGCACGAGACCGGCGGTCGTGCTCGGTAGCTGGGCCGGTGCGCGCTCGACGAAGGCCGAACGGTCGTGGGGGCGACATCTGCCGATTCGATTCGATTCGACCCATCCTGGTCCCCGATCCGGGGCCAGGACTCGGCGCCGCGAGGGGAACCCGTGCGTCGCGGCGGTCAACGAGCGACACCGGCGGGCGACGAGCAAGACCGGCGCCCCGCCCCTGCTACAGCGGGATCGCCACGGCGTGCGCGAGGTCGCGCGCGATCGACGCGGCCTCGTCCGGGTCGATCGAGTGGGCGAGGAGCGCCGTCAGCATCTCCTCCTCGTCGAGGTGGACGCGGACGATCGCGTGGATGCGGTAGAGCGCCCGCCGCAGGGCGAGTGCCTCGCCGCGCCGGTAGGGGCCATCCTTGTGGGCGTCACAGAGTCGGCCGAGCTCGGCGACGAGGCGCCGGACCTCATCGTGCTCGCGCCGGAGCGGAGCCAGGGCGTTGGCGTCGGAGAGCGCCGACTCGAGCCGGGGGTAGACGGAGTTCTCGGCCGCATCCATGTGGGGCAGGAGGGTGCCCGAGAGGAAGCCGCGCGCCTCCAGGACGCGCGGTCGGAGCTCTTCGCAGGGGACGGTCCCCACCATCCGTGCCGTGTCGAGGAGCGCGTCGACGTGGGGGATCAGCTGGGCGTGGTGCTCGTGGACGGTCTCGGTCAGGGTCGTCATCGGATGCCTCACGCTGCGGCCGCGGGACGCGACTGCATCATGGGCCCCCCGTGGGGGCCGGGCCAGAGCCGACCGGCCCGTTTCGGATCCCGTTTCGGAGCCCGTTTCACGCTCAAATGTTGATACTCGGTACCATGAGTCTCCCCGCGATCGCGGGCGCGCGGCGGGTGGCGCGATCCCTACCCCGTCCCCGCGGGCTCCACCAGCCAGAAGGAGGCGCGTTCGGTCTCCCACCGGGCGAGGAGCGTCGCCGCGAGCCCGCTCCCCTCGGCGGCGTGGGCGGCGATCAGGGCCCGCAGCTCCGCCTCCCGCTCGGCCGCGTCGGGGCGCGGCGCGTCGTCGGGGAGCGGCGCTTCGTCGGGGCGCGGCGCGTCGTCGGGGCGCGGCGCGTCGTCGGGGCGCGGCGCGTCGTCGGGGCGCGGCGCGTCGTCGGGGCGCGGCGCGTCGTCGGGGCGCGGCGCGTCGTCGGGGCGCGGCGCGTCGTCGGGGCGCGGCGCGTCGTCGGGGCGCGGCTTCGCCCCGGGCCCTAGCGCGGGCAGTTCCGTGGCCCGCACGCTCGCGGCGTTGATCCGCAGCGGCACGCGACCGCCCGGGTCGTACAGCCAGGCGCGCCCGCCCGTCATCCCCGCCCCGAAGTTGCGCCCGGTCGGGCCGAGGACCACGACGACCCCGCCCGTCATGTACTCGCAGCCGTGGGCCCCGATCCCCTCCACCACGGCCGTCGCGCCGGAGTTACGGACGGCGAAGCGCATCCCCGCCCGCCCGACCAGGTGGAGGCGCCCGCCCGTCGCCCCGTACAGGCACGTGTTCCCGGCGATCGCCTCGCGCTCGGCCCGGAAGCCGGCCGTCGCCGGCGGCCGAACGACGACGGTGCCGCCCGACAGACCCTTGGCCACGTAGTCGTTGGCGATGCCGGTGACGGCGATCCGGACGCCGTCCGTCGCGAAAGCGCCGAGGCTCTGGCCCGCGGCGCCCGTGGCGCGCAGGTCGAAGACGGTGGGCGAGCAGCCGGCCCCGCCGCTCACCGCGTGCGCCGTGCGTCCCGCCCGATCCCGGGCGCGCTCGAGGTCGCCGGAGATTCGGGCGCCGACCGTCCGCTCCCCCGTGGTGAGAGCGGCGGAGAGGACGACCGGGGCCGGCCGATCGCGCCCCATGAGCGCCGCCATCGCCGGCGCCAGCGCTGCGGCGAGCCGATCGTCGAGAGGGCTCGCCACCGGCGCCTCGGCGATGCGCCCGCGCGCCTTCGGGGTCTCCGTCGCCCGGGCGGTCGGCAGCCGCCATGCCGGCGCCCCGACCACGGCGTCGAGGTCGAGCGCCGCGCCCTCCCCGGCGGCCAGGCGGTCGGTTCGCCCCACGGCATCGGCCAGGCTCCGGAAGCCGAGGGCCGCCAGTTCCCGGCGGACGTCCTCGGCGAGGGCCGTGAAGAAGGCCACGACCTGCTCCGGCGTCCCCGTGAACTTTGCCCGAAGGTCCTCGCGCTGAGTCGCGATGCCGGTGGGGCAGGTGTCGAGGTGGCACTGGCGGGCCATGTCGCACCCGATCGCCACGAGAGCGGCTGTCCCGAAGCCGTATTCCTCCGCGCCGAGAAGCGCGGCGACCACCACGTCGCGGCCCGTCTGCAGCCCTCCGTCCGTCCGCAGGACGACGCGGTCGCGCAGCCCCTGCCGGACGAGCACCTGGTGGGCCTCGGCAAGGCCGAGCTCCCACGGCGCCCCGACGGACTTGATCGACGAGAGCGGGCTGGCGCCGGTGCCGCCGGCGTGGCCGGAGATGAGCACGTAGTCCGCGTGGGCCTTGGCCACCCCGGCAGCGATCGTCCCGACGCCGGCCGAGGCGACGAGCTTCACGCCGATCCGGGCCGCGGGGTTGACGGCCCGCAGGTCGGCGATGAGCTGGGCCAGGTCCTCGATCGAGTAGATGTCGTGGTGCGGCGGCGGGCTGATGTAGGTCATCCCGACCTGGCCGCGGCGCAGAGCGGCGATCAGGGGCGTCGCCTTCTTCGCCGGCAGCTGGCCGCCCTCGCCGGGCTTGCTCCCCTGCGCCATCTTGATCTCGAGCTGCTCGGCCCGGGCCAGGTAGCGAGTTGTGACCCCGAACCGGGCCGAGGCGACCTGCTTGATGGCCGACTCCGCCAGCTCGCCGTTCTCGTCGGGCTCGTAGGCGGCCGGATCCTCGCCGCCCTCGCCCGAGTTGGACGCCGCGCCGAGGCGACGCATCCCGATCGCGAGCGCGCGGTGCGCCTCGGGAGAGAGCGCGCCCAGGCTCATCGCCGAGGAGACGAAGCGGCGGACGATCTCCGAGGCCGGCTCGACGGCGGCCAGGGGCACCGGGCGGGCGCGGCGCAGGACGAGGAGGTCGCGGACCATCGCCGGCTCGTCGCGGGCAGCCGCCGCGCGGTAGGCCGCCAGCTGGGCCTCGATCGCGTCCTCCGCGGCCGCCGGGGCCAGCGCGGCACCGGGGCCGACGCCGGTCGGGTGACCGGCAGCGAGGGCCTGCATCGCTTTCACGACCGCCGGGGCGAAGGAGTGCAGCTCGCCGTCCGCGCGGAAGCGGGCGAAGCCGGGGTCGACGAGTGCCGGCGCCGGAGCCGGGGCGGGCGCCTCCACGTACGCGTTCGCATGGCGGGCAAGCGCCTCCGCACCGAGCCTCTCCAGGGTGGCGACGCCGGCCGTCCGCGGCGCTGCCGGAAAGCAGCGGTCGACGACGGCGTCGGCGAGACCGATGACGTCGAAGAGCTGGCCGCCCCGGTACGAGGCGAGGGTGCTGATCCCCATTCGGGCGAGCACCTTGCGCAGGCCGTGCTCGAGCGCGTCGAGGAGGTTCGCCTCGGCCCGCTCGGGGTCGAGCTCCTCGTTCCCCCGGGAGCCGGCGAGGTCGCGCGCGACGGCGATCGCGTGCCACGGGTGAACGGCGTCGGCGCCGGCGGCCAGGAGCATCGCGAGGGCGTGGACGTCGAACGCGTCGCCGGCGTCCGCGAGGAGGTCGCAGGCGTCCCGCAGGCCGGCGTCGACGAACGCCGCGTTGACCGCGCCCACGGCGAGGAGGCTGGGGATGGGCGCCCGACCCAGGCCGGCGCCGCGGTCGCTCAGGACCAGGAGGTCCGCCCCGCGATCGCGGGCGCGCGTCGCTTCGACCACGAGCCGGTCCAGGGCGGCCGCCAGCCCCGCCGGGCCCGCCGCGCCGTGGGCGGCCGGCCAGGTCGCGTCGAGGGCGAC
>Ga0315274_10011091_pt1 | contig 12930 bp, 14 predicted proteins | sample YL17G02_20_MG_FD_203700 | JGI IMG/M metagenome (GOLD analysis project Ga0315274, IMG submission 203700) | Sediment microbial communities from Yellowstone Lake, YNP, Wyoming, USA - YL17G02_20 | ecosystem: Environmental > Aquatic > Freshwater > Lake > Sediment | place: USA: Wyoming | collected... | reverse complement strand
GTTCATGTCCAGCTTCCCAAAGAATTAGGAGGAGCAGACGGAATGTGCGTGTTTATTGATTCTGAAGGCACTTTCAGACCAGAAAGAATAAGGCATATAGCGACTGCATTAGGGCTTGATCCTCAGGAAGCTTTGAAAAAAATTTATGCTGCAAGGGCATTTAATTCAGATCATCAGATGCTGCTTACCGAGAAAATACCTGAATTGATCAATGAGAAGAAACTGCCTATAAAATTAGTCATTGTTGATTCATTAACCTCGCATTTCAGAGCAGAATTTTCTGGAAGAGGCCAGTTGGCTGACAGGCAGCAGAAATTAAACAGGCATATTCACAATTTGCTGAGACTGTCAGAGCAGTACAACATTGCAATCTATATAACAAATCAGGTTATGGCAAATCCAGCTGTAATGTTCGGAGATCCGACAACTGCTATTGGGGGCCATATACTCGGACATGCTTCAACCTACAGAATTTATTTAAGGAGAGGCAAAAAAGGAAGCAGAGTTGCGAAAATGATTGATGCCCCTAATCTGCCGGAAAATGAGACTATTTTCTGGCTGACTCTCGATGGATTGAGTGATATTGAGCCAAAAGAGACTGAATAAAATGCCTAAAAAAGCAGAATATCTTCTTGATATAAAATTAAGGGTTAATTGGAAAGAGATTGAAAGAAGCATGGACCCTCTGGAAATAGCCGAGTTTCTTCTTAAAACAAAGCCTTATGTTGGATTGTTTGTAGTTTATGACAGCAAGAAAATTTCCAGATCAAGAGGATATAATGATCTTGAAAAGAAGACCGCTTTTATGAACCCGTATGAGCTTACAAATATGACAGTTATTCTTAAAGAAGAAAAATGGCCCCTTCATGCTTATCTGAAAAATGGTAAGGGCTCAATCTGCTATACTAAAAATAAGATAACTAAAGAATATGATCTTAGATAAATTCTTAAATTGATTCTGATTTTTTATTGTAGTATGCCCCTATAGTATAGCCCGGATAGTACACGACCTTGCGGACTACAGTTTTTCTTTAGAAAAGAAAAACTCTAGGTGGGTAAAGAAACTACAAAAGACAAAAAGGTTGAGACCGGGGTTCAAATCCTCGTGGGGGCATATCAAGTTCAGCGTGCTCATGTCAGAATGACTTCGCATTCTGAGCACTTGAAAATCTTATAGATTTTCTGCGCAGAAAAAACCCTTGGTTTTTAATGCCCTAAAATTGTAATCAATTTTTTGGCAGGAGAATTCTGATGAATTTCATGCATCCTAAAAACCGAGGTTTTTTTGAGAACAACAGTCTTCTTTTCTGTCTTAATTCTCAGGGGGCTAAAGAGAAAGCTTTATAAGGGGCCATTTTTTCATAGTTCTGCTTTTATCGAGGATAAAAGCGGATTTAGCATGGATGAACTAAGAGAAAAATATGCAAAATGGAAGGGAATTCCCTTAGATGAAGTTCCATCTTGTATTATTATAAAAGGGAAAAAAGAGCTGGAATATATCTTGGGACCAGAAATTGAAGAGATAGAACATGCCGGAGAAGGGAGCCTTGAAAATCTAGTCGAATATGAAAGAAAGAACGGAAAAATAGAATGCAAAATCTCTATGCATCATGGCGATAAAAATAATGATTCATATTACGGGCTTATATTCTCAATGGATTCAAATCATAATGATCTAAAGGAAAATGTGGCTTATGGAGAAAAACGCAAAATAGGGTTTATAGGGAAGGACGGAAAAGAAGTGGCTGAAAAATTCAAAGAATTCATTAAGCTTGAAGAAGCCAAAGAATGTGAAAAAATACAGGAGCAATTTCAAAGACCTGCTTTTGCAATCGGGCTGCCTTTTTATGTAGCTAAAATCGAGCCGCCCAAGAAAGAATCAGAAGAATATCTAAACGAGAATTTAGAAGGATACTCCATCTTTTTTGAGGTTAAACCTGAAAATGAGCAAGGTTTTCATGCAAGGCCTTCATCACAGGTTATTATCAAAGCAAATAAATACGGAAAAAAGGTCGCTTTGATCAAGGGTGGGCAAAGATCACAATATAACAGCCCAATGGGCATGATGGCATTATACGTCTCAAAAGGAATGGCTGCCACTATTGAAGTAAACGGCACAGATGAAAAGTCATGGAAATGTGCTGCTGAAATTTATTCTCTCGTTGAGAACAAGTTCGGCGAAGATTAAACTTTATAAACTCTTATTTTTATCTTAAAACATGAAATGCATAAGTTGCGGAAGAGAATTCACTTCAGGATCAGTATTTTTATGCCCTGAATGCGGAAAGCATAAAATAGTAAGATGCCTGAAATGCAAGAAGCTCAACATCAAATACAAATGCGGCTGCGGTTTCATAGGACCTTAAGCATGCCTGCAATGCTTGCTGTTATACTGAAGATAATGCCTGTTTCTCCGTCTGTTGACATGAATAAACTGAAAAAAGCAGTTGAAGAAAAGATAAAAGCTATTGGAGGGATTTTGCATAAAGTTGATGAAGAGCCGATAGCTTTCGGGCTAAAAGCGCTTATATTCATGATAGGGTGGAGAGAAGACAAAGATCCAGATGCTATTGAGACCGAGCTCGCTAAAATCGAGGATGTCAATTCTGTCGAGATTACAGATGTCAGAAGAGCAATAGGCTGAATTTATTTCTATAACTTTTTGATGGTAAGGAGAGATTATTTACTGCTAATATTTAAATAACTAAAATAATTAGATTATTTATGTTAACTGACGAGCAGGCTGAAAGTTTAAAGGAACAATTAAGAAAGCAGGTAGAAAAACTTCCAGAAGAGCAAAAAGCTGAATGGAGTGACTGGATAGAGAAGGCATCCAATGAGCAGATTGAAGAGCTGCTCAAACAGCAGCAAAGCCAGCAAGGAGAGGGAGGCGAGTGCTTGTTTTGCGAAATAGGAAAAGGGGCAGTAGATACTTTCAGGATTTATGAGGATGCAGGAATTATAGCCTTTCTTGACATAAATCCCTCTGTTGCAGGGCAGGCAATAATCATCCCAAAAGAGCATTTTCAGTTTATTTTTCAGATTCCAGATCAGCTTTTATGGGATATCATAAGGATTGTAAAATTAATAACCCCCTTTATAGTCAATGTCACAAAATCACAGGGATTGAATATTTACATTCCACAGGGGCCTACGGCAGGGCAAAGAATAAATCATTTTGCAATCAATCTTATCCCAAGGTTTGAGAATGACAAGGCAGTTTTCGCGTGGGACAGGAAAGAAGTCGCAAAAGAGGATTTGGAGAAAGCTGCAAAAGAGATCAGGATAATGATAGAGAAGAATCTGGCTGAAGAGAAATCAAAGATAGAAAAAAAATTACGGGAAGAAGGGTCTATGAAAAAGGATGCGGATCAGCAAAAAATCCATGAATTTCCGAGAAGAATGCCTTAAATAAACACTAAAAACAAATTTCCAAAAGTTAATTCTGCCAAAAATGCCAAAAAGAAAACAGGGACAAAAGGCAGGCCGTATTTTATTTTGACGGGCTTGTTTGCTTTTTTTATCAAAGAGATTTCAGATTTTGAGAGGCCCTCAAAATTTGATTTTATCATTTGATTCCCTATTTTTAAATCAGAAGCAAGCCAATCTCCTTCTGCCAGCTTTTCCGGATGAACTAATTTTATCAATGCGCTTTTTTCCACAGCAAATGTAAATGCATACAACAGGGGGGAGATTACGGCTAATGCGGTTATAAGGTAAAAGACAAATGAATTCATGATTATGCCAAGAGCCAATGAAAAAAATGCCAGAAGGATGAAAGGAATCTTTTTTATTTTGACTTTGCCGAATTCTGCCTTGACTGTTTTTATGTGGATTAACGCAAGAACTAAGGAATAAACCAATCCGTATAATCCGCCAATTATCAATGTATTGATCAAAAAAGACAAGTTGATGCCCAAAGCTGCGCCGATTCCAGCAAGCAATTTCGCATCTCCGCCCGCAAACAGCCTGCCATAATAAAGGATGTTTGCAATAATCCAGAAAATCGCCAGCCCTAAAATAGAGTTTGTTATAGGAATAAGACTCCAGTCAACCACTGACCTTGAAAGAGCATATGCCAAAGAGGCGGCGATAAAAGAAAAAGAGAGCCAGTCCGGGACTTCCCGCTTTTTTATGTCAGTATAAGATGCTATTGCTAAAGCAATAAATACTATGATCAGAGAAAGTTCAATCATCTCTCCATAAATTTATAAGTCTTTTTTAATCTTTTTAATCATGAAGAAAACGCTTTCAGGTTTTCTGCATATCAAAAATGGAGCATTTTTAATATGAGAATCGCGATTATAGGGGGCAGTGTTGCCGGAGCATCGGCTGCTTTGCTGTTTGCTGGAAATGCAGAAGTCTCTGTATATGAGCAGAAGAGAAAAGAGGAAATCGGGAAAAAAACCTGCGCAAACATTGTAAGCAAGACCTTTTCAGATGTCTTGAAGAAAATAGGGATTAAAGAAAAAAGAAAATTTTTCAGGAAAAAGATAAATCAGGCGAATTTTTTTGCCGGAAATGCCAAATTAAGTTTTTCTGTAAAGGATTACAAGATTGACAGAACAGCTTTTTTGGATGAAGTTGTCAGTAAAGCAAAAAAGAAAGGGGCAAGATTCTATTTTGAAACTGAGTTTCTTGGATTTAAGAAAAGAAATGACTATTATGAACTGACTTTGAAATCCGGAAAAGATATCATCAAAACATATGCAGATATTATTATAGGCGCTGATGGCGCTTTGAGCAGAGTCGCAGAATTCATTAAGAAGAAAAGAAAATTCTTTATTGTATCAGAGATTCCGAAAAAAGACAATTTTGAGCATTTAAAATTCGATGAATCGTCATGGAATGTTTTTTTAAGGCCCGAATTTGGATATTATGCCTATCTGGATTATGAATTTGCAGGAGTTGAATGCAGGCTTGGAAAAAGTCTGAAGAGATATGAAAAAAATTTCTTTTCTTTTCTGGAAATAAAAAAGCCCAGAAATCTGGAGGCTTCGCTTGAGCCGGAGCCAGGATATTCCCGCCCAAAAGGAAATGTTTTTCTTATAGGGGATGCAGGAGGATATGTGAAGTTTAATGGGGGAGGAATAGTTCCTGCAATTATGTCTTCTATCGCAGTAAGAGACATTATATTAAAAAGAAACTATAAACTTTTCAGAAAGCTGGAAAAAGCGCAGTTTGTAAATAGAATTGCGACTAAAGTTTTTGAGAAGATGGATGAAAACGACTGGAAGAAGCTTTTTGAAATTCTAAGAGACAAGAAATTTTCAAGACTTGTAGAAGAAAGAGATGAAATAAACTTCATCAAATATTTTGATTTAAAGCTTCTGAAATTCCTGCCGAAAATTATCTGTTAGGAATGTTTTGGGTTCTTTGAACCCCGCCTTTTTTGTAGACCCTGAATTTTCTTTTGAGTTTTTGCTGTTTTTTGCTCTTTCTTTGATGAGGGATTGCGTAATCTTCCATATATGCCTAGACAGCAGGCAAATAATAAATCTTTCGGCGAAAGATTTATATGGGTTTTTCGCTGTATTTATCTTATGAATAAGCGAGCGCAATGGCTGCAGATTATGATACTGGGAATAGCGATTCTTATGGTTCTTTACGGTTATTTTCTTCCGGCATCTGAAAAATGCAGGCTTGTTCCAAGCCTGCCTGAATGCAAAGTTCCTGAAACAACAAAAATTTTAGGGTTTGTTCCAGGCATTTTGCAGGAGCAGGAAACAGCTGCGAGATATGTCATGCCGATGGTCTCGCTTTTCAGAAGAGAGACTGTGGATATTGCGACTGTTTTAGAGAGCACTGAGACAAGCAAAAGCTGGTTTACAGCATCCCCAAAACAAGCTGTTTTTGAAAGCCAGAAAAATGAGCGCGAAGCAAAGCTGTTTGTTTTTGTGAACAAGGCTAAAGGAAAGCTTAAGATTTATGTTAACAAAGAGAAAGCAGGGGTGATTGAAGGCGAAGGACTGCACACAGTCCCTATTAATGTAAACATGCTTAACAGTGAAAATAATATCATCAAGATCATTCCAACAACCCCTATTATCCCATTTGTCTCAAACATATATGAAATAGGAAAGATAGTCTTCAAAGAAAGCTATATTATCACCAACAACAGAGTTTCCCTGCCTTTCTCGATTGTGGAAAATCCAAAAGACATTCTTGATATCAAATTAATTTTTGAGACAAACTGCTTTACAGATGAAAATCTGACTGTTTTCATCGCAGACAAAAAAATCGTTGAAGACAAAATTTGCAAAGGAGTGGACAAAGATGTGACCGACATTATAGTCTTGAATAATATGACCGGGAACCTAACATTTGCGAGCGAAGGCAATTATGTGATAGACAAGGCAATACTCAATGTAAGAATGCAGGAAAGAACATGGCCAACATATTATTTTTATGCTTATAATGTCAGCAAGCCAATAACTCTTAGATTGGGGTTTGAAGGAACAGGGATGAAAAAGCTAACAGCCTATATTAACGGCAAAGCTCTTTCTGTTGAAACAAGCAAAAAGGAATGGAACACTGAGATCAACAGGTATTTGCAGGAAGGAACCAATTCTGTTCTGCTTATTCCGGAAAAAACCATTAATGTGACAAAATTAGAGGTTGAATAATGGCAGATGATTCTGAGCTAAGGATGAGATATGGCTATGAGGGAGATGAAGAAGAGGGAGAGAAAAAAGAAAAGCCCAAATTAAAAATTCCTAAATTTTTAAAATCCCTTTTATTGATTGCAGGGATTATAGCCGCAGGTGTAATCGCTTACCTTTATTTTATTCCTGCAAAATACAAGATTGTTTTTGCAGTCGCAGTTGTTCTGATAGCCTATGTTTTAATACCCAAAGACAAAAGGCCAGCAGTTTTGATAGCAGGAGCGGCAGTCTTGTTTGTAGTTTTGCTTCCTCAAATCAGTCTTATTGCATCAGAAGGAAAAGTAGGATTTTCAAAATTAGTTAATACAATCAAAGGAGTGAATATTGAAGAAAGTATTGAAAAAACATATGGGCAAGAGGCATGGAAGCCAAAAGGAGAGCAGCAGTTAGGAAGCGCAAAAGTCAATATTTTGTGGGCCGAGCTTACAAGAGAGCCTTCCAGAGTTTTAGTGCCTGTGCAAGCTGTAATCAAATCTCCATTAAAGATAATTCCAACCTGTTTTATTGAATCAGGAACTATAGCGACAAGCCCTTCAGAATTAATATTCACAAAAAGTGACAAAATAGATGTCAGCTGCGTTAGTCCTGGAATAAAAGACAAGATAGGCATTAAAATGACAAGCAGCTCTGATGCCGGCTTATCAAATATTGAGATATGGGCCGGCAAAGGAAACGGCGAAAAAGGAAAGATAAATTTAGTGAATGATACAGGGCCTTATGTCCTTGAAATGAATTTAAACACTGCCCAGCCAATCAGCAACACAACTCCGATAACTTTGAAACTAAGAAAAGCATCCACTGACTCAATTTTTGAATTGTCAAACATAGACTCTTTTAAAGTTGATATGACTGGAAATTATCTGACTATACAATGCCCTGCAAAGATGACTGGAAGCAAAGAAGAGCTTAAAGGGAATTTTAAAGACAATGCTTACTCTTTCATATGCGATGTAATTGTTAACAAGCTGCCTGACGATCCTAGCAGTCCAGAAAGGGATTTTGTCAATATAAATGTAAAATATCAGCTTGAAGGAAAAGACAGCTATACTTTAACTTTAAAAAGTTAAAAAACTTAATAAAAAAATGAGAATAAAAGAGGTTTTGATAGCAGGTTTGTTAGTATTGTCTATTCTAGTGATCTCTGGAGTCGAGCAATGCCCAACTACTGGGATTGGAGGGATAGGCGGGGGCGGAAAAACACAAGCATCAAGTTATGGGCTGGATTTTACGCTTTCTGAAGGACTGGACAAATTGACAGCAGGCAAGGCCTTTAATCTTGGAGACACTTTTTATGCTGAAGCAGTCATTGAAAATTATGATTCTGAACAAAGAACAGGGAATATTTGCATAAGAGATGATATAGACGATGCTTATGGGGGCATTCAGGGCTATTGCAAGCCATTCACTATTCCAGGGGCGACTTATATTGAAAGCAAGCTTGAAAGCCCTGCATCTATAAAAGTGATTTTTCCAGAAAAAGAATATTATAGCTACAAGGGATTATTTGCAGACGTGAATGTCAAAGCATATATCACAGTTTCTTATATCCAGCATTCAATTATTTCTGGAGAAATCAAATCTCCAGACCCTGAAACTGAAACCTTGACTTTGCAGCAAATTGCAGCTCCAATCAAGGTAACAGCAGAGAAAACCATTTCAGCAAAAGATGAAAATCTGAAAGCAAATGTGAAATTCAGCCTTCAAAAGCAAGGAACATATAACATCACAACAACTGATTTCAAAAGAAATGCTGCCGCTTACTCAGTCAAGATAGGGAATCTTGCGGTTACCTGCCCGCCATCCGAGAATAACCAGGGAATTATTGAATTTGAAAACACAAAATTTATAAGCTGTTCAGCCCTTTTACCTCGTGAACAGAGAACAGAGCCGTTTATATTAACTCTTGATTATGGCGTGAAACTGACCAAAGATTTTGGCTTTAAAATCAAAAAAACAGAATAATCTGTTTTTGGGACTTCAAGATTGTATAAATCTTGACAGTCTCCAGAAATCATTGATTTCTGGGATGCTGAAAACAGAATGTTTTCAATCATAAAAAAATAATCTTAAAAAAGGGGCGTAAAGGAAGATGAAAAAAATCTTATCCGCTTTGTTCGCAGTCTTGATTATAGCATCGCTTCTAATTCTGAGCGGAGTCAACGGGTGTCAGCAAAAGCAGGGAACAGCAGTTTCAACTACCGGATTAGAGATTTCTTTTGTCAAAGATGCGCCGCCTGTGAGCATTTCAGTCAATCAGGAATTCCCAATTTATATTGATGTATTAAACAAAGGGGCAGAATTCATAAACAAAGGAGGCGCAAAGTTTTATTTGAACGGATTGCAGAACTTTGATAATATCAATCCATCGCAATCAAACACTAAAATGCTGACAAAGGAGTCAGTTTATGCTGACAGAATAGTTTTTGCAGACAAGGCAAAATATAATTTCCCTTTTCAGGCCATGTCTTCTATTCCATTCGCATTAACAGCCTGTTATGACTACAGCGGAAAAGCACAGGGGGTTTTATGCATTTCAAAGAGCAATGAAAGCAAAATTTGCCAGACAAGCGGAGAAAAATTGACAAGCAGCACTGCAGGCCCAATACAAGTCACAAGCATAACAGAAAGCATTTCAGGAAACAAGCTGACTGCAGTATTTAATATAGCAAATAAAGATGACGGACAGGTTTTCCTGTTAAATATGGATTGCGACAGATTTGAGGCAAAGGATTTTGCAGAAAGCCTGAAGCAGGGAAAATTAAACGTAAAGCTGACCACAAAAGAAGATTTCAAATGCAAATTAATCTCTACAGAAGCGCCTTATGGCCAGATTGAAGGCCTGAATGGGGCAATACCTTTAGGAAGCGTTGTCTGCGAGAAAATGCTGACAAATGAGGATTATGCGTCACCTTTAGTCATAGAAATGAAATACAAATACAGGGACTCTATAGGCAAGAGCATAACTATTTTCCCAACGCAGTAGTATTAAAAAAAGATCAAAAATTTTCTAAGGTTTTTTCCAATTCTGGCAAAGTTATTCGGGCTTATCTAAATCTTTTTATATGAGCATTAAGTTGAAAAGCTATGATTTTTGCAGACCTACATATCCATTCAAGATTTTCAAGAGCGACAAGCAAGGATATTGACATTGAAAATCTGGAGAAATGGGCAAAAGTAAAAGGCATTGATCTGCTTGGAACAGGGGATTTCTCGCATCCTGAATGGCTGAAAGAACTGAAGGAAAATTTGCAGGAGAAAAACGGGATTCTTTATTCAAAGTCAGGGTTCAAGTTCATGCTTTCAGGAGAGATAAGCTTGGTTTTTACCAAGGGCAGAGGAAGGCGCGTTCATTTGGTTCTGCTTGTTCCGTCATTTGAGATTGCAGACAAAATAAATTCTTATCTTGACACCAAAGGAAGAAGAGATTATGACGGCAGGCCCATCTTCAACATATCATGCGAGGAGTTTGTTTTTGAGATGAAAAAAATTTCTGACAAAATAGAGATTATTCCAGCCCATATATGGACGCCATGGTTTGGAGTGCTTGGAAGCAAATCCGGATTTGATTCTTTGAAAGAGGCGTTTGGCGCGCAGTACGACAAAATTCACGCGATTGAAACAGGAATCTCTTCAACCCCTGAAATGAATTTGAGATTAAAAGAACTGCATGAAAAAACCATAGTCTCTTTTTCTGACTTGCATTCATTCTGGCCATGGAGAATGGGCAGAGAAATGACTATTTTCAGCTCTGCAAACAGCTATGAGGAGATTATAGATGAAATCAGAAAAAACAAAATCATAGGGACTGTTGAAGTAAATCCCGCATATGGCATGTATCATTATGACGGCCACAGAAACTGCAATTTTTCATGCTCTCCAGAAGAGACTAAAAAGCTTAAAGGTATATGCTCTGTCTGCAATTCCCCGTTGACTATAGGCGTGGATTACAGAGTTCAGGAACTTGCTGATGCTAAAGAAATTCCTAAAGGAAAAATTGTCTATGAAATCCTTCCATTGCACGAAATCATCGCTTTAGTCCTGAATTCTTCCATGGAAAGCAAAAAAGTATGGGAAGAATATACTAAACTTATTTCAGCGTTCAATACTGAGATGAATATTCTTTTGAATGTCTCGCTTGATGAATTAAAAAAAGCCACTTCTGAAAAGATTGCCAAAATGATTCTGAAAAACAGAGAAGGAAAGATAAAAGTGAAGCCTGGCTATGACGGGGTTTATGGAAAGGCTATATTGGAAGAAGACAAACAGGTCAAGCTTTTCTGATATTTTTTATAAAGAAAATAGAAAACTGCATGCTTTAGCCTGCATATAAATATTTTCCATTTTCTGTATCCTAAAAACAAGGGCTTTACAAACCCCCTTTAAGGGGTGGTGCCCTTTGTTTTTATGATATTAGTAAATATTCCCTTTTAAAATTATTCACTCTTTTCCTCAGAAGCATCGCCTATCAGAACCGCCTTGCTTCCAGAAGAGCTTATTTTTTCTTTTGCATTCTCAGAAAAGGCGCTTGCTTTGATTATAATTTTTTCCTTCAAGTTTCCTGCGCCAAGGATTTTATATCCTTCTAAATTAAGCTCCAGGCCCTCTTTTGTTTTTTTAACAAGGCCTTTTTTGCTAAACTCCTCAATTTTTTTATTGATCATGTCAAGATTAATCTCTTCAAGCTTGCTCTTTTTCTTTTGGTTTAAGCTTACAAACCCCTTTCCTTTTCTTCCAAGATAATTGGGCATATATTTCATAACCCATATTATTTTCTGCCCGGCTTTTTTGCCGGTTCCAGCCATGCCCTTTCCGCCCTTGCTTCCGCTTCCTCTGTGCTTTTTTCTGGCACCATAGCCCCCTCCTCTGTGCCCTCTTAATCTGCTTCTTTTGTCTCTTTTGACCATTTTACAGCATTCTCCTTAGCAAATCATTTATTTGCTTATTTTCTCCCAGTATCCCTTTTGGATAAAGAACCTTTGTGCTTTTTTTGAAGCCGCCTTTTGGGGGATGCAGTCTGAAAAAAGGCTTTATTTCCATGTCAGAAAGGGTTTTTCCCTCCTCCAATTTCTTTATTATTGAATCAGCGCTTTCTGCAACTGGCTTGTCTCCTGATTTTCTGGCTCTTTTGGAAATCAGGAGCTTTAATGTTTCCTTATCTATCTCTCCAAAGCATATTCTTGCTTTTACTCTGTCAGATAATCTTGAAGTGTCTTTTAGCAGTATGCAGGAATATTTTCTCCTTAATCTTAAGTTAAATAGGTTTTCCTTTTCTTCTCTTGAAAGCCCTATTTCTCCGACTATTCTTATTGCAACTATCATCTCTTTACCTCACTGGCTTTTCTTAAGGCCTCAAAACACGCTTTTATAAGATTGATTTTTGTTCTTGTCTGCCCGAAGCTTCTGCTGTAAATATCTTTGATTCCGGCAGCGCTCATAACTTTTTTGCATTCCCTGTCTATTACAAGGTTAGTTCCTTTTGATGCAGGCATTAATTTGATTCTTGAGGATCCTATTTTCGCCTCTGTTTTAAATGGGATGCTGTGCGGATCTGAGCATGAGCAATCAAAGCCCCCGCATCCTCTTTTAACTTTAATCATGCTGGTTTTGGCATTTCTTATCGCTTTTCCTTTTGCAGGCAGGGTTTCCCTGGCTTTTCCTAATCCAATCCCGACATGCCCTTTTCCGTCGCCGACAACAGCCATGCATGCAAAGCTTGGAACATTTCCTTCGGCTGTTTTTCTCTGGGTTTGCCTCCAAAATCTTCTTTTTCCGCCGCCAAATTTTCCTTTTGCCTGGCCAATCATTATAAGGTCCATCTGCAAATCAGGGATTAACATATCCACTATCTGAGATTCTAAGATTTTTCTTCCGCTTTCAAAAATTTCATCTATATCTTTTATTTTTCCCTCTTTCACAAGTTTTCCCAGCTCTGTTTTAGGCTTCCAGGCTGAAAGATCCTCTTTCCCCCGTTCAAATTTTTTTGCCCCCTTTAATTCCTCAACTTTTTCAGCGGCTTTTTCCAGTTCTTCTACTTTAGCCTCTTCTATTGGCTCTGGAATTACTATTTTCTCTTCTATTTTCTCTTCTTCTTTGGGCTCTTTTTTAACCATGTTTAATCTTCTCCAAAATTTGAGTATTTATTTTCATTCTTTTCTTGTCTGGAAACATTTCTTTAGAGCAGGAAATATTTAATCCTGCATCAACTGCGCCGTTAACAACTGCATAGATTTTGCTTCCCTTTATAGACCTCTGCAGCCCGATATCT
>Ga0315274_10011088_pt1 | contig 12932 bp, 13 predicted proteins | sample YL17G02_20_MG_FD_203700 | JGI IMG/M metagenome (GOLD analysis project Ga0315274, IMG submission 203700) | Sediment microbial communities from Yellowstone Lake, YNP, Wyoming, USA - YL17G02_20 | ecosystem: Environmental > Aquatic > Freshwater > Lake > Sediment | place: USA: Wyoming | collected... | reverse complement strand
TGAATCTGGAACTAAGAGCTTTTTTGATCCCATCAGTTCCGATAGCAGGCAATCATCCAGTGCCTTTTTTCATGCTGGAAGGTCAAAACTTATCCAGAGATATATCATCAGGCACCGTTATTACCCAGGATATGGTTATACCACCACAGGATTCCTTCCTCTGGTCTTTAAGAAAGCAGCAGGATGAATATTTCTCAACATAATATAACTCCGAAAAACAGGTAGATAATGAATAATAAGGAGTATATGAAAGTGGAAAATGTCATAGGAAAATTTTGTAAAAAAGTAATGCTATACAGAAACTATATAATGTTAGTCGAATGTGAAACAAAAGAAGAGCAAATGAAAAGGCGTTTGCTGTCCTTGTCCGTATGGTGTCTCTTTTGCACCCTCATTCTCGCTTGGCCCCTTCTGGCGGACGAATCCTATGTTCTGTCATTTTCGACATACATTGGCGGAACCGCCTGGGAGCATGCTCGCGATGTGTGTGTAGATATCAATGGAAACGTCTATGTCTGCGGGGGAACCGCATCACGAGACTTCCCTACCACGCTGGGATCCTATGACAGAACATTCAACTTCGGCGATAAATCCGGTGAAGAATGCGATGCTTTCGTGTGCAAATTCGGACCCGATGGCACGCTGATTTGGTCTACATACTTGGGTGGTCCTGGATATGATCGTGCTTATGGAATTGAGGTAGACGCTCAGGGCTATGTGTATGTGGCAGGGAGAGCAGGACGGGATTTCCCAACGTCACCCGGAGCCTTCCAACCAATGTTTCAAGGCTATAATGGCGGGGGATATGGCGGATTTCAGAACGGATTTGTGGCGAAGCTTTCGCCTGATGGATCAAAGCTCGTTTGGGCAAGCTACGTTGGCGTAGCCCAGCTTTGCCGTGACATAGCCATTGACGCATACGGCGACATCTACCTCCCCTTGGGCTATCCTAACAAAGGAAACCAACCCCCTAGCAATTGGTTTGCCAACGCATTCCAAAAGACGACAAAAGGCGGAACGGACTGCGGTGCGATTAAAGTCTCCAGCGATGGAACCAAAGTTCTATGGGCAACTTGGCTTGGCGGATCAGCGGATGAGTCAAATGGCGCATCGATCCGTGTCGACGCCAATGGCTACGTCAGCCTTTATTTCCACACGCTTTCTTCAGACATGCCTACGACTGCCGGGGTGTTCAACCAGACCTATAATGGGGATGGCGACGGTTTCGTTGCCAGACTAACATCAGACGGCAACGGATTGGTCTTCGGCACCTACATCGGCGGCAGCAATGGAGACGAATGGATCAGCACGCATAACCTCGCAGTTGACTTGGATGGAAACGTATACATAGCCACGCAGACGAGTTCACTCGATTTCCCGACAACCATAGGAGTCATGCAGGCAAAATCTGAGGGAGGTAACACTGATATGGCTGTGGCGAAACTCTCACCTATGGGTGCGCTCTTAGCGGGAACTTATTTGGGGGGAAGCGGAACTGAAAACGCCGATGGTGTCTATATAGATTCTGGTGGAAATGTGTTCATCACCGGCGAGACAGCTTCAGACAACTTCCCGATAACCAGCAATGCGTATCAAAAGACTTTTGGGGGCAAAGGGGATGCCGTTATTGTGCGGTTATCCGCTGATTTCCGTCAACTGCTTTATTCCACATATATGGGCGGACCTTCCTATGATAACGGTCGGTCGGGTTTTCTAGGGCAGAACGGGAGTCTCTACGTGACAGGATCAACTGATGGCGGTGGATGGCCTACGCAAAACGCCTACCAAAATGCCTTTGCTGGCGGGTTTGGCGATTATGGAGCCGGGGATGTTGTTCTTACCAAATTCGCACCGCTTCAAGAGAATTCGGGCAAAATTCCAGTTGAACAGGAGGGAAAGCTGGGTGACTAAGGCAGATGCCTGTTATACAAGGAGATAGTATATGTTATACAAAGGATTCATGGCAGTTGCGTTGACCACATTTATGACTTTAAGCCTTGCTCCAGAAAACAAAGCGGAATCGCAATCGGGTCAGACAGATCAGGCAGTTTCTCAACTATTAGCCGGGAATTTTCGCTGGAGTATCAGCCAACCTTTGGTAGCACCGGTTGAACGACCAGATGACCCATGCCGTTCGATCAAAGACCCGTCAATAGTGTTTTATCAGGGACAATGGCATCTGTTCTGCACCATCCGCAGTCAGAATCGCACTCATCAGATTGAGTATCTGTCATTTACCGATTGGAATGATGCCAATTCCGCTGAACGGCACATACTCAAAATGCACAGTGGATATTTCTGCGCTCCGCAGGTATTTTATTTCACACCCCACAAAAAATGGTATCTTATATGTCAAGCCAGTGACAAGTCATGGCAACCCGAATACCAACCAGCTTACTTAACGACTACTGATATTGCCGATCCGAACTCATGGACTCCACTTACTCCGTTGGGGGCAAAGCAGGCAGACGGTAAGACTGGACTGGATTTCTGGATCATTTGTGACGAAACGAAGGCGCATTTATTCTTTACTACCCTTGATGGACGAATGTGGCGGGAAGACACCAGAATAGAGGATTTCCCAACGGGTTGGTCAGAGGCATCTCTGGCGATTACAGGTGACATATTTGAGGCAAGCCATACATATAAACTCAAGGGATTGAATAAATACATAACATTAGTGGAAGCTCAAGGCGGTCATGGTTGGCGATATTACAAAGCATATTTAGCAGACCAACTCGACGGGAAATGGACACCGTTAGCAGATACAAAAGATAAGGCTTTTGCCAGCATGGCGAATACACAAGCCACTGGGCCTCGTTGGACTGACAACATTAGTCATGGCGAGTTACTCCGGGCTGGATATGACCAAATTCTTGAGGTTGATCCCGCCAATTTGCGATTCCTGTTTCAAGGCGTCAGTAAAGATAAAGAAGGGACGTCCTATGGTGAAATCCCATGGCGACTGGGGATTCTTTCAGAGAAATGATAAGGAGTAATAGACAATTATGTGCTACAATATTTTAACTGGTTTGTTAATTCCGATTATTATGTCACAAGTAACTGATACCATCTATTACCCATTACCTGAAAGTGAAGGTGGCTGGCGGTCTCTCGTTTCACCAAACGAAGCACCTACAGCGGATGAGAAACAAAAGCTTGCTCAGGCTATTGATCTGGATTGGGACAAGCTTTATGAGGCATGGAAATATTGTGAGAGTTTCGGCGGATCGAACAGCCTTTTGATTATTCGGCACGGATGGATCGCCGGTGAATGGCGCAATTTCACTGAACCGAGAAGTATCGCCTCATGCACCAAATCACTCACCGGGTTAGCGATGGCAAAATTATTTGATTTGAGTGATGCGGGAAAACTGACAAAACATATCAATATAGATGAAGAAGCATGGCAATTTCTGCCATCAAAGTGGGCTGAAACTGAACCAGAACGCAAGCGGATCCTGATCCGCAATATGCTTACTATGACTTCGGGTCTTACGCCTTATGATGGTCCCTATGAAGCGGATTATGAGGAAAAGGTCTTCGCTCAAACGGTTGAATCTCTCCCGGGAACAGTCTGGGCTTATGCATCAGTGCCAGTAGATATGCTGAGCCTTGTTATCGAAAACATAACAGGTCAAAAGATGGGAGATTTTTTCAATGAATACATCGACAATCCTATTGGCGTGGCATCGGTAGAATGGGGTAAATTCGGCAATTATACTGGAGGTTCTGGTGGACCAGGGGGTGGAACAAAATTTCCTGCACGTGAATTGGCACGAATTGGTTATCTGGTTTTGCATGACGGTATATGGGAAAAAGAGGGTCGCCGAGAGCAAGTCATTAGTGAAATGAGAATAGAGAAATTCACTCAGAAAGCATCATGGTTAGAGAATACAAAATGGCGTCAACCAAACTTCGCCTTTGAGCCGCAAGCAAATCGTTATTACGGTCATTTATGGTGGAATAATAGCACAGGGCAGGCATTAGGTGAAACGGCACCTCGAGATGCAGTCTATATGTCCGGTTGGGGCAAACAGGCATGCTTTGTTGTCCCAAGCCTTGATATGATGGTTGTTCGGCTGGGACCAAATCGCACATTAAATAACTATCCTGAATTCTATCATGGATTGTGGAAACGATTAATGGAAGCTGTTATAGACAGAGAGAAATGAAAAAATGCAATACAGAACTCTAAACGGGAGTATCTTAGCTTATGGATATAGAGAGATGGGATATTTGGGAAATTGATCTTAATTCTTCAAGGGATTATAACAATCCATTTCAAGATGTCGAGCTTATTGGGACGTTTATTCATAAAGAAACTGGTAAATCCGTTACTGTAAATGGTTTCTATGATGGTAACTCAACATGGCGAATCCGGTTTATGCCATACGAGATCGGTGAGTGGCACTATAAAACGCAATCAAATGATCTGGATATAAGTGGAAAAGAAGGGCAAATTGTATGTGTGAAACCGACAAAGTCCTATCTACATGGTCCGCTTAAAGCGAAAGATTATCATTTCTTTCATGCTGACGAAACGCCAAAATTCCTGATAAGCACAAGAATGTCCTGTGTTTATTCTGATCCTAATGTATGGGCTGAGATAATTGATTTCATAAAAGAGTATCGAATCAACCGGGTTCTGTTTATGATGGGCGGGGTTGCCGGCACAATAAAGGAATTGTATGGTAATGGACTGGATTTCTGGAGATATAATATCGAAAAATTCAGATCTATTGACGCCTTTATAGATGCGCTTCGCAAGGCAAGCATTATAGCTTCCCCATATTTTTATTACTTCAATGATGGCATTCAGCGAAATCTAACACCTGATCAAGATAAAGCATTTATAAAGTATGGTATGGCTCGTTTTGGCGCTTATAACAACGTGATGCCTGTGCTTTCAAATGAGGTAGAGCAGAAATTGACAGGGCGCAAAGATGAAAAATATGACCTTACAAGCCATAAATGGGCTAACGAAATGGGAGTATATTTGTCAAAGCTTGCTGTATTTGATGTCCCGATAGCAGTTCACAATCCTATGGAAACGGAGAAGGCAGTTAGTCCCGGATTTTATTCTTTATTAAGGGATTGGCAATTCCCATGGGCAGATCTTATGCTAAGGCAAGCTCAGGTTGCGGCATTAAGCACTGCCCCACAGCTTAACGATGATATACCAGAGCAAAAAGAACCTACCTATAATATCAGAGGTTATTCTCGACATAATCAGCTATTGATTGATCTGCGCAGATTTGGCATACCTGTTATAAATGAGGAACCGGGATATGAAATGGAAGGACATAGCGCAGACCCAAACTCACAGAAAATCAATCTAATGCCCTGGAACTCACAAACTTCGGATACCCTAATATCAACATTTTGGAGTGCGACTATGGCAGGGGCTTACGCCATGTGGGGACATTATTCAACTTACGAAATGAGTAATCCGATCAATGGTATGAAGATGAGCATAACTCCTAAATATTTGAAAATTCTTTATGATCTCGTTACTGAATTGCCGTATTGGGAAATGAAACCAGCAAACGAGGCAGTTTCTTCCAATGAGGTGATGTTTGATGGAGTTCCATATCGCACTAACTTCTGTCTGGCAAAAATTAGTGAAGTTTATCTGGTATTTTCTCTTAATGGAGGACAAACAACACTTTATTTAAGTAAAGATTCCAAATATAAAGTGACACAGATAGACCCAAGAAGCGGAGAAAAAACCGAACTGGGCATTATTGAAAGCGGCGAATGCATTATAAATGTTATCGGTAAGGAACAGGTGCTATTAATAATAAAATGAAAGGATGGTAAAAATGGGAATCTCAATGATAAGGATAATTATGGTGATTTGGTTTGGTTGCCTTTTGCCTGCAATTGTCATAGCAGATAACACAGTATTAAATAACTACCTTCCTGAAGGTTTTGGTGCTGTCACACATGGCGGTGAGGGTGGAAAGATCATCACTGTTACTAATTTGGCGGATAGTGGACCGGGTTCTCTGCGGGAAGCTCTCATGGCACAGGAACCACGAATTATCCAGTTTAGCGTTGAAGGAACCATCGAACTCAACAGCAGAATTAAGGTCACCAATGGCAAGATAACGATTGATGGTTCTACCGCACCTGGCAGTGGTATCACACTGCTAAATCACGGTATCCAATTCATAGGCGATTGCGATGATATAATCATCCAGCACTTGCGAATCCGAGTGCTTACCGGTGGTGATTCAGGCGATGGCTTGCTATTCTGGGGAACTGACGGCGGGGTTGTGGAACGAGTTGTTATTGACCACTGCTCCATTATGTGGGCAACAGACGAGGTGATAGACACATGGGGTCAGGTCAAAGACCTTACATGCCAATGGACTATCATCGCTGAAGGGCAGTCAGAGGCGGATCATCCAAAGGGATTTCATAGCATGGGCTGGATTTCTAGCAGTCAGTCTGATCGTATCACAATCCATCATTGCCTCTTTGCTCATAACGGAGATCGTAACCCGTTAATTCAAGGCGGGATCTATGATCTGGTAAATAATGTCATCTATAACTGGATTAACCACAATGCTACTAAGGTGGGAAATGGCGCCCATGCAAACATAATCAATAATTACTATATCCCGGGTCCGCAATCATCAACTGAGAGTCCTTGTATCCTCCCACAAGAGCCGGAACGTGGAACCAAGATTTACCTTGCAGGAAACATTAGTGCGCTGACGCCAACAGGCAGAGAGGATCAATGGTCAAATGTCACCTGGTATGAATCTACACCGCAAGGCTGGATTACGCACCAACCTGCGCCGGAAGTATTCAAGGCACAGGAACGCTTTGATGCTCCGCAGGTGACTACCGATTCAGTTCAGGAGACTTATGAACTTGTGCTTGCCAATGCAGGAGCAAAAGTTCGAGACGCAGATGATGTGCGTGTAGTTGATGAAGTTCGACATCGCACAGGGCATGTAGGGAGAGGACCTCGTTAGTTGTAGAGAACAAAACAGCATAAGATCCGCTTAGATTGAGTGTTGCACCTGAGCAGATATGGAGGGAAGAAATGATAAGCATAAACAAATGGATGTTTATAAGCCTGATGACCATAACGATAACCGCTCATGCAGATACCTATTACGTAGCTACGGATGGCAAACCAGAGAACGATGGTACACAAGAGAAACCTTGGCATTCTGTGGAGTATGCTCTATGCTTATGAAACGTCTTGGCATCAGATGGAATCTCTGTTCTTCCGTTACTCGGCGGAACGAGAGTGGTAAACTCAAAGTAACATCACCTGATCCGCTGTATATACTCAAGCGAGAACGGGTAGAGGAGTTAAAAAAAAGCCAAGTCAGGGACATTGATTAGTCATGATGCTACAGATGCAGATAAGAGTGTTCCTCCCAAACCGGGGCGTCTTGCGTTCTTTGATGCTACAGACCATCACTGTCCTGACGTTGGCAATGGTTACGCACCCAAAGGCGAACAGATAAAGGTGGAATCTCCCGGAGCAGAGAATCCATGGTATGCACTGCTTGGTAGCTTATGTTACCCCAATGGAGAAGGTCTATATACCATTCATGAACGTAAGAGACATCAGGAAGTGCAGCTTCATCTTGAACTCTTGATTCAGTCAGACCCCGAAGCGTTCTGGTTTGTGTCTCTTGACAATGCTTCAGCACATACGACTGAGTTGTTAGATAGCTTTCGAGAGCAATATAAAGACAGACTGGAGATGGTGTTTCTGCCAACATATTCCGTGAGAACTCCATTTTCTTCCCTGCTGAGAATACCAAAACAAAAGAAAGGCGCACAAGCTACGTGCCATTGGGTCTCATGAATGAACTCAAGGACTACCTCAAAAGAAACGGCATGATGACCAAACGAGAAGAAGAGATCAAAGACCCGGATGCCTTCCTATTGCCATCCACACAGAATCCCACAGGACATGAGACTGCCAGAGGGTGGCAGCACATATTCAAGGGATATGTTGAGAAAGCTGGTTTGCAGGAAGTCTATGGTCGTGACAGCAAGGGAAGACCGCTATATAAATATACCATACATAGCCTGAGGCATTCGCATGTCCGGCACTATGTGCAAAAAGTGCCATTGGCGGCTGTGCAAAAGCAGGTCGGGCATAAGTCGCTTCAAACCACAGAGATATATCTCAGGCTTGCGGATGAGGATGTAAGGAAGGCTTATGAAAGTGTTCGTTAGTATGGAATTGTATGCTGGGTATGTGTTAAAATATTGATCGCCTAATGTGAGTCAATACTAATACAATATCATACAGGGATTTGGTAGATTTACCGAAAAGAGCTTTATGGGTTAACCGAAGAAGAGATCATCATGCAGATCGGAGAGGATAAAATTGAAATGTCCGACTAGTAAACAAAAATCTGGAATCCATATACACCAATATAAAGAACGTGCTGGATGAAGCTCGTAATAAAGCAGTCAGATCGATAAACTTCGCCATGGTGCAGGCATACTGGCACATAGGAAGGCTCATCGTTGAGGAAGAGCAAAATGGTAAAGTATACGCTTCTCGAAGATAGCAAGCAGATATTTGCGTCCCGATATAAACTGTATCTTCCTAGCGAGGAAGAGCTTAAAGTTGAGTTGGAAAGAGGAAGATCGCTTTTAGAACTGGAGGAAAAGCTTAATAAGGTAAACGATTCTTTAGATTTGACAGAATGAGTTAGAAAAGGATTGTTTGTTAGGATTGGACAAGGTAAGAGGAATATTTAGTATGAGCTATTACGCAAAAATTACGCAGAAAATTACGCAAAAGACTAGCAATACGGGTATCAAGCCGATTGTTGTAATGATACACCCTAAGCAATGGCAGAACTGATTTTCAATGAATGAAATCGGGGTCAATCACGTATTCTCCATACAATAGCACATTATCCGGGCTCCGGCAAGGAAAACTGCGGAAATGGGAATAGAAAAATAGTCATTGCAGAATTGCTGACTGCACAAGGCTTTACATGGCAGTGCAAAAAGTAGACTTTTTGCACTCATCCGAAAATTCATTGGGAAAATGAAGCCCATAGAAAAATGGTTCTTTGGTAACAAATATGAAAACAGGCTTCTAAAAAACTTTGCAGATCCGCTTAACGTAAGTATTGGTAGAAGCGTAACTTAACATGTGTTTAGGGAGGTAAATTTATGAGACCTAAATGCAAGTATAGTCTAGGTTTTCCAGAATTTGTCACCAAAGAACCAGAAAAATCGAGGAGGAAAAATCATGAAAATCAAAAATTTGTGCTTTGGCTATCGCATCGCACCAGAATGGTTAATCAGCATGATAGTGGTAGCTCTGATTCTAATCAGTGCGACCTGCATTTTGGCGCAGGATTGGCCCCAGTGGCGAGGGGTAAATCGGGATGGGAAGGTAACGGAGTTCGCAGCGCCAGAGAAATGGCCCATGGAACTGACTCAAAAGTGGAAAGTAACTGTAGGCACGGGTGATGCAACACCAGCCTTAGTGAACAACAAGCTCTATGTCTTCGCACGGCAAGGGGAGAATGAGGTTATCCTGTGTCTGGATGCAAACGATGGAAAGGAGTTATGGCGTGATCAGTATACGGCGCAGGCTGTAACCGGAGCACCTTCACAACATCCGGGTCCCAGAAGTTCGCCGGCGGTGATGGATGGAAAAGTCGTCACGATCGGTGTAGGCGGGATTCTTTCCTGCCTGGATGCCGCTACCGGCAAAGTCCTATGGCGTAAGGACCCGTTCCCCGGGGTCATACCCAAATTCTTCACCGCCATGTCACCTATGATTGTTGATGGTATGTGCATCGCGCATCTTGGTGGTGCAGGTAACGGGGCAATTATCGCATACGACCTGAACACCGGCAACGAGAAGTGGCGGTGGGCTGGCGAAGGTCCGGAATATGCCTCTCCTGTCCTCTTGATAGTAGACAACATGAAGCAAATCGTGACAATCGCTGAGAAAAGCATCGTAGGGGTCGGTATGACTGATGGAAAACTGCTGTGGCAACTCCCGTTCGTGCCTCAAGGGAGAGGTTACAACGCCGCAACCCCCATCGTTGACGGTCAGACTGTCATATTCACGGGAGCGTCTCGTGGCACGAATGCCGTGAAGATCGAAAAGCAAGGGGATGGCTTCGTCACCAAAGAGCTTTGGAGCAACAAAGACGTTGCCGTGCAGTTCAACACGCCAGTGCTGAAAGAAGGTCTGCTCTTCGGCCTTACCGACAAGGACAATCTCTTCTGCCTCAATGCCCAGACCGGTCAAACTGCCTGGATTGACACAACCCGGCGTGGCAGTGGCGGGTTTGGAGCCATTCTCGACGTTGGTTCGGTCTTACTGGCTTTAACTAGCAACTCCGAACTGATTGCCTTCAAACCCAGCGACAAAGAATACACGGAGTTAGCCCGTATCAAAGTCGCAGATACACCGACCTATGCTCATCCGGTGATCGCAGGGAACAGGATTTATGTGAAGGATGCGGAGACATTAGCGATGTGGATGATCAAGTGATATTATGGAAAAGAAACAAAGAGAGGATAATAAAATGGATCGCAGAACATTTCTAAAGATATTGCCGACCATTACCATGCTGGTCGGAACAGTATTCGACTCCCCCCAGCAGGCATCGGGTTCCGTCAATCTGCAGCCGATTAAGCTTCCTAAACCCGAGAAAGACGATGGCAAGTCCTTAATGACGGTATTGCAGGAAAGAAGAACCACACGCAGCATCAGTCCTAAGGAACTTCCCTTGCAAGTGCTTTCAAACCTTTTATGGGCGGCATTCGGGATAAATCGAGAGCGCGCGGCATTCGACAAGCCGGGGAGAACAGCACCTTCTGCCAGTAATTCACAGGAAATTGACCTGTATATTGCCATGTCCGAAGGCGTTTACCTCTATGAAGCGGTTCCCCATCGCTTGACGCCCATCGTAGTCGGAGACTTTCGTGAGAGGGCAGGCAGACGCGGAGCGGCTATTGCTCCGGTGAATATCTTTTACGTCGTGGATCTCACTCGATACGATTTGGGACCTGGACAGCCCGACCGGTCTATTGGAGACCCGGAGATACAGAAGTCCTATTATTATACCGACACGGGTTTCATTGCCCAAAACGTTTATCTGTTTGCTGCCTCGCAAGGTTTGGCGGCTTGGTTCCACAACTGCGACAAGGAGAATACGGTTAAGGAATTTAAGTTGCACCCCCGCCAGCGAGCACTCTTCGCACAGTCCATAGGTTATCCAGCGGAGAGTTAGAAAACGCATTGAGTGCCCCGATATGGGGTAACAGAACTGACGTTGCGATAAGACGCGTGCGTCCGTTAAAGGAATCTGAGTAACGTGGAATTTTTGGTGATATTCCTACTAGCAACTGACTAACCCGATGTAGACACGCAAGAAGGGAACACCGCATGTCAGTAAAGCACAGACGGACTGAAATCAGTTATGGACGTGCTGTGCAAGCTAGAGATCATGCAATATGGTTAAAGCTATACTGCTTGAATCCCAATTTCCTAGCTATAAATCGCTAGGGTTTCGTAGACTGATTGTAAACCGAAATCAGAGATTAGTTTATCAGCAACTTGGCGTCTGTTGCTATACACCAAAAACAATCTCTCAACGGACAACATTGCTAGGATTGTCATAGTCATATGGTGGTGCCATCCTCGCCAACTGCGAAGCTCGTATTCGTCTAAGCCTGCTTCGCATTTGGCATCCTGAATGGCTCTCTCCATCCAATAACGACTATGGGACATTTTCACTAATCACTCTAATGGTGTGTCTGATGGTGCATTACAATACTGGCGGCTTACTCCCACAGAATCATCTCCCTGTTTTGGGAAGCCAGATTCATCTATATGAAGACCACCATGTTGTTCATCTCTGATGTGTCCTGATACGGTTTGAGATACATCACCCAGTATTGGTTCTTTGTTCTTCCGTTACTCGGCGGAACGAGAATCACCCCATGGAGAGTTTGATGCGAAATGCTGAAGAGATTGATGGTTGCTATCAGGAACTACCTTTTCGAATCGCACCATGTTACCCCATCGTTGGTATTGAAGTTGTCCTTGTAGATACTGTTTAGCAGTATCAGCCATATTTCGTGTTTTTGTGGCAAAGTAATGAGCAAATCGTTGGTGGAATAGCTCAAAGCGTTTTATTGCTTGTTTTATATCAGAAGCTACTAACTGGATTAGAGACATGATAGAATCCTCCTTAAAATAAAGAATTCTATCATGTGTGTCAAGGTGTAAATGTCAATAAAATCTAATGTGACAAAGTCAAGATAAATTGGATGTTTTTTATGGATTCCTGCTTCCGCAGGAATGACATTTTGCGTTGGTTTGTCATTCCAGCGAAGGCTGGAATCCAGTTTTATTATGTTACCTGATTAATTTATCAATGTTCATTAGGGTGCGTGAAAAACGCCGGCTGAGGAGATGTAAATGATTATCTACAAGGAAAAGCACCAAAGAGCAAAAATAAAAATGATGAAGACTTTTACGATCCCCTGAATCAGAAAGCCAACGCTCTTTAGTTTCAGCTTTCGCTTGGAACTGGATGAATGATTCCTCCTCAACTTCACCGAGACTGAGGAAATGCAGATTATATACTTGACAAATACATAATATTATGCTATAACTAATAACTTTTGGTGCTAGTTTAAAATAGTCATGAAATCGTGTAAACTTATGTTGATAACTATCAACATTAACATAAGGAGTCAACTACCAACGACTAAATGTCGTTGGCTTGTAGCTAAACTCAGTCGCAATTTACCAGAATAATGATTGTTCTGGAACCACTTCATCAGGTATCTTCTCTGCTATCAATCGCACTTTCAACTGACGCCCATCCTTTGAAAACCATACTTCAAACTCACAAAGGGCAATTTCATTCAAAACAGCTTTCTTTAGTTTCTCTACT
>Ga0315274_10011087_pt1 | contig 12933 bp, 5 predicted proteins | sample YL17G02_20_MG_FD_203700 | JGI IMG/M metagenome (GOLD analysis project Ga0315274, IMG submission 203700) | Sediment microbial communities from Yellowstone Lake, YNP, Wyoming, USA - YL17G02_20 | ecosystem: Environmental > Aquatic > Freshwater > Lake > Sediment | place: USA: Wyoming | collected... | reverse complement strand
ATCCCGAACACAGGATGCCATTAATAACCGGGGTCACACCACTATTCATTCCTTGAACATCAGATTGAGGCACAGTTCCTGGGTTTGGAAAGGTATTTCCGGTGTTTTCGCCATCATAAGAGAATCCGCTTCCTGAATATGAGATGCCGGAACATATCATGATCTGAGGAATCCCATGTCCCGTATTTTTCCTAGATCCCGCTGTCTGTAAATTGGTTGTCTTGGGTTTGTAGGTACCTGTGATCCCTTGAACGAATGATCCTATTCCACCTAATATGAGCAGACCCCAATCTACCCCTCCTCCCGGATTATCTGTTTCTTCATCTGCGGTGTGAAGAGTAACAGGAGGTTTTAAGACTTCCTTTAAGGAGTTCGCTAGTTCCTCGATCTTGTTGTCTTTCTTTTGACTTTCTTCCACATCATGCTTAAGAGTCTCAATAAATTTTGTATTTTTACTCGTGAGGTTTTCGTTTTCCTGTCTAAGTCTTGGAAGATCCTCGTTAATTTGTCGATTCAATTCGCCTTTCTGCCGTCTTTCCTCTTGAAGCTCTTTTTCGTTTTCTGATCTTTGCTGTTTGTAATCATCCCGCTCCTGAATGGTGGTCGCATGCTCCTGCTTTAATTTATTGTACTCGTCGTTTTTTTGGTTCAGCTTTTGATTGGTGTCATTCACCTGCCGCTCCAACGTTTGTATCTGCTCAAGAGCATTTTTAAGGAGTATGTCCTTTTTTTCGAGTTCAGGCCATGGAGACGGATCAAGTGGTGATGGTGGTCCAGTTCCCAGATTAGGGGGATATGAATATGGTAAAAGCCCATATTTTCTAAGGATATCCCGGACCGGATTTCTTGATAATTTTAATTTTCTTGCGATTGCATCGGAGCCCATCTTGTGATCTCTCCGAAGTTTGAGTATCTTGTCAATTTGTTTTGTTGTATACGTCATTGGGTCACTCACCCCTTCAAATAAAAATCAAAATCCCTGTTGATAAACATTCTCATCCGATTTGTTACATTTATAACAGAGATAAATCCTCGTCTTCGTCAATGAAGAAGCTCCGCCAGATACATGTCAGCGCTCATGTTTATCCTTCCGTTCCTTCAAAGAACTGTATGTGGATTTGACCGGTTATTTTTCTCCATATAATTGACCGGTCAATTTATGACAAACAAAAGGAATGATATCAGTATGCCTTAGTGTAACGAAAACTTAGGATGAAACATAGAAAGACAAAAGAGAACGTACGAGAAATCGCACAAAACAAGCATATGAGGAAAAATAAGGACGCTATGAATTTGTTTTTTGCTTCTTTCGGCATTCAACAGCCCAATAATGCTCATAGACGAAAAACACAGCCAGAATAGCGAACAACGATCATCCAATAGTCATTCGATCTCATACGATAGGAGACTTGTCATCATCCCCAGCTGAATGGGCAGGGGAGTAACAGGCCTCCCCGTTTTTTTTATGTTTCTTTTAAGTAGCTTATCTAATTAAATGTCATGAAAAATATCTTAGTTATTCCACAGTAATCCAGAGGTAAAGATTTCTATACGCGCTAGTATGTACATCGTCTAATTAACTCTGAGGCATTCGCTTTCACTTTAGCCCCATCAGTCGCCAGATGACCAAGGTGAAGTATCCCCGCTGCTTTCGCGATCAGAACAGTTTTCTTGAACACATCCTCGATCAACTTCTTGTGTTCCCTACGGAAGTTACATAACGTTCTGAAACAAGTCTTGTTCGATGATATAAAAGTTAAGGGTCGCGTATTTTGTCAGGACAAAGCGGACCGTGTCTTTCTCTCATTTTTTGTGTTGGACTCACTATATTTATATAGAGGATGGTACTATGTATATAATTATACAATGATATTATAAGATCATCGCATATGTTCCTGGGATTCTCTTGAACATCTCATCAAGAGCAGAGAGGTTGTTATTCCAACCTTTCTTCTTTGGAATCGAAAAAAAATGGCAGATACATTGTTGCGAAAAAACTGAAGAATAGGGGCAGATACCATATGAACCACAAAAGTCTTGCGAATAAAAAAATATGTGCCTTTCTCGTGTTTTTCACGATGGGCATTGCTACGGTTTTTGGAGGATTTTCGACTGCACAAGAAACAAGGAATCATTCTTTGGATTCCATCATCGCAGCTGTTGCCCTCTCTCAACCAAGCACCCTTGGTGACATCATTCAACATCGGATTACCATCCTTGATGTGGACCGGTCCAGAACCTCTGCGGTTGTCCTCGTATCCTCACAGGAATTCGCCTGGCTTTCTGCCATGAACCTTGCTCCCACGATTGTGCCTGATGAGCTTGCGGAGAAGCAGGGTTGGAAATACAGTCCTGCTGCAGAACGTGATTTTCATACGTATGCTCAGATGACGACCGAACTTCAAAACATCGCGAACACGTACCCAGCTATCACCCGCTTATATGATTTAGGGCACAGTGTGCAAGGAAGGGTTCTCTGGGGTTTGAAGATCACGGATAACCCTGATACTGAGGAAAACGAACCAGAGGTCCGCATCTGCGGCCTTCACCATGGCAACGAATTCATGTCTGCAGAGCTACCATTGAATCTTGCATTGCATCTCGTCCAAAACTACGGCGTCAACACCTCGATTACCGATCTTGTAGACAGCCGAGAGATTTGGATTATCCCCATGGTTAACCCTGATGGGCGAGAAGCCAACACTCGGTACAATGCTCATGGTATCGACCTCAACAGGAATTATGGATACATGCCGGAAAGCTCAACTCCCTATTCTGAACCAGAGACGCAGGCGATACGGAACAATGCGTTACAAAACAACTTCGTCCTCTCGTTATCCTTCCATTGCTCCGGCGATATTGTCAACTACGTCTGGAACTATAAAACTCAACGGGTCCCCAATAACGACGTTGTTGAATTTCTCTCCGAACAGTATGGCTCTCATAATGGATATTGGGTCACCGAAGGGTACGATTGGTACCAAACCCTCGGCGATTGTAATGATTTTAGCTTTGGATGCCGTGGTGATATCGACTGGACCATTGAGGTTCAGACATCCAATATCCCGCAGGCATGGGACCTGAACCGGGATGCGATGCTGGAGATAGTTGATGCCGCAAACATGGGGCTCACCGGTGTCGTGACGAATGCAAACAACGGGCAACCTGTTGCTGCGACGGTCTGGGTTGATGAGGCGCCTTGGCCTTGTTTCGCAGATCCACTGGTTGGAGATTACCATTGCGTACTTCTACCAGGAACCTACACGGTCCACTATCGAGCCAATGGTTTTGAGGAAAAAACATTTTCTGTTCAAGTAAATTCAGGAGACCCGACAGTAAAGAATGTTGCACTAAACCCGAGTAACCAATTCTATGCCTACCAAGTCACCACGTGTGCGTACTATGCTCCGTCCGATAACTATCAAAACAACCCGACCGAAGGCATTTCCATCCTGGGGTCCCCCGACAATGTGTGCGCATCTCTTGGTGTTGGCGGATCAATTATCGTTGATATGGCGGATAATATTTCTGATCTCACCAATTCATCGGACCTCAAGGTATTTGAAGGCGGTTCTACCACCGATGGATACATTGTATATGTCTCCCCAAATTGGAATGGTCCTTGGACGAATGTAGGAACGGGAATGGGGACAGCGGAGTTTGATCTTGCAACTACTTCTGTGGAATCAGCCCGATATGTGAAAATCGTTGATGATGGAACGGGGAGTGCCAGTGAGATGAACCCTGGTGTTGACATTGATGCTGTGCAGAATCTCGCGGCTGCAAGTGCAAACCAACCACCAAACACCCCCACTCAACCAGACGGTCCAGATGCTGGGGCAATCAACGTGGAATATTCGTATACAACCACCACAACTGACCCTGAATCCCAGCAAGTGTACTACCTCTGGTCCTGGGGTGATGTGATGGGCACGTGGCTTGGTCCTTTTGATTCCGGTGCCATTGCTGAAGCAACTCATACCTGGAATGCTAGTGGTGACTACACCGTGAAGGTAAAAGCAAAAGACGATCTTGGTATGGAAAGTGGATGGTCTGATCCGATCACCGTCCATGTCGAGGCATCGTCACATATTGAGATCGGTGAGATCACCGGTGGTTTCGGCAGCGTTACTGCAGAGGTGAAAAACACTGGTGCTGGTGAAGCATCGAATGTTCCCTGGTCGATTAGTCTTAAAGACGGTCTAGTTCTTCTCGGGCGTGAGACCACAGGCACGCTTACTAAGATACAGCCTGGATTTTCTCCTCAGATAAAAACCGGGTTTCTTTTAGGCATTGGCAAGGTTACGATAACAGTGACTGCAGATGAAGTAGAAAAAACCGTCTCAGCGTTCCTTCTCGGACCGTTGGTCCTCGTAAAAAAATAATTTTGTCTGAGTGCGGGATATTGTATACTCTGAAGGTGAAGTGGAAGCACTACTGGTGATAAGGTCGCATGTGTTCTGAACGTCCATCAATTATTTTTCTTTCTAGCGCACAAATGGTATTTCGCCTGTTCATTACCCGGCGCAACAGGGGAGAAAGAGATGATCGTGTGTAAGAGTGGGAGTGGAAAAAAAACAGATTTTACAGGGGATGAAGAGAAAGCGCACCCTTGTGGTACGGTTTCTGCGGTTTTCATATGGTCGATATGTATATAAATATGAATTTTGTTAGTGTTAATCATTAATATATTAATAGGGGATATGAAGTATGAAGTGGAACAATAAGAAAAATTTTTGTATTCAAGCAACTGTTGCTCTGATACTCCTCTTTTCTGCTGGGGTCAGTGCGGTTCACCCAACCAATACATCGATATCTACCAAATCCCTGTATGTAGAATCGACGTTTTATCAAGGAGACACACCAGCAATTACAGTGACCGTGACACCTCCAACTCTTGTGTATGGACAATGTACTCTTGATGGACAAGACTTTGCCACTCTCGAGCTTTCGGGAGAAGGTTTTACCACCGTCATTGGCGAAGCACAGCTTCCTACATTCTCTCGATTTTTAGAGATACCTCAAGATGCAACTCCTGAATTACTTGTTGAATCTGTTACCTGGATGACAACGTCACTGGCAGCGTTACACCTTCCCTCACAGATTGCCCCTGTTCAACAATCGCTACTAAAAACTGAGGGAGCATCTGTTGAATTTACTATGGATTCTCCGTACTATGCGATGGATACGTTTCTTCCTTCAACGATAGCTGACGTCAGTGTTATTGGGGAGATGCGCGGACGAAATATCGCGTTCCTGGAGATTTCTCCTGTTCAGTATAACCCTGTGTCCGGTGAACTGAGAATCATGACTCGGTGTGATGTGCGCATAAACCTTCCCGGGAGCGACATGGTTCAGACTGCGGAGAAGATCGATCGGTATACCACACCATCTTTTGAACAATTGTTTACAACATCGTTCATCAACTATGGCTCTTTAGCAGGGTCTGGAAGAATTCAATCAAGACAAGAAGGCTATCTGATCATCGTCTACACTGACTTCTTAGACGAGATTCAACCTTTCGCTACTTGGAAAGGAAGCAAAGGTTTTGATACTACGGTAACGACGACATCCGAAATTCCCGGTGGGCCGACAAAAGAGAATATCAAGGCCTACATCGTGAATGCGTACAACACCTGGCCAATACCCCCTGCCTTTGTCCTTTTAGTCGGGGATGTCGCGCAAATTCCCGCATGGACCGGTACAGCCACCGGTACCTGTACCGATTTATATTATGGTACCATTGATTCTGGTAATTACTTTGCTGATATTATCGTCAGTCGTTTTCCCGCAGCCCTACCAGAGCATGTCACCGCCATGGTAGATAAAACCCTCTACTATGAAGCGGGTGATTTCCCGTCAAGCGAATGGATAACGAAAGCAGCATTTATGGCATCAACTGATAACTGGGATGTTTCTGAAGGGACCCATAACTATGTCATCAACACCTACCTCCTCCCCCAGAATTATTCTTGCGATAAATTGTACACTCATACCTATAGTGCAACCACTGCACAGGTGAGTGCTGCGCTCAACAACGGTCGTAGTTTGGCAATCTACTCTGGGCATGGAGGTACGGATTATTGGGCTGATGGCCCTGTCTTCCATCAGTCTGATGTCAACAGTTTGACAAACGACGGAATGTATCCTTTCGTCTGCAGCCATGCTTGTGTCACTGGTACGTTTTCCTCTGCAGAATGTTTCGGAGAAACATGGCTCCGTGCATCGCACAAAGCAGGTCTTGCTTTCTGGGGTGCTTCGGATAATACTTACTGGGATGAAGACGATATTTTGGAGAGAAGTATGTTCAAAGCCTGGTGGAATGACAGCATCGAGACTATCGGCGGAATGACCAATAAAGCTTTGTTCTATCTCTTTCAATACTATAGTGGTGGAGGAAGTACCCAGTACTACTTTGAGGCCTACAACGTCCTCGGCGATTCCTCGGTAAAAATCTGGCGTAACAACCCCAGTGATTCACCAGCTGCACCTCAAAAACCAACCGGACCAGACCAAGGGATTTTTAACATAGAATATACGTTCTCAAGCACAACAACAGATCCTAACGGAGATGAGATTTATTACCTGTTTAGTTGGGGCAATGGAACCTTCAGTGAATGGCTTGGACCCTATGCATCGGGAACAACTGTATCTGATTCTCACGCTTGGTCAACAGTGGGAACCTATGATGTAAAAGTAAAGGCAAAAGATATTCATGGTGCACAAAGTGATTGGTCAGTCCCACTGACACTATTAATTGTTGATAACAATCTTCCAAATACCCCTACAATAACTGGTCCCGCAAGCGGAAAACCAGATACTCAATATCTCTATAATATTGTTACTGATGATCTTGACGGACATAACATCTACTACTTTGTGGATTGGGGAGACAACACCACGACCGGTTGGCTTGGTCCGTACGTCTCTGGCACCCAGATACACATCACGCATTCCTGGACGGAACAGAGAAGCTACACCATAAAAGCCAAGGCAAAGGACACCATGAACGGGGAGAGCGCCTGGGGTACCCTTGACGTCGTCATGCCGACCGAATATAAGTTCTCGTTCCATGCCTTCCTTGAGCACCTCTTGGGAATGTTCCCCCACATGTTCCCGATCCTACGACACCTCATGGGGTACTAACACCCCCACCTTTTTTCTCTTTTTTTTTTGGTTTTGAAATTCTCTTATTATTATATGTACTATAGAACGGTGTTTTGAACGCTTGGGAGGTTCCTTCCTTGGTTTTTTTCTTTGTGTAAAAGTGATTTCTAACAAGGTTATTATATAATGGTACTCTAAAAGCTGAGTAAATTTGTTTCTTTTTCTCTTTCTTTAGAGGTGATACTTTCATTCTCGTTATTTTTTTCTTTTTATTAATATATATATATGGAGCGAAACATTTATTAATGGCAGATGCATTAAAGAAGAGTAAGGCGAGGTAATATTTTATGAAAACAAAACAAAGTTTATGGAAAAAGAAGCTAGTTAAAACCACGTCTCTTCTGACAGCGATCCTCGTTGCAGCCATGTTTTTAGGCAGTGCAGCGGGTGCAGGAATCGCTCGCAATAACACGGAGACTTCAAATGCAATTGTAAATACAAAAACAATGGAAACGCAGGATATAAATGCAGATCAAGAACAATGTCCGTTTTCAGCGGCTGTAGTTACACCTGTAAATCCCTCTGTAAAAAATGAGCGGATACAGGAGGCTACTAGTTCAATGCCACTAGATCCATTGGAGACTATTATCAGATTCAACGATGGAGTTCAGTACACTGGTGTTGGTCTGACTGCTGGTGGTACGTTCGAAGGAGCAATTCGGATTACTCCAACGGAACAAGTTGGTTATACCGGATATGGTCTCATCGCAGTGAGTTGGGGCCACTATGGCACAATGACACACTCAGGAAACATTAAGATCTACGCCGGCGGAACACCAACGGCGCCTGGTTCATTACTCCAAACCGTGCCTTTTTCGGTCACAGGTACCGGGATGAAGCGAATAAATCTCACCAGTGCTATAAGTCTTCCTCTCACGGCAGATATCTGGGTGTCGGTACAGGTTACCCATATTGCTGCTGAATATCCGCTTGGGTGTGACAATGGTCCCGCGATTCTTACAAAAGGGGACTGGATTTATTCGAGTGGTGCATGGAGCGAATTAGCCCCTGGGCTTAATTACAACTGGATGATCGATGCAGTTATTGACTTCACCACGCAGTATCCACACGATCTTGGAGTACAACAAATTGTGAAACCCGCAAGCGGTGTTGGATCAGCCATGATTCCTGAAGTGCAAGTGAAAAACTATGGATTAAACGGTGAAACAAATGTTCCAGTAAACCTTAAAATCAAGAAATATAATTACACTGATTTTCTTTTGGAAAATTTTGAAACTACCTTCCCACCTGCTGGATGGACCGTTGTTATTCATCAGGGTATATATAGTTGGCACAGAAATGACTTCTGGGCTACTGCGAGACCGAACTACGCTGGTGGTGTCGGATTCTGCGCGGACGCAGATGCTGATAAAGAAGGCTCTGCTGGAACCTGGCCAGAGGATACATCGCTGATTTCACCTACGATGAACCTTGCTGGTATAGCTGCTGCATCATTTTCATATATGGCAGCGTTCAACGCACTGTCTGGTGATTACGCAGATGTTGACATCAGTATCAACAATGGAGTAGCCTGGACGAATCTGCAGCATTGGACCGTTGACCACAGCGCGTATGGACCTGGTGAACTAGTCACCTTTGATATCACCCCCTATTGTGGGAACGCACAGGTAAAAGTACGATTCCATTACTTTGCTGACAGCTGGGATTACTATTTCGAAGTTGATCAAGTCAAAATCCGATCAGCCGCATTGATTCAGGAATATAACGAGACCGTGAATATCACAATTGGTTCCGGTGTAGTACAAAACGTTTTGTTCCCTGGTTGGACTCCTGCTGATTTAGGTCTGACTGAAAATAAGGATGTTGATTACAAAGTAGAAGCAAAGACCATGCTTTCTGGTGATAACAACACGGCGAACGACTATAAATCAAACTTCGTTACCCTGCATTACGGGTTCTTCCATGATATTGCAATGAAGGCAATCGTTTCACCAGTGGATGGCAACGCCAAAGTCTTCACCCCAAGCGTCACGATTCAGAACCTTGGGCAGTACAGTGAAACCGCTGTTCCGGTTCGCATGACAATTACCAAACCATTGCTCGCAGAATACTTTACTGGAACATTGTTCCCGCCTGCTGGCTGGAGTCAGAATCAAACTGGTGAATGGACACGTTCGTTAACCGCGAACGCAGGAGGAGTATCACCCGAGGCACGACTCTATTATGCTACTATCGTTGGGAACTACGCCTATCTGGATTCTAAACCATTTGACACGTCCAGTTACACAACCGTGAAACTCGATTTCAAGAGCTACATCGATAACCAATACGGTGGTACCACCTGTAAGGTATTCTCACGAAACAATAGTCTTGACTCTTGGACTGATATCACCCCATGGCCTAACCCCATTAATGTCGATATCCCCAAAGCGAATTACACCATTGATATCTCTGCTGACAAAGGAAACGCGACACAAATACGATTTGAGTTTGCCGGAACCTCTGCTGGTCTGTACTACTGGTATCTTGATAATTTTATCATCTATCAGTTAGATACTACTGAGTTCGATCAAACCGTGAACGTCTCTATCAATTCCGGAGAGATTAAGAACGTCAACTTCTCGAATTGGACGCCATCGGATCTTGGGCCTGCTCAAAATATAAGTATCCAATACACACTTTCTGCGAAAGTTCAGCTGGGTACCGATAACAACACCGTAAATAATGTCCTCGGCAAGGTATTGACGCTCATCTACCCGTTCTTCCATGATGTCGCCGTGACTCAGATTCTTTCACCAGTGAATGGCCTTGCGGTAAAACAACCGGTGAAGGTCGCTGTCAAAAACAACGGACAGAACGCTGAGAACATCCTTGTGAATGTGAACATACAAAAAGCAGCTTATACCACGTACCTCGAAGAACACTTTGAAACAACGTTCCCACCAGCAGGATGGACCAGAATCGCACATCAAAATACCCTGATGTGGCAGAGAAACGACTTCTGGACTACCGCAAGACCGAACCTCGCTGGAACCGGCTTCTGCGCGGACGCAGATGCTGATAGAGCCGGATCTGGTGGACCATGGCCGATGAACACGTCGCTTTATTCACCTACGATGGACTTATCTGCAGTGGGCGGTGCAATTCTACAGTTCAATTCATATTACTATCTCACCACTGATAAAGCATGGGTTGACATTAGCACCAATAATGGAAGTACCTGGACGAACCTCCTCTACAAGACCGCAATATCTGCAGTAAAAAAGACGGAACAATTCGATATCACTCCATACTGTGGAAACTCACAGGTTATAGTACGATTCCACTACTTGGCGACTGGTTGGCAGTATTACTGGGAAGTCGATGATGTGGTCATCCGCAGCGTTGCCTATTCACCTGAGTATAATCAATCGGTTGAAACCGCGGTCGCTGTAGGAGAAACCAAAAATGTCACCTTACCAGACTGGACCCCAACAAATATCACCCTTTCCTATGGTATTGACTACCGTGCAACCGCAACCGCTACTATCGCCGGATACATCAATGATGTCACCGAGAACTTTAACACCTATACCCCAGCATATTACGCGTTACCATCTGGCTGGACTGTTCGACGAACGAACCCCACCTCCACATGGTTTGTCGAAACGACTTCAACAAGAGCACGGTGTCAAGAAACCGCTAAAGGGGGCCTAGCTCAGAACGAAACCCTCGTGTCACCACAGTTCAGTACCATTGGCATGTCTGTTGTGAAAATCCAGTACACCGCGTACATGTACAAATTACATAATGCATATGTCGAGGTAATCGGCAGTCTCAATAACGGAACATCGTGGTCGCTTATTAAGACCTACAGCGCAACAACTACCACTCCAGTGGCTGAAGACATCGATATCTCCTCATGGGCAGCCAATAAAGCCGCCGTGACGATCGGATATCGATTCGTGAGCCCCGCTGACGTCAACCTCACTGATTACTTCTACTTCGACAACTTCTGGATCGGAAATGAAGTCCCCGTACTCACAGAGAACTTTAACAACTGGGCTGCTGCAAAATACGATATACCCTCCGGATGGAACGTTACACAGACAAACCCCACCTCCACCTGGTATATCGAGTTGACAAATGCAAGAGGTCGGTGTCAAGAACTCAATTCGGTGAGCGGAGCACAAAACGAGTTACTCACATCACCAGTGATGAACCTGAGCACCTATGCGAAACCCTTCGTTCAATACCAATATATATGGTATAATCCAACAGCCGTTGGAGACTCCTATTGTCAAGTGCTTGCGAGTACCGATGGTGGTGCGACATGGCTGCCAACTCTCGTTACAAACTATTCAGCGATTTCTACTGGTACTACAATCCTAAACGCGAAATTTGATCTCACTGCATATGTCGCAGGTCAGTCGAACGTGAAAATCGGGTTCCGATTTGTCAGCACTGCAGACCCAACGATGACCGCCTATTTCTGCCTCGATAACTTCGTGGTCAATGGAACAGAAATCCCAATTTTATACGAGAACTTTAGCAGCTACATTGCCGCAAAGTACAATTTCCCCTCTGGCTGGACTGTTGTACCAACGAACCCTGCCTCCACATGGTTTGTCTTTGGAACTGTACCAACAACCTCACAACCGAGATGTCAAGAAACCGGTTCATCTCTCGTAGCCCAAGATGAGTTACTGAAATCACCGACGTTCAATCTCGGCACGATCTTGAACTCTGTAAAACTGAAGTATTATTACTACTGGTACAAATCCACCTCAGGTCCAGACTCCTACTGTCAAGTACTCGGTAGCACCAATGGTGGTGCGACATGGCCGAATCTCATTGCGAACTATTCAGCAACTGGCACATTCTCAGGCAATGAAGAATATAATATTTCCTCATGGGCCGCAGGGAATGCCACTGTAACAATCGCATTCCGATTCGTCAGCACCGCAGACTCACTCATATCTGATTACTTCTACTTCGACAACTTCTGGATAGGGAAAATCACTGAACCATGGTATTCTCAGAAGTTCGAAAGCGCCTTCCCGCCAACGGGATGGTCTACTGTTGCACATGCAGGGACGTTGACTTGGCAGAGAAACGACTTCTGGGCCACCCCAAGACCGAACGTAGCTGGCTCTGGTTTCTGTGCCGACGCAGATGTAGATAAATTTGGATCTGGTAGTACGATGAACACATCGCTCTATTCAGCGCCGATAAATCTAACAAGCTTCTCCGCTGCAACCCTGACGTATAACGCATATTTCAACTTATTAAGCAGTGATATAGCAAACACCTACATCAGCATCAACAATGGATCAACCTGGACGCTCATTAAGAATCAGCCGGGTGCTCTGACCGCTTTCCGCGCGGAAACCATTAATATCACCCCCTACTGTGGATACTCACAAGTCAAACTACGGTTCTGGTACTATGCCCCTGGTTGGGATTACTATTGGTTGGTCGATGATATCGCAATAAATCCGAGCGGAACTCCACCTCCACAGGTAGTCTACAACTCCACCTTCGATACAAGCATAACACCCGCTTACTGGGGACCTCTTGGCTGGTCCGGTGATTCCCATTGGATCAACTATGCCGGCGTTGCTGCAGGAGGGGTAACGCCTGAGCTCAGGTTCGCCTACTCCCCAAATGCAATTGGGACTATGTCCTTTGTCTCAGGGCCGATCAATACCAGTGCGTACACGAAGTTAACGTTGAGTTTCAAAGAATACATCTCTCACGGCGGCTACCTACCCTATACATTATCTGTTATCACCTCGACCGATGGAATAACCTGGAAGACCGTCT
>Ga0315274_10011085_pt1 | contig 12934 bp, 2 predicted proteins | sample YL17G02_20_MG_FD_203700 | JGI IMG/M metagenome (GOLD analysis project Ga0315274, IMG submission 203700) | Sediment microbial communities from Yellowstone Lake, YNP, Wyoming, USA - YL17G02_20 | ecosystem: Environmental > Aquatic > Freshwater > Lake > Sediment | place: USA: Wyoming | collected... | reverse complement strand
ATAGATGATATATCGATTAAGGTAACGATGCTGTTAATATCGGTATTCATAGGAAATATCCTCTATATAGCTTCGGGGATACTGCAACTCAAAAGTCTCTCGCCGAAACATGCCATCCCTTAGCTTACTCGAGCAAAGATGGTGCATGCATAGGCGTTGATATGAGTTAGATCCTGGGTCCGAGAGGCCAATAGCTGGGGGGGTGATGTGCGATGCGGGCGGAGTGGCATCGATCAATAGTCCTCTCGACATCGTTGATTCTGGTTTTCATTATCGTTGCGGTGTTTTCCACAGGTTGTGAGGAAAAAAATGACGCATCTTACCAGAATGCGGTACTTGGCGGTTGGTCGAAACTGGAGTCCACCACCGAGGTGCTGGTAGAGGCGTCGAACGCGATCGAGGGCCAGGGGGATTTCGAGGGCTTCTCGAGCAAGCTGGCCGAGGCCCGGGAGGAGATCGATTCTTACAGGAGGGAACTGAATAACCTGGAGGTCCCCGATCAATACGCAGAGAGCCAGGCTGCCCTCGAGGACTTCCTCTCCGCCTACGATAGTTACCTGGAGGCCAACGAGAATACCATCGACATCGTCCTCTCAGGAGATGCGGAAAAAGGGCTGCCCACAGTCGTGCCCATGCTCGAAGACGCCCAGCAGGGCCTGGAGGATTACCGCGACAGCCAGGAATATAATCCAGCCGGGTTGAGCCGGTATGTGTGGGACATTCCCCACATATTGGATGAGGCTATGATGGTAGCCGGCGGTGGGGGCCTCAACCCCGGTAATACAATCGACGAGCGGTATGCCAAGGCCCTGGATACCATCGGCGCCTGGTATGCTTTTTTCAACGCGGGAGATGGCGAATCCATGTACGCCCTCCTGGATTCGGATTCCCCTGTTAAAAGCGGCTACGATAAGCGATTCCTCTTAACGCTGGTAACGGAGGCATACCTGGGTGAAGTGCGGGCTACCCACCACTTTGTCAGCGCTGGGGGGGATGCGAATACAAGCCCAGATCGGGTAACCGTGTACCTCACCGTCGATTACACCGCAACCGTGAACATGGAGGGAGAGCCAGTACCACCCTCCAGCGAGGAGCGCACGTTCGAAATGGTCAAACGGGGGGATAGCTGGTACGTCTACGATATCCAGGCCACGGGCGATCCCGCTTTCTATTAGTCTTGCTGGCCTAATAAATGATGCCATAGTCATGTCAAAGATTCTGCCGAAGTTTACATTCCCTGGTTGTACTTCCAATGGTTGCATTGCTTTACAGGGCCAAACAAGCAGAGCAATAATTACTTGGGGCATCGGACTGAAAAGTCGGTATTGGTGGTTGATTCGGGATAGGGAGGCTGCGAACCGCGCCCTCTAGAGATGGTCACCTGGGGTGCGGAGAGCCAATGGTGAAACCGGCCCGATCGCGAACGGCGGTCGGGTTTTTTCTATCAAAGATAGGGGGTCGATAGGTTGAAGACTTCCACGAGCATGCCTCTATGCACATGTCTGACATCAGGTAAACAGCGTTCTATTTTCATGAGACCAGGAGGTGGAAGCAATAGCGAGGGAACGCGAATATAAAAGGCGGGGTAGCCGCAACTACCCCAAGGTACACCGCCCCGTCAGAGGCCTTCGCGTACCCTATTTTTATTATGGCGCGATGGAGACTAGCAAAGGGTTGGGTTTCAGCGAGGGGATTAAATGAAGTCAAATATTAGCCAGACTCTTACGGTTTCTAATAGGTGCAGGAATTTCCTTGCCATGATGTCTCTTTTACTTCTAGCGACCTTATCGTTATCTACCTCCCTGTCCTGCGGTTCCTCGAACCAGGGGGTGGCCGAGCAGCAAGCATCACAGGAAGAAAACGCGCAGGCCCTGGGGCAGATGATGGCTTACCGCAATCCGGTTGAAGGGGAGCTCAACGAGCCGGTGGATGCGGTGATCAAGGGAGAAGTAACCGAAATGGCGGAGGTGGAAGAGGAACTCTGGCTGATGCTTAAGGTTCAAGATTTCCGCTGCCTTGGCGTACCAGCGGGCAGCCTGACCATGGCTCCGGACAGCGAGGCCTGCATAAGGATGTATATACCGGAGGAGGCCGAGCCCATCCAGATAGGCGATGTGGTCGAGATGAACGTGATGGTCGCTAAGAGCACCGAGGGCCCGGTCATCCTGGGCATGAACTATACAAAGCTGTGAGGTGTGAGGAGTTTATGCAAGTGAACGTAAGGGTTTCAAAGGTGGATACCGGCCATATCTTTGTGGCGGCTCAAACCTTGGTTTGAGAGATCGCATGGGACCTCTTAGTCGGCGAACAGATGGAGGTGCTTATCATGTTTATATTCTCTCGTAATCCCGAGTCGCAATCGCAGGGCAAGCCTAGATCTCGACTGAAGAAATTCGTCTACACATCTTTTATGTTAGGGATGGTCGCCCTGATTCTTTTGGCACTTCCGTCGGAAAAAGCCCACGCCTGGAAGGCGGGCGGCCACGTAACAGTAGCGGAAAGGGTGCAGGAGCAATTGGAGAGTATCCCCTCTGGGCAGCGCAACCCCACATTGAACCTAATCATCGAGGCAATGCAGAAATACCCTGCGCTGGTCTACTGGGGAGCGCAGGGGCCGGATATACCCGCCGCGGATCCCGGCGTGGTCAGAGGTAATGCCCCCTATTTCGACGCCTTCCACTACGACCGGATCGGAACCCTGACAAAGAACATGCTGAAGATCGCGCTCAACAACGGAAATCTGGAACAAATTGCCTTTGCCGTCGGGTACTTAACCCACGTGGCTGCCGATATGCCCTGCCATGGTACCTATGTAAACCCAAGAGCGGGGGGCATGTACACAGATCCCTATACTCGGGAAGCCCATGGTACTCTCGAGGAATACGCTGATCCGTATATCTTGGACCACTTCAAACCAGATCTTATGTTTCCGTATAGCCTGATTTACTTCGCGGGCAATTTCTTGGGTCCGGGCGTGTCTAGGTTAGGTAATAATCCTTATCCCATCCCTGACCCGTGCGTGCAGGACCTGGTGAACCAGGCGGTTAACGCCACCTGGCCGACGGATAAGCCCTGTGATACACAAATCCATATAGCCGATAACATGAATTGGTTTGTGGACACGGTGCTTATGGGTGGGATCAGCCTTTATAAGGATCTTGGGGAAGCGTTGTCCTTTCTGGATTGGCAGGCAAGGTCGGATATCGAGTCTGCTTTAAATGCGGGCGTGCAGCATGCCACCGAATTGCTCGTCGCCGCCTCTAAGGGTGACTATAGCGGCTTCTGGGACAACTGGTGCCTCGATACAGGTCGCCCACCGAACAAGGATGTCATAGGGCCGGTAAGGGTAAGGATTAAAACCTCGGGTAATGAGTACGCGGGAACAGATGGTAGAGTGGAATTCAGAATGTATTTCAAGAACACAGACTGGTATTCCCCAGTGCTCGATACCGTTGGACCTGGAATGAGTCTCTTGTATTGGACAATCCAATACAATGATTTCGAATGTTACGATCTCTGGGACTATTATATCTACCCGATGGAAGAACTCCCTGCTCATTATCCCGAAGATGTCGACTGGATCCAACTTTATTTAGACGCAAACACCGATATTATTATGGGAGGTTGGGATGAATGGGATGATTGGGAGTTCTCCTGGATGAAGGTGTGGGTGAACAGCGAGCCGAAGACCATGAAGTCCCCAAATGGAGCACCTGTATACTGCTACGACAGCCCTCAAGTGTTCACCAAGGACAAACACGATTTAACTATATATGTGGATTGGAGAACACCAGCGGTGGCCTTTGATATACCTGGCCCGGATGGTAAGGACGGCTGGTACCTCACGAAGCCCCAAGTGAAGGCAAATCCTCAGAATATATTCCTATTGGCAATCTTCGGGTATTCCTACAGGTTCTACTATACGCTTTCTGGCTCTGGGTGGGGCCAGCTCCCAGTACCTTGGCAGAAACCGGCTATCCAACCGATTACAATACCGAATGGGATTAGTAGGCTGTATGTGAGGGTGATTGACCAGAGCCAGAACATGATGACTTACACTTGGGATTTCAAGGTCATGAGTTGTCCCGTTGTTGGGAGGGTCGCCGATGCGGCAACTGGGGCTCCCATAAAAGGGGCAAGTGTCAGCGCGTACGATCTCAGCAACAATCAGGTCGGCTCTGATAAGACCGACGAACTCGGTCGTTATCAGATAGATTGTAAGACACCCGGGACCTACAAGATCGCATTCTCCGACCCGCCCTATTTCAGATATGTAGAGGAGTGGTATGACGAAGCGAAGAGCTTCAATACCGCTAAAGGAGTGAGCGCAGCGGCCAACTCCGTGACCAGAATAGACGAGGACCTGGTTCAGCACGGCAGCATAGAGGCGAGGGTCACCGATGCGGCGACCGGAGCCCCATTGGATGGAATCATAGTAAATATTTTTGGCCAAAGTCCTAGTGGATCATACGATACTTTTTGGAGGGGCAATGTCACGGGCGCGGACGGTCGATGCAAAATGTATAACCTCGGTGCTGGGGGTTACAAGGTTCAATTCCTTGATAGGCAAGGTCGCTTTCTTGAGGACTGGTATGACGATGCAATGAGCTCCGATGCTGCCATTCCTGTAAGTGTGGCCGATGGGAAGACGACTAAGATCGAGGAAAGCCTTAAGCTACCCGGTGCCTTGGAGGGTACGGTCACCGACAATAATAGTGGAACCCCTATAGAGGGGGTCATAGTAAGGGTGTATGGACTCGATGGCTCATTGGCAGGCTTTGTAACAACAGATGCAGACGGTCGATACCAAATGGAAGGGCTTATTCCCGAGGCCTATAAGGTCCATTTTGCTTATTCCCTTCACTACCTCACAGAGTGGCACCATGACGCCGCAAGCTTCGAGACCGCCGAAGAAGTGAACGTAATGCCTGGGGAGACAACTACGGTGGACGAGGACCTGCAGTTGGGAGGCTCCATGGGGGGGAAGGTCACAGACGCTGCGACTGGGTCTTCTTTAGAGGGTATCTCCGTTAGCGTTTATGATCTTAATAACCAAAGGGTGGCATCCGGATGCACCACTGGCGAGGACGGCAACTATGGTTATGATGGCCTCGGCACCGGGCAATACAAGGTCCAGTTCTCCGATCCAACACTCAGCTATGCTTTTGAGTGGTATCACAACACCGCGAGCTTCGCGAACGCCACTGTGGTAGGCGTAACGGCCGGGGAGACAACGACGGTGGACGAGGACCTTGCGCGGGGAGGTTGTATAGAGGGTACACTCATCAATATGATTTCCGGGGGACCGATCCAGGGGGCCGGGGTTTCTGTATACTCGGCAGGTTATACTCTAGAGCGAACAGGCACCACCGACACTCAAGGCCATTTTCGATTGGAAGGCTTTCCCAGCGGTGAATACAAGATCAAATTCCGTTTTCACATACAGGGCGGCTCTATGGAGCTGTGGCATCCAAACGTCGTAAGCTATGATCTTGCGGATGAGGTGGCCGTGAGGGCGGGGGAGACCGCTACGATAAGTACAGGGTTTAATCCTGGCTGGATCAAGGGAGCTGTCACACTCCGCTACCCCAATTCTCCCGTGGCGGGGAGAATCATCTACAGAGTATTCACACTTGATAACAACTTGGTATGTAGTGGCTATTGTGACACATACGGTCGATATCAAACGGGCGGAATCGCCCCCGGGATTTATTCAGTCAGGTTCGAGGATCAGAATCAACGCTACATCACAGAGTGGTATCACGATGCCGCGAGCTCCAGCGCCGCCACCCGTATTGGTGTAAGGGCTGAGTCCGTGACAACGGTGGACGAAGACCTACAATTGGGGGGCTCCATTGGGGGTCGGATCACAAACGCTGTGACCGGGGGGCCCATAACGGGAAGAGGTTGCAGCGTTAGTGTATACGACCTCAGTCATAAACTTGTTAGCTTTGACAGTGACACGGACTCCAACGGCATTTACCAATGTGGTGGCATTCCCACCGGAAAATACAAAGTATATTTCGACTATGCATCATCTACCTCTTGGCTCTGGTTCCCCTTGCTTGATGAATGGTATCACGATGCCGCGGCCTTTGAGAGCGCCACAGAAGTAAACGTGATAGCTGGGTCCGCTACCACGGCGGATGAGAGTCTGCAGCCGCCTGCCTCCATAAAGGGAACGATTATCGATGCGGAGACTAGGGCTCCCTTAGCGGGAGTATGCGTCGAGGTATATGACATCAATCATAAATGCGTAATAAAAGGGTCCACCAATTTAAATGGAAAATACTCATTACTTAACCTCACCCCCGGAAAATACAAGGTGCGGTTCAACGCTAATAAGAGCTGCTATAGCGAGGAATGGTATCAAAACGCAGCGAATTATGAGAACGCAACGGAGGTGAGCCTGATAGCCGCGTCCTCGACCACGGTGGACGAGGACTTGGTCAGCAGCTCCATATCAGGCAAAGTCACTGACGTTGCGACCGGGGCGCCTATAAGCTCGATTCGTGTTCATGTGTACTCTGCTTATTCATTCCTGGTTGGCTACACTTATACAGATAGCAACGGCAACTACTCTATCCATGGCCTACCCACCGGAAACTACAGGATCCGATTAAACGATAGTCTCGGCCGCTATACCGAGGAATGGTGGGACGAGGCCACAACCTTCGGAGGGGCAACTCCCTTGCACGTAAGCGCCGGGTGCGCGAGCGTCGCAGACGAGGATCTCGCGCGGACAGGCACTATATGGGGATCGGTCACCGATGCCTCGACCGGGATCCCTCTGGAGGGAGTCACGGCTGAAGTGTACGACCTCGACAACAACCTGGTTAGCTCTAGCGTCACCAATGACCAAGGTCGTTATGGGACAACGGCACTGACTCCCGGGGCCTATAAGGTAAAGACTAAGGACATTTCCTCCCATTATGCCGCGGAGTGGTATCACAACGCCACGGGCTTCGAGAGTGCTGCAGAAGTGACCGTTACTTCCAATGCCGCGACCAGAGTAGACGAGGACCTGGCGCCGCCCGGCACCATCGGCGGGACGGTCACCGACACGGTGACCGGAGATCCCCTGGAGGGGATAGAGGTGCGAGTAAACAATCTTTGGTCCGGTGAGGTTGTGTTTCTGACCACCGACACCCAAGGCCGCTACCGAACTGGGACCCTTTCGCCGGGTGAATATTGGTTAGAGTTTTCAGATCCCGACGAGGTGTACATGGGGGAGTTCTGGCATGACGTTCATTCCGAATATGCGGAGGACGCCACCCTGTTAACTGTAACCGCCACGGCGGCGGTAACAGCAGACGAGGACCTGGGCTTGGGAGGAAGGATCATGGGGACGGTCACCGATGCGCTGACCGGTGACCCCCTGGAGGGGATTATCTTCAGTGTATACAGCCCCGGAAGTGACGAGGTGATATGCGGCGGAAACACCAGCGAGGGCGGTCTATACATGTCGGATCGCCTGCAGGCCGGCTATTACCAGGTCCAGTTCCTCGACCCAGGTGACCACTACCGCGAGGAATGGTACGAAGACTCCGCAAGCAATTGGCTCGCCACCTCCGTATGGGTGGGGGATTGGGAGGCGGTAACGGTGGACGAGGACCTGGCGCCGCCCTGCACGGTCTCGGGGACCGTCACCGACACCGCGACCGGGGCTCCTATAGAGGGCATAACCGTGTTCGCTGCAGGCGATAAGGATTCCCAATATACAACCACGGACGTGAATGGTCATTATCAGACCCCTGCACTGACCCCGGGGACCTATGAGGTTAGATTCGACGATTTGGAATCGCCGTGGCGCTATGTATGGGAACTTTATCACGACGCCGCAAACTCAGAGGACGCGACCTTTGTGCATCTGGCCCTCGGCCAGAGCGTCATCGTGGACGAGGACCTGGTCAGGGCAGGTTCCGTAGAGGGAACGGTCACCGATGCTGGAACTGGTGCTGGCATTAAAGATGTATATATCAACGTGTACGATCTCGACGGTGACCAAGCCTATGGTGGCTCGGGATTAACCGATGATAACGGCCACTATAAATTCAGTCTTGCCCCCGGGACCTATAAGATCATCTTTCGGTCGTTCTCAATTTACTCTTCCGAATGGCATCACGATGCCGCGAGCTCTGAGGAAGGCGCAGAGATAAGCGTAGCGTCCGGAGCCACGACCATAGTAGACGAGGACCTGGGGCCCTGTAGCTCCATAGAGGGCACCGTCACTGACGCCACGACCGGAGATCCCATAGAGGGAGTGCAGGTATGGGCATATGGTAGATCAGGCCTCTCGGATAACAATACAATCACTGACGCTGATGGTAAATACCATATGGGTATCGAAGAGTCAGGGGCCTACAAGGTGAAGTTCGCCTACTGGGGATATTCAGACTACCTTCCGGTCGAGGAATGGTACCACGATGCCACGAGCTCAGAGGAAGCCACGGATGTAACCGTTTCGTTATGGTCGACGACCACGGTGGATGAGGACTTGGCGCGTACGCCGGCGGGCTTTATAGAGGGGACGGTCAAGGACTCAACTACCGGGAATCCAATTAATGGGATCTTGGTCGAGGTCTATGATCTCAACCATGGTTGGGTGAATAACTGTAATACGGACACAAATGGCTATTATCGTCTAGGAGGCCTGTCCGGTGGCACATTCAAGGTGCGATTCTCCGACTACAGCTACTGGTCACGCCCGGCTCATTACGGCGAGGAATGGTATCAAGACGCTGCGAGCTTTGAAGTGGCTAATGAGGTGAGCGTGACGCCAGGTGAGGTAACCAATTTGGGTGATGTGGACCTGGCGCCCGGAGGCTCCATAGCGGGAACGGTCACCGACGCGACAACCGGGACTCCTCTCAAGTCGGTAGGTGTATGGGTATACGGATCAGACAAGCGAGTAGTCGCCCAGTGCTTCACAAATGCCAGCGGTCAATATAATGCCGGGAACTGTTTCAACGGGAATTATAAGGTCTTTTTCTCCTTAAACAATTACGCTCCTGAGTGGTATCACAACGTCGCCTCTACGGGCTTCAATAATGCCGATGTGGTTAGCGTTGCGTCGGGGGCAACAGCCACGGTGAACGAGGACCTGGCGCCGTACAGTTCCATAATCGGCTCCCTAGAGGGTACGGCAATGAGCCCGACCGGGGCTCCCATAGGCGGGGTGTGCGTTCTTGTCTACAGTCTCGATAATCGATGTTTGGCTTCTACATGGACGGATGCCAGCGGCCATTACCAGCAAGACCTCAATGCAGGCACCTACAAGCTATGGTTCGGCGATGGCTATCACCGCTACGTTTCCGAGTGGTTTCAGGATGCCTCGAGTTTCGAGTCGGCCACGCAGGTGAGCATAACGGCCGGAACCACGACCACGGTTGACCAGGAGCTGGGACTGGGGGGCAACGTAGAGGGCACGATCACCGATGCAGCGACCGGGGCTCCCCTGGAGGGGATAGATATCAATATCTACAACGCCGACTACGGCCTGGTCGGTACCGGCTATACCGATGCCAGCGGCCATTACAAGGCGGGAGGTCTCGGCTCCGGCATCTGCAAGGTCCAGTTCCGGGATGCGCAAGGTCGCTACGCCTCCGAGTGGTATGAGGACGCCGCGAGCTTCGAGGGGGCTTCCACCATCGGCGTGATAGCGGGCGCCGCTACCACGGCGGACGAGGAACTGGAGCTTTGCGGCTCCATGCAGGGCACGGTCAGGAATGCGAGCGGTGATCCGCTGAAGAGCGTCATCGTCATCGTATACGACAAGGCCCACGGTGGCGTTGGCTACGGCTTCACGGACGAAAACGGCAATTACCAGGTTGAAGGGCTCCAACCAAGGGCATACAAAGTGCAGTTCTATGATACACAGGGGCTCTTCGCCACCGAATGGTATCACGATGCAGCGACCTTTGATGATGCCACCAAGGTGAAAATAGCATCGGGGGCCACGACTACTGTGGACGAGGACCTTGAGTCGGGGATCTTCTTAGAGGGAACGGTCACAGACGCGACCGGTGCCCCTATTGAAGGGGTCAGCGTCTGCGTTTACGACCTGGAACGAAACTGGGTTAGCTTCGCTAGTACCGATGGTGAAGGCTATTACCGTGCGGCGGGCCTATCCCACGGGACCTACAAAGTTCAGTTCATGGATTACAAAGGCCGCTTCGCCGAGAAGTGGTACCAGGACGCCCCTCGCTTCGAGGATGCCACCCCCATCGAGCTTGCCGCCAGCGGCTCCAGCAAGGTCTACGTCGCCGCGGCCATCCTGGAGGAGGTAGGCAACGGCACGGATCAAGGTCTGGAGCTGGGAGGCTCTGTCGAGGGAACCATCTCCACTGCCACTGGAGAACATTTGGATGAAGTCGATGTGCTGGTGTTCGACCTGGATCGGTATTTGGTCGGCTATGGATCGACTGACGCAGACGGCAATTACGAGGTGAAGAACCTTCCGTCCGGGACCTACAAGGTCCAGGTACGCGATGAAGGGGGCCGCTACGTCGATGAATGGCATCACGACGCCGCGAGCTTCGAGGAGGCCGCCCCTGTAGAGGTGACACCCGGGGATGTGACCGCCGTGGACGAGGATATGGTGCTGGGTGGCTCCATAGAGGGGACGGTCTTAGATGCTACCTCCGGGGCTCCCCTGCAGAGGATCTATGCCCTCATCTTCGACCTTGATAACACGGGGATCATGGCCAAGGGTTGCAGCGACGAGAACGGCCACTACCTGGCGGGGGGCCTCCCCACGGGCACCTACAAGGTCGAGCTCATCGATCCGCAGGGCCAATACTTCGGAGCCTGGCACCATGATGTTTCCATCTTCGAGGAGGCCGCGGAGGTGCAGGTGACCATCGGGGAGACGACCGCGCTCGAGGAAGAGGATCACCTGGAGATAGGAGGATCTGTAGAGGGCACGCTCACCGATGCGTCCACCGGGGCTACCTTGGCCGGGATCACCGTAAATCTCTACGACCTCGAGCAGAACCAGGTCGGCACCGGCTGCAGCGACGAGAACGGCATATATCATTCGAACCTGCTTATCCCGGGTACCTATAAGGTCGGGTTCTCAGATGCCAGCGGCTGCTACGTGGAGGAGTGGTACCAAGGTGCCGCGAGCTTCGAGGAAGCCACCCCAATATACGCGAGCATGGGAACCGCGACCACGGCGGACGAGGACCTCGCGGGCAGCTCTATAGAGGGGACCGTAACTGACGCGGAGACCGGAGATCCCATAGAGGGGGCCTTGGTGGGCGCGTACGAACCGGACCAGAACCGGGAAAGCCTGGCCGCTACTGACGCCGATGGCCACTATCGCATCGTGCTTCCCCCCGGGACCTACCGGGTGCAGCTGGCCGATACGCAGAACCGCTGTATAGCGGAATGGCACCACAACGCAGCGAGCTTCGAGGAGGCCCTCCCGGTCGAGGTGCAGCCCGGGGCCGCGACCACGGCGGATGAGGACCTGGTGGCCTGCGGCTCCATGGGGGGCACGGTCACCGACGCGGCAAACGAGGCTCCCTTAGGGGAAATCTGCGTCAACGTGTACGACCTCGAGCAGAACCTGGTCGACAACGTCTACACCGACGATAACGGAGGATATGCAACGAAATTGCTACCCCCCGGGACCTACAAGGTCCAGCTCCTCGACCAGCCGGGCCGCTACGTAGAGGAGTGGCATCATGACGCCTCGAGCTTCGAGGGGGCCACCCCCGTAGAGGTGACGCCCGGGGATGTGTCCACCGTGGACGAGGGCCTCCTGCCCCGGGACTCCCTGCAGGGGACGGTCACCGGCACGGCGAGCGGAGCCCCCCTGGAGGCGGTGGGCGTCTACGTCCACGACCTCAACGACACCCAGATCGCCGCCGACTTGACCGATGCGGACGGGCAATACCGCATCGGGGGCATGCTGCCTGGCTCCTACAAGGTCCTTTTCGACGATGGAGAAGGTGGCTATGCCGTGGAGTGGAGCCACGATGCCACGGGCTTCGAGGAGGCCGCCGAGGTGAGCTTGGTGTCTGGGGCCACCACCACCCTGGACGAGGACCTGGCGCTGGAATGCTGTGTGGAGGGGACGGTAACCGATGCGACCGGTGCACCCATAGAGGGCATCGACGTCAAGGTGTTCGATCCTGACAGCAACTGGGTGAGTTGGGACACCACCCGCGCGAACGGCAGGTATCAAACGGAGGCGCTGGCACCCGGAGCCTACAAGGTCCAGTTCTGCGATGGAGAAGGCCGCTACTTTGAGGAGTGGCATCACGACGCCCCGAGTTTCGAGAGCGCCATCGACGTTACCGTGACGGAGGGGGCTGCAACCATTGCCGATGAGGATCTGCTCAGCATCGGCACCTTCACCATCACCGCCACGACGAGTACCGGCGGAAGCATCAGCCCCTCGGCGGTCATCGAGGCAATCTGGAGCACCAGCCAGGCTTTCAATATAACCCCGAATCCAGGCTGGCACATCTCAGACATCCTAGTGGACGGGAAGTCAGTAGGAGCGGTTAACAGCTACGAGTTCATTTACATCACGGAAAACCATACCATTGAGGGCAGGTTCACCATCAACACCTATACGGTTAACGCCTCGGTGTCGGGGGGCCATGGCACGGTGGTAGAGGCCACCCAGCAGGTGAACTATGGCGGAGGCGCCACCATCCATATCAACCCAGACCCCGGCTATCACATCGAGAGCATCACCGACAACACCACCCCGGTGACGGTGGCCAACCCCTACGTGATCACTAACGTTCAGGCCGATCACAACGTGGTGATCACCTTTGAGGCAGAACCGACCGCTAGCACCACCTTCCTCTTCGCCGAGGGCTACACCGGGGAGGGCTTCGAGGAGTGGCTGTGCCTGATGAATCCCTCCACCTCTCCCACCACAGCCCACGTCACCTACATGTTCTCAGACGGGAGC
>Ga0315274_10011084_pt1 | contig 12934 bp, 7 predicted proteins | sample YL17G02_20_MG_FD_203700 | JGI IMG/M metagenome (GOLD analysis project Ga0315274, IMG submission 203700) | Sediment microbial communities from Yellowstone Lake, YNP, Wyoming, USA - YL17G02_20 | ecosystem: Environmental > Aquatic > Freshwater > Lake > Sediment | place: USA: Wyoming | collected... | reverse complement strand
TAGAGCAAAAGTCGGCAGTAATTTCGGAACAGCACCCGTAGTGGGGAATTTCTTTGGGGATTTAAGATTCGATATTGCCGCTCTGGATAGAGATGGAACTCTCTATGTTATTAATCTGTCAACACCGGATAAAATATTAAGCTACAGGACTATGTCCCCTTCTTCATCCACTCCAACTGTTTATGATATTGATAATGATGGTGCAGATGATATTATATTCGGAAATGATACGGGGAGTGTGTATGCCTTCAGCCCTTCTAAACAAAAGGCAATCTGGATAAATAAAAATTTTAGTTATACTGTTAGAACGCCCATCAGTATTGGTGATATTACAGGTGATAAAAAATATGAGGTAATTTTTGGATTAGGTAATGGATATCTTGGAGTTATAAGCGAAATCGAAGGTGAGATAATAAAATTTAAGGAGACAATATCAGGTTCAATTACAGATTCTGAGCCTATTTCTTTAAGGTCAGTAATTTCCAACTCTTTTGGTATCGGAGATATAAATAATGATGGAGTTAGTGATGTCATCGCTGCCTGCGATGGTGGATTCATTTATGCACTCAGTTATAAAAATAAAGATATTTCCAACTTGAATGTTATCTGGCAACCACCCGTGAAAACTCTTGATGATTCGAAAGTCAGAGATGAAGTCTGGGGCGCAAAAAAGGAGTTTAAAGGCTTGCTCGGTGAAAGAGACCTTCACGGTAGTAATCCATCTTCTCCTATTTTACTGGATATAAATAATGATGAATATTTAGACATAATTATTGCGGCACACCTTGATGTGATGGCATTTGATGGGAAATATTATGGAACTTATGATGGAACAGATTTAAACAACCAACCCGATTTAATGTGGTCATCCACAGGAAAAGGTCGATTAATAAAACGGGATTTTAAAACCTGGTCTTTACGCTATCCTACAATAAAGCATCTCGCCCTTTTATTTACAGGTCGTCCGGATAACAATCTCCTTGTCATATTAGATAATCACGGGAATATGACCCTTTGCGACCCTCTCAGTGGAAAAAAATTGATGCAAGAAGTGGATACTCAAAGCACAAATATTGAAGCCTCACCTGTCATAGCCGATTTTAATGCAGATGGTTTAGCTGAGATTGCATTGATAGATAATAAAAATACAAAACTAAGGATATTTAAAACAGATATTAAGTGCGAGAAATCGCAAATCTTCTGGATGACAGAAGGAGGAAATTTCTGGCACACTTCCGTTATCAGTGGTGAGATTTATAATAGGTTTAATGACAAGCTGACAAATCTCAAAAAGAGAATTGATATACTCACCAAGCAACTAAAAGAAAATTTCGAGAAGGACAAAGATTATTCTGAAAGCCTGGATATTGCAGAACGAATATTGAAACTTGATATAAGTAATTCTTATGCTCTTAAAGCTATGTCCGAATCCAAGATGAAACTCTTCCAGAAAAAGAATTATAAATATATTTATTTCACATTTTTCATAGCAACTTTACTGTTTATCATACTCGCCTTATATGCATATAAGAAATTTTACAAGGGTTTTTATCAAAAAGTTGCCTTAAAATCCTACAATGATAATGATTTTATTAAGGCAAAGAAGATTTATGAAAAACTTCTGTATAGAGGCTTTAAAGACATCGAGATTTATAAGCTATATGCTGACACTTTAATCGCATTGAAAGAATACGGTCCTGAAACTCTGGATGTTTTTGAGAAAGCAAACAAGCATTTTCCGGAGGAAGAAAAATATCTTGTGGCATTAAGTAAAACCATTTTACAAGCAGGTCAAAAGGATGATTTTGCCATAAATGTCTTCAAAAAGGCACACGATGTTTTCGATGAGAAAATTTTATTAGAAATTAATCTTGGGAAGATTTATATTGAAAAAGGAGAACTTGTTGAGGCTAAGAAATGGCTTGAGATAGCCCACAAAAAAGCTCCTAATAATGAAGGTATCATTAATTCACTTTCGGAAGTTTATATTAAATTAAATCTCTCAGGACCAAGCATCCTTGATATACTTAAAAAAGCTCACCAGATCGACGCAAAGAATTTGAACTTATCTATCTATTTATCCAATGTCTATGCTGACTTGCATCTCTTTAATGAAGAATCAAAAGAATTGTTTGTGAATATATTGCAATATATCCCCAATAATAAAGAAGCCCTATTGCATATGGGTCAGGCTTTCTATTTCGAAAAGAATTATCCTCAAGCAATTACTTATTTAAAGAAAGTTCTTACTGTTGATTCTGAATATTATCCTGCGATTCAATTTTTATGCAGATGTTATCTTAAAATCGGTAAGACGAATGAAGAAGCCCTCGATATTTACCTCAAAGCTTATCACTATGACGAGGAGAACCAGAAACTCCTGAGAATTATCTGTGATATTTTCCTGAAAAATAAGCAAACAGACAAGCTCGCCTATTCGATTTATAAAAAGACTCTTTTCTATGATAGGACAAATATTGTTCTGTTGAAAATGCTGGCAAGGCTTGCTGAATCATTTAGCGATTGGGATAATGCTGTTGAATATAACAAAAGTCTAATTGTGTTAGGTTTTAAAGATGATAAAGTGGTGATGAGATTGGCAAAAGCTTATGCTGAAAAGGGCGACATAACAGATGAGGCAATGCAAATATTCGAAGAGGATTTGACATTAGAACCTACTAATGAAGCGATAAAAGATGCCTTATGCAAAGTCTATATTAATAGAGGAATAACGAGCGAAAAAGCCATTGAAGTCTATTTGAGTGTTTATGAAAGAAATCCGAATGATTTAAAATTGCAGTTTCAACTTGCCAGAGCGTTCTTTGAAACAAAACATTACGAAGAATCAATTGATATTATCAAAAATTTGTTAGGTAAACAGCCTGATAATGAAGAAGTGAAACAGCTTCTCGCTAAGGCAAATCTCGCTAACAATCAACTTGATGAGGCAATTAGTTATTATAGTGCAAGACTTGAGAAAAATCCTGAGGATAAAGATGCTCTTCTTAACTTAGCCGTTGCATATTCACATAAAGGAATAACTGACCCAAAGATAAGATATTTGTACGACCAGGCGCTTGTGATAAATCCTAAAGAACCTTCGCTTCATATCATTAAAGGAAAAATTTATAGACTCAATAAGGAATTGGATAACTGTTTAAAAGAATATTATGAGGCTTATAAAATTGATAGAAATGTCGTGGATGCCATTATCACAGATTGCCGCAGGTTGATAGAAGATAATCCAAATTATCTAAAAGGACGGAAATTTTTAGGTGAATTGCTCATTGAAGCTGATGAGTATGAAAAGGCCATCGAACAGCTCCAGGCTGTATCAAATATCGACAATACAAGCACCGCTTTTGTTATCAAAAGTTATGATAAAATCATTAGCAAGGATACGCGCAATGTATTAGCTCTTATTGAAAGAGGTATTGTTAAAAAGCTTAATGGTGATATTGATGGTGCTTTGTTTGACCTCGAAAAGGCTTATGGCTTGGATTCAACCAATAAGGAAGTCCTCAGCGAGCTTGAAGATTTATACGAGCAACTACTCGAAAAGGGTGAAAAGATAGAATATCGTTTCAAATTAGGAAAAGTCTATCTGGATGGTGATAAAATCGATAAGGCATTACGCATATTCCAGAAAACTTCTACCGACCCTGAGTATGAAAAAGACTCTCTTAAGATGCTCGGCAAGTGCTTCATAAAGAAGAATATGCTCGATTTTGCTTTTCAACACCTTATAAAGCTCCATATTGATGAAGAAATTAAAGCCCTATTATATGAACTTGGTGAGATGTATGAGAGAGCAGGAAATTTCGGGGGTGCAAAGGTAGTTTACAAAACCCTCTTCGCCGCAGACATCGATTTTAAAGATGTCAGAGATAAGATTTCCATCTTTGCTGATGAAACTGGTTCAGTATTAAGCGTGGATAAAACATCTCTGTTGCCAACAGGCTTTGAAGAACCTAAGCACGAGAAGAGATATGATTTATTAAAAGAACTTGGCAAGGGCGCAATGGGCGTAGTCGTGCAGGCAAAGGATAAAGAGCTTGATGAAATTGTGGCATTAAAAATATTGCCACCCAACTTAGCAAGTAATGAAGAGGCATTGCGGAGATTCAGAGTCGAAGCAAGAGCCGCAAGAAAATTGTCTCATAAAAACATTGTTAGAATTCACGATATTGGTGAACAGGAAGGTCGAAAATTTATCTCGATGGAATTTGTCAATGGGACAGATTTGAAAGACATATTAACAAAAGGTGGAAAATTAAATACTGATGTAGCGATAGATTATGCAGTTCAGATTTGCAGTGCCTTAGGTTATGCTCACGAAATGGGAATTGTTCACCGAGACATAAAGCCCGCGAACATTATGGTAACGGAAGATGGTCAGGTAAAAGTAGCTGATTTTGGAATTGCAAAGATGATGGAGAGTGCGGATATGACGGGGACAGGAGCTATTATCGGCACACCGCTTTATATGTCACCCGAACAAATAAAAGGAGAAAGTATAGACCAGCGGATTGATATTTATTCGTTTGGAATTCTATTTTATGAAATGCTAAATGCAAAACCACCATTCTATGAAGGGGATTTATCCTATCAACACATCCACGTTCAACCCACCCCGATTGAAGGGATACCGGAAGAAATAAATGCGATAATTTTGAAATGTCTTGCGAAAGAAAAGAATGACCGCTATCCCAATGTCAAAGCGCTCCTCAAAGACCTCCGCAAATTCACCCAAAAACGCGAAAGCGGAACAGATTATTGATTTAAATTAATAAATATTTTCATGTGTTAGTTTAAAATGAACTGCCCTAAATTTTATAATTTAATATAAGCTAAATAATTCAGAAAATTTGTATGCGGAATATTTTATAGTTAAATAATCATCACCAGTATTCTTACCCCAACTTGTTCCTGTAACATAAACATTTCCCCACTTATCTGTAGCTATTGCTTCTGCATCATCTAAAAAGTTTCCAGTCCCATTATATATATCCACCCATTGTTGTTCTCCATTTTTATTATATTTTATTGTGCAATAATCATATGCACCAAGTCCAGTATAATCAATCCATCCAGTCACATAAATATTTTCGAAATTATCCAAAGCAATAGCAGTTGCCTGATCCCAATCATTACCTGGACCATTATACCTTGCAATCCATTGTTGTATTCCATTATTATTATATTTAATAGTTGCATAATCATAAAAAGTACTGTATCCATAAAGTCCATCACTTCCACCGGTAACATAAACATTTCCAAAATTATCTAGAATCATAGCATAAGCATTATCCCAATAATTCCCTGGTCCATTATATCTAGAAACCCATTGTTGTATACCATCATTATTGTATTTTATAGTTACATAATCTGTATAACTTTCAACATTATTTTCTGAACCGAAGCTACTTCCTGTTACATAAACATTTCCAGAATCATCAATTGATATAGCACAGGCAGTATCAGACCAATTAGCAGTACCATTATATTTAGATATCCATTGAATATTACCATAAAAATTAATTTTTATCGTAACATAATCATATCCAGATCCAGTTCCATATCCTCCACCAGATCCTGTTACATAAACATTTCCCTGATTATCTGCAGCAATGTCCACTGCATTATCGTCATCACTACCGGCATCAAATTTGTTTATCCATTGTTGCATTCCATTTGAGTCATATTTTATAGTACAATAATCTCTTTCATTGTTATTTACATAGCTTGAGCCTGTAACATAGACATTATTAAAAACATCAGTGCATATTGATGTTGCCTTATCCTCACTATTTCCATCACCATTATATATTGCTGACCATTGTTCTATACCATATTGATTATATTTTATTGTAACATAATCATATTCTCTACCTGTACCAGTGATCCATCTATAGCCTGTAACATAAGTATTACCAAGATCATCAATTACAATTTTTACCCCATAATCCTCACTATTTTCCGGTCCATTGTATTTTGCCAACCACTGTTGTTCACCAAAAGCATTATATTTTATAGTTACAATGTCCGTATTTGTCTCAGGATACCAACTATTTCCAGTAACATACGCATTGCCAAGATTATCCACAACTATTGCATCAGCCTTATCTGGATTTCCACTCCCAAGAGAAGTGGATCCATTGTATCTTACTACCCATTGTTTAATAACTTGTGGGAAAATATTTGAAGGTATTATAAAAACGATTGTTAATATATTAAAAACTATAATATTATTAATTCTTGTTTTATAACGATTAAAATTGTTTTTAATCATATAACTATGTTAATCCATTAAGTCTTTTTCACAAATTTTTCAAATTTCTTATTTAAATAATAAAGAATTAATCCCCTTGATTCAATTTTTATTTTCTCCCACTCTTGTTTTAATAATATTCTTGAATATTTAACAATCTCATTAATTGCACTATTAAAATCGTCGACATTCCATGTATCAGTTAATTTAAGAACTTTATCAATGCAATCATCTATTATCTTTGTAAGTACTTCATCAGGATTAAGTTGCAATCTGATAAGATTTCTTAATTCATCAGCTCTTTTTGTTATTTTTTCATAGTCATTTCTTGTTTTATCTGGCTTCAAATTCCAATTATAAGCCAAACCAAGGAATTCTGAAATATTTTCCCTCAAAGCATTAATCCATTTTAATCGTTCAGATGTAACGATATTTAAATATTGTGATCTTTTGTTAATTAGAACTCCATAAAGACCAACTATAAATGAGGCTAATATACCAATAAATATTACTGTATCTTTTGAATCATTCCCAAATGAATTTTCACTTGTTTGTTCTGAATGAATACTAAAAGTTATATAAAGTAGAATAAGAAACAAAATTAGTATTTTAATTTTCATCTTTAATTCCTTGTTCTCAAAATTGATAACATTTTTCTATGATAATCTTAGTTAAGGTGAATCATATATTATGATAAAAATTGAATCAAATATAACAAATACTTAAGGAGTTTGTAAAGAAAAAAGAAATAGTGGGGTGAATCCTTAAGACTGGACGGTTAGATAGTTATAGTGAAGTAAAAGAACTGGTTTTATTTTAGATTAAAGAGATTGAGTTCAAATTCATCAATACCCATTCAGTTTGACAATGTAAAAAATATTCAAGACACGGATTAGCAATAAAAATATTTCACGCAAAGACGCAGAGAACGCAGAGAAAGATAACTAATTCACAAGTGCTCTTAATATTTTCAGGTTCTCAATATCTTCCTTCATATCAGGACCTTTGGGGGTTTCGAGGACTTTGGGGATGTTTTCAAAGCGTTTATCATTGAGCAAGAATTTAAACGCTTCTACACCGAGAAATCCTTTTCCAATATGTTCGTGACGGTCTTTTCGTGCACCTAAATCATATTTGGAATCGTTGATGTGAAATGCAAAAAGATTTTCTAATCCAATAATTTTATCAAATGTCTTGAATGTTTCATCATAAGCCTTCTTTGTGCGTATATCATATCCCGCTGAAAATGTATGACAGGTATCATAACAGACTCCAATTCTCTTTTTATCTTTCACGAGTTTTATAATCTCGGCTAACTGTTCAAAAGTGTACCCGACATTCGTTCCCTGACCAGCTACAGTCTCGAGAAGCAATTTCATCTTGTAGTCTTTTGTCTGTTTAATAAGTAGATTAAGACTTTCAGCAATTTTTTTGATACCTGTTTCATATCCCGCACCACCGTGAGATCCGGGATGGAAGACGAGATAAGGGAGACCTAACTGTTCCGTTCGTTCAATTTCTTGTAACATTGCTTCCATTGATTTCTCATAAATGGATTTATCAGTTGCACATAAATTTATTAGATAAGCATTATGTCCAAATATTGAGACGATATTACTCTCTCCCCATTTCTTTTTGAATAAATCGATTTCATTTTTTGTAATAAGTTTTGCTTTCCATTGATTAGCGTTCTTAGTGAATATCTGAATAGCAGTGCATTCGATGGATTCGCCTCGTTCAATCGCCTTATCTAAACCGCCTGAAATCGACATATGCGCACCGATGAGTAACATTTTTCTTCCTCCTTAATCGTCGCCAATAAATTCTCCATAATTATTATTCATAAATGTAGCGGTGCGATTTATCGCACGATTTCGTCGCATAAATGCGACCGCTACACCTAAAGAATATTTCACGCAGAGACGCAGAGTTCGCAGAGATAAACATAAAAACTCATTATTTTGACAGGATTAATAGGATAAACAAGATAAATAATTTTAATTTGAAATCTCTGAAATACTAACAAAACTATGAGATTCTTCGCTTCGCTCAGAATGACAGAACACTTAAAAATGTCATTGTGAGGAGGCAAAGCCGACGAATCAATCTCGTTTTTGAAGTTCTTCAGAGATTTCAAATTATTATCCTGATAATCTTGTCCATCCTGTCTAAATAAATATTTTTTCTTCGTGTTTGTCGTGTCGTTGTGGTTAAAAAATTATTTTCTTGTTCTGACTTTATAAACCTTATTTAATATCACTTCCAAAGCAAGTTGATGATTGAGCCGTTTGTAGCTATAGGAGAGAATAAACTGGATAAAATCGATGATTCGCAGAAGATTAAATGTATCATAATTTTCACTCGCAGACTTAATCGCATCAATTTTATCTTTATTAATCACTAAATCCTCATTACTCGAAATCTGATAAATAAGAATATCTCTAAACCAGAGCAAAATGAGATTGAGGCTTTCCTTTAAGTTTTCTGAATATAAAGATATATTACAACTATGCTTGAAAAGAGTAATTTGTTCTTCTTGTTCAAACTGAATTAAATTCCCCAATATTTCATTTCTCACATTAATAAAATTCTCATCCATCAATTCTTTGGCTATCCCCGGAGACCCATCTGACAAGGCTGAGACGACCTTTGCATCATCTTCCTTAAGATTATATTTTTCTACTAACCAATCTCTGATTTTATCTTCATTAATAGGATTCAGTTGAATTTCAACACATCTTGATTTAATCGTTGGCAATAAAAAATTCGGATTTGTGGACGTTAAAATAATAATCGAAGTTCTCGGAGGCTCCTCAAGAATTTTCAAAAGACAATTAGAAGCCGAGGGATTGAGATTCTCAGCCTCTCTAATGATAAAAACTTTTTTTTGTCCCATAATCGGCGACACACCTGCATTGTATTGTATCTCTCTTATCTGGTCAATATTGATGAATTGCTTACCTGGAAGTTTTTCGATGATTTGAATATCAGGATGATTACCATTCAGTATTCTAACACAGTTCGGGCAACTATCACAATCGATTTTATCATTAGAGGAACAATTAAAAATACGAGCAATTGCTATTGCAATAGTAGTCTTCCCTACACCTTTTTTCCCTGAGATAAGAAAAGATTGAGGTTGGCGGGATAAACTCAATGAATTTAGCAAAAAACTCTTTGCTGAATTATGATTCAAGATTTCATTAAATTTCATATTTATGATTCCGTTAAAGAATTAATTTAACAAGGATAGACGGGATAAAAGGATATTATTTTTAGTGATTTATCCTGTTGTATCCTGTCTATCCCTGTTAATTTTATATTTAGATTTTTATATCAGTTCTTACCTCGGTCGTCAATCCTTTTATCTACAAAAATCGAACTTTTCCATTACTGTCCGATAAAAATAACTCTATATTCGGTTTGTTTTTTAGCCCTGAAAGGGCGACATATCTTAGCCCCTTAGGGGCTGAGATACGCTGTGACATAGTTTTGTATTCTCTGAGCGTTAGGATATTCATCCTGAATGTGAATAGGGTTTTATAGATTATTTGCAACTCTTGTCTCTTTATTTGATAATGTCTATCAACATTAGATACTAACACGGTCTCAGCCGATTCAATTAAATTTTTATCGGATAACAATGATCTCCAATCTTAATTTTTCCCTATAAGATTCCACTTTAAATATTTTATCCATTCTTCCACAACAACATCGAATTCTTTCCCATAAGCCTTCTTAAAAGCTAACTTCCAATCTTTCTCATACACATTCCCTATTAAAAAATCTCTAAGTTTATTCATCTCATAAGTCTTCACTAAATAATCAACGAATAATTTTGAACATACATATAGTTGTGACAGAGAATTCTTGTTATAGAATTCTACCTCTGTTTCATCTTTAAAACCTAATCCTTTCATTCCATTCTTTTTATACTCTTCAACCACTAATTTCATCTCATCAACAGTAATTTCTTTATTGGGTTCTTCATATTGTGCAAAGCCCTCCTGAACCCATACTGGCAGGTTCTTTTTTATCAAAAGTGAAAGAATCGAATGAGCAAACTCATGATATATCGTTTGTTTTAAATAATACAACTCCGATTTGAAATCATCGGACTTCAATCTTATTTTCCCATCATACAAACCTATTGCCCATTCTGGCATCTCTGTAACATAGCCAAATTGTTGCGATGTATAAATTTTCACACTAATTTGTTGTCGAGGATAAAAATTTAAGTCACTCCCTAACTTTTTATAAGCCAGAGTCAGAACCTCCAGAATTTTAGCCACTTGCTCCTTATCTTTATCATACTGGAAGTGAATAACAAACTTTTTCTCCTCATCTTTCATTTGAAAAAAATCTTTCTCAATTTTTATCTCTCTCAAAAGCATACTCAATTTCTTTTTTAGATTAGAATTGGTAGGATTTATCTTCAAAGATTTTTCAAAATATAACTGAGCATAATCATAATTATTGGAATCATAGTAGATGTCCCCAAGAAGCTGGTATGTATCTGGATTAGAAGGATCGAGCCTTAAAGACCTTTTCAAATCACTAATCGCTGAAAGCTTTTCCTGATTTAAATAATCTTTATACGCAAGATTATTCAGCACCCCTGCATAATTCACCGAGACCACTTTGCTTAAGTCTTTATCCTTGTATTCCCTCAACAAATTAATGGCGAGGCGAAAGTATTTCTCAGACTCCGTATAATTTTTCTTTTCACTATATGTCACGCCAATATTATTTAAAGAGGTAATAAAATTTTTTAATGTTAAATTATCCTTGCTAAATCTATTTAATATCTTCTGATATGCTTCTATACATAAGTCATACTCACCCTTCTTTTCATATTCTTTAGCCTTAAGATAATAAGCACCTATAAGATTCTCTCTTATAATCTTATTTTCACTATTCAAGTTATAAGCTTTCTCGAGTAATGGAGTAGCCTCATCAACCATTCCTTTCCTCATATACTCCAATGCATTATTATTAAGAGTTACTGCCTCGTCTTGACCACTGTAGACTGAGAATGTGAAAAAATTTATAAATAATAAAATCATCATAATTCCTGAGTAAAAATACAATCTGAATGTTCCCCATCTCCGACAGCTATCCTTTAGGAAGAAAAATATTTTAAAAAATCCAATTTTTTCCATTGACAAACTCCATTTAAAATACTAATAAGAAGACAATTTTTATTATTAGTTTAGAGTGAATCTCAAAAATTCATCATATTGAATTACTAATTTATATAATTTATATTGACTTAATAGTTAATAGCCAATAAATTTTATTTTCAATTAGAAAAATAGCTTGACAATAAAAAAAACTTTTTGAGATAATCCGTAATAGTTATTACTAAAATAATTTAGGTGAAAAAAAATTATAAATCATTAATGCCCAAGAAAGGAGGGATAAATATGAGGAAAAGCAGAGGGTTTACGTTGATAGAGCTTCTTATCGTTGTTGCTATTATTGCTATCTTAGCCGCTATCGCTGTGCCGAACTTCCTCGAAGCACAGGTCAGATCAAAAGTCTCCAGAGTCATGGCTGACCATAGAAGCATCGCAACTGGTCTGGAAGCTTACTACATCGACAATAACCAATATCCTTGCTGTCAGGAAGGTGCAGCTACAAACAGTGATGGTTTTGGTGGAGCAGGTATTTCCTCCAATGCCAATTTAAATGCTATTTCTAATCCAACATTTGCTATCAACAACGGTATAATAACACGTTTTAGAACTCTAACAACGCCTACATCCTTTATTACTTCGCTTTCCTATGACCCATTTGCCAACAAGAAAAATGTAGTCTTTGGCTACGCCGCGATCAATGGTGGAAATGGTATTAACCCAGGTCCCGGACTATTTGGCTCCGGTTGGATATTAACCAGCTATGGACCCGATACAGATCAGACTAGTGGCACACCTGTTGGTGGTCAAGTCGGTGCGTTTATTGGTTGGGGTGACCCAATTACTGGAATTCCAGCCACACCGTCATCATCAAACAGAGAAACATTGTATAATCCTGGTATCAGTCAGCCATCAATTGGCCTTATCGTTAATTTGTATGATTCAACAAACGGAACAACCAGTGCTGGTGACATTGTCAGAGTAAAGCAATAATAATAGTTAAAAATTAAAAATTTTAACTTAATTCACAAAAGGCAGGTTTAAAACCTGTCTTTTTTTATTTATTCAAAAAGCATTAAACATTTTTAACTGCAACATATCAAATTAGAACAAATAAAAAAAGCGGTCATTCTAATGAATGACCGCTTTTTTTAAACCCGGCAACGACCTACTCTCCCACCCCTCAAAGAGGCAGTACCATCAGCGCTGGAGGGCTTAACTGCCGTGTTCGAAATGGGAACGGGTGTCTCCCCTCCGCCATAGTTACCGGGAAACCTTTATGAACAAAATAACAAATTACACCTTTTTAAAATCACGCTTGGTGGAGACGACCGGACTCGAACCGGCTACCTCCGCCTTGCAAGGGCGGCGCTCTCCCAGGTGAGCTACGTCCCCTTCGTTTTCTCAAAGAACTTTTTCTTCTTAAAAAAAGACAGATAAGTAAAAAGGGCCTTGCGACAAATATATAGGGTTAAGTCACACGACATATTAGTACTGGTAAGCTCAACTTCTTACGAAGCTTACA
>Ga0315274_10011082_pt1 | contig 12935 bp, 9 predicted proteins | sample YL17G02_20_MG_FD_203700 | JGI IMG/M metagenome (GOLD analysis project Ga0315274, IMG submission 203700) | Sediment microbial communities from Yellowstone Lake, YNP, Wyoming, USA - YL17G02_20 | ecosystem: Environmental > Aquatic > Freshwater > Lake > Sediment | place: USA: Wyoming | collected... | reverse complement strand
CTGACAGGTGTTGCTGTCGTTGCCGCCGGGGGCCACGTACCACGACATGTTGCTCAGCAGGAAGGTGGCCGGGGTCACGACGCCGCTTACCGTCGCCGTGACGGTGTAGCTCCCCACCGGCCCGTTGGCCGTGAAAGTTGCTGCGGTGGCGACGCCAGTCTCAGCCGTCATGGCGGTGGTCGTGTAGGTGCCGGTGCCTGCAAAGGTCCCCCCGGGCCCACTGGTCGGGGCGGAGAAGGTCACCATGACATTGTTCACTGGACTGCCGAACCCATCCAGCACCGCCGCCTGCAGGGGTTTGGCAAAGGCTCTGGAAGGGGGTGCGTGTTGTGGGGTGCCGCCAAAGGCGTAAATGCTCCCTGCCGGGGCGGGGGCAGTGTACTCGTAGGCGCCGATGTCACAGCGCCCGACGCGAGCAGCGCCGCGTTGGTCTGTGGGCAAGGGGTTACCCTGGCGGTCCGTGCAGCCTGCCGGGTTGCCGGCATCGATCGCCGGGCCGCCCGGCAGCAGGGGATGGTACCTCGCCGTCCCTGGGGCTCCAATCAGCAGGCCGAGATGGGCGTCGACGTTGGTCAGATCCCCTATCCCGGGCGTGAAGGTGCACCCCGAAAGGTTCCCGACCAGGTTGTAACCCGCAGATGTGATGTCGCCCGCGCAGTCGTAAGGCGTGTTGCGGGCGATGATCGAGTTCCGCGAGATCGCAGTGCCGGTCCACCAAGTGCGGAATCCCCCACCCGCGTTATCGCTGATCGTGGCGTTATTCAGGTAAAGATTGGACGGCCCAGAATACCCAAAGGGGTCGAGGGCTATGCCCTCTTCCGAGTTCCCGCTCACGGTGCTGTTCTTCAGGATGATCTGGGGAGTGACCCCGTAGCCACCATGGCTATAGATGCCGCTGGTGTTTCCTTCGACCGTGCTGCCGTTCAGGATGATCTCGGAGGACCAGTTGATCAGAATGCCGGGGCCTCCGTTCGCACGGACCGAACTGTTGTTCAGGCTCAGGCTGCATCGGTCGCCGGTGTACAGGCCGCCCAGACTCGAGCTCACCTCACTCGCGTTCAGGGTCAAGTTCCCAGAGTTCCATATGCCATTGCCGGAGGCAATCCCGGTGCCGCCTCCACGGAACACCTTGAAGCGTTCCACCGTGGCCGTCACGCCACTGTTCACCGTGATGCCCCGGTGTGCGTCTGCCCCGTCAATCGTCGAGACGCCCTCTTGTCCGGCGAACGCAGCATTCCACCCTCCAGAGAGAACGAGGCTCCTATCCAGGAGCACCACCTCGTAGCCCATGCCGGTGTACGTCCCAGCAGCCACATAGATCGTGTCGCCAGAAGTGGCCTTGCCAATGGCCCCGTTGATGGTGGCACAGGGTGCCGCAGGGCTCAAGCAGGAGTCGGCATCGTTCCCGCCTGGAGCCACGTACCACGGCCCGGCGGCGCGGGTTGGCTGAGAGGCTTCGATCATCCCCATCAACACAGCCAGGGCACAGATCACCACTGCTGATCCCACTCGAGTCGTCCTCATTTCGCTCCTCCTTTGTTAGCCAGGTATGTGATACTCGTGTGCCGTTCGTCTCCCGCCTCGTGTCCCTATGTGTTCAGAGTGGATCCACCCCCGTGCGCAACGCCCGCGCAAGGGGGTATAGGGCCGGATCAGCGGGCCGTTGAGCCCGGCTTGGGCTGGCCATACTGGCGCATGGTGACCGGAACCCAGACATGGCTCAGAGGGTCATGCTGCGGATCGAATTCATAGGCGCCGATGTCGCACCGCCCGACGCGGGCCACGCCGCGCTGATCGGCGGTCAAAGGGGCGCCCGAATGATCGACACAACCTGCCGGGTTGCCGGCATCGATGGCCCGGCTGCCGGGCACCAGAGGGTGGTATGCCGGCGACCCGAGCAGGGGGAACAGCCCGGCGCTGGCGCTGACCCGATCGCCCGTGCCGGACAGGGAACCACAGTTCCCGGTGAGATTGTAGCCCGCCGAACCGACATTGCCCGCACAATCCGGGCCTTGCTCTGCATAGTTGCCCGCAAGGATGCTGTTCCGCAGCAACGTCATCGCGCCTGCTGCGTAGATCCCACCGCCAAGGGTATGGGCCGTGTTATTGCTGATGGTACAATTGCTCCAGGTCCCGGGTCCTCCAAGGTATCCGCCGCCAGAGTCAGATGCCGTGTTGCCGCTGATGGTGCTGTTGTTCAGGGCTACCTTGCCGTCGGCACAGATCCCGCCGCCATCTCGCGCCAGGTTTCCGATCACCGCACTGTGGTTTAGGGTCAGCTCCCTGCCATAGGCGCTGTAGATGCCGCCCCCGCACCCTTGCGTCATGTTGCCCCTGACCTCACAACGGTTCAACGTACAGGTGCCGACGTTGGCGATGCCGCTGCTGCCGTTACCGGTGACCAGGCAGTCATTCAGGGTGAGAGTTCCCTGGTTGTAGATGCCATGGGTCCCGTCTTTAATCGTGAAGCGCTCGACGACGGCGGTCACACCGCCGTTCACGGTAATGCCCTGGCGCGCTCCCCAAACGTCCAGCGTCGAGGTGCCGCTCTGGGCTGTGAAATCACTGTCCCACCCTCCAGAGAGCTTGACGTTCTTGGTGAGGAGCACGATTTCTTCGCCCGTGCCTTCGTACACACCGCTGGCTACCCGGATCGTGTCTCCTAGCACCCATCCGATCTCTGGCTTGCCCAGTGCACCGTTCATGGTGGCGCACGGAGTGGCCGGGGTGAGGCAATCGTTGCTGTCGTTCCCCGCTGGCGACACGAGCCACTGGACGTTGGCCAGCAAAAACCCACAGGGCGTCACGACTCCTCCCGCAGTGGCTGTGACCGTGTAGCTGCCGGTTGTGGCATTGGCCGCAAAGCCAGCTGCCGTCACTATGCCGCTCTCTGCCGTGGTGGCCGTCGTCGTATAAGAGTGGGTACCTGCAAAGGTACCACTGGCTCCGCTGGCCGGAGCCGAGAAATGTACGGTGGCCTCGCCCACCGGAGTGCCCAGGCTGTCCAGCACGGCTACCTGGAAAGGAAGAGCGTATGCATCACGGGGAGCCGCATGTTGGGGCGTACCACCAAAGGCATACACACCGGCGGCCGGGCCAGGGGTGACGTATTCGTACGCGCCGATGTCGCAACGCCCCACGCGGGCCGCGCCACGCTGGTCGGTCGTCAAGATGCCACTGCTGCCCACGCATCCGGCCGGGTTGCCGGCGTTGATGGCCAGACTGCCTGGCAAGAGTGGATGATACTCGGGTCTGCCAGGAGCCCCGACCAGAGGACCGAGGTTCGCACTGACGTCCGTCTGATCGCCGACCGTTGGAGTGAAGGCGCAACCGGTCGTGTTCCCGATGAGGTCGTACCCTGCCGAGCCTATGCTACCTCCGCAATCGGGCGCATTTTCAGCAGCTCTGTTCCCGGCGACGATGGTATTCCGAAGCGTCGCGCTGCCTCCTTCCTCGACATAGATTCCGCCCATATAGTTCCCTGCCCAGTTGTCACTCACAGTGCTGCTGTTCACCGTCAGTTGCCCATTCCGCGCGATGCAGATGCCGCCACCTGCAGAAGCGCTGTTGCCACTGACCGTGCTGTTGTCCAGGATGACCGTGCCCTCCCAACTGTAGATACCACCACTGCTGTTGCCGCTGACTGCACTGTTGGTTAGAGTGATGGCCCCGCTCCAATTATAGATGCCGCTGGAACCGCTCCCGGCAACGAGGCTCTCGTTCACAATGGCATTGCCAAAGCTCAGAATGCCTGACGCCGCGTTGTCATGGACCGTGCTGTGGGTCAGGGTGATGCTGCCCACGTTGATGATGCCGGCACTAGAGCCGTCGCTGACGGTGACTTGGTTCAAGGCCATGGTGCCATAGTTGTATTTGGCGCCGCCATCGGAGGCAGATGCAGTGCTGCTGATCACCCTGCTGTTGTCCAGCGTCAGGGCGCCTTCATTCACGATGCCGCCAGCCCTGGTATGCGTAAAGTCACTGTCGTCAAACCCGTTCTGGATGACGAAATGGCTGACATGAGCCGTTACGGAGGCCCTCACGACAATCCCCCGGCGCGATCCCTGACCATCGATCGTGGAGAAGCCGTTCTGAGTGGCGAAAGCGCCATCCCATCCGCCGAGCAGTTCAATGTCCTTGTCAATACGCACTACCTCGTTGCCGGTACCGGTGTACATCCCGGCCGCCACATCGATCGCGTCGCCAGAAGTGGCCTTGCCAATCGCTCCGTTGATGGTGGCGCAGGGTGCTACAGGGCTCAGGCAGGAGCCGGCATCGTTCCCGCCCGGGGCCACGTACCAGGGCCCGGCGGCGTGGCTTGACTGAGAACAGGATATTGCCACCAGCAGCGCTAGAGCCAAGGCCGTGATCAGGGGTCGTAGTCTGGCACAGGGTTCCATCTTGCTCCTCCTCTCCTCTCAACGCCTCCCCAACCAAACGCCCGCGCCAGCAGCGGTTCGGGTTCCCTCTCAAACAGCGGGCAGCCATGGGGCAAACAAACAGCCGACCACCTGCCGGATCGTAGTCCGGCCCGGACTACTGTCCGGCAAGGGGTCGGCTGTGCGTCTGTGACGATTGCGGCCCTCAGTGACGTATTGACTGAGATGAGGGTGTGGGTGGTTTGTGACCTATTGTACCACGAATCCAGCGAGGGTTCAATAGCCGACCCCCAGACAGACCATACAGAAGGGCCAGCCGACACGGATGGAGCACATCCAAGGCGGATGAGTACATCCGTGGCGGATGGAGTACATCCGTAGCGTGCTGGCCCTCTCTAGGTGGTCAAAGGATCCACCGCCATCCCGTTCTGTGCGACAGCAGTCGCGTCGAGACATTTTCTGAGCAGCACTACCGCGGGTGGTGTCCAGCCGTGCGAACGGTAGAAGCCTTCCGCGTCTCGCCACACGTCCGCAAGCACAACGGAACAACCGCGATCAGAGAGGCGCCGCTCAATCTCGGAGAGAAGGAGGGAACCGATGCCTTTCCCCTGCGACGCAGGCGGTACGACGAACTCGCTGAGGTAGCCCCGGAAGCCCACGTCGTGGGCGCAGGCGAATCCGTCGACCGTCTCGCCGTCGTCGTGCACGAGGGCGATCGTCTGCTGGGATCCGGGAGCCTGTCCCAGTACGTCTGGCCGCCAGTTCTCGCCCCAAAATCCGGTGACGGACTTTCAGCGCCCGGATTCGGGCGATGTCAGAGGTGTCGGCAAGGCGAATCACCTGAACCTCCTTCCGCTGGCCAACGACTCGCGTCAGGCGCGGCTGTAAGCCGTCGCCTGCATCCGGCCTGTTGTGCGGGTCCTCATAGGTCAATTCGGTAGCGACACTTCTGTCGTTCACCCCTTTGATACATGTCGATATCCTCGGGGAGATCGACGATTTCAACGAAAACGGCTCCGATAAGTTCGCATGTGCGTCGGGATGCCACATTGTCTGGGTTGCACGTAATCCAAAGCTCCTTCATGCCATGAAGCCTGGCGAGCGGAAAGAGTAGTCGGCAGGCTCGAGCCGCGTAGTGATGGCCTCGGAATTCCGGATTCACCCCATACCCTATATCACCGCCGTACATCCGTAGTCGATACGTGTCGCCCACACGAAGGCCAACATTTCCGATCTTCTCGGGCCTGCCGGTCCGACGCATCTCAAAGTCGTAGGCGGGGACATATCCCTTGGCTGGATCCGCTGGGATCTTTTCCGCAAGAACAAGGGTCAGGTCTCCGTCCACGAGTTCGCCTGGATCTTTCCATTCGAAATCGGTCATTTACTCTCCGCACAACGGCGCGTCGCGCCATGTAACGAAAGCCTTGAGGCGCGGTGGAAACCGTCGCCTCGAAGGCTTGGTTGGCGATCTTGGCATTCTTCTGGTTGAGCTTTGCCATGCATCCGCCCCGCACCCAGAAGAAAAGAACAGCAGCCAATCGGGAAAGCTACATCCTCTGCAAGATGCTTGTGTCGCAGGCGTCGATATCGAGGATCGCCGCCAGCAGCAGTTGCGTACTGCGTACCACGTTCTCGATGTTCACGCGTTCGGGTACGTCGCCGGGCAGGTGGTACTCCGAATCGGCGTAGGGCCAGGATCCCGAGTTGATCACGGTCGTACGAAAACCCGCATTGATAAACATGCCATCATCATCATTCGCGTGCTGCTTGAAGAAAACCCGCACATCCAAGCCGATGCTGTAGCGGACAGCGCAAGCCGCCATGAACTCGGCCAAGGCGCGGCCTTCGTCGGTGCTGTAGCCGATGACGTGGGTCAGCTTGCCAGCGGCCATGTCCTCGTCCGACTTGCCATCCAGCCCATCCACGTTCAGCACGGCGATGATAGGGTCGCCGCGGGCAGCGGCGGCTTCTGCTGCGAAGCGGCTGGTCCAAGGGGTATGCTCCTCGTTGCAGAAGAGCACGCGCACCGACCGTCGCAGATCGCACGTCGCCAGAATGCGTGCCAGCTCCAGGTTGGCCATGGTGCCGACGGCGTTGTCATGGGCGCCGGGCGAGTCGATCCAGCTCATGGAGTCCTTGTGCGAGATCAACTGGATGATCTCCTCGGGCCGCGCACGGCCAAGACGGGTCACCTCGAGGTTCGCCGCGTCAAAGCTTGGATCACTCGGCTCGGGCGCTGAGTACCAGTGATGTAGCGGCTTGGTGCTGTCACAGCGGAAGGGCTGCACCCGGCAGATGGTCGTGGCCACCTCGTAACCGACCGACTCGAGCTGGCCACGGACGAAGGCGTCGGCCTCGGCCAGGGAGTTCAGGTTCTGACCCGGCCGCGTATAGTTCACCTTGCGGAACGGCAAGGGATCGCGGCAGAGGTAAAAGAGATCGCGGCGGATGCGGTCGGCAGATACTCGCTGAAGTACGTCTTCAATCATGACTGGATCCTCTGGCCAACGGCAACAGCATCAGCGGCTGCCGAAGGCGTGCTGCACAAGATGGCATCAGAAAAGCACCGATCTCGCGCGCCGCAGGCGGTCGGACTGCATGCGCATGTTGGACCGCGCCGCTCATGGGGTTTGATGCAGTGCTGGTGATGGAGCGTGCTGGCATCGCAGGGTCAGTGAATGACCGACAACGGCGCTCTGCTCTATCGTCACGCCGTCATCAGCGGTGTAATTGCAGCACGAATCGCCTGGATCTGTGCCTCGAATGCTGTTCGGGTGAGATGCACAACTTGCATATCTGGATTGATCGGCTGTGCTGGGGCCGCATCGCCATAATAGCGTGGTACAAGATGCACATGCAAGTGCGGGACCGCATTGCCAAGCAGTTGGAAGTTCATTTTGATTGGCTTGAACACGTGATCAAGAGCTTGAGCAGCCACGGTCATATCGTCAAAGAACTGAAGCCGTGGTGCGCGTGCGAGGAGATGATAGGGCTCTTGAACGTGCTGGTTGCAGATGAGGACACAATAGCCGGGCACGAACTGATTGCGCGCCAGGCGCAACCGACTCATCGGTAAGTCTGTAATCGTCCCGCCATAGGCATCGGTCGAGACGGTTGTGTGAATCGCTTGGCACAGGGGGCATGCTTCTCCACGAATAAGCGCATCCCATTGGTCGCGCGGCGTCCACGCGTTCGACGCTAGAGAGTTGGACATCGCCGCACCTTTCTGTCGTCATAACCACAGTGTATAGACGCACACTTGATAGATGATTGATCGAGTGAATGCTATCTCACGCCATAAAGTGATTGGAGCTGCGATATGGCGCGGTCCAACGGCGCGGCGGTTGAGCCGCGCGCAGTGAGCATAGACCCGCTCTTACTCTCACTACCGGAATTGTACTATATCCCCCCGCCACGCGCAAGCAGGCTGCGCAGACCTCCGAGGTCGGGGAACAACATAGAAGGGCCAGCACTCAGCCCACTGGCCCTCACAGAAGCCGTTACCCTTCCAGCTCGGCCAGCAGCTCCTGCGCCGTGGCCCACCGGTCTCGTGCCCGGCCACGTTCCTGCGCCGCAGCGACCACCTCCGGCGGCAAGGTCGCCGCCACAGCGGCGATGCGCTGCCCGACGAGGTCCTCGTACCAGCGCGAGTTGGCCACATACGGGTAACGCGAGGCCAGGGCATAGATCTCCACCGCCCGCTCGGCGTGACCCTGGTCGGCCAGCAGACGGGCGACGAAGGGCAGGGCAAGCAACAGGGCGGTGGCACGGTACTCGGTCGCCAGGCGCAGCGCCTGCAGGAGATGCTGCTGGGCCTTATCCGTGTTGCCCTGCAGCAGCGCTGCGCCGGCCATGTCCGCATGTGCCCCGATCACCTGGTTCTGGGTCTGTGTCCCCTGAAAGACATCCAGACTCTCTTGAAGCCGCTGTTGGGCTTCGGGGTAGGCCCCTTGGGCCATCGCCGCGCATCCCAGCACCCCGAGAGCCGCCCCGATCCACCACCTGGCATCCACATCCCGGGCCAGGGCCAGGGATGCCTGGGCTTTGCGCCCTGCCTCGGCATACCGGCCCAGGCTCAGGTCGGCTTGGCTCAGAACTACTGTGGCCCATGACACCAGTTCAGGAACGCCTCCCCGCTCGCTGAACGCCGCCAGCGCCTTTTCCAGGAGCGGATAAGCCTCGGCGACCCGACCCTGCCCGGCAAGAGAATGGCCCAGTCGGAGGGCTGCCTTGTGGCCATAGAATGGCTCATCCAGGGCCCGGTAGAGGGCCAAGCTCTCCCGCATCAGGCGCTCGGCCTCGGCCAGGTCCCCCTGGTCCATGAGCGCCCAGGCCAGCTCTATGAGCGACTCGCCGATCCCCAATTGGGCTCCCAGCTCCTGACGGATCGTCAGCGCTTCCCGCTGCGCCTGCACGGCCTGGTCATAGAAGCCCCATCCCTGCAACATGCCCCCTAGCTTCAAGAGCACACCGGCCGTCTCCCAGCGGGCACCCAACTCCCGGTACAAGGCCAGGCTCTCCTCGAGCACTGACCTGGCCTTCGCTCTGTCGTGGGACCACCACTCGCGCGTTCCCGCCACCCACAGGGCGAAAGCCCGCTCCGGGCGCACGTCATGGCCCGCTCTTTCCAGATCGTCCAGCAGCGCCAGGCTCCGGCGCGACAGGTCTCTGACTGTCTCAGCAGATCCCGAATGCATGCCGGACATGCTCTGCCAGGCCCAGAGCCGGGCCAGCGTCCGCTGCCGGGCGACGTGTGCCGCCGGCAGGTCAGAGCCGGCCGACGCCAGCCGGTCGGCCGCAGCCCGGAACGCCGCTTCCCCCTCCAGGGAACGCGCGCGCCAGTCATAGAACATGCCCAGCCCTTCCATCCCCTGGCTCAGCCGCTCCACCTGTCCACGCGCCGATGCCCACTCCCACGCCGCGCGTGCGTTGCCAATATCGGCATCCATCTCGGCCAGCGCGGCCCGCTGCCGCGGGCCTTTGAGCGCCGCTGCAAAGCGCTCCAACGCAGCCGCATAGGTCGCTGCATGCCGGTCGCGCATCGCCTGGCCGCCATCGGGGGACCCGTTCAGCTTTTCCTCTCCGTACTGGCGTAGCAGCTCGTGCATCTGGTAGCGCCTGCCAGGATCCCGTTCCAGGAACGACTTGCTCATCAGCGTGACCAACGTGCGTAGATCGGCCCCCGCGACTTGCTCGGCGGCCTCCCGCGTGAACCCGCCACGGAAGACGGCCAGGGCAGCAAAGACCGCCTGCTCGCGCTCGCTCAACAACCGCCAGGAGTGGTCGAACACGGCACGCACGCTGCGCTGCCGCTCTGGCAGGTCACGCCATTCAGCCGCCAAAAAGTCCAGGCTGCGCTCGACCTCCGCGGCGATCTCGGTGGGAGAGAGCATCTCCACCCACGCCGCGGCCAGCACCAGGGCCAGGGGCATCCCCTCCACCAGGCGGCACAGGTGCACCACCGAGCCCAGCTCGTCCTCCAGGTGCAGGTCCGGACGCACGCGCCGTGCACTCTGCAAAAAGAGTTGCACCGCACTGTACTGGGAGACCTCGGAGCTCTCCCAGACCTCCGAGGTCTGGTCCTGAGGATAGCTCATCCCGGACAGGGGGAAGCCCTGTTCGCCTTGCAGGTTCAACCGGGCGCGCGAGGTGGCCAGCACCTGCACCCGTGGGGCCACCGCGAGCAGATCGGCCACGAGGTTGGCCCCCTCCAGCAGATGCTCCCAGTTGTCCAGGACGAGGAGCACGTGCTTTTCACGCAAATAGTCGAGCAGTTGCTGGCGCGGGTCGCCACCGGGATAGAACTGGAACCCCACCGCCTGGGCCACCGCAGGCACGATGCTCTCCACCGACTGCAGGGCGGCCAGGGAAGCAAACCACACCCCGTGCTGGTAGCGCCCCACCTGCCTGGCGGCGGCCTCCAGGGCCAGGCGCGTCTTGCCGCTGCCACCCGGGCCGACCACGGTCACCAGGCGCACCTGCGGGTCAGGGAGCAGGCGGCCCAGCTCGGCCAGCTCGCGCTCGCGGCCCACAAAAGCGGTGCTCTGCGCAGGGAGGTTGTGGGCGCGGGCAGGGGGCAGCTCGGAGGCTCTGGTGCCCAGGACGGGCGCTGCGGGGAGCAACGGCTGGTTCGCCCGGATGGCCTGGTACAGCTCGGTCGTCTCTGGCGCTGGCTCGACGTCCAACTCCTCCCTGAGCGCGCGGACACACGCCTCGTACTGAGCCAATGCGGCATCGCGCTGTCCGCTCAGCGCCAGGGCACGCATCGCCTGCCGGTGCGCGCCCTCGCGCCACGGTTCCAGGTCCAACTGTTGCCGGGCATACGCCAGTGCCTGCCGGTACTCTCCACGGCGCTCGTCGTATGCGCTCAGCCGAGCCAGCGCCTCCATGGCCTGGCGCTGCAATCGCTCGCGCGTCACCAGGGCCCACTGCTCAAAGGGCGGGCTGTCGTGCAGGGAAAAGCCCTCCAGAAAGCTCCCGCGATACAGTCCCACCGCCTCCTCGAGCTGGTGCGCGGCGTCAGCGGCGGCGTCTGAACGGGCCGCAGACGGGTCGGCCTCTGTCCGACGGAGGAACGCCGTCACGTCCACCCAGCAGTCGCTCTCCGGGTCGAACTGCACCGTCTCCCGGTCGACGGTCAGGCAGGGAGATACGGCTTCTCGCTCATGGAGGAGGGTGCGAAGGTGCGAGAGGGCGTTGCTGAGGTTGGTGTGCGCGGAGCGCTCGGGGTAGTCAGGCCACAGCAGACCGGCCAGCACTTCGCGGGGGTGGGCATGACCGGACTCTACGGCCAGATAGGCCAGCAGGGCGCGCACCTTGGCCGAGGGCCAGTCGGTGACCGGCGCTCCGTCGAGCGTGGCCCTGAATGGGCCGAGGAGGGATAGGCTCAAACGCACCATCTGGAGCTCCTGTGGAAGTAGGGATTGGAAGACTGGCGGGCTGGAAGGCTGGACAGCGCCTCCTGCACCCTTCCATGCTTCCAATCTTCCAACCTTCCATTGACAGGCGGTCAGTCGTCACCTGCGCCAGAGGTTTGCTCGCTCTCTGCCGCCACGCTCACCTGCTCTTCTGCCCAGCGGCGCACGTCTGCGACGATGCTCGCCGTATCCAATCGTGAGATGGGTTCAACTTCCAGGTCGTCGTAACGGAAAGTGACGGCAAAGGGGTTCAATCGGCGCAGTTGATCCTCCGGGACCGGCAACACGAGGCCGCACGTGCTCAACAATTGCGCCAGTTTGACCAAGTCGTGTATGCGCTCGAACTCGATCCGGCGCGAGAACAAGACCGCCTTGAGTGATTTCTCCACGGCCTGTTTGGCGTGGAAACAGGCCATGGAAATGTGAACTTCCGGGCTTACTTTGAGAACGTCGAAAGCCTGGATGTCACGGTCTGCCAGACGCAGGGACCGCCAGGCTTCCTCAAGATGCGGCTTCATACACGGCTCTCCCTTCCTTGCGCGCCCAATACAGCACGGTGCCCGGTACCTGGCTGCGTCGCCAGTATTCGGCTTCTGAATACACCAGCACGTCCACGCCCAGACCGATATTGCCAATCGCTTCGTGCAGGCGAATCATCTCAGTGTACGGATCAGACACGTGCGGCTCGATCACCATGATGTCCAGATCAGAGCCGGTGTCGGCGTCGCCGCGCCCGTAGGAACCGAACAGGATCACACGGCTGGGTTGCGCCGCCGCCACGATGCGTTGCACGGCTTCCTGCAGGGTTTGCTCGTCAATCATGCTTCCACTCCCATTACTTTATTATACTCTACCGTTTGCAGGCCAGCAACCACAGGTACGGCACATCGTGGCTCTGTTCCACCTGGGCCTCGATCGCACTCTCGAGAAGCTCAAACCCCACCTCGTTCACCAGCCGTTTCATCGTCTCGGGGTCGAAGCAACTCATAAACGACGGATTATCCGAACGACCGCATGTGCTTCCACAACACCGGCCAGGGTTGGCGCGGCGCTCTGCACAGCAGGATCACGGGGTGATCCTTGGTTTCTTCGTTCATGACGCCGCAGCGGTCGGTGATTCGACCCGCGCTCTGGCACGACTCAAAGACACTGTAGGCGCCCCCTGCGTCCCATCCGACGACGATGAGGGCCTGTGGGGGTGGGTCGCCATAGCCGCGCAGCCAGTACGAGTTGATGCCGCTGATCGCCCTTGGCAAGCCGCAGGCGGGACCGTACAGGTCGATCGCGCCCGCCGCGCCATAGTTGCCCGTCAGGATGCCTGCTTGCAGCTTGTCACCGGCAGGCAGGGACACATAGATACCCGCTACAGTCTCAACCAACTCGGGCCAGCCGATCTCTTCCTTCAACTCACCGTTGATCTCGCTCACGACGTTCCACACGCGAGAATTGACCGGGGCGATGGGCAGCGCGACGATGGCAAAGAGGACGCCGCCAACCGCAAAGGCGCCCCACGTGATCCCCTGCACGAGACGGGCACGCGCCGTCGGCCAAGAGGCCAGCCAGTGCTCGATCATCACGGCGCCGCCGGCAAACAGCATCGGGTACGCCGGCGCGAGATAGTAGGATCGGCCTTTCGTGA
>Ga0315274_10011078_pt1 | contig 12936 bp, 2 predicted proteins | sample YL17G02_20_MG_FD_203700 | JGI IMG/M metagenome (GOLD analysis project Ga0315274, IMG submission 203700) | Sediment microbial communities from Yellowstone Lake, YNP, Wyoming, USA - YL17G02_20 | ecosystem: Environmental > Aquatic > Freshwater > Lake > Sediment | place: USA: Wyoming | collected... | reverse complement strand
ACGCCCTGGCAAGATTCTGGAAGTTGGACGATACCACGCATGCAACGACGATCGTGATGCCCTACGCGGCCGCACAGCTCCCTGCCGTCCAGTGGAAACTCATCAATAACGAACTGTACCTGGTCCACGCTACCTACGCGCCGCGAAAAATCGACGACGGCGGCGGAACGCCAACGCTGAGCACCCCGACGTTCACCGGAGCGAAGACCTTCGCCGCAGCCGGGGCGTATCCATCGATCATCGGAGTGAACCAGGGCAGGCTGATGCTGGGCGCTACGAACGACCAGCCCAACGGCCTCTTTCAGAGCCGCGCGCCCGACGCCGCGGGCTACAGGCTCACCGACTTCACCGCGGGGGTGGATGATGACTTTGCCATATTCACCTACCATTCCGATGGATTCGGATCCCGCCTACGATGGGTCATGGCAAACCGCAGAGTGGCAGCAGGCGCGGATATGTCGGTATGGATGGACGCCGGAGGGTATCCGACGCAACAGTGGTACATGAGCGTTGCTAGCTTCTGCAACTGCGCCGGCGTCCAGGCGGTAGCGCTGGACAACGGCATGCTCTACATCGGGGGACCGACTCCCTCCCTGCACCTGCTGTTGTACTCCCAGGAGAGCGGCGGTCTTATCGACCTGGATCTCACCAGGGATTCAGACCACATCCTGCTGCCGGGCGTCGTTGAGATGGCGGTTCAGGTGAATCCTGAGCCCGTGGTCTGGATCGTGAGAACCGATGGGCAGCTCGTAGGTTGCTCACTGCAGATAAGCCCCGCAGGGGTGAAGGTGGGATGGGGGCGGAGAAAGTGCGCGAGCGGCGGCCTGGTGGAGTCAGCTTGTGTGCTGAGGACTTCCACCCTGGATCGTGTATACATGATGGTCAACCGCGCTGGAACGCGTCAGATCGAACGCTTCGAGTTCATCGACGACAGCGACTACACCGAGATCCACTACGTGGACAACGGCCTGCGGAAGACCCCCGCTTCCGCCACGGTGACCGGACTCGCTCATCTGAACGGGAAGACCGTGCATGCGATTGCGGACGGCTCCTCCATGCCGGAGAAGGTGGTCGCCGGGGACTCGGTGACCTATGACCGTGTAGTCCAGAAAATCCACATCGGCCAGCCCTACACATCGGAATGCCTGCCGCAGCGGCCCGAGGTGCCGATCAACGCAACCTGGCAGGGCAAGAAGAAGCGCGTGGAGAAGACGATGGCGCGGATGTACCGATCCTACGGAGGAAGGATCGGGCAGCCCGGCCAGGCCGTGGAGGACATGCAGCGCCTGACCTACGAGCCTTTCATCACGCCGACTCCCTTCACTGGGGACAAGGAGATCACCATCTCGGGCCAGGTGACCACCGACGGGGCGGTGAAGATCGTACGGGACGAGCCCTTCCCGCTCACGGTACTCGCCATCACCAGCCGGATCGCCATCATGGAGACCTAAGACGTGGCGTGGTTTGAAGGTGCGATGCTTGGAGGGGCCATTGGCACGGCGATCCCGGGCTTCGGAAATGTCGCCGGAATGGTCATTGGCGGTCTGCTTGGTGGCGCACTAGATCTGTACAATTTCTTCACTGGAGCAGGTGCTGCCGCGACCCAGAGTGCGGCACAAGCAGCCGCCATCCAGGCGCAACAGACGGCACTTGCGGCATCCCTATTGCAACAGGAGGCGGCGCTTAGCGGCCAGCAGGCTCAGCTAACCATAACGAAGGGCGACATCCAGCAGCAACTCGATGAGGCTCAGGAGAATGCGAGCGCCTACCAGACATTTCTTTCGAAGATCCCGACCGCGGGGGAGACGCTGACAGCAGCAGGGACTGGGGATCTCGAGTTTGATAGGCAGTACAGAGCTTTGCTTGGAAATCTGGGGAACCTGAACGTGCTGGCAGGCGCAACCGGTAATGTGGGGCCCGGGACGTCGATGGCGCTCGTCCAGGAGCAAGGGAAAGCGGACGTGGGGTCATTTGTGGAGGTAACCAGGGACGTCAAGCAGAGGCAACTTGATATCTTCGCGGCCACTGCAGGCATGTTGACTGACGCTCTTACCACGATAGGCCAGACTCAACTGGACTTGGCAGAGTCTCAGGCTGAGCTGGAAGTCTTGCAGAATGCACCACAGCCGGCCCTACCCCCGCCCGACACGACTACCACCATAGGCAATTGGTGGAACGATCCGAACAACTGGCTGAATCCCGCGAACTGGGAGTTCAGGTGGCCCTTCACTTAGGGAGAATGACGTGGCGCTGACCATCGACCTGGTCGACTACGGACCTCTCTACAACGCATTCGGCGCTCAGCGAAATGCCGCCGTGCTCGCGACCACTCAGAGGCAGATCGCCGCGGGACAGCTGGGGTTCAAAGCTCAGCAAGAAGGCTTCGCGGCCGATGTGCTGAGGTTCCGGGCAGGCCAGGAAAGCAGCAATGCGCAGCTGGTTTCCAGTTTGGTGCAGATGGCCGCCGATATCGGCAAGACCATCTACTCGACCATGAAAGATACTGCCCTGGAAAAGACCAAGGTTGCGGCAATCAACCTGGAGACGGAGTACTCCAAGAGAATTAGCCAGGGCATTTACACGGGGCAGATCAGCTTCGACTCGGAAGGCAAGCTTCAGATTCCAGATGAGCTTGAGGCTTGGTACAAGGAGGAGGCGGGGAAAATCTCGAAAGGCCTCGAGGGTTTCCCTGAGGTCCAGGCATGGGCTTCGGGGCAGACGGCTGCGATACAACAGAGCGGAGAGATCCATGCCCTGAACGTCGCATCGCAGGCGGCCACAGTTCAAAGGGCCGCGGCCCAGAAAGATACCCTGCAGATGGCCCTGAACAAAGCGGTTGCCGCGGGCAACATGGCTCCGGTGGATTCAGCCCTCGAGGGTTTCACCAACATGTCGGACCAGGAGAAGAAAATGCTCCGTTCGATTGCAGGGCAGGACTTCGACTTCCGCAGCAGGGAGGGCGGGATCCGGAACCTGGTGGCGGTCAAGGGGTATGACGTGGGGGCCACTGTGGTGGAGGGCTGGAGGAAATCCGGGGAGGTGACCTCGGAGCAGGCGGACTCACTCCTCAACACGGCTGCCAACCAGGGCAAGGTGCAGGGGGTGGTATACGCGCAGCAGGCGCAGGCGGCATATCAGAAAATGATAGATGCCGGGGTCGACGCCGAGGCGGCTGTCAAGATCGTCGCCAAGGGGATCCCCGAGGCCTACAGGAGCCAGACGGAGGAGCTCCTGCAGGCGGCCGCGGAAACAGTTGCGACCCGTACGGATAACGTGGCTGACGAGAAGATGCAGGACTACTACAAGAATCACCGCGGCGATCCTGCAGGACTGCGTGCCTTCCTTGACCTTCCTGCCAACGGGTTCTCCAAGGCCATGAAGCGCGAAACCTACATGTACTGGGATGCCGTGGCCGAGGCAGTCCTGAAGAAAACGGAGCCGGAGCCCCCGATGAGCCCGGGAGAGGTGGATCTCAAAAACTGGTTTTATGATCCCATGAAGACGGACACGATGGTCGGCAAGCACGCGCAGGAACTGGTGAATGCGGGCCTGCTGGACCCAACTGTCGCGCCCGAATGGCTGGCTAAGATGAGCGAGCGCAAATACTTCACGAATCCGATCGTGCTCTCGGGGCAGAATATCATCAACTCAACGTTAGACCTGATTGCGGAGAAAGAGAAGGATCCGACCAAGAGATCGGCGATACAGTTCGCCCAGCGCGATGCACTGATGAATCTGGACAAGTTCCTCGGGGAGGGCCCGCACACAGAGGCGCAGGTCTCGGGCGCGGTTCAGGCCTTCCTGAAGCCGTACAAGGCCGACCTGCTGAAAGCCGATTGGTGGAACCCGGCCACGAGGAGAGAAGTCGACGTGATTCGAGCTCAGGCATGGCAGGGAAGGTACATCCCTCCCGACCAGCAGGTGGCATTCGAACGCTACGATCGGGACATGCTCGCAAGCAACTACGGAGTCGGCAAGAAAGCGGGGACGATAATCCAGTCATCCGAGTTGATGGACAATGGGATGTCACGTTTCGCGATCGTGGGACTCAATCCCAAGCATCCCAAGGACGCTTTCTACTACACGTTCCAGAGCGACCCGGCAACAGGGACCGAGCAACTCATGGTGCTGGAAGAAAAAAAGAATGCGCAGGGGCAGACCATAGGCGCCAACTGGCGGCCGGCCGACTTCGTGAAGACGCTTACCCAGGAGCGGGCGGCGAAAGTAGAGGAAGTTGCTGGTGCAGCGGCGGCGGAGGGCGTAACTGGCCCACAGGCAGTCGCAAGAATAGCCGCCGCTGTGGGGGTCAAACCGAGTGAGCTGACGCCTGCGGAATTAAAGCAGGTTCCCACCGGCACGTTGCCGGGGGAAGTCGAAGCCACGCCGGCGCAGGTCAATAAAGTGCTTGCATTCCTCAAAGGTAAGACTTCTGTCACACTAGCCGAAATCCGTAAAGTAGCCAAACAGATCGGACTCACCGAGGAGAAGCTGACCGAGGTTGCCACGCACCGCGGCATCAAGGTGATCCAATGAGCGATCTCGCCGACAGGCTCACACCGGTCGATACCTCGCTTACCCTTGGCCAGCAGGCCGTCAGCCGGTGGGAACACACCCGGTCGAATATAGCCTTGGAGGACAGACTTACTCCGGTAGATCCCGCAACCGGGAATGGCTTGCCCGCCTCTATCGATCCTTGGGGAGCCTACCAGCAGCAGCGCCGGCAGTTCGACTACCAAACCCTCATGCAACTCGCTGGGGTTGGAAACGAAACAAATCCCGATCGCCGCGAAGAGGAAGAATCGAAGATCCAGGTCTCTCTCTACCTTTCCGACCGGCTGAGGTTGAACCCGCGGGATGTCTACCTTTCCTGGGATGGGGCCGGGCACAGTCCTTTCGCCGAGGCGTACTTCAAGATGGTCGACCGCCCCATCTCCTACAAGCAGCAGGTGAAGGACGAGATCACCCGGGCGGCAAAGACCTACCAGGCGATGAACATCGCCACCGAGATCATGTTCTCCGCCTACGATCCCGCGAAGTACGATAAGCTTCAGCAAACGCTGGACTCCATGCCGCGCGAGCAGGGGCCGCCGGCGCGGAGGCTCGGGCAGGGCGGTCTGTGGGACTGGATCAAAGGGATCCCGTTGGTGGTGATCAATCAGAGCCCGTACTTGATGGAAATGGGAGTCGCTGAGTTGGTTGGCGCGGCGGTCGGTGGTGGCCTAGCCGCTCTCGGCGGTCCAGAGGCCGTGCCAGCAGGCGCATTGATTGGACGCCGCGTAGCCGGGTTCCTGGCAGGAACCCGCGAGGGTGCGGCTTCGATCTTCATAGAAATCGTGACCATGATCGATCCCGAGACCGGAGAACCGCTCTACAAGGTCGTGAGAGACAAGGAGGGACTAGCCAACATCGCCCGCGTGTGTGCCGCAATATTCGGCGGCATCGAGGGTGCAATAAACATGCTTCAGTTCGAGACGCTCCTGGGCGCCAACTTCGCCAAGAAGATGGCCCAGAGCATCGGCCTGGGCGCTGTGGAGAAGGCCGGGAGGTCCGGGGCGATCCGCTCCGCTTTCCTGACGTTCTTCAAGAAGTACGGCGTCAACGTCGCCTTTCAGACGCTGAGCGAACCGGTCCAGGAGATAATGGAGCTGGTCGGCCGGGATGTGGCAACCGATGCGATCAACGGCAAGTTTGGAACCGAGCTCCAGAAGGCGAACTGGAAGGACTACGCGGAGCTGGCCTTGCGTACCGCCGACATGACCTTCCGCAGCAGCCTGGTTTTCGCCCTGCCTGGCTCGATCAAGGAAGCCCGCGCCGCGGTGGGAGAGACATTCAGGGAAGCAGGGACCAAGGAGGCGAGTCGGAAGCTTGAAGCGCTGGACAAGATGAGCGACCAGGCCCGCCCGCCCGTGGAGCGGATCAAGGAGGTTACCGGCAGGCTGGATGAACTCGGCGCGGCGCAGAGGAAGCTGGAGCTGGAGAACCCCCAGATCCTCGATCTCACCGGCGTGAAGAAAATCGACAAGAAGCTCGGCGATCTGATCAAAGAGCACCAGCGCAACACCACAGAGGTCCAGTACCTGAATCTGCTGCGCCAGGAGACCGAAGCTGCGATGCCCCAGCCCTGGAAGCAGACCAGGGAGGAGTGGCAGCGCTCCGCGCCGAGCGCCGAACTTGCGGTCGAGACTCCGCCCATCATCGAGTTGCGGTCCCCTGTGGTCGAGCAGATCCGCAGCGGCATGCCGAACCTGAGCCCCGAGCGGGCCCAGGGAGCCGCGCTGTACGTCAAACTGCACGCCGATACCATCGGAATGAGCCTCGAAGACTACATGAGCAGCAGGTTCGTCAAAGACATCTTCGATCCGACCATGGCTGCCGAGCTGGAGAGGCAGGGCCGGTGGGGCGGGATGCGCTGGGACGAGGCTGGCAAGGCGATCTTCATGACAACCACCCAGAGCAACTTCTCCACTTGGGTGCACGAGCTGAACCACCTTTTCGCGCGAGAGCTGACAGCAGAGGAGCGGACCTCCGCTGAGGGCTGGCTCGGCGTGAAGCACGGCGTTCCCTGGTCGACAAAACAGCAGGAGAGCTTCGCCAACGCAGGGCTTGCCTACGTGATGAGTGGTCGTTCTCCCACCGAGGAGCTGAGGCCAGTGTTCCAGCGTTTCTCGGGTTGGGTGGACGAGGTCTACCACAGCGTAAAGGATCAGTGGCCGGTCACCGAGGACATCCGAAAGACATACGAGGGGATCCTCGCGGGGAAGCGGAAGGCGGAAGCTCCAGCTCCTGGGGCGGCTGCCGAGCTTTTCCAGACTCCCGCCATGCACGGCACGGCATTCGACTTCGAACGGTTCTCCCTTGAGAAGGCAGGCACCGGCGAGGGGACCGCGCAGTTCGGCCAGGGGGTCTACCTCACCTCCAAGGAGAATGTGGCCCGCTACTACGCCGACTACGTCACCAGGCGCAGAGGCGGCGAGGCGCGCCAGGTTATCAAGACGGAGATCGCCAGGGACAACTTCCTGAGCTGGTACGAAGGCCCGAGTGACGCGCAGCGCAAGCAAATCCTCAAGGGGGCGATCAAGGAAAGCATCTTCGCCGACCGGGAGAACAAAGGCTACTTGGTCGAGCGATTCAAGCAGGCGGTGAGAGACGGCACCGGGGAGGACTTGTACCGCTATCTTTCCATCGCCCTGGGAGACGAGAAGGGGGCCAGTGCGTTCCTCCAGCGATCCGGGATCGATGGCTTTACCTATCCGGTGGGGACAGTCATGGGCGGGAACCTCGCCAAATCACCCGAGCGCGGAATGAACTACGTTGTCTTCGACCCTGGCAACATTTCCATCAAGGAGCGGGTGCTCTTCCAGACCCCGCCCGTGGCTGAGGAAGATCTGAAGTATGAAGGCTGGCGTCTGAAGAGCGAGGATGTGATCCGGGCGAAGATGACGGGCCCGATGCCGGCAGAAAGCGCGCGGAAAATGCTGCTGAACGCCGGCGTGAGCCCCGAGGAAATGAAGTGGATGGGGCTCGATGAGATGCTGGCCAAAGGAGGGAAGATCACACCCGAACAGCTCCTGGAGGCCATCCGGGAGAATGGGATACAGGTAGTTGAGGTCGTGAAGGGCGATTCATCTCAGCGCGACCTGGAGCAGGCCGAGGCGGAGTTCATGAGGATCGCCACCCGGGAAGGTGTGGATCCCGGGGACGCGCGGGATATCGGGCTGGACGCGGCTCGCGGCCAGTTCACCGAGTTCTGGAGCGCCGAGGAAGCGCGCAAGATCGCTCAGCAGCAAGACCTTCTCACGCCGGAGGCCCGCGCGGCGTTGGACGAACTGAAGCGTGCCTACCAGCGGCGTGGCGAAGTGCCGGTGGGCGAACAGACGAAGTACGGAAGGCCGGAGCTCACACTGCCGGGCGGAGAGGCATATCGGGAGCTTCTTCTGCGTGTCCCCGCAAAAGCGGCGCCGATAGAGATTGCCATCTTCCAAAGCCGGCACGGGCACTGGAAAGAGAGTAACGTGCTCGCCCATGTACGATTCGACGATCGTAGCGACGCCGGCGGCTCTCGAGTCCTTTTCATCGAGGAGCTGCAGAGCGACTGGCACCAGGAAGGAAGGGAGAAGGGGTACAAGGGAGAGGTACCTGCATACTCGCCAGAAACGCAAATCTTGATAGATCAGGTCCGCGCCCTCGGGATAACCTACCCAGTCAACGAAATCGCCGTTCGGGACATCCAGCAGGCCGGGGGCGGTTCTGAATTGGCTGCCCGTTGGTCGAGGGCGATGATCGCCGGCGAGTTGTTACCGCAGGATATCTTCGCTGTTCCCCAAGCTCCCTTCAAGAAGAGCTGGCCCGAGCTCAGCTTCAAGCGGATGCTCCGCTGGGCCGCAGAGAACGAGTACGATCAGCTCGCCTGGACCACCGGGGAGCAACAGGCCAAACGATACGACCTCTCGAAGCAGGTGGACGGGATCTCGATCCGCAAGGAGGCAGACGGGAGCTTCAGCATCCTCGCCGACAAACAGGGGGAGCCTCTCATCGAGAGCGCCGCGCGGGATGCTGGAGATCTAGTCGGGATCGTGGGCAAGGATCTCGCAGCCAAGGCAGACGCTTTGTCGGTGGGCCAGGAGGAGCGATTCACCGGGAAGAACCTGGTCGTGGGCGGCGAGGGCATGAAGGGCTTCTACGACAAGATCGTCGTGGACGTGGCCAACAAGATCGGCAAGAAGTGGGGTGTGAAGGCAGGGGAGACAAAGATCGCTGCCACGGATGCGGCCGCGCTCAGAGAAAAGTACAGGCCCGACCTGCTGACCGAAGGGATCATGAGTCCGGTCCATTCCCTGGCCATCACTGACGAAATGCGGCAGGGCGTCGAGCGGGGGCTGTATCTCTTCCAGACCCCCCCGAAGGTCACCGATGAGATCGACCAGCGCCGGCTGAACAAGGCGATGGGCGACTTCTGGGGATTCACTGAGGATCCCCAATACGCGGCCTTCATTCTATCCACCGGGCAGATGCTGGACTTCTACCACAAGAGGATCGGCCAGACCGAGACCGTGATGGAAGGCGGCAGGCCCGTCCATCGAGGGATACCTCTTCCGTACGAAGGGCTGTTCAAGACGGAGCGGCTCAGTGAGGAGTTCATGGACCGCGCTGGCGCCATCCGCATGGCGTACGACCCGGATGTGACGATCCTGGAGAGCATCCGGCAGCCCTCCGAAGAGCAACTTGCGCGGATCGCTTCCATCGCACCCAAGACACGGTCGCTCGACCTGGAGGTCTCCGATTCGGAGGGAGCGTCGCTTGGCTACAAGAGGATCGAGTATCCGTCCGCGGATCACGTGCGCGCCTTCTACAACGCCTTCGACTTGTACTCCCCTCGAGGGATCCTGGCGCAGCCATCTCCGCATGAGGAAGCTGTCCAGCGAGCTGTGAAGATCGGCGACCCGGTGCCGCAGAAGGTGCTGGATCAATACCAAAGCCGGGACTGGGCAAAAGAGGAGATTCATCGACGCAGCGGTCTGGTGGAGGAGGCGCGCAAGGCTGCGTACTTCGACGAGTTCGCCGACTGGATGGCCCGGGCCGAGTCCGATAGGTCGGCAAGCGACTCGTATTACCGCATGATCTGGGACCAGGCGCAGAGGCCCGCGGATCCTGACGTGCAGGCGGCTCGATTCACCGCCGCCATGGATGATGCCACGATCAAGGACGTGCTGGCGGAAATCGAGTTCGCCGAAGGCGATCTCGTTCCTGTGCCCGCGCGTGTAAGCGAGCTCACTCCCGAAATGCGCGAGCTGGGGAAGAAGGTCCTGAAGAACGAGCAGGACGATGCGCTTCTTGCAGCCGTCAGGGGTCAGATCCAGGGAGAGGCGGACCGGTGGCGGCGCATTCTGACGATCGAGAATCCCGAGAATCCTACCCGGGCGGCCAGTGCGATACAGACCGCGGAGTCGCAGGCCGAGGAGCCCGCCTTCCAGCCGATCACTGCGCGCCAGGCGAACACACGATTCATCAAGCAGATGGAGGCGGGCGGACTGGCCAACTTCGCGGCCGATCTCTACGAGCGGCAGATAGCCAGATTCCATCAGGCTGGCAAAACCAAGGAGCAGAAGTTCTCCCTGCCGCGCTGGATCGCGGTCCTCGGGAAGCAGGCAAGTGACGGCGTTCCAGACGTACTGACGGAACGCATGGCTCTGAAGGACCTTCGCAGGGAGCCGACGGTCTATCGGGAGATGTTCGCCGGCTTCTACCACGAAGAGGACATGATCCGACAGCTCGAACACGAAAAGGCGACGGGGGACGTAGCGGAGGATGAAAGGCTGCGAACGGAGAATCTCCGTCTGCGCGGCCAGGTCTCGAAGTGGAAGGAAGAGCTTGCCGCAATTCAGAAGCAAGTGGATTGGGGAGCACACCCCGACGACCGAATCGCTGATCTGAACAAGACCCTTGAAGAGCAGCGCCAGGGGGTAGAGACAGCGAAAGAGGAGCTCCGCCTTGCTCAAGTGAAAGCTGAGGAGCTCGAGCGAGACCTCGAGAGCCACCGGGGCGGCGAGGTCGAGAAGAGCTATCGGCAGCAGATTCACTTGCTCGAGGGGCTAGTGGAGAAGCAGAGAAACCAGCAGCAGGCGATGATGGCGAACCAGTTCCGCCGGGACCGCATGGAGCGCCTGATCCGCGAGATTCATCGCCCAGGGGATCCGTACATCGCCGATGCGGAACAACGGATGATCGAGGACATTCAGAGCAGGATTACATACGACCCTGTCGACGCAGAGGGCGGGATGCTCAACCGGCTTCGCGAGTGGAGGCGACAGAATCCGAACGCGGAGATGCCTCCCGAATTGGTCCTGCAGATCGAGGCGAGGAATCCTCGAGTCCTGAGCTTCGCGGAGCTGGATCAGATCGCCAAGCGCGTGCGGGACCTGCGAAGGCAGGGCCGGCAGAAGAGGATGCAGGAGCTGAGCTGGGAACGGGCCATGGTCACCTTGCAGCAGAGCGATGCCATCATGCAAATACGGAAGGGCGAGCCACCTGCGGAGGTGAAGGGATTGGGTACGGCCGGGGCGCGAAAAGTCTACAAGACTGGCGCTTTGAAGTCAGGGCTATGGGGAACCTGGAGGATGAACCGGATTGCCGACATGCTGGGTCCGACTTTCACGCGCTGGTTGTGGGACGAGGTCAACGACGCGACCGACGCCACACTTTCGGAGATCCGCAAAGTAGATAGGGCTGCGGTGGAGAAGCTGAAGGCCCTGGGCATCGGGCCGCGCGAGCTCGGGCGGATGGAGACAATCGATGGCATCCAGTTCACGCGCGCGCAGATGATCGGTGTCTATATCTACAGCCAGGACCTAAAGACCTATGCGGCCATCAGGTGGGGAAACAGGATCCCAGACGAAACGATCCGGGCCGCGATCCAGAAGCTCACGCCGCAGGAGAGGGAGTATGCCGACTGGATGGTGAGCACGCTCTCAAGCGACGCGGATTTCGACCGCCTGCAGGCGGCTCAGATCGAGTTCAACAACACCCGCATGCAGCGCGTTGGCCGCTACTTCCCGATGCAGAGGCGAGGTGTCGCCGGGGGCATGTACCTCAGTGCGATCGCGCAGGAGCTTCTGGAGATGAGGGGGTACTCCAGGAAGCCGCGGCCGCGGTCTGGGTTCCTGAAGGAGCGCATGAACCTCGCTCCGGAGAGCCAGACGCCCATTAGACTGGATGCGCCCGCCGTCTTCCACGACCACGTGAACAAGCGGGAGTTCTTCATCAACAACGCGACGCTGGTAAAGCGCCTGTCCAGGATCTTCGACAACAGGGAAGTCACGCAAGCGCTGCTGGATCGCTACGGGGATGCAATGCCCAAGCTGATCAGCAAGTACATCGACGCCTACACGAACCCCAACATCTATCGGGTCGTTGAGGACTGGGGCGACTTCGGGAGGATCCTCCGGGCAAACTATGGACTCGCGCTGATCGGGTCCAACGTCCTTACCATGCTGAGGCAGGTGCCTGATATCCCGATGATCATGCTTCAGGCAGGCCCGATCGATGGGATCGTGGCGGCTGCCCAGTTCGCCCGCAATCCCGTGAAGGCGATCAGGGATGTGCGGGAGAAGGCGCCGCAGCTGGATCTGCGCTCCTACGATCGTGTGATCGAGGAGATGAAACTCCTGGACAAGACGGGATGGGAACGTGGGGTCCGCAGGTTCGGAGAAGCCGGATTCGTAGTACTGAAAGTAATGGACACCACTACGAACACAATTGGCTGGCTGGCCATGTACAACAAAACCATGCGGCAAACAGGCAACGAACAGCTGGCGGTGAAGGCCGCCCGCGACTTCATCCTTGCAAAGCGCCCCGCAGCCAGGGCCAAAGACCTTGCTCAGTTTTGGCGGCAGGGGGGCGTGTGGGACTGGCTCACCATGTTCACAAACCAGCCCAACCAGCAGTGGAACGTACTGACATACGACATCCCGCATAAGCTGGCAAGCGGCCTCCGGGGCAATTGGCAAGACCTGGGCGAGGCTGTCATGAATGCAACAGCGCTCATGATCGGCGCTGTGGGGATGGGAATGATTGCCAGGAAGAGAATCGGTGGCATCAAGGACTGGGGCGTGGACACCGTCGCCGGGATCCTCGGGAACGTGCCCTTCATCGGCTACGACATCGAGGCAGGTATCCGCGGTCAACCAGCTCGTGGAGGTTTTCAACCCCTGGCGGGATTCTATGAAGCCGGCAAGGCGGCAAGCGACATCCTATCCGGGGTGGGCAGCGAAAAGGCCGTGCGGGAGATCATGAACGCAATCTGGGCGATCTCGCAGACAGCAGGGTTGCCGTCGGTCGCGATGCGCCGCCTTTACAGGACCGGAGAAAGCATGCTGCAGGATGGCGCTCAGGTGGAGGATCTCTGGCAGCTTGTGGGCGGCCCACCGAAGAAGGAGAAGT
>Ga0315274_10011077_pt1 | contig 12936 bp, 8 predicted proteins | sample YL17G02_20_MG_FD_203700 | JGI IMG/M metagenome (GOLD analysis project Ga0315274, IMG submission 203700) | Sediment microbial communities from Yellowstone Lake, YNP, Wyoming, USA - YL17G02_20 | ecosystem: Environmental > Aquatic > Freshwater > Lake > Sediment | place: USA: Wyoming | collected... | reverse complement strand
CCTTCTCCCCTCTTCCCCCCCTGACTCCTCCCCCCCCCTCCCCACCACACCAAACAGCCGCGACCTCCGCCGCCGCGCTCTTCGGCCTCGGCGGCGGCGCCTCCGCCACGAAGGAGAAGACCGACACCGTCTACGACTACACGGTCACGGGCATCGACGGCAACAAGATCCCGCTCAGCAAGTACAAGGGCAAGGTGCTCGTGGTCGTCAACGTCGCGTCGGCGTGCGGGTGCGTTTTTTTCCCCCCCCCGGGAAAGAGATGTTTTTTTTTCCCTTCCGCACGGCCGCGGCGGCGGCCTCGAAGTCGGCGACAGGGTACTCGCGGCGCATCCTGCCCGGGACCGCGCCGGACCCGGACTGCACGGGAACGTTGTTCCTCTTCTTCGTCCCCCCCCCCCCGTCTTTTTCTTTCACTCACTCCCTCTTCCCTCTCCTCCCTCTCCTCCCTCTCCTCCCTCTCCTCCCTCTCCTCCTTCTCCTCCCCCCTCTCCTCCCCTTCGCCGTCCCCTCCAGCTTCACCCCGCAGTACGCGGGCTTCCAGGACCTCGTCGCGGCCTACGGCAGGAAGGGCCTCGAGGTCCTCTTCTTCCCGTGCAACCAGTTCGGCTCGCAGGAGCCGGGCTCCAACGCCGACGTCAAGGGCTTCGCAAGCAAGCAGGGCTTCAAGGGCGTGATGATGGCCAAGGTGGACGTCAACGGCGCCTCGGCGGAGCCGCTGTTCCAGTTCATGAAGCAGAAGCAGGGCGGGCTGCTGACCAGCGACATCAAGTGGAACTTCAGCAAGTTCCTGGTCGACAGGGAAGGGAACGTCGTCGGGCGGTACGCGTCGACGTCGACGCCCGAGAGCCTCAGGAAAGACATCGAGAAGTACCTCTGAGAGAAGGTGGGTCGAAGAGCTGTCGACCGACCGCTCTCTGGTTCCCTCTCGGAGCAGGAGACCAGGGGCGACGCTTCTTTTGGGTTGAGGAAGTGGTGTCGAAGACGAAGGAGAGAGAGAGAGAAAGAGAGCAAGAGAGAGAGAAACAGAGCAAGAGAAAGTTTTTTTTTCACCTCCGGTTTTCGAAAAAAAAGAAAGGAAAGTAACAGATTACATTGGCATTCATTTTTTTTACTTGGCCGCGGTCTTCGCGCGCCCCTTCTGCCGCGCAGGCGCATCTGATCGATCGAAGAAGAAGAAGAAGAAGAAGAAGAAGAAGAAAAACGGAAGAGAAACAGATGTTTCTCTTCTCCTCGACTTCAAAATCAAACGCGGGCGAAAGAGACGAGAAAAAGAGGGGGAGGGAGGACGTTGCTGTTTTTTCTTCGAGAGCAAAAGCTCAAAAGACCAGAGCGGCGGCGAAAGGAAGAAGAAGGGGAAGAGACGAAGAGACGCGCGGAAGGCAGAGAGATCGAAACAAACAAGAGCGAGCCGCTGAGAAGAATGAAGAGGGAACGAGCTCGAGAGAAAGAGCCACGGCGTCCGTTTTCGGGTCGCCGCCGCCGCCGCCGCCGCGCCGCTCCGTGGCCCTCTCTTGCTGCTCCCTGCTCTCTGGCTCGGTCACCCCCTCGAGAGCTCCCTCCTCCTCGCCCACCCCCCAGCTCACTTCTCCGTCAGCTCCCTGAATCCCCTCCACGCCTTCGGGGCCTCGAAGTTGTGCGACTCCATGAAGCGGAGCAGGGCGGCGGAGGGCCCGTCGGGGGGCCCCCCCGGGAGTCCGTCGCCGCCCGCCGCGCCGCCGCTCCCCTTTGGCCAGCGCAGCGTCCTCTCCAGCTCCCGCCTCGCCTCCTCCCACCTCCCCATCCTGTACTCGGCGAGCCCTCGCGCAAAGGCGTCCAAAAAAGGCCTGTCCACGGCCCAGGTCGAGGCCAGGTCGGGGTGCTCCTCGAACTCGGAGGCGTACGGCCTGTGCGAGAACGTCTCGGCGTCGTCGGCGTCGCCGCCGTCGGTGGCCGCGAGCAGGGCGTCGGCGTCGAGTCTGCCGTGGGCCCTGCTGCTCGGGTAGCGGCCGCCGACGGCGCGGAAGGACTTCTGCTGCTGCTGTTGGCGGACGAGAGCTGCAGCTGCGGCGGCCGCCTGTGCTGCTGCTTCGCCGGCGCCGGTGTCGGCGAAGCCTGCCTGCTGCTGCTGCTGCTGCTGCATCTGCAGCACCCCTTCCTCGAGGACCAGCCTGGGCCCCGGGGCCTGCGAGACTTCGAAGTCGTAGGTGTGGAGGGACATGGGCACGGCGGAGCCCTTGACGGTGACGACGTCGATCTGAGAGGAGGTTGGGAGGCGAGGTTGGAGGTCGGAGAAGAGGGGTGAAGAGAGGGATGAGAAAAAGAGAGAAAGACGGAAATTTTTGACCTCGAAAGAAAGAAAGAAAGAACCCTTCAACCGCCTCAAACTCACCTGCCGCGTCCTCGCCCTCACCGCGGGGCTCAGCAGCCTCGCAAAGTCGCCCGACATCAGCAGGCTCGTTCCAAACTGCTTGGTTGCCGCCTCCAGCCTCGACGCCATGTTGACATTGGGCGACAAATAGGAGGCGTCGATCTTGTACTCGCTGCCGATCGCGCCCTCGATCGCCCAGCCGACGTGCAGGCCGAAGCCCATCCTGACGCCGAAGCCGGGGAGCCGCTCCTGGACGTCTGACCTGGCCGTAAGCTCGCGGAGGCGCGAGGAGCGGCGGAGCGCGGCCTGGATGGTCAGGAAGGAGGCGAGGGCCTGGTCGGCGAGGCGGCGGGCCTGATTTTTTTTGAGAGGAGTTTTTTGAGGGTGGCGTTTGAGCGAGCGAGTGCGACAGAAGGCCCCTCTCTCGCCCTCTCTCTCTTTCTTTCTTGCTCTCTCCCTCCCTCCCTCCCTCCCTCTCTCTCTCCTTCGCAACCAAAAACAAAAGTCCTTCTAGAGCCGTTCTCCCTCGATGATCTTCTCCAAAGAGTAAAGAGGGAGAAAGAAGCCGATCGAAAATCGAAAGTCGAAAGCAAAAAGACACAAAAAACTCTCGCTCGCTCTTCCATTACCTTTTGCAACGTGATTGCAATGTCGAGCTCGTGCCCCGGCGCGGCGGAGGCGGCAGAAGAAGCGCCCCCGCCCGCCCCTCCTCCCTCCACGCCTCCTCCTCCTCCTCCTCCTCCTCCAACCGCCGCCGCGCCGCCGACCTGCGCCTCCTCCTCCCGCGCTTCGACCCACTTGAGCGCCTCGGCGAGGCTCGCGTCGTCGACCCCCTCGGGGAACTTCCACACCAGCAGGAACGCGTCGCCGATGTTCTTGTTCGGCGCGCCGCCGTGCAGCGAGACCTCGCGGTGCACGACCCTGGCGATTGTGTTGACGAAGCCCATCACCTCCTCCTGGAGCACCTCGGTCGCGTCCGTGAACTGCCTGATGTCGCAGAAGCCGAAGATGCCCGCGACGCGCCTGCCGGGCACCACGGGGTCGAGCTCGCCGCCCGACCGCATGTTCCCGGCGATCACCTCGGCGCCGGCGTCGCCGAAGCCAACCGCGAGCAGCGAGCAGATCTTGTTGATCGCGTTCTCCAGGATGCGCGTCTCCATCAGCTTCTCCCTCTCGGGCACGCCGCGCGACTCGAGCCTGGCGCGCTTGGTGGCCAGCGGGTTCTCGGCGACGGCGCGGACCTTGGACAGCATGCGCTCCATCGGGCGCAGGACGAGCCGCGCGGCGTCGCGCTGCATCAGCGTGATGCCCAGGGCCAGCGCCGCGACGATGAAGGCGGTCCTGACGAGGTTGAGCGTGGCGGTAATCTGCGAGTTCCAGCGGACGTCGAGCACGGCCATGGAGGCCGAGCAGGAGGCGTTGAAGGGCGGCGGGGCGGCGAAGAGGAGGCCGGACGAGGAAGAGGAGCCGGGGTCCTCCGGGTCGGGGATGCAGCCCGCCGGGGTGGCGTCGCGGACGACGGCGATCTCCGAGGAGCGGCGGCCGCGGGACAGGGTGGATGCTGGTCGGTGGTTTGGTGGTTGGTGTTTGGAGTTCGAGAGTCGAATTGGATTGGATTGGGTTGGGGGGAGAGAGAGAGGGAGAGGGAAGAGGATCGACGAGGTTGAGAAAGCAAGGAAAGAAGGGAGTGAGTTTTTTTTTTTCCCGACCTCGACCTTGAAAAAACTCCGAAACTCTTACCGTCTGCCGACACAACAACGACACCGCAAGCGGTCAGGGCCAGGATCTCGCTGGTCCTCTTCCCAAAGAGCGTGTAAGCGGTCTTGGACCTGTACTCGTCTGTCGCCGCGGCGAAGGACGCAGAGGTGACAACTTCCCTCGCGGCGTCGGCCGCGGCCGCGGAAGCGAGAGCGGTAACGGCCGCCTCGTCGCTCAACCCGGACGCCCTCGCCGCCGCCGCCGCCGCGGCAGCCTCGTCGGCAGCGACCCTGGCGCACGTGTCGTGCAGCATCCACAAACCCCCGGCGGCCAGCGGCGGATAGTCCCCGTAGAGCCCCGAGTTGATGTTGAACCCCGGGATCGCGAGCAGCAGCGCCAGCACGCCGATCACGACGCGAGACGCCGAGAGGTCCGAGAGGCGCTGCCCGACGCGGGAGCGCTTGGGGGGCGTCGTCCACCACTTCTTCTTCTTGCTGCTGCTGCTGCTGCTGCTGTTGTTCTTGTTCAGGAAAGAGGAGAAGGAGACGGAGCCCGAGGCGGAGCCTCCAGCGGCAGAGACGGAAGAGGACGCAGAGAGGGACGCGAACGAGGCAGCGGAGCCCGAGCCCCCTGGAGCGCCGGCGGCGCCCCCGGCGCCAGCGCCGGCCGCGGCGGCGCCGCCGAGCAGCTCCCTCTCGAAGCTCGCGTTCTCCTGGTGCGCCACGTAGGTCTGCACCAGCTTGACGATGCGCATCAGGCGCAGGATGCGCGCCACTTTCGTGATCTGCCTCGCGCGGGCGTCGAGCGCGTCGGGCACGCCGCGGGCGAGCACCGACGCGCCCGCCGGCCGGGCGCGGTGGCCGAGCGCCAGCGCGACGAGCGAGGGCACCTCGAGCGCCATCGAGAACGTCGCGACGGCGTCGATCCAGAAGTAGAGCCTCCCGAAGTATCCGGGCCTCACGAGCGAGCCCACCGCCGTGTCTATCAGGTAAAACACGAAGATGGTGCCGGCGATGACCTCGCAGGCGCGGTCCGCGGGCCCCGACGAGGGCAGGGCCGCGAGGCGCAGGTCGTCGAGGAAGATCGCGACGACCGTGATGAAGGAGATGGCGAGGGTGGCGGGGAGGCCGTCGACGAGGGCCGCGGCGCGCTTCTTCCACCGTGGGCGGTGGTCGACGGTGGTGGCGTCGAAGACGGAGGCCTTGTTGTTTCGGTTTGAGGCGGAGGAGGAGGCGTCGTCGCGGCGGCGGCGGCGGCGGGAGGCGGCGGCGGCGCTCGGAGAAGAAGACGAAGCGCCGGCGGCGGCAAAACCAGCGGCGGCGGCGTTTCCGCGGCCACCAATGCCGCCGCCACCACCGGCAGCAGGAGGAGCATAGGGCGCCGTCGAGAAGGAGGAAGCAGAGGAAGCCACGGAAGAAGAAGACTCATAAGAAGGATCGGCGTCCGCGCCTCCTCCGGCCTCGACGTTTTCCCCCCCGCCCGGCGCGACGCGGGCCGGCTGCCTCCTCCGCATTATCGAAGTCAGCCGGCCGTTGCCGCCCCCGAAGGCGGCCCGCAGGCCGCTCCCCCGGCGGGGAGTCCCCCCGCCGTCGTTCTCGGTGCCCCCGCGGAAAATCCCACCTCCCTCTCTACCGCTGCTCTCGCTGTCGGTGCTCGAGGCCTCAGACTCGGAGGGGACGTCGAGCCGCGACTCGTCGGCGCTTCTTTCGGCGTCGGCGTCGGCGTTTCCGGCGGCGGCGGTTTTTCCGGCCGACGACGAAGAAGCGCGGCGGCGGCGGAAGAAGCTGCCGCCGGCCGTTTCGCCCTTGGATGCGGGTTTTCCCCCGTCTCCTTTCCATCCTACGTCTAGAGTGACTTGTGCAGTCGCTGTGGCCGTGGAAAGGAAGCTCTTCTGCTCGGGGAAGACGCGGGCGCTGGCTGAGGAAGGAGGGAGAGAAGAAGGAGGAGGAGGAGCGGCAGCAGCAAGGGACAGGCCGTTGCCGCCTCCGCCGTCGCCGCTGCTTTGGCGGCTGCCCTCGTCGCCGTCGTTGCCGCTCACGAGGGGCACGCGCGAGCTCGTGGGAGCGAGCTGCTGAGAAGTCAGAGGAGCATGCTGCTCGGGCTCGTCGCCCTCGATCCTCGCTTGCTGCTGCATGACGGGTGGTGGTGGGGGAGAGAGGAAAGAAAACGAAAAAAGGAAAAAAAATGAGAGAGCAGCAGTTTTTCTTCTCTCTTCTTTCTCTCTTTGACATTTTTCGTTCGTTTTGCCTTTTCTGTTTTCTGTTCCCCTTCACTCACTCACTCTCCCTCTTTCTTCCGCCACAGGTACCCGTGCCCCTTCGCCCACGCGTGCTCTTCCTCTTCGAGAGCCGCGGAGGCCGTCGCCACGTCGGACCGGATCCTCGAGACCAGTGCCTGGATCCCGGCGAAGCGCATCTCGGGGCGGATAAACCCAGTCGCGACGACGCGGAGCTCGCGGCCGCAGAAATCGACGAGCTGCTGCTGGCCCCCTCCTCCTTCCCCCTCCCCTTTCTCCTTCTTCTTGCCGCCCTCCTCGAACTCGTGCAGGACGTGGACCTCGACGGAAAGGACTCCGACGCCCTTGTTCTCGCCGTCAAAGGTCGGCCTCCGGCCGATGTTGAGGACGCACTTGTGAGCTCGGCCGTCGCGGCCCTCGGCCCCGCCGCCGCCCCCCTCCTCCGCGCCTCTTCCTGCTCCCGCTCCCGGGTCGTCGCTCTCCTCGGGCAGCAGCCTCGCCCAGCCGAAGTAGACGCCGTCGGGCACGCCAGAAAGAGCCTCCTCCAGGGGGGACGGGTCGATGTTGGCCGTGGGGACGCCCATCCTGGCGCTTCCCCTCCCAAAGCCCTTGACGACGGTGCCTCCGAGGAGCAGGGGGGGCAGCGGCGAGGGAGGAGGGGGGCGGGGGCCCCTGTCGCTGCCGCCGCCACCGTCCTCTCCCCTCTCCGCTCTCTCCTGCCACGGGAGGCGCGGGAGGAGCTGCGGGAGGAGCTGCGGGAGGGACGGCTGCTTCGCCCCCCCGCTGCCCTCCTCGCCGCCGCCGCCGCCGCCGCCGCCGCCGGCAGCGGCGGAGCAGGGGGAAGCGGAGGCGGGAGGAGGAGACGTCCCGTAGAGGCTCGCCGGGAGGCGCCGCGCCGGCGGGACCCGCAGGACCGCGATATAGCAGTCCTCGTCGTCTATGACGAGGCGCGGAGAGGAGGAGGCGGAGGGGGCCGAAGCGGCGGCGGGAGAGGGCGAGGAGGGAGGCGGGGGAGGGGAGCCTCCGCGCCCGTCCCGCGCCGCCGCCGCCCCGGCCGCCCCCTCCGCCGCCGCCGCCGCCGCCGCCGCCGCCGCCGCCTCCGCTCCCCGCCCCTCCCCGCGCTCCGCCGCGGCGTCCACCAGCTCCAGCGGCAAGCCCCGCAGCAGCTCCGCCCACTTTTCCGCGTTCTGCGGGAGCGCGTGCGGCACGATCTCCGCGTCCGCGGCGCGGAGCCTCTCGTGCCACCCGCGGCCCATCGGGTGCGCCACGACGACCCTGCCGCTCCCCGGGCGGAGCAGCAGCGCCGCCGCCAGCAGGCTCGACCTCTGGTCGTGGACGTTGCCGAAGACGGCGTTGAAGAGGCAGGCGTCGAAGGGGGCCTGGAACTGGGGCACGGACTCGACGTCGCCGAGCCAGGTCCGGATCCGAGGGAGGTTCCCCAGGACGAGCGAGGGGTCTCTCTCTTCTCCCTCTCCTCCTCCTCGTTCTCCTCCTGCTCCCTGTCCGGCAGCCCCGTGGATCCTCTCGAGGGCGTCGAGCATGCCCGACGAGACGTCCACGGCCAAGTAATCCATCGGCAAGGGGGAGGAGGAGGCGAGGTGTCCTCCCGCCCCTCCTTCCCCTGCCGCCGCCGCCTCCCTCCTCCGCCGCTCGCTGCCGGCGACGCGCAGCAGCGGAGGGATCAGGCACCCAGTCCCGGCCCCGACGTCGAGCACCCGCGGCGGGTACAAGGGAGCGTCCGGCTGGTCCCCGAAGGCCGCGGCGAGCGCCGGGCGGGCGGCCTCGGCGATGCGCTCGAGGCGCTGTCGTTGCGGGGGTCGAGAGGGAGGGAGAGAGAGAGAGAGGGAGGGAGGGAGGGAGGGAGGGGGAGAGAGAGAGAGGGGAGGAGGACGACGGTCTGTGTGTGAGAGAGCAAGAGAGAGAGGGACCTAGGTCGAGGTCCGGTTTCGTTTCGATCGAATGGCATTCCTGCCGCCCTCTCACCGGAAGCACTTCTGCGGGCGTCTCCACGAACGCCTCGACGGCGGAGTCAAAGATCGAGGCCTGTTCTGCGTTGTGGCGCGCGCGGGCGTCGACCGAAGGGTCCGGCGGAGGAGGAGAGGAAGGTCGAGGCGATGCCGCAGAGGTCGATGATGGCGATGAGGACGATGCCACGATCGATGACGACCGGTGCAGGTTCCGAGCCCGCTTCATGACGGCTGCTGATGCTCTTTCCCTTCTGTTGCTGCTCGCTGGGCAGCAGCGTGACGCTACGGACGCGCTCATCGTGCGAGGCAGCATCGTGATGGTGTCTTCGCGGCGGAAAGAGACGCGCGAGTTTTAACGAGCCACTGGCATTTTTTCCTCGAGATTTTTTTCGTCAAAAATGAAAAAACATGCCAGTCTCGACCTCAACAAAAATTTTTTGTTTTTGTTTTTTTGAATAAAACGACAGTCGACGCCCCTTCTCCCACGACGAGGTTTGCTGCTTCTGCTGCTGCCGATCAGCTGAGGAGAGTGATTGCGCGCGATGCTGCTGCTCTGGTGGTGTGCTTACACACTTTTCTGAAAAAAGTACCCACCGCAAACGGAAGAGAACAAAAATCACCTCCTCCTCCTCGCTCCCCCACCACCACCTCCCCCTCCCCCTTGCTGCTGCTGCTGCTCCCTCCTCCGCCTCTCCGCCTCGGCGGCCCTCTCCACCGCCTCCCACTGCCTCGCCCTCCGCGCCTCGCCCTCCACCCTCGAAGCCTCCTCCTGCTCCCAGGCGGCAGCGCACCGGTCGAACAGGACCGGGTCCATCTCCTGGAACAGCCTGCGCACGTTGGCGCTCAGCCCCGCCACGGCGCCGTTCCAGTGGCCCGCCGCGTTGGACGTCAGCGCGCCGAACACGCGCGGGAGCACCGCCTCCCTGGCGCCGGCGACCAGCGTGACGACGTACTCGTTGTTCCACAGGAACAGCGCGCGCTCCGCGACCTGGAAGTGCGGGGAAGTCAGGCACCGCGCGACGCGCGAGAAGAGGGGCGCGGCGACGGCGGCAAACTCCTCCTCGCGCGTCAGCTCGAGGAGCTCCTCGACCTCGCCCAGGAAGAGCACCTCCTTCTGCGAGTTGGTCGCGGGCCAGTACCGCAGCAGCGACGAGAGCACCGGCGCGGCCAGGCGCGCATCCTTCTCCACAAACTGCGTCACGCAGTAGGCCAGCTGCTGGTGGTACATCCCCACGCACTTTGGCTTGTGCAGCGGCATCAGGGCCCGGCTGAGGAACGCCTTGTGCTCGTCCTTGAGCGGCAGCGCAAACCCGTTGATGATCGAGCCGAGGATCTCGAGCAGCTCGGCGATACCGGCGTGCCGCTCGGTCTCGAACACGAACCGATAAAAAACGTGGTTGATCGACCGGCGCACAAAGGGCCGGTGCGACATGAACTTGCCGTACACGCGGTGCAGGATCGTCTTCAGGTAGTCGCGCTCGCGCGGGTCCTCCGAGTCGAAGAGCTCGAGCAGGCGCACGACGAAGGCCTGGTCGACGTGCCTGCGCGCGAGCCTGGCGTCGGTGTCCGGGCTGACGACGTAGCGCAGCAGCAGCTCGTAGACGATCTGCAGGTGCGGCCAGGCCGGCTCGAGCGTGGGCTCCTCCTCCTCGGGGTCGGCGAGCGAGGCGTAGGAGGAGTAGGAGGAGGAGACGGGCGCGGCGACGTAGGGCGACGACGAGGACGAGGAGGAGGAGGAGCCCGCGGGGTCCGTCCCGCCGCCGCCGTCCGTCGGGGAGGAGGGCCCGCCTGCTCCCGCCGCGCCGCCCCCGGCGCCGATGCCGAGGCCCCCGCGCCTCGGCGGCAGGGCCCGGAACAGGTTGGCCGAGACCATCGCGACGACGTCGGCGCCCGCCGCCTCGGCGAACCTGCCCGGCCCGCCGTTGACGTAGTCGACCAGCTCGAGCAGGGCCTGGCGCTTGGCCTCCTTCTCGCGCGCAAAGGCCGTGGGGTCCCCGCCGAAGTCGAAGACGGCCGAGCAGGCGCGGAGCTTGGCCAGGAAGAGCGCGGGCTTCTCGGCCGAGGTGACGTCGCGGAACGAGGGGAGCGGGGAGGCAAAGACCCGGGCCGCTGCGAGGTTGGCGATCGACGACGTCGTTGCTGTTGCTGTTTGTGGCGGTTGCAATGGCGGTGCTGCTGCTGTCGCTTCTGCTGCTGCCGCGCCTCTTGGGGTGGAGGGAGCGGACGACGAGGACGGAGCTGCAGCAGCAGCGGCACCGGCAGGGGACCGGTCGCCGTTGCCGTTGCTCGCCTCGCCGCCGTCGACTCCTCCATCTCCACTTCCTCCTCCAGGCCCCGGCCCTGGGCCAGGCCCGCTGCTGCTTCCGAGCCCCCGCCCTTCGCCCTGCGCGGCACCGCCAGTGTCGCTCCCGAGCGCTGACGAGGCGCCGGGGCCAGGCGCAGCGTGCGAGCGCCCCGAGGGGCCCGCCGATGGCGCTTCCGCCGCGGCTTGTTGCTGCTGCTGCTCTGCATCGAGCGACGACGCCGACGAAGGAGCTGCCGCTGCGTTCTTGTCGCCGTTGTTGTTCTTCTCGTTGCTCCTCCTCGCTAGCTTTGACCGCATGGAGCGGAGCATAATTGCGGGGAGATGGAGGGCGAGAGAGAGAGGGAGAGAAAGCGAGCGGAAAAACCCCTCTCCTGTGCTAGAACTTCTACCGAGATCGAAAAACCGATGCTCGAAACGAAGCAATTGCTTCTTTTTTCCCTTCTGCTGTGTCAGAAAGAGCCACCCTTTGCTTCTCGCTCTTTTGTCTTTCGAGCCCCAACCGACGACGAAGAGGGAGAGGTGCTCCCCCAGGCGTCGAGTCAGGAAAAGAAGAAGAGGAAAAGAGCGAGTGCAGCAGAGAGAGGAAGAGAGAAGAGAAGAATCTCTTCTCGCCCTCTTTGAGTGGGCAAACGGAAAATGAAAAAGAGACAGAAAAAAAGAAATCTTCTCCTTTTTCTTCTCGACCTCCTCTTCGACCACTCTGTCTCTCTCTCTTTCCTTTTTTTTTTTTTTTTGAATTCTTCATTGTGCGTTGCCTCACGATTGTCTCTGATTGACATCAAAACGGGAAACTAAAAAAAACGTTAAAGCAACGACGTGCCTTGATAAAAAGGTGCGTCTTTCGTTCGGCTGCCCAAAGCCCAAGTCTCTTCTCCCTCTCAAGTATGTTTTTTTTCTCTCCCTCTCCCTCTCCATTTCTCTTCCTCTCTTCACATCACAAACCCGCTCGAGTCCACCTTGTGGTGCTGGTGGTGGTGGGCGTCGGCGACAGCGGGTGCGTGGTGCGGGTCTCCCGTGGCGTGGGCGTTGACGTGACCTCCTCCCGCGTGAGCTGCCGCGCGGGGGTCGTGGTGAGCGTCGTGGTGCTGCTGCTCGTGGTGAGCCGCCGCCGCGTGGGGGTCGTGGTGGGCCGCCTCGTGGTGGTACTGCTGCGCGTGGGGGTCGTGGTGCTCCTCGTGGTGACTCGCTGCCGCCTCGTGGTGACCCGCTGCCGCCTCGTGGTGAGCTGCCGCCGCGTGGGGGTCGTGGTGACCCGCTGCCGCCTCGTGGTGCTGCTGCTGCGCGTGGGGGTCGTGGTGCTCCTCGTGGTGAGGAGCCGGCTGCGTCGCCCCGGGCGGAGGGGGCCTCCAGTGCGTCAGCGCGGCGTCGACCAGGTGGTCCACCGTCTGGAACAGGTGCTCGACGCCGTGGCTCGACGCGACGCCGGCGTGGCTGAGGTGCGAGATCAGCTTGGTCGAGACGTCGTGCACGGGCACGTCGGGCATGGCCTCGCCGCGCTCGGCCGAGGCGAGGGCCGATGCCATCTGGTCCTCGAAGAAGCGGGCGAGGGAGGAGGCCATGGCCCTGTGGCCCTGAGGGTGGGTGACGCCTTGGTCCTGTTTTGTGGGGGGAAGGGAATTTGATGAAGAAGGAAAAGAAAAAGTGGGTTTTGAGTTTTTTTGTTTTGTTTTTGTTTTCGTCTCACCTCCCGTCTTCTCTCTCTCGACCGCAAAAAAAGAAGAAGAGGGAAAGAACCGAAAAGCTGCTCACCTCGAGCAGCTTGGCCACCTGCAGAAAGCCCGTGTGGTCGTTGTCCCCGTCGCCCTGGTGCCCCCCGTACGACTCCGCCCCCTTGGCGTGAGCAGCAGCCTCGGCAGCCTTCCACTCGGCCTCCCTTCTCAGCAGCAGCGCCTTTTCCGCCTCGAGCAGGTGCCTCGCCTCGTCACGCTCGCGCTCGGCCGCGGCCAGCGACAGCGCGAGCGTGTCGGCCCTCGACCGCAGCGCCTGCACCTCGGCGGAACTCCCGTGCGCGCTGGCCGCGTGCCCGTGCGCGGCCGCCTCGGCCTCGGCCAGCCTGCGGTCCCTCTCCGCGGAGGCGGCCCGCGCCGCGGCCAGCTCGTGGCGGGCCTCGTCGAGCTGGTGCTGCAGCGCCCCGGCCTGCTGCGCGGTCGCGTCGCTCGACGAGACCGCGTGCCCGTGCTCGTTCTGTAGCTCGGTGATGTCGTGGTGGAGCCTCTGCGTGAGCTGGGAGCAGGAGCGCGCCTGGCGGAGGTGCGCCGCGGCGCCCAGGCCCAGGACGACGAGCAGCAGGAGCGAGAGCGAGGCGCCGTGTCTGGCGAGGAAGCGGGCGACGGGGTTCCGCTTTCTGGTTTTGGGGTTGGTTGGGGGGAAGGTTTGGGATCGG